>Ga0302279_10001079_pt1 | contig 39769 bp, 34 predicted proteins | sample III_Bog_N3_3_FD_194541 | JGI IMG/M metagenome (GOLD analysis project Ga0302279, IMG submission 194541) | Peat permafrost microbial communities from Stordalen Mire near Abisko, Sweden - III_Bog_N3_3 | ecosystem: Environmental > Terrestrial > Soil > Wetlands > Peat | place: Sweden: Abisko... | reverse complement strand
CCCGCCGATGAGGGACCCCGCTACGGACTTCCGGCCCAGAATCATCGGGACCGTGTTCAAGAGCGGTTCCAGCCCGCCCAGGTAGCCGACCAGGACCAAGGTCCCGCTGGTGGCCAGGGTGGGGAGGTAGGGGTTCAGGTCGTGGACATAGGGGACGGTGTCGATGATCAGATCGAAGTGGCCCTGGACCGAAGCCATCTCCGCCGCATCCGTGGACAGCACGATGTGGTCGGCCCCCAGCCTGCGGGCATCCGCTTCCTTCCCCTTGGACCGGGTGAAGAGGGTGACCTCGGCCCCCAGCGCCTTGGCGAGCTTGAGGCCCATGTGGCCGAGCCCGCCCAGGCCCACCACCGCCACCCGGCTGTCCTTGCCCGCTTTCCAGTGGCGCAGCGGCGACCAGGTGGTGATGCCGGCGCAGAGGAGAGGCGCCGCGGCCTTCAGGTCCATGCCTTCGGGGATGCGCAGCACGAAGGACTCCGAGACCACGATCCGTTCGGAATACCCGCCCTGGGTGGGCGTATGGTCGTGACGGTCGACGCCACCATAGGTTCCGACGAAGCTGCCGCAGTACTGCTCCTCGCCGCTGTCGCAGGCCTCGCAGTGGCGGCAGGAATCCACCAGGCAGCCGACGCCCACGGAATCCCCCGCCTTGAAGGCGGTCACCGCCGCCCCCACCTTGACCACACGGCCGATGATCTCGTGGCCGGGCACGATCGGATAGGTGGTCCATCCCCAGTCGTTCCTGGCCGTGTGCAGATCCGAGTGGCAGACACCGCAGAAGAGGATTTCGATGACCACGTCGTCGGGCCGGGGATCGCGCCGTTCCAGGCGGTAGGGGGCGAGATCGGTTTTCGGGGACGTAGCGGCGTAGGCGAGGACTTTCGTGGTCATTGGTTCCTCCATGGTTGATCCGGGGATCAAGGTGACATCTAAAAGCTTACGAACCTGCCCCCGATAATGATTGCCTATTGCTCCGAAGTTTTAGCCTGATTCTCGGGGCCTGAGTCCCGTCAAGTGGTGTAGCAAGAGCGGCATCCACCGCGCCTTGTGGGTGCCAAGCATTGAGCAGTGGCGGCAAGCGGTCCGGGCAAGCACCCTGCCCCGACCGTTTCGGGAACGAAGCCGGGGGAAGGATGCGGGAACAGGCGTAGTCTGACTGCGTCCCAAGGGCAGAACGGCCCGATACCTTTTCTCCCCCAGGTTCCACCAGGGAGCGGTGCACCCATGAACAGCCTCATTCTCCTGACCGGCGCTACGGGTTATGTGGGAGGGCGCCTCTTGCAGGCCCTGGAGCGCGAGGGCCATGCCCTGCGCTGCCTGGTGCGCCAGCCCGGGCGGCTCCAGGGGCGGGTTGGCCCCGCCACCCAGGTGGTGGCTGGGGATCTCCTGGAAAACACCGGGTTGGAGGAGGCCTTGGCGGGTGTGGAGGTGGCCTATTACCTGGTTCATTCCATGGGCTCGGCGGGGGCCTTCGATGCGGATGACCGCCGGGCGGCCCAGCAATTCGGAGCCGTGGCCCGGGCCGCTGGCGTGGGGCGGATCGTCTATTTGGGCGGGCTGGGTCACGCGGACACAGGGAGGTTGTCCCCCCATCTCCGCAGCCGCCAGGAAGTGGGGGAGATTCTCCGCCAGAGCGGGGTTCCGGTGCTGGAGTTCCGGGCTTCCATCGTCCTGGGTTCCGGGAGCCTTTCCTTCGAACTGATCCGTGCCCTGGTGGAAAGGCTGCCATTGATGGTCACCCCGCGCTGGGTGTCGGTCCTGGCCCAGCCCATCGCCATCGAGGATCTGGTGGCCTATCTCCTGGCCGCGGCGCGGGTGCCCATGGAGGGGAGTCCGGTTTTTGAAATCGGCGGAGCAGACCGGGTGACCTACGGGGGCATCATGCGTGCCTACGCCCGCCAGCGGGGAATCCGCCTGCTCATGATCCCGGTGCCGTTCCTGACCCCCTATCTCTCCAGTCTGTGGCTGGGGTTGGTCACACCGGTGTACGCCCGTATCGGCCAAAAGCTCATCAACAGCATCCGCCATCCTTCCCTGGTACTGGACGCCGGTGCCCTGGACCTTTTCACGGTGCGGCCCATGGGCGTGGAGGAGGCCATCCGGCGGGCCCTGGTGCATGAAGATGCCGCCTATGCCACCACCCGCTGGTCCGATGCCCTGTCCTCCTCCGGGCAACCCCGGACCTGGGGGGGGGTCCGTTTCGGCACCCGCCTGGTGGACACCCGCACCCTGAGGGTGGCGACATCCCCCGCCCAGGCCTTCGGCGCCATTCAGCGCATCGGCGGCGCCACCGGCTGGTATGCCTGCAATGCGCTCTGGCGGTTGCGGGGAGCCCTGGACCTGCTGGTTGGGGGGGTGGGCATGAGGCGCGGCCGGGCCCACCCGGAAGCCCTGCGGGTGGGTGACGCGGTGGATTTCTGGCGGGTGGAGGCCCTGGAGGCCGGCCGGCTGCTGCGTTTGAGCGCCGAGATGAAACTTCCAGGGCGAGCCTGGCTGGAATTCGAGGTTACCCCGGATGGCACCGGTTGCAGGTTGCGCCAGACGGCCATCTTCGATCCGGTGGGCTTTTGGGGGCAGGCCTATTGGTATGCGCTTTTCCCGGTGCACCAGGTGGTGTTCGCCAGGATGTTGCGCGGCATCGGGATAGGTGCCATCCGGCAGTGAACCAGACCGTGAGGTGCGGGTTCTGTAGAGAAGGGTGGGGGCCTGAACAAGGAGTGGTTAACCAGGACCAAGGTGCTTCTGAAAGAGCTCAGTGACAACCCTTGTTCAAGACACAAGCCGTCGTTTCCCGGTCAAGGGAGTGCCTGCCCCGAGGAAAATCGGGACCAAATCCGTCTGGGACGAGGAGGCCGTCGATCACTGGATGGAGAGCCTTCCCAGCGGCACTCAGGCGAATCCGAATCTTGTGCGGGAGCGCACGGGATGACCGGTCAGCAAATTTCGCCGGGCCTCCTGGATCTACCTCAGCGGTCTTTCGCCATCAGGTAGTGGACCAGAGCCTTGTCCTCATACTGGATGTGGCAGAGCAACCACCCCTCAAGAAAATTGAGGCTGGGCAGGCTGAAGCCCACAAGGCCGCGCTGGATCTCGCCGGCCATGCCCTGGATCTGGCTGGTCAGATGCATGTGGACGTCCTTGTGGCTCGAGGCTTCGGGATAGGCTGCCGCGGCCATGAGGCTCTCCTCGATCCCGAAGTGCGCCATCGTGGCGCCGATCAAGTTATGGAAGGCCTCTTCGGGGGCGCCCTTCTCCCCATTGGCGTCCAGGGTCGTGGCGACCAGGCGGTTGAACCCTTCCACGAGTCCCCGATGCTGGGCATCAATGACCGGATGGCCCGTGGCGAACTCGGGGAGCCAAAGAACGGACTTAGGGGGCGGATAACGCAGTGGCTCCCCCTCACCATAATGTTCTCCCAGTGCCTCGCGGACCGCATCCACCAGGGACTGGAACCGGTAGGGCTTCTGCAGGAAACCTGCCAGGCCCTTGCCTGTAAACCGCTGCAGCGTTTCCTCTGGTCCAAAGCCGCTGCTGAGAATGATGGGAATTCGTGCACCGGCGCGGCGCAACTCGCGGAAGGCTTCCTCACCATTCATCCGCGGCATGGTCAGGTCCATCAGGATGAGGTGGATCTCTTCCCGATTGGCCTCAAACACCTCGAGCGCCTCCTGGCCGTCCTGCGCCTCCAGCACCTTGAAGCCAAGCCGGCACAGGGCGCTTCCAGCCATGGCCCGGAGGGCCTCCTCGTCGTCCACCACGAGCACCGTACCCGAACCGCGATAATCCGTGAACCGGACCTGGCAGGCTGGCGGTTCAGGAGTTCCCACCTGCTTTGCTCCAAGTCCAGCTGGGAAGAAGAGCTTGAAGGTGGTGCCCTCCCCCTCCTTGCTCGCCACCCGAATGCCCCCCGAGTGGCTCCGGAGGATGCCCTGGACCGCCGCGAGGCCGAGGCCCCGGCCGGTGAACTTGGTCGTGAAGAAGGGATCGAAGATCCGCTCCTTCACCTGAGGCGCCATGCCAGGGCCGTTGTCTTCAACTTCAAGGATCACATGGGGACCTGGCCGCAGGGCCTGATCCGGGAAGTGCCGGTCGATGCCTTCCCGGTCGAGGGTTTCCTGCCCGGTCCGGAGCGTGATGATGCCGCCCCTGGGCGCCACGGCATCGGAAGCGTTCACGACTAGATTCATGATGACCTGTTGGAGTTGGGCCGGGTCTCCTTCCAGTGAGGGGAGGTTGGGGGCCGGTTCCCAGTGCAGGGTGGCATTCCTGGAAAGGGAAGGCCGGAGCAGCCGGGTCATTTCCTCCACCTGCTGGTTGAGGTCCAGCGTCTGCATCTGGAATCTGCCTTTCCCCGCGAAGGCGAGGATCTGGGCGACCAGAGTCGAGGCACGGGAGATCAGCGTCTCCGTCGTTCGCACATAAGGCAACGCAGGCGCCTCGGGGCCCAGCTCCAGGCCCGCCATTTCCATATTCCCGCTCATGGCAGCCAGGAGGTTGTTGAAGTCGTGGGCGATACCTCCCGCGAGGAGGCCGATGGACTCCAGTTTCTGATGCTGAAGATGGGCCTGCTCGGCCTCCTTGCGCTCGGTGATGTCCGTCGCGATGACCCCGATGCCCCAGCAATGCCCGATGGCATCAAGCAGGGGGAATTTCTGGACGAGAAGGTTCCGCAGGGTGCCGTCCGGGAAGGTTACCGTTTCCTCCGTCAGCGTTTCCTGCCGGGAAGTAATGACCCGCTCGTCATGCTCTCGGGCCCGGGCAGCGATGTCCGGAGGAAAAGCTTCCAGGAGGTCCTCGCCGGGAGTCGCGGCCTGGCAGGCTCCCATCAATGCCTCGGCACGCCGGTTGACGAGCAGAAGGCGCCCGTCCAACCCCTTGAAGGCGATCGCCGCAGAGGCGTGGCGGATGAAGCCCTGAAGGCGGGCCTCGCTCTCCCGGAGCTCAGCGGTGCGGGAGGTCACCTGCGCCTCCAGGTCCCGGGCCAGGGCTTGCATTCGGCTTTCTGCCTCCAGGCGCGCGGTGATATCGTGGCAGACTTTGGTGAATCCCGTTACCTGGCCGCTGGCATCATGAAGGGCCGAAATGACCACGCTGGCCATGAAACTGCTCCCGTCCTTGCGCATGTGCCGCCCTTCCCCGTGCACACTACCCTTCACCCGTGCCTCTTGGAGATCCTGATCCGGTTTGCCGGCCAGAACGTCCTCCTCAGAGTAGAAAATGGCGCAGGGGTGGCCCAGAATCTCCTCGGCTCGCCATCCCTTGATCCGCTCGGCCCCCAGGTTCCAGGTCGCAACCCGGCCTTGCGCGTCCAGCATGAAAATGGCGTACTCGCTCACTCCTTCCACGAGACATTCCAGATGGGCCTCGGTCTCCCGCAGCTTGCCGAGGGCATGCTCCTTCTCTTTCACCAAGGCGACGGTCTCAGACTCCGAGCGCACCTGGAGCCACCCAGGAAGCCTGGCCAGGAGGGAGAGCAGCGAGGCCGAGCCCGTGAGAACAGCCAGGAGTCTGAAGGCTGGAATTTGGATACCCAGGGTCAACAGGACTTGTGATAAGGCAAGCAGGAGGGCGGCAACCCCGGCAAAGGTCAGCGTCCATTTGGCCGTCCTGTCCTTTCCCCACCAAGCGAGCACGACGAGCAGCGTGGCGAGGGTGAGCAGGTTTCCGGCTGCGATGGCCGTTGCGAGGGATCCCATCCCCATGGCCAACACCTCACGGCCCAGGTTCAGTTGGGCCGTCGGTTGGAGGAAGGATTGGGTATAGCAGCATGGCCTCTCATAATCCTGCTGGGCAGGATCCGGGAGCAGCACCGGCCTGCCTCAAAGGGATGCGCCATTTGGGGGAAAGGGTACATGGGAAGGGGGCCTGACAGCGGCGCCTTTTTGCCGTCCTCGCTCCTGGCGCTTGCAAGCGGCAGGCGTTTTCCGATCCCATCCCCCTCGGTACGGCGAGCCCCACGAGGTGGGGGAGGCCGTGGCCGCGGAACTCGATGCCGCCTTTGATCCGCCCCGGTTGGAGGCCCTCGTGCAGCAGACCGACCAATCCGGAGGGGAGGTGCCCGAAGTGCGCGAGAAGCCCACGCCCGACACCCTCGCCACGCCGCTGGAGAACCCGGACTGGATGCGGCGCTACGCCAGCCCGGAAGCGGCCGGAGCGGATCCCGGCTGCTGAAAGGTTAGTGGAGCGCACGGGAAGGTCAGTATGCTCACGTTTCCGATTACGATTGAGTAACTTTCCAAATATGGGTAGGAGTATGGGTAGGGAAAAGACCCAAAAGAAAAGCCCTTGAATTTCAAGGGCTTTTTGGTGCATTTAGCGGAGAGTGGGGGATTCCCTCCGCGGCCTGTCGGCCGCTCCGGCCGCACGAATGGCTGGCACGGGCCTCCGCCTGCGGCGGACCGCTCCGCACGCAGTGCGTGCTGCGCTTGCCCTACCTGCCAGCCATTCTGTGATTCGAATCCGCCACCCGCCACCAAAGAAAAACGCCCCGTCGGGGCGTTTTTTTTGGCGGAGAGTGGGGGATTCGAACCCCCGATAGGCTTGCACCTATACACGCTTTCCAGGCGTGCTCCTTAAACCACTCGGACAACTCTCCAAAGGACTGGCATCAACCCGTGGCAGGGAGTCAAAAGGCTAACACGAGGCGGCCTCCAGGCCAAGGGCGGATCCGCGAAGACGGGCCGGGATCTGCAGAAAAGGCTCCGGAAGGGCCCTGCCCCACCCCCCCCTTGCCAGCCGAAACGGCCTAAGCAAGCGCTGTTCCAACTCCCGGGGCCCAACTGCGGTATCCTCGGTAACACGGAACCGGCTGGAGGGCATTGTGACGAAGATGGATCTCGTCATGTTCGAAGAAGAATTCGAGCAATTGCAGGAGATCATCGGTCGCCTGCAGGTGGATGCCGCCAGCAAGGTGGTCTTCCTGGTGGACAAGAACGGCCAACAGATCGCCGCCGCCGGGGACGTGCGCAGCATCGACGCCACCAGTCTCGCCTCCCTCACCGCGGGCAATGTGGCCGCCACGGACGGCCTGGCCAAGCTGATCGGAGAAAAGGAATTCAGCCTGCTCTTCCACGAGGGAGAGAAGGACAATCTGCATATCTCGATCGTGGGCAAGCGCGGCATCCTGGTGGTCATCTTCGACCAGAGCTCGAGCCTGGCCCTGGTCCGCCTCCGAGTGAAGCGGGCGAGCCGGGAACTGCAGGAGATATTCGAGCGGGTGGAAGAGAGGGCCCAGACCCAGGCCACCGAGTCCGCCCGCTTTGAAAGTCCCTTCTCGGAAATCACGGACGAGGACATCGATAAGCTCTTCGGCGATTGAACCAGGAACACACTCCGGACAACCACCATGACCTTCATCAACTATGCGTCCCGCGAGATCAACTGCAAGATCGTCTATTACGGTCCGGGGTTGTGCGGCAAAACCACCAATATCCAGTGGATCCACGCCCAGGCCAACCCGGAAAAGCGCGGCAAGCTGGTCAGCCTGGCCACGGAAACCGACCGCACCCTCTTCTTCGATTTCCTGCCCCTGGACATGGGTGTGATCAAGGGCTTCAAGGTCCGGTTCCATCTCTACACGGTTCCCGGTCAGGTCTTCTACGACGCTTCCCGGAAACTGATCCTGAGAGGCTGCGACGGGGTCATCTTCGTGGCGGACAGCCAGCGGCCGCGCCTGGAAGCCAATATCGAATCCATCGCCAACCTGGCCACCAACCTCAAGGACAACGGCTTCGATATCCGCACCATCCCCTACGTGCTTCAGCTCAACAAACGGGACATGCCCACCACCGCGCCGCTGCAGGAAATGGAGCAGCTGCTGCGGTTCCACAACGAACCCATGATCGAGGCCGTGGCCTCGAAAGGCCTTGGCGTCATTGAGACCCTGAAGGCTTGCGCCCGCCAGATCCTGATGGAACTGCAGAAGAACTAAAACGCCTCTTGAACCTGCGCTGTACTTGGGTAGAATTGAATCTTCGCGATCCGGCGTAGCTCAGTGGTAGAGCAATCGGCTGTTAACCGATGGGTCGTAGGTTCAATCCCTATCGCCGGAGCCAAAAGAGAAAACCCCATCCTCGGATGGGGTTTTTTTTTGCCCGGATGGACCCGCTTCGGCCCCTTCCGGATTCATACTCCGAGAACGATCAGAATTAATTTGCACGGGATGGTCAAAAACCTTGACCGGGGCAGCCTGGATCAATATTCTTATTTTGTCTGTAAGAAATCTAATTTTTTTGGAAATGGAGGTTTCCATGGCAGAAGTCTATCGTCCCGAAACCATTGCGCTGCACGGCGGCCAATCCCCGGACCCCACCACCCAGAGCCTGGGGGTGCCCATCTACCGCACCAGCTCCTATGTGTTCAAGAGCACGGAACACGCGGCGAACCTGTTCGCCCTCAAGGAGCTCGGCAACATCTACACCCGCATCGGCAATCCGACCCAGGACGTGCTGGAGCAGCGCATCTCCCTGCTGGAAGGGGGCGCCGCCTCCCTGGCCCTGGCTTCGGGCACTTCGGCGATCTTCTACGCCATCATCACCCTGGCCCAGGCCGGGGACGAGATTGTCAGCGCCAACAACCTCTATGGCGGCACCTACACCCAGTTCGACGCCATCCTGCCGGCCCTGGGGATCAAGGTGAAGTTCGTGGACCCCAAGGATCCGGAAAATTTCCAGAAGGCCATCACCGCCAAGACCCGCGCCATCTTCATCGAGAGCATCGGCAATCCCCTGCTGGACGTGGCCGATATCCAGAAGATCGCCGAAGTGGCCCATCGCAATGGCCTCCCGCTGATCGTGGACGCCACCTTCTCCACCCCCGTCCTGCTGCAGACCATAAAATACGGCGCTGACATCGTGGTCAACTCACTGACCAAGTGGATCGGCGGCCACGGCACCGGAATCGGCGGCATCATTACCGACGCCGGCACCTTCGACTGGAAGGGCGGCAGGCACCCGCTGTTCACCGAACCCGATCCCAACTATCACGGACTCCGCTGGGCCATCGACCTGCCTGAACCCCTCGCTCCGATCGCCTTCATCCTGCGGGCCCGCACCGTGCCTTTGCGCAACCTCGGCGCGGCGATCTCCCCCGACAACGCCTGGCTCTTTCTCCAGGGCATCGAGACCCTGCCCCTGCGCATGGCCAGGCACAGCCAGAACGGACTGGCCGTGGCCCAGTACCTCCAGAAGCACCCGAAGGTCTCCTGGGTCCGCTACCCCGGCCTGGCGGGGGATCCCTCCAGCGAGCTGGCCGGCAAGTACCTCAAGAAGGGGTTCGGCGGCATGGTGATCTTCGGCATCAAGGGCGGTTCCGAGGCGGCAGTGAAGCTCATCGACAACATCAAGCTGTTCTCCCACCTGGCCAACGTGGGCGACGCCAAGAGCCTCATCATCCACCCGGCCAGCACCACCCACTCCCAGCTCAGCGAGGCGCAGCAGCTTGAAGGCGGCCTCACCCCCGACCTGGTGCGCCTATCCATCGGCATCGAGCATATCGACGATATCCTCGAGGCGCTGGCGGATGGCCTCGCCCAGGCCTGAGGCCCGACTTGAAACAAGAGCGAGGGCCGTGCCCCGTCAGGGCACGGCCTTCGCTCTGTCAACCCTTCGGCGTGCGGGTCTTGAGGTAGTCGTCGATGCCGTGGGCGGCCACCTTGCCATCGCCCATGGCCAGGATCACCGTGGCGCCGCCGCGGACGATGTCGCCGCCAGCGAACACCCCTTCCATGGCGGTGGCCTGCTGCTTATCCACCACGATGTTCTTCCACTTGTTGAGCTTCAGGGCCGGGGTCGCGTTGGTGAGCAGGGGATTGGCGGTGGTGCCCAGGGCCACCACCACGATCTCGCACGGCTGTTCGAACTCGCTCCCGGGGACGGGCACCGGGCGGCGCCGGCCCGAGGCGTCCGGTTCGCCCAGTTCCATCCGTTGCATCCGGACCGCCCGCACCCAGCCCTTGGCGTCCCCGAGGATCTCCAACGGCGCCACCAGGTAGTGGAACTCGATGCCTTCCTCCTCCGCATGGGCCACTTCCTCCGCCCGGGCGGGCATCTCGGCCTTGGTGCGGCGGTAGGCGCAGATGGCGTGCTTGGCCCCCAGACGCCGGGCGGTTCGCACCGAATCCATGGCTACGTTGCCGCCGCCGAAGACCACCACGGTCTCGCCCCTGGCGATGGGCGTCCCGCCCTCCACATCCATCCAGGCGCCCATGAGGTTCACCCGGGTCAGGTATTCGTTGGCCGAATAGACACCCTTGAAGTTCTCCCCGGGGAGGTCCAGGAACATGGGCAGACCGGCGCCGTTGGCGATGAACACGGCGTCGAACTCCTGGGCGATCTCGTCGACGGTGAGGGTCCGGCCGATGATGACGTTGCACTCGATGGTCACGCCCAGGGCCCGCAGATTCTCCACTTCGCGGTCGACGATGGCCTTGGGCAGCCGGAACTCGGGAATGCCGTAGCGGAGCACGCCCCCGGTGTCATGGAGCGCCTCGAACACATGCACCTGGTGCCCCATGCGGGCCAGTTCGCCCGCGGCGGTCAGTCCCCCGGGACCCGATCCGACCACGGCGACCCGGAACCCGGTCTGCTCCAAGGGCGGAGCCTCCCGGGGCAGGTTCTCGGCCGCCCAGTCGGCGACGAACCGTTCCAGAAATCCGATGGCCACGGGATCACCTTTCTTGCCGCGAACACAGACGCCTTCGCACTGCACTTCCTGGGGACAGACCCGGCCGGTGGTCGCGGGCAGGGCATTGTCCACCCGGAGGATCCTCGCCGCCTGCTCGAGGTTGCCTTCGGCCACCGCGGTGAGGAAATCGGGGATGTGCACACCCACCGGGCAGCCATCCATGCAGGGCTCATTCTTGCAGGCGAGGCAGCGTTTGGCTTCCTCCTGGGCAAGTTCCTTGGTCAACCCCTGGTTGACCTCCCCGAAATTGCAGGCCCGCAGCCGGGCATCCTGCTCGATCATCTTCACCCGTGCAATCGCCATCCGCTCTTTGATCGTCAGTCCAGTCATGGGGTCAGTCCTTTTTCAATTCGGCGATTTGCCGATCCATCCGGCAGCCATGGGCATCCAATTCCAGGTAGGTGGACTGCCGGGCCGAGAGTTCGGCAAAATCCACCAGATGCCCATCGAACTCCGGACCGTCCACGCAAGCGAACTTGAGTTCGCCCCCCACGGTGACCCGGCACCCCCCGCACATGCCGGTGCCATCCACCATGATGGGATTGAGCGAGACGATGGTGCGCACCCCGTAGGACCGGGTCAGGTCGCATACGGCCCGCATCATTGGCACCGGGCCGACCGCGTAGACCGCGGCGGGACGCTGTTCCGGATCCTCCAGGATGCGTTTCAGGGGCAGCGTGACGAAACCCTTCTCCCCGGTGGAACCGTCCTCGGTGGTGGCGTAGACGTGCCGGGAGAAGGCCCCCAGTTCCTGGCGCAAAATGACATATTTCTCGCTCCGGCCGCCGATGATGCTGGTCACTTCGTTGCCGGCCTGGGCCAGGGCCTTGGCCAGCGGAAACAGCACCGCCGTCCCGGCGCCGCCCCCCACGCAGACGACCCGGCCCATCTGCTCGATCTCCGTGGGCTGGCCCAGCGGCCCGGCCACGTCGGAAAGGCTGCCGCCCGCCGCCACCGCGACGATCTCCCGGGTGCTGATGCCCACCGCCTGGATGATCAGGGTGATGGTGCCGGCGGCGGGATCGTCGTCGGCGATGGTGAGCGGGATGCGCTCACGGCCCGGGGCGCAGCGGACGATGGCGAACTGGCCCGGTTTGCGCGCCCGCGCCACCCGGGGCGCCTCGATGACCATCCGGTGCAACTGGGGCGCAATCTCTTCGTTGCTGACGACTCGGAACATCTGCTGTCCACCTTTCATCCGGGTTCCGGAACCGCACGGCCCTCGGTTGGGGCGGCGCCAATCCGAAAGCATCAAGACAATCCGGGAATTCGGCCGAAGGGGCTGAAGAAGGGGAAGATCCCCACGACCCGATCCCTCCACCATGATAGGCCCCGCCCCGGGAACGGGCCCGGTCTTTTTGGACCGGTGGGCCCCGGCTGGAAGCCGGGCCCGACGCCCGTCCCGGCATCGGGCCGGAGCCCCCGCAGAGGCCTGGATGTCGCTTGGAAAAATCAATTTGAAATCTATGAATTATAAAATTAGGGTCGCATCCAGGGTTCCGAACGTGGACACTATGGGTAAAGAGAGACGTGAATCCCAAGCAATGCCCTCGGTTTTGAGCCAACCCCCAAGGAGTCCCTGGCGTGGCCTCTACCCCTGCGAGTCCTGAATTCAATGAAATGAGCTTGGATCCACTGGATCTCCTGGACCAACTGGCCAAGGCCCGCACGGAACTGGCCCAGGTGAAGGCGCAACTGGAGGTGCTCCGGGACCAGGATCCCCTCACCGGTTTGCCCAACCGTATGCGGTTGGCGGATCGAACCGACCAGGCGATCCTGCGTGCCCACCGGGAGGGCACCCTGGTGGCCGTGCTGTTCATCGAACTGGATCGGTTCAAAGCCATCAACCAGACCCTGGACTTCGCCGAAGCCGATGATCTGTGCCTGCAACTCGTCCGTCGCCTGGGGATGCTGCTCAATCCAGGAGACACCCTGGCCCGGGTGGGCTCCGACCAGTTCGCGGTGCTTCTGCCCGAGGTGTTGGACCCCATGGAGCCTTTGAAGATGGCCCAGGGCCTGCTGGACGCCATCCGGATCCCCTTCCGCGAGGGCCAGCGCGAAATTCGGCTCACCGCCAGCATCGGCATCAGCATCTCGCCCCAGGATGGAGACGAGGCCGCCTCCTTGCAGAAGGAGGCCGAGAACGCCGCCAACCGGGCCAAGGCAGCAGGGGGCGACGCTCTGCAATGCACCACCCTCACCCTCAGCGAGGCCTCCTTCGAGCGGCAGCAGATGGAAGCCTATCTGGGCCAGGCCATCCTCAAGAACGAGTTGCAGATCCTCTACCAGCCCCAGTCCACCGCGGACGGCACCATCTTCGGAATGGAGGCCCTGCTGCGCTGGGAGCATCCGGTCCTGGGCCAGGTGCCCCCCGCCAAGTTCGTGCCCCTGGCCGAAGAGAACCAGTTCATCCACGCCCTGGGCGAATGGGCCTTGACCACGGCCTGCCGCCAGGCGTCCATCTGGCAGGCGATGAGCCCCCGGCCGGTGCGGCTGGCGGTGAACGTCTCCCCGCTCCAGCTCAACCACCCCGGTTGGGTCGATTTCGTCGCCCGGACCCTCCGGGAATCCAGGCTGTCCCCATCCTGCCTGGAACTGGAGATCACCGAGACCGTCCTGCTCAAGCACGCCAAGAGCAGCCTGACCATGTTCCACGACCTCAAACGACTGGGCGTGGCCTTCGGCATCGATGATTTCGGCACCGGCTACTCCTCTCTGAGCTATCTGCAACGCTTCCCCATCGACACCCTCAAGATCGACCAGACCTTCGTCCGGGGCATGTTCCCCAGTCAGCCCGGAGTCCTCTCCTCCATGCCCATCGTCCAGACCATCGTCAACCTGGCCAGGAACCTGGGCATGCGGGTCGTGGCCGAGGGGGTGGAGACCGAACAGCAGAAGCAGGCCCTGGTCAAGATGGAATGCCACGGCTTCCAGGGGTACCTGATGGGCCGCCCCATGGATGCCGCGGAGATGACCCAGCGGCTTGAGGCCCAGATCGATTCCGCCTTCGACGCCCTGCTCCCGCCCCAGCCCCTGGGCCGGGCGAATTAGCACCGTTGGTGCCCTGATTGGATTGAACGTCCGTGCGAGGCAGAAGCCTCCGTTGCGGATGCTAGAAGAACAACAGGAAGCCGTTGATGAAATAGAGCACGCCCGCGGCCCCCACCACCAGGCCGAGGGTCCACACCTGTTTCTTCTTCAGCAGGGCGGCGATGGAGGACAGCAGGATGGAAATCTGCAGGAAGATGACCGCGATGCCGAAGAAATACCCGTGCTTCTGCGCTTCATCCCGGATCCGCTCCTGGTCCTTCGCCAGGGCCTGGATCTCCGCCTTCTCCCGCTCGTACTTGGCCACCTTGTCACCGTAGTCCGCCACCCGCTTGGAATAGGCCTGCAGCACCGGCTTGGGCGTGGTTTCGGGCAGGGCGGTCCGGTCCAACTCGGCGCTGGCCCGGCCAAGCTCATAGAGGTTGGCCTTGACGCTTTTGGCCTGGTAGTACGCCCATTCGTCCGAGGCCCTGGCCTGGGACAGCACCTGCCGGGTGGAATAGCCACCCCCCTTGAAGGTGGCCAGTGTCGCGCATACCGCGATCACCACCGTGGTCAAGGCCAGGTAGTTGAGCCAGGGTTCTTTCCGGTCTTCGGTCATGGGACTCCTAGAGCAAGGGGGGTTCCGGTCAGGTGCGCAGGTAGGAGGCGCCGTTCACGTCGATGATGCAGCCGGTCATGGCCGGCGGCGCATCAAGGGCGCAGAAGACGGCGGCGGCCGCCACTTCCTCGGGGGTGGTCACCCGGCCCAGGGGATGGCCGGCCAGGATCTCGGCTCCCCTCGGCCCCTTGAGATGGGCGGCGGCCATGTCCGTATCCACCCAGCCCGGGGCGATGGCATAGAAATACACCTGACGATCGGCCAGGGCCAACGCCAGCGATTGGCTGAGCGCATTCAGGCCGGCCTTGCTGGCGCCGTAGGCGGGAGACTTCGGCTCTCCCCGGAAAGCGCCGCGGGAGGAGATGCTCACCACCCGGCCGCCGCCGGCGGAGGCCATGGCCTGGCCGGCGCAATGGCAGAGATTGGCCGGGCCCAGCAGATTGGTATCTAGGGTCCGGCGCCAGACCTGCTGCCATTCCGCATAACCGGTCTCCAGCAAGGGATGCGCTTCGAATACGCCGGCATTGTTCACCAGCAGGTCGATCCGGCCGAAGGCTGCGGTCACCTCGCCCCACAACCGCGCCACCTGCTCCGGATCCCCCAGATCGGCCTGGAACGCCTGGTGGCCCCTGCCCTCCAGCCCAGACACCACGGCCTCGGCCGCGGCCCGGTTATTCCGGTAGTGCACCGCCACCCGGCAGCCGCGCCGGCCCAGTTGCTCGGCGACGGCCTGGCCGATGCCGCGGGAGGCGCCGGTGACCAGGGCGGCGAGACGGGGGCCGGGAACGGTTTGACTCATGAAACCACTGTAGCTGAACCCATGGCGGGATATTACCTATGGTTGATCAGCTTCGGCCGTTTTGGCTCCAAGCCTTTTCCCGCAGGCCGAGCAGCCGCTCCCCCGCCAAGGCCAGGGTTTCCGTCCGTTTGGCGAAATGAAAGCGGATCAGGTTCCGGACCGGTTCCCGGAAGAAGCTGGAACCCGGAACTCCGGCCACTCCCACCTCCCGCGCCAGCCACTCCGCGAACCGCACATCGTCCGGCTCACCGAATTCCCCGATATCCACCAGCACATAATAGGCGCCCTGGGGCCGGGTGTAGCTCAGCCCAGCCTGGTCCAGGAAGCCCAGGAACAGCCTGCGCTTCTCCTCATAGGCCGCCTGCAGTTCCAGGTAGTAGCTGTCGGGGAACCCCAGCGCGGTGACCGCCGCCTCCTGGAGCGGAGCCGGTGCGCCCACCGTGAGGAAGTCATGGACCTTCCGGGCCTGGTTGACCACGGTTTCAGGCCCCAGCAGATACCCGAGGCGCCAGCCGGTGATGCAGTAGGTCTTGGACAGCGAACTGCAGGAGATGGTCCGGTCGAACATGCCCGGCAGGGCGGCGAAATAGGTGTGTTCGTTGGGGGCGTATAGGATGTGCTCGTAAACCTCGTCGGTGATGACGAAGCTGTCGTGCTGCTCCGCCAGCCGGGCGATGAGCAGAAGTTCTTGCCGGGTGAACACCTTGCCCGAAGGGTTGGACGGGTTGCAAAGGATCAGGGCCTTGGGCTGCTGGGCGAAGGCCCGCTCCAGTTCGACCGGGTCGAAGGCGAAGTCCGGGGGCCGCAGGGCCACATAGATCGGCTCGGCTCCCGACAGGATCATGTCGGCCACGTAGTTCTCATAGAACGGTGAGAACACGATGACTTTGTCGCCCGGATCGCAGGCGGTCATCACGGCCGCCATCATCGCTTCAGTGCTGCCGCAGGTGACCACGATGTGGGCATCGGGGTCCAGGGGCAGGCCCATGAAACGGGATTGCTTGCGGGCCAGGGCCGCACGGAAGTTGGCCGCCCCCCAGGTGATGGCGTACTGGTGGGGGCCTTCCCGGGCCGAACGTTCCGCCGCCTGGAGCAGGGCCTCGGGCGGGTCGAAATCCGGGAAGCCCTGGGACAGGTTGACCGCCCCGGCCTGGTTGGCGACCCGGGTCATCCGGCGGATGACCGATTCGGTGAATTGGCTGAGGCGGCGGCTGGTCTTGGGCATGGGGTTCCCATGGAGGTTGAGCTGAATGGATCTTACCCCCGGCGAAGCCCAGCCGGGCCGACCCCATTGCCGCCGGCTCGGCTATGCTTGAGGCCGCCCCGGAGTTCCCATGGCCATAGCCTCCACCCTCCTTCCCGAGTTCGACCATGAAATGGCTGGGTGCCGCACGACCCTGGAACGGGTCCCATCGGCCCAGTTCGATTTCAAGCCCCATGCCAGGTCCTTCTCTCTGGGGCAATTGGCCAACCATCTGGCCAGCGTGCCCTCCTGGGCCACCACCACCCTGGAGACCACCGAACTGGACTTCATCGATCCGGCGGTGGCCGCGAAGATGCCCCTGCCCTCCGCCACCACCGACGGCCTCCTGGAGACCTTCGACCGGGGGGTCAAAGCGGCCCGGGCCGCCCTCGCCATCGCCTCGGATGCCGACCTCATGGCTGTCTGGACCGGAAAGAGCCACGGAAAGGTCGTTTTCGCCTTTCCCCGCCTCGCTGTCTATCGCAGCTTCATCATGAACCACATGATCCACCACCGGGCCCAGCTCGCCCTCTATCTGCGGCTGCTGGACCTCCCCGTGCCGGCCCTGTACGGCCCCAGCGCCGACGAGACCTAGGATCCCTGGTTGGATGCGCTTTGTGGCTCGCCTATTCCTGGAATTCCGGCCGCGCAGCAGTGGCATTCTGGAGCCATCCACCCAGAGGAGCCTGCCATGGACGCAAGCGAACCGCCCGCCTACCACCATCAGCGCATCCCGCTCGACCAGGCCACCCAGCGGGTCGTGGCCACCGCCATGGGCCGCGAGCCGGCCGACCTGATCATCCGCAACGGGCGCCTGGTCAACGTCAACATCGCCCGGATCCAGGATGGCATCGACGTAGCGGTGCGGGACGGGATCATCGCCTTCGTTGGCAAGGGCGACCACCTGCTGGCCGGGGAGCACACCCGGGTGGTGGATGCCGGCGGGCGGTACCTGGTGCCCGGATTCATCGACACCCACGACCACGTGGAGAGCAGCATGGTGGACATCCGCAGCTTCGCGGCCGCGGTCCTGCCCGAAGGCACCACCACCATCGCCTGCGACAACCACGAGTTCGCCAACGTGTTCGGCCTGCGGGCGGTGGAACTGTTCCACGATGCCGCCCAGGGCCTGCCCCTCAAGGTCCTGGTGGCCATGCCGGTCTGCGTGCCGTCCATCCCCGACTTCGAGGACGCCGGCGCCACCCTCGGCGCCGGGGACGTGGCCCGGGCCTATGCTGAAGGCTGGGCCCAGCTCCAGGGCGAGCAGATGAACTTCCCCGGAGTGATCTTCGGCGATCCCCACTGCCACGGGATCACGGCGGCCTCTCTACAGGCCGGAGTGGTGCTGACCGGGCACTACGCCAGCCTGGAGCTGGAAAAGGGCCTGCCCGCCTTCGTCGCCGCGGGCATGACCGCCTGCCACGAAGCGACCACCGCCGGCGCCGCCCTGCGCCGGGCCGAGCTGGGCTGCTACGCTCAGCAGCGTTACGGCACAGCCTGGCTGGACATGCCCAACACCATCCAGGCGGTCACCGGCAACCCCGGCTTGGACACCCGCTTCTTCACCCTGGTCACCGATGACGTGTCCGCGGTGACCTTGGCCGAGCAGGGCCACCTGAGCCGGGTGGTTCGGGCCGCCATCGGCTGCGGCGTCCCGCCGGTCCAGGCCATCCAGATGGTCACCCTCAACGCCGCCCAGCTGCTGGAGCGGTCCCGCTGGATCGGCACCATCGCCCCGGGCCGGGCCGCCGACATCCTGATCGTCAGCGACCTGGTCAAGGTCACCATCGACCAGGTCTTCGCCGACGGCGTCCTGGTGGCGGAACACGGCGCCATGTGCGTCGACTGCGCCAGCTATGCCTACCCGGACTGGGCGCTGAACTCGGTCCACCTGGACCCGGTCAGCGCCGGGACCTTCCGGATCCCGGCTGAGACCTCGGCCACGGTCCGGGTCATGCGGCTGTTCCCCGGCCAGGTGCACACCCGCGAAGAGCTGCACCGGATGGAGCCCGCCGGCGGTTCCCTGGCGGCCGACCCGGCCCGGGACCTGGCCAAGGCGGCGGTGTTCTACCGGCACGAGCCCAAGGAAGGCCTGACCGGCACCCGGGGCTTCGGCTTCGTCACCGGCCTGGGCTTCCGGTCAGGAGTGGCCTACGCTTCCACCTTCGCCCACGACTGCCACAACCTCATGGTGGTGGGCACCGACGACCAGGCCATGGCCCTGGCCGCCAACGAGCTGATCCGGGTCGGCGGCGGCATCGCCCTGGTGGTGGACGGCCAGCTGGAGGCCCTGCTGCCCCTGCCCCTGGGCGGCCTGATGGCCCTGGACTCGGTGGCGGCCACCGCCGGCCGCCTGAAGCAAATCGAACAGGCCTTCCGCAAGGCCGGCTGCGCCGCCGAAGACATCGAGATGACCCTCAGCCTCCTGAGCCTGATCGTCCTGGAGGAACTCCACCTTTCGAACCGCGGCTACGTCTCCCTCAAACCCGGCCAGCCGCCCGCCTTCGTGCCGCTGGTTTCCGCGCAGCCGTAGCGGAGCAATCTCCGCAACGGCCTCCAGGAACAGGATCCCGATCAGAGTCCGCTGCCGTTCGGCCCGCGCGGAAATATCCGAAGCGATGGCGACGAAATTGACGATCTCCCCGGAATCGTCCCGCACCGTGTCGATGGTCATCCATTTCGGGTAGACCTCGCCGTCCTTGCGCCGGTCCCAGATCTCGCCCTGGGCCAGTCTAGACCACCGGGGTCGGCAGCGGCTGGCCGGCGAAGTGGGCGGCCAGGTTCTCCAGCACCAGGGCGCCCATATCCAGCCGGCATTCCCTGGTGGCGCTGCCCTGGTGCGGTTGCAGCACCACGTTGGCCATGGCCAGGAGCGCTTCGGGCATGTGGGGTTCGTTCTGGAACACGTCCAACCCAGCCCCCAGGATCCGTCCGGAGGCCAGGGCGGCCACCAGGGCCGGCTCGTCCACGAGGCTGCCCCGGGCGATATTGACCAGGATCCCTTCGGGGCCCAGCGCGTCCAGCACCTGGGCGTTCACGATCCCGCGGGTCCCGGGATTGCCCGAGGCGGCCACGAACAGGACGTCCGACGTGCTGGCCAGATCCACAAGATTGGCCGCGTAGCGGTAGGGAACCCCTTCGTGGGGACGGCGGCCGGTGTAGGCGACGCTCATGCCGAAGCCGGAGGCCCGGCGGGCGATGGCCCGGCCGATGCTGCCCAGGCCGAGGATGCCGGCCCGCTTCCCGGCCACCCTGTGGGCCAGGGGGAGCGAGTGCCCGGGCCATTTCCCGGCCCGGACGAAGGCATCGCCCACGCAGATCGCCCGGGACGTGGCCAACAGCAGGCCCATGGCCAGGTCGGCCACATCCTCGGACAGCACATCCGGGGTCGTGGTCACCCGCAGGCCCAGTTGACGGGCGTGCTCCAGGTCCACCCGGTCGGTGCCCACCCCCCGGATGGCGATCAGCTCCAGGGCCGGCAGGGTGTCCAGGATGGCATTGCCCACTCCTCCGGCGCCGGTGGTGACCACCGCCCGGATCCGGGGCGCCACCGAGGCCAGCAGGGCCTCGGGGTCGGGGGCAAGGTGCAGGCGATGGACATGGTAGGCCTCGTCCAGGGCCTGCTCCAGAACCGGGGCGTCCATGGGCAGGGTAAGCAGGATATGGGGTCGCATGGGTTGCCTTTCCGGGTGGGACCAGGGGCCGGGTCTTGGGGAATGACCGGTGCCGCCGGCCCCGGGGAGTCAGGGCAGCGGCACCACGAAGCCCTTTCGAACCAGGGCCAGGAGCGATTCAAGGATGGCTTCCCCGGGCAGGTTGGACCTGGCCGCGACCGCCAGCAGATCCGCGGTGGTCACGGGCTGCTCCATGCAGGCGAGCAGATCCCGTTCCATGGGCTGCAGCGGCTGCTCCACGGTCATGGCCCGGCCCACCAGCCGGGCCTGGATGGTGGGGTGGACGGGGGAGCCCAGGGCGCTGGCTTCCAGAAGGGCCACCGGACCGGTGCGGGCAACCCTTCCGGCCCTGAGCCGGTCCTTCAGGGCGGGATCCCGGGCGAGACGCTCCGCATCGAAGATCGCCTGCACTTCGTCCCCCGCGTCCCGCCTGGGCGGCCGGGCCTCATCCACCCGGGACCAGGGATCCTCGCTCCACTGGAAGGCCAGCAGCACGGAAACGATGCGGTTGTAGCCCTGGGCCTCGAGGTTGGCGGCCCAGCGCCCTACCGATTCCAGGAGGGCGGTCTGGCCGTCGCCGTCGGCATGACCGATGGCATAAGCCTGGGCCGAGTGGACCCTCAGACGAAGCACGTGGATGTCCAGGGGCGCGCCACCCAACCATTGCCGGAGGCGCCGCTCCAGGGGTTCCCCATCCCGCTCGCCCAGTTCGGTGACGATCTGGGCCATGCCCCCCGGCTTCAGGTGGCCGGGCAGGCCCTCCACGATCCGGCGCTGCACATCCTCGCCGCTGGGCCCGCCATCCCGGAACCCCACCTCCTGGCTCGGGGCCGGCACGAAGGGCGGGTTCGCGGTGATCAGATCGAAGCGGCGCTCCCCCACCGGCCGGTACAAGTCCCCCTGGAGGACCTCCAGGTTGCGAAGGCCGGCCGCCCCGGCATTGAAGGTGGTGCAGCGGACCGCGCGCGGGTTGATGTCCACGGCCGTGGCCCGGTCCGCGTGGGCCGCGGCGAGGAGCGCGTGGATACCCGAACCGCAGCACAGGTCCAGGGCCGCCGCCACCGGCCTGCGCACCGTGGCCCGGGCCAGCCAACGGCTGTCGGTTCCCACGTACATCACCTGGTCGGCCTTGGCGGAGACATAGCCGTCATGGTCCGGCCTCGGCCAGGCGTGGTCGGAGAAGATCAGGTTGCGGCCCACGGGGTAGAGCGAGACCAGGGCCCTGGCGCAACCGCCGACCCGCTCCAGGATGCCGGCCCGGATTAGGGCCTCCTGGTCGGACGGATCAAACAGCCGGTCCAGTTCCGGTGACCCCAGGACGCCTTCCAGGAGCAGCAGATCGATGGCGGAGTCCAGCGGATCCCGCCCCTTCAGGCACTGTTCCCGGTAAATGGGCAGGGCCTTCGGCTGCAGGTCGCCAAGGTCCTCGAGACCGAGCCGCGCGCCCACTCCGGCTTCGGAAAAGCCGAGGCCGGCGAGCCGGGCCAAGGCTGACCCGCAGCCCACGGGATCGGCCTCGAACATTCGGTTTCCATCCGGATCACGCTCTGTCATTGTCATAAACAATACTCCGGATCGCGTTTCACCCAAACCTCCGCCGCCCGCGGGTATGCGAATGGTCTTTTTCAGGGGGACTGGTCATGTCCAGGGATACGCTCACGGTCATCGACAATCGGACGGGATGCAGCTACGAGCTTCCGGTGGTCCAGGGCACGGTGAAGGCCATGGACCTGCGCCAGATCAAGGCGGGCGAGGACGATTTCGGGCTGATGAGCTACGACCCCGGCCTGACCAACACCGCCTCGGCCAAGAGCGCGATCACCTTCATCGACGGCGACCAGGGTGTCCTGCGCTACCGGGGCTATCCCATCGAGCAGCTGGCGGCCAACAGCACCTACCTGGAGACCGCCTATCTCGTCATCTTCGGCGAGCTGCCGACCCCCGAGCAGCTGACCCAATGGGAATGGAACATCAGCCACCACGGCATGCTGCACGTCAACATCCAGCACCTGATTGAAGCCTTCCGCTACAACGCCCATCCCATGAGCGTCTTCATCAGCGCCACCGCTTCCCTCTCCACGCTCTACCCGGACGCCCGGAAGGTCCAGGATCCGGTCAACCGCCGCCTGCAGGCGGAGCGGATGCTGGCCAAGGCGGCCACCATCGCCGCCTTCACCTACCGGCACAACCAGGGCTGGCCCTGCAATTTCCCCGACGACGGGCTGAGCTTCATCGGCAATTTCCTGAAGATGATGTTCCGCATGACCGAGGTCCATTACCAGCCGAACCCGATCCTGGAGCGGGCCTTGAACGTCCTGTTCATCCTCCATGCCGACCACGAGCAGAACTGCGGCACCAACGCCATGCGGGTCATCGGCTCGTCCCAGGCCGACCCCTACTCGGCCCTGGCCGGCGCCGCCGCGGCCCTGTATGGCCCCCTCCACGGCGCCGCCAACGAGGCGGTGCTGCGGATGCTTGAGCAGATCGGCACCCCCGGGAACGTTCCGGCCTTCCTCGAGAAGGTGAAGAACGGCGAGGGGGAGCGACTGATGGGGTTCGGCCACCGGGTCTACAAGAACTACGATCCCCGTTGCCGGATCATCAAGAAGACCGCCGAGGAGGTGTTCCAGGTGACCGGACGCAACCCGCTCCTGGACGTGGCCCTGGAACTGGAGCGGATCGCCCTGCAGGACGACTATTTCATCTCCCGGAAGCTCTACCCCAACGTGGATTTCTATTCCGGCCTCATCTACCGGGCCATGAACCTGCCCGCCTCCATGTTCACCGTGATGTTCGCCGTGCCCCGCACCTGCGGCTGGGTGGCCCACTGGATGGAGCTGATGGAGGATCCCGAGCAGAAGATATCCCGGCCCCGGCAGATCTACACCGGCGCCCCGCCGAGGGATTGCGGGCCGCGGAACCAGAGGGCGGCCGCCACCTACAACGTCTGAGCGGATTTCAATTTTCGCAGGGTGACCGCCCCCAATCCCGCGGCGGCCAGAGCGGCCAGGCCGCCCAGGGCCAGGCCCCAGCGGGCCCCGGCGACCTCGGCGATCCAGCCGACGATGGGCCCGCCGATGGTGGTGGAGCCCAGGAAGGCCACCGACCAGAAGGACATGACCCGGCCGCGCATCTGCGGCGAGCTGCCGAGCTGCAGGATGCTGTTGCCCAGGGAGGAGAAGTTGATCGAGCAGATGCCCACTGCCACCATCGCCAGTCCCGAAAGCAGCAGGGTCGGCATGAAGGCCGCGGCCAGGATCGCCAGGCCGAACAGCAGGGAGGCGCTGACCAGCTTGGTGGGGGTGATGCCCTTGCGGCTGGCGAAGAAGATGCCGCCGAAGGCCGCGCCGAAGCCCATGGCGGACGACAGGAAGGCGTAGCTCCGGGCATCGCCTTTGAACGTGAAATGGGCGATCAGCGGCAGGCTGACCTGGAATTCGAAGGTCAGGGTGCCGACGATGGCCATCATCAGCAGGGTGGAACCGAGCAGGGGCGTGGCGATCACGTACTTGAACCCCTCCCGGATCTGGCCCTTGCTGGCGGGGACCGGGGGCGAGGTGAGCAATTCCTTGCTGTTCATCATGGCCAGCATGATCACGACCGCGACGTAGGACACCCCGTTGATGATGAAGCAGGGCGCCAGTCCGACCGAGGCGATCAGGACTCCGGCGATGGCCGGGCCGACGATGCGGGCCAGGTTGACCAGGATGGTGTACAGCGTGACGGCGTTGCGCACATGCTCCGGTCCGACCAGTTCGATGTGGAAGGTCTGGCGGGTGGGGTTGTCGAACACGTTGACCATGCCCAGTGCCAGGGCCAGGACGTAGACCATCCAGACCTGGACCACACCGGTCGCCACCAGCGTCCCCAGGATCAAGGCCAGGACGCCGGAGATGGACTGGGTATAGAACAGGATCTTCCGTTTGGCGATGCGGTCGGTGATGACGCCCCCGTAGGGACCAAGCAGCAGGATCGGCAGGTACTGCAGCGCGGTGGCCAGGCCCAGGGCCTTGCCGGAATGGGTCAAGCTGAGCACCAGCCATGCCTGGGCCACCATCTGCATGAAAGTGCCCGAGGTGGATATGATCTGCCCCATGTAATACAGGCGGTAGTTGCGCACATACAGCGACGAGAACGTGTCCCGGCGGAGCCGGGCCGAAAACGCCGCCAGGCGGCTCCGCAAGGAGGGCATGGTCATGATTGGCGCGGATCCAGCATCGGGCCGGGCCTATTCAAGGGAAGCCAGCACCTGTTCCGTGCTCCGGACCCGTCCCAGCCGGGGGAAGATGTTTTCATAGGCGAACCGGTGCGCTTCCGCGCTGAAGGTGGTGGTGGCGTCCTCCGCCAGCACCAACTCGAACCCCAGGCCGGCCGCGGCTCTCGCCGTGGATTCGACCCCGAAGTTGGTGGCGATGCCGCCCAGAACCACCGTGCGAATCCCGCGCCGGCGCAACTGCTCTTCCAGGTCCGTGCCGAAGAAGGCGCCCCACTGGCGCTTGGTGATCACCAGATCCCCGGGATGGGCCCCGGCTTCGGCCACCAGCTCGGAGGCGGCGGCGGGGGGAGGCGGGGCGTTGGGGTCGCGGGTCGGGCTATCCACGGGCAGGGTGAGCATGTCGGCCAAGTCCACCCGGACGTAGATCACGGTGGCGCCCTTGGCGCGGAAGGCCGTGGCCAGGGCGGCCGACCGCTTCACCACGTCGGCCGCGGAATGGGGCGCGGTCTGGCGGCCGACGATAGCCTGTTGCAGGTCAATCAGGATGAGGGCAGTGGTCCGGGGTTGGAGGACGAGGTCAAGCATGGGGATTCTCCATACCTGAGCATCCCCTCACCTTTACCGTTGCGCAACCCCCTAACGGTTTCCTGAGCGCCAGGGTGGAGGGGATCCATCCCGGGCAGAAGCGCGTACCCACACTCATTTCTTCCCTATCCCCAGCCCAACGGGCTGGTTCCATCTATCCTCATGGATGACAGGACCATGGATCAGGTACATTTCTGATCCGGCTGCCAGCCTCAAAAGAGGCGGCAGGCGCCAGGAAATGACCGCCCAGGAAGGCCAAGGAGCACCGAACATGGGATCCCAGCTCGAATTCGTGTCCAATAAAGGAGACCTGATGATTCTCCTGCGCCTGGGAATCGCCGCCCTGGCCGGTTCGATCATCGGCTGGAACCGATTCCGGGCGGGCAAGCCTGCGGGCATTGGCACCCATGCGCTGGTAGCTCTGGGCTCGGCCTTGTTCGTGGTGGCACCGGTCCAGATGGTCGCCCAGGACCCGGGGACGGTCACCCGGGTCATCCAGGGCATCGCCACCGGAGTGGGTTTCCTGGGGGCGGGCGAGATCTTTCGCGACCTGAAGGACCCGGACCATGTCCACGGCCTCACCTCGGCGGCGGCGCTCTGGGTGACCGCCGCCCTGGGGGTGGTCGCAGGCTGCGCGTCCATCGCCCTGGTGGCCGCCGTGACCCTGCTGGTGGTGCTCATCGTCATCGTTTCCCACCACATGGAACAACGGTGCGCCCCGAACCGGAACAATCCATTGTCGTAGCCCCCATTTTAAACATTTACAATATTTCCATCTCGGAACCCTCTCCCTTCTGCTGACAACCAAGACCTTCAAGCGAACACTTGGAACAAAAACTCCAGTTACCCTTGAAGGCACAGCAACCGGGAGTGCGTGATGAAGGCGGTCATTCAAAGGGTGAAGCGGGCCTCGGTGAAAGCCGGGGACCGGTCTGCCAGCATCGGCCCGGGCCTGCTGGTGCTGGCGGGCCTGGAGACCGGCGATGGCGAGGCCCACTGCCGCTGGGCCGCCGCCAAGATCGCCACCCTGCGGATCTTCGAGGACGACGAAGGCCGCATGAACAGGTCCCTGGAGGACGTTGGCGGCGCGATCCTGGCGGTGTCCCAGTTCACCCTGGCCGGCAGCATCCTCAAGGGCCGCCGGCCGTCCTTCGACCAGGCCATGGCGCCGGAACGGGCCCGGCCGCTGTTCGACCTGTTCGTGGCCTGCCTGAGGGCCGAGGGCTGTGCGGTGGAGACCGGCTTCTTCCAGGAGATGATGGAGGTGGAACTGGTGAATGACGGACCGGCAACCTTTATCCTGGAGCGATAAGGTTGTAATAATAAGGCTTTCCAGAAGGATGCCCCATGGATTATCGACGTCTCGGAAAATCAGGCCTCCGGGTCCCGGCCCTCAGTTTCGGCACGGCCACCTTCGGCGGCGGCAACGCGTTCTTCAAGGCCTGGGGCTCCACCGATGCCGGCGGCGCCGCGCGCCTCATCGACCTCTGCCTTGACCATGGCGTCTCGCTGTTCGACAGCGCGGACGTCTATTCCGACGGCCTGGCCGAGGAGATCCTGGGCCAGGCCATCAAGGGCAAACGCGGCCGCCTGCTCATCTCCACCAAGGCCACCTTTCCGTCCGGGGATGGCCCCAACGATTTCGGTTCCTCGCGCCAGCACCTGGTGGAGGCGGTGGAGCGGGCCCTGGGCCGCCTGGGCACCGACCACATCGACCTGCTCCAGTTGCACGGCCAGGACTACAACACGCCGGTGGAGGAGACCCTGGCGGTGCTCGACCAGTTGGTGCGTTCCGGCAAGGTCCGCTACATCGGCGCCTCCAACTTCTCCGGGTGGCACCTGATGAAGTCCCTGGCCGTGGCCGACCGCTATGGCTATCCCCGTCACGTCGCCCATCAGGTCTACTATTCCCTGCTCAACCGGGACTACGAATGGGAGCTGATGCCCCTGGGGGTGGACCAGGGGGTCGGCGCCCTGATCTGGAGTCCGCTCGGCTGGGGCAAGCTCACCGGCAAGGTCCGCCGCGGCCAGCCCGCGCAGCCCGGCACCCGGGCCCACGACATCCCCGCAACCGGCCCCCACTATGAGGAGGAGCGGTTGTTCCGCACCGTCGACGCCCTGGACGCGGTGGCCCAGGAGGCCGGCAAGAGCATCCCCCAGGTGGCCCTCAACTGGCTGCTGCAGCGGTCCACCGTCTCCAGCGTGATCATCGGCGCCCGGGACGAGGGCCAGCTCCTGGAGAATATCGGCGCGGTCGGCTGGAATCTTTCGCCCAGCCAGGTGGCCGTACTGGATGCGGCGAGCGAGGTGGTGCCGGCCTATCCGGTCTGGCACCAGCGCTCATTTCCCATGTTGCATGAGTGAATACCACCCATTGAAATCGGCATCGCTGCGGCTCTGATCAGGGATCTTCATACCCTTCGAGGAACGTCACCGGCACCGCCAGGCGTTCCTTGCCGGGCCGGGGTTCCAACCCAAGCACTTCGACCCGTCCGGAGGAGATTTCAACCACGATGGGACGGTTGACGGGCCGGTAATCCTCATCGCAAACGCTGACATTCAAAAGGATCCTAGATCCAGCGAAGGCGACCCCATAACTGTCATGGATATGACCGAAGACGTGCACCCTGGGCTTCACCACCGCCCGCCGGAGCTTCAGTTCCTCGCAGCCCAGGTGTTCCCGGCCCTGGACCTGGTCCAGGGCGCCGTGGGGCGGACCGTGGGTGATGAGCACATCCGTGCCCAGGGGTATCCTGTTCCAGGCCTCCCGGATCCGGGGTCCCTTGCGCGGCAGGTTGAAGGCCCAATCGCAGAAGGCCGGCTGCCAGGGAGAGCCCCAGAAGCGGATCCCGTCGATCTCGACCCCGGAGTCCTGGAGGTAGACCAGATCGGGATGTTCGGCCAGCAGCATGGCCGCCAGGTCCGGTTCCCGGTGGAACAGCCAGTCGTGGTTCCCGGCAATGAAAATCTTGTGCCGGTGCGGCTGGGACGAGAACCACTCCAGGAACGGGCTCACCTGGGGCAGAGTCCCGGTACTGGTTGCGTCCCCTGCGTGAACCAGGACATCCCCCTCCGGAAGGTTGATGTTCCGGTGGGTGTGGGTATCAGAAACAAATACGAGGCGCATGGAACCTACCCAATCGAGCATCCCTGACGCGGTGGCAACCCAGAGTTGCTTCGAGATGGCCCCGGGGATACGCCGGTCAGTATGGCGCATCACCCTTCACAAGGCCGAACCCCGACGGCGGAGCGTAGACGCCGTTCACGGTGGTCCCGCCGTTGTGGATGCCCGGAAAGATCGGCTGCATGTTCTGGGGGAAGCCGAAGGTCGGCGCCGTTAGCGCATCCAGGCCAGCGATCTGCCCGGGGGTCAGGTTCACGTCCAGGGCTCCCAGGTTGTCTTCCAGCTGCTCAAGCCGGCGTGCTCCGATGATCGTCGACGCCACGCCCGGACGACCACCGACCCAGGCCAGGGCAACCCGGGCCACGGTGCTTCCCTGTGCCTTGGCGATGATTTCCAGTTGATCGACGAGAGCGAAGGTCGCCTCGTTGAGGAATGGATCCAGGAACTGGCTGCGCCCGCGCGGCTGGGATCCCGCGTTGGTCCGGGTGTATTTCCCGCTGAGCGCGCCGCTTTTCAGCGGCGACCAGGGCGTGATGCCGAGCCCGAACTCCAGCGCCATGGGCACCAGTTCCTGTTCCACGGTCCGCTGGAGGAGCGAATACTCGATCTGCAGGCCGATGAAGGCGGACCAGCCCCGGAACCGCGCCAGCATGTTGGCCTCGACGATCTTCCAGGCCGGGGTGTCGGAGACTCCGATATACCGGACCTTGCCGGCGCTTACCAAACTTTCCAGGGCCGCCATGGTCTCCTCCATGGGGGTGTGGAGGTCCCAATTGTGCAGCCAATACAGATCGATGTAGTCCGTTTGCAGCCGGCGCAGGGAGTTCTCGCAGGCGGAGACGATGGACTTCCGGCCTGAGCCGCCGCCATTGGGGTCCCCGGGGTAGAGGTTGCCGCTGAACTTGGTGGCGAGGACGAGCCGGTCCCGCCGGGACGGGTGCCGGCCAACATGGTCGCCGATGATCTTCTCGGAATGACTCTTGGTGTAGAAGTTGGCGGTATCGAGGAAATTTCCGCCGAGTTCGAGGTAGCGATCGATGATCCGCTGGGACTCCTCGACGCTCGACCCCCATCCGAGGTCCTCCCCGAAGGTCATGGTACCCAGGCACATCGGGCTTACCCGAAGACCGGAGTGGCCCAGCGTCACGTAGTGGTCGAGTGGCATGGAAGCTCCTTGTAGCACAGGAAAGGTTGGTTATGGACTTTGTCCAGGGCTGGCTCGTCTTGCCTCACAGCTCCTGTTTCACTCCCGTAAGCGACTCGCTCATCGCCCACAGCTGTTCCGCCGCTTCGGGGTCGCAGGCCCAGGGCGCCACGCCGGTCGGCGTGGAAAAGTCCCCGGCGATGACTTCGGCGATGTCGCAGTTCTCGCAATACACCCCGCCCAGGCCCTCCAGTCCGGGGCTGGTGGCACACCAGACCGTCGTCGCGGCCCCCTGGGCGACGGTCTTCAGGGTGGTGGCCGGACCACCGGGGCCCGGCACGACGGTGCCATCGGCCTGGCGAACGAGCCGGTTGCGCCCCAGTTCTTCCTCTGTGAGGTGGCGGGTCAGGTCGGTGAGGATGCCGCCCGGGTGGACCGAAAAGGCGCGCACGCCAAGGTTCGTGACCCGCCGGTCGAGTTCCAGCGCGAACAGGGCGTTGGCCGTCTTGGATTGGCCGTAGGCCTTCCACTTGTCGTACGGCCGGCGTTCAAAATGGGGATCCTGGAAATCCACCGCCGAGAACCGGTGCCCGCGGGAGGACAGAGCCACCACCCGAGCCTCTTGGCTCCTGGCCAGCGCGGGCAGGAGCCGGAGCGTCAGCTGGAAGTGACCGAGATGGTTGGTTGAGAATTGGCTCTCGAAGCCGCGGCCGTCACGGGCCAGGGCGGCCGCCATCACCCCGGCGCAGTTGATCAGCAGATCCAGGGGCCGTCCACCGGCCAGGAAGGCACCGGCGAAGGCGTCGATGGAGGCCGGCTCCTGGAGATCCAGCGCGGCCAGTTCGACCCTGGCCAGGCCGGCCAGGTTGGCCCGCGCCTTGTCCGGGGTCCGGGCCGGCACGATGACGGTCGCACCGGCGGCGTTCAGGACCCGGGTGGTCTCCAGGCCGATGCCGGAATAGCCGCCGGTGACCATGACGGTCCTGCCGGAGAGGTCGATCCCCTGGATGATTTCCTGGGCGCTGGTGGTGGCCCCGAACCCTGAGCCGAGGGGGTGTTGGGAGCTGGTCATGGGGCGGTCTCCTGGGTCAAGGGTTTGAGCAGAGGGTCATGATACGTCCCGAATATCGAACGATGAATGGTTGAAAGTTCGTATGACTTGCGCGATCGTTCACCCATGGCAGATCTTTTCTCGGACATCCTCACCTTGGCCGATGCCCAATCGGTCATCACCGGCACGGTCGAGTCCGGGGGCGCCTGGGCGGTCCGGTTCCCGCCGCCGGCCCTGATCAAATTTTTCGGGATCGTGCGGGGGTCCTGCTGGCTTCAGGTTGAGGGTGAAACAACCGACCTGCACCTGCAACCGGGCGACGTCTTCCTCCTGTCGGCCCCGCGCGCCTTCACCCTGACGACGGACCGGGAGCTCGAACCGATGGATGCCATGGTGGTGTTCCGGGACCTGTCTGGGAACGTGGCGAAACTTGGGCCAGGGGATGACTTTCAGCTGCTATGCGGACATGTGGAGCTGGGCGCCGGCAGCGGCGACCTCCTGACGGCGGTCCTGCCGCCCCTGGTGCTGGCCCGGGCCGGTTCCCCCCATGCGGCCATGGCGCACTGGGTGCTGGCGCAGCTGGTTCAAGAGCGTTCGGCGGACCTGCCCGGCGCGGAGGTCGCCTCCGAGCAGTTGGCCCATCTCCTGTTCATCCACATCCTGCGCGCTCATCTCGCCGAAACGGGTGCCTTTCCACCCGGTTGGCTGCGGGCGATCACGGACAAGGATCTCGCTCCCGCGCTTCGATTGATGCATGGCCAGCCCGGCCGGTCCTGGCAACTGGGCGAGTTGGCCAAGGCGGCCGGCATGTCCAGGACCACGTTCGCAACCCGGTTCCGGACGGCTGCGGGTGTTCCGCCCCTGGCCTACCTGACCGTGTGGCGCATGCGACTCGCCAGGAAAGCCTTGATGGAAGGGAACACGTCGGTGTCAGCCATTGCCTACTCACTGGGCTACACCTCGGAAAGCGCCTTCAGCCACGCTTTCAAGCGCACCACGGGGGTTGCCCCGAAGCGACTCCGCGGCTCCCGGCTCTCCGCCGGATAAGGGGCGCAGGGCGAGTCGTTTGACGGGTAGTCACTGGCTGACATTCACCCGGGAGACGCGGTGATGCTGCAGGGCCTGGATCCTGGTCGGGGAGGGCCATACCGATGGCGGGGTGGGCATCCGGCTTAAGGAGGCCCTGCCTCCCGCCCTTCGCGCCAGGACCCGGTTGGTGCCCGCCACCCTGCCCGCCCCCGCCTACGCGGCGCTCCTGGACCGGGTGGACGTCTTCGTGTCGGGAGATATCGGCGCCTTGCCAGAACATCACTTGCCTAAACAAGCTCCACAAGACCTGCCGAACCCCCCGGTGTTTCGAGGGCTGCTCGCCCCTCTCCGTTGCGGACGCCGTCCTGGCCCGCCTTGGGCAAATCGAGGCCATCGGCACATCCCATCCCATGCGCATCACGGCGTGAGTTCCGGTCGCGGACGGCATGGCGGAAGACCGCGGTCTCGAACACCGGGCGCAGCAGGACGGCCAGCAGGACCATCGCCGGCAAGCCCAGCAAGGCCCAGACCACCATCGCGTGCCAGCAGCCCCATGCCCAGGTAGGCTGCGGTGGATAGAACGGAGTTGGCAAGGGTGAACAGACACTGGGCGACGGAGACCAGGAGGAGCACCAGGGCCGCCACAGCCAAGCCCGCCCCAATGCCGTGGGTGATGCTGTTGGCGATCTCTTCCTTGGGGCTCTGCTGTCGCTCAGTCACTGGCATGTCGCCTCCTCGCAGTCCCTCTGGGCAGCCAAGGCCTATGGCAACGCGTGCGTTGCCCAAGAGAACGCCAAGCTGACGACCTTGGCCTGGACAATCCTTCCGAAAGTGGGACGGTGCTCCGGCAACTCTGAAGGTAGGTCTTCCCGTTGGCCGTGCCATGCCGGCCCCATGAAGCCCGCGTGAAATTTCGACTTCTCTCCAAGGGGGGCGACGATGAGGAGCTGAATGTTTTTTCGTTGGGCCACCGGGTCCCGGATGCCCCTGATCCAGATCCATCCGGAGTCGCCTTCCAGCCGTTCAGGGCCGGAACCCTGCCGTCCGTCCATTGCCCAGTACAACTGTGACGGGCAACCGGACATCGGGATCTACTATCAAATTCCAGGAGTGTTGCCCATGAGGTTCCAAACCAGGCAGTGTGTTCAGGCCCTTGCGGCCATGGTGTCCATGGCGGGCGCCTGCGCCGGCCAGGGGGTCATCCCCCCGGCACCTAGCCAGGGGTGGAAATTCACGGCCGGCCTGGGAATCATCAGCCAGCCGAAGTACCCCGGCAGCTCGGACACGATGCGCTCGGGCCTGCCCCTGTTCAGCGCCGATTACGGACGCTTCTTCATCGGAGGAGCTCCGGGCGCGGGCGTACCGGCCGGCGCCGGGGCCTACCTGGTCCAGGACGGGCACTGGCGCCTGGGACTCGGGGTCGGCGCCAATCTCCGGGCGCCGCGCCGGGAATCCGACGACCCCCACCTGCAGGGCCTCGGGGATGTGCATGGGACCGAGTTCGGCAGCCTGTTCGAGAGCTACAGCAAGCCCTGGCTCTCCGCCCGGGCCAGCGTCGTGAACGATATCGGCGGCCAGCACCAAGGCACCCGCGTGGCTCTGGACCTGGAAGGCCGCTTCAGCCCGCTCCACGACCTCATGGTCTCCGCCGGTCCAGGGCTGACCTGGGCCGACAGCCAATACACCCGGACCTTTTTCGGCATTGACGCCGGCCAGAGCGCCCGGTCCGGGCTGCCCACCCATGCCGCCGGCAGCGGCGTCAACCTGGTCCGGTTCTCCCTGGGCGCGGACTATCGGCTGACCCCCGCCTGGGGCGTCGGGCTGCACTTGACCTCGGCCAGCCTGCGAGGTGACGCCGCGGACAGCCCGATCACCGAACGCAAGTCCCAGAATAGCTATGGCCTGTTCGGGTCCTACCACTTCTGAAGCCGGGCCGGCTAATCCAGCCTCAGGACATCCCTCAGCTTGGGGGTGGCGCCCCGGCTGGCCTCCAGTTCCACCCCGCCCTGCATGCGCACCAACGCCCGGCTGCCTCCCCCCGAGGAACGAATCCCCAGCACCGCCTCTGGCCGGATCAGGAGATGGCGGTGGATGCGCAGCAGGCCCCCGTCCGGGAAGAAAGCCTCCACCTCGCCCAGGGTCTTCCAGCGGGTGCGGAACCTCTCGCCGGCGAAGGCCCAGACCACCTGGTCCCCCACCTCGAAATAGGCGGTCCTGGCCAGATCCAGGAACACCACCCCGGTGCCAGCCTGCACCGGGTAGCGGGTGGCGGAGCCGCCCCGGCCACCGCCGGTTTCCTCCCGCTGGCCCAGGGCCCGGCGGATTTTCGCCAGGGATTTCACCAGCCGGGCGGTGGTGACCGGCTTGAGCAGGAAATCCGCGGCGTCCAGCTCGAAGGCGTCCACCGCGTGTTCCGAGTAGGCGGTCACGAACACCACCGGCAGTTCCGGCCTGATCGACGCCCGCAGGCTCAAGCCGTCCAGCCCCGGCATCTGGATATCCAGGAACAGGGCGTCCACCGCCGGCCCGGCGGCCAGCCAATCCTCCAGTTCCAGACCGTTGGCGAAGCTGGCCACCACCGCACAGCCGCAGTCCTCCAGCAGGCGGACCAGGCGACGCTGGTTCATGGGCTCGTCCTCGGCCACGGCCACCTTCAAGGGGTCGCTCATACCGGCCACCGCCAGGGCAGCTCGAGGCGGGCCACCGTCCACTCCCCTTCCGCCTCCAGTCGCAGGGTGGGCCGGGGAGCGGGCAGCAGGACCAGACGTTCCTTCAAGTTGCCAAGCCCCGTGCCGGTCGGGTACTCGGCCCTGAGGGGCTGGCCGGTGTTCGCCACGCGCAGGAGGAGACTGGCAGGGGTCCGGGTGAGTTCGATGTGGATCGCGCCCCCTTCAACCTGTGGCGCAATGCCATGCTTGATGGCATTTTCCACCAACGGAAGCAGGAGTAACGGGGGAACTTCCAGCGGGTCCGCCCAGTCCGGCCACTGCCAGCGCACCTGCAAGCGCGCGCCCAAGCGGATGGCCTCGATGCCCAGGTAGCGGGTCACCAGGGACCGCTCATGGGCCAAGGGTGCCCGCAGGGAGGCGCCGTGCCGCATCAGCTCCCGGTACATTTCCACCAGTCCCACCAGAGCCTCTTCGGCGGCGTCGGGATCCTCGTGCACCAACTCCGTGAGTCCGCCGAGCACGTTGAACAGGACGTGGGGATTCAGCTGGGCCTGGAGCGCCTGGGCCCGGCTGCGGTCCGCCAGCCCCCTCAACTCCCGCTCCGAGGCTTCCGCCCGCTCCTTCCCGGCCAGGAACCAGCCCAGGATCAGGGCCAGCGGACAATTGAGGAAGAACAGGCCCCAGCCCGGACTTAGCGGAACACTGTTGGCGACCAGTCGCAGGTGGACCTGGGGCCCCCCCAGGGTCCGGGCGCCCGGCATCAGCCCGATGATGATGCCCAACCAAAGCGCGTTCCAGGGCAGCGACTGCAGGAAGCCCCGCAGGGGCGGAGCCTGCTTGCGCTCATCGCCAGTCCAGAGCCACGGCAGGGGGGCCAGGGCCAACATCCCGATCACCAACAGGAACGGCAGCAGGAACTCAGCGGCCGGAGAGAACATGGCCGGCATGCCGGTGAACAGACCGAAGCGGAACAAGGCCCAGAGCGTGCCGTAGCCGAGGATCACCCCCCAAGTGGCGGGGGACTGGAACTTGGTGCGGGTGGTGGCGGGAAAATCACCTAGATGCATGGATGGGACGCTCGCAAGGGTTGCTGGCTGGATGATCGTTGACTATACAGCCTTCCAGCCGCCGCCGAGCGCCTTGTAGAGGGTCACCAGGTTGGTGAGCATCTGGGCTTCGGACTTGCTGAGACTGTTCTGGGCGGCATAGAGGGACTGCTGGGTCGTCAGGACATCCAGGAAGCTGGTGAGGCCAAGGCGGTAGCGTTCCTCGGCCAGGGTCAGGGCGTCCTGGTCCTGGCGCAGGGCTTCCTCGAGATCCCGGTGCCGCTCCTGTTCCGAATAGGTGTTGGCCAGGGCATTTTCCACATCCTCCAGGGCGCTGTGGAAGGAGGCCTGGAAGCCAGCCAACTGCTCCTCGTACACCGCCTGCTTGTCAGCGACCGCGGCCTTGAGCTTGCCGCGGTTGAAGATGGGCAGACTGAGCCCGGGCACGATGGACCAGTAGCGGCTGGATACCGAGGCGAAATTGGAAGTCTGGGAGCTTTCCAGCCCTAGCCCGAGGGTGAGATCGAATTTGGGGTACAGGTCCGACTTGGCAACGCCGATATCCGCCATGGCCGCCGCCAGCTTGCGCTCGGAACGGCGCAGATCCGGACGCCGGGCGATCAGCTCCGAAGGCAGGCCCGCGCTCACCACGCCGTGGGCGGAAGGCAGCGGCTGGACCGGAGCGAGATCGCGCTCCAGGGCGGTGGGTTCCAGGCCCAGCAGGATGCCCAGACGATGCATGGACTGCTTGATGCCGGCCTGGAGGGTGGGAATGTCGGCTCGGGTGGACGCCGCTTCGGCTTTCGCCTGGGCCACATCCAGGTAGCTGGTGAGGCCCAGCCGGTACCGCTGTTCGGTAAGGGCGGCGGTCTCCTGCTGGGTCTCGGCGTTCCGGCGGGAAATGGCCAGCAAAGCCTGGTTGCCCCGCAACGTGATGTAATCGCTCGCCACATCCCCCAGCAGGGTGAGCGTCACATCGCCAAGGTCCTCCACGCTGGCCTGCAGACGATCCTTGGCGGCCTGTTGGCTCTGGCGCAGACCGCCAAAAAGATCCAGCTCCCAGGAGGCATCGAACCCGGCTTGATAAAGGGTGCTGGTGCCCGGCACGCCGGCATAATTGATCGTATTGGCGCTGGTCTGGCTGCGGGTCACTTCCGCGCTTGCGTTCACCGAAGGCAGCCGGGCCGCCTCGGCCGTGCCCAGGGTCGCCCTGGCCTGGAGAATGCGCGCCTGGGCCTGCCGGAGATCCAGACTGTTCCGAACGGCGCATGCCATCAGCTCATCCAGGAGCGGGTCTCCGAACCCTTTCCACCAGGCCACGCGGTCCAGATCCGGGGCGGCGGTGGCGACCGCTCCGCTCCAATGGGCAGGGGCCTTCAGTCCGGGTGACGGATCCAGGGTCTGGACCTTGGCACATCCCGTCAGGAGCGCGGCCAGCCCCAGTGCTGTGCTGATCCGGGCCTTCACGACCGACCTCCAATGGCGGTTCCGGCGGCGGGAGTCTCCGGAGTCTCGATGAACACATCCACCTGCTGGCCCACGTAGGCAGGAATCGCGCGGCGGTCGAAGCGGTAGATCACCTGCAGGACCCGGGTGTCCACCCGCTCCGAACTGCTGCCGGTGAGGGAGGTCTTGGGGGTGATGTAAGGCTCCACATGGTCAAAGGATACGGGCGTTTTCAGGTCCCGGTTGCCGCGCAGGAAGACCATGGCCCGGGTACCAGGCTGGAAGCGCCAGGCGTCATTCTCGTCAATGTCCACCCGGATGTGGAGTTCCTCCTGACTTCCGAGACGGATGAGCGGTGTGGAAAGAGCTCCGGTAGCGGCATATTCCCCGGGCCGCACATTCACCTGCAGCACTTCGCCGGCCATGGGGGCCCGCACCGTGAGCCGCTCAATGGAGCACCGGGTGCTGGCGAGGTCCGCCTGGGCCGCCTTCACCGCCACCTGGGCGCTGAAGACCTTGGCGTCGGCGAGTCCAAGGGCGTTTTTCCGCTTCTGGACATCGTCCACACTCACCGCCCTGGCGTCCTGGTTGTTGCGCACCAGGTCGTACTGGCTCCGGGAATCCGCCTGGGAGGCCACAGCTTCCTGCACGGCCGCTTCAGCCTTGGCCAGATCCGCCTGCTTCACCAGCAGGTCCGCCCGCAGTTCCCTGTCGTCGATCTGGAACAAAGGCCGGCCGGCCTTCGCCATATCCCCCACCTTGACCGCAACGGTCTTGACGATGCCCGGGAGGGAGGTGCCGATGCTGATGTTCTGGTTGCTGGCTTCGATGATGCCGGAGCCGCCGATGTAGGAAGCGTAGGGCGCCTCGGCCGGCTGGGCCACGGGAACGGAAGCAGGTTTCTTGGTGTTGGAGCGGAAGACGACCAAGGTGGCCAACAACAGACCGACGACCGCGGCCGCGGGTAGGACTTGGGTGAGTTTCATGGGGTCTCTTTCAGTGAAGGGATTCGATCTGTTCGATATGGCCATCGTCCATGTGGGCGATTCGGTCCGCGAAATCAAAGATCCGGGCATCGTGGGTAACGATCACCAGAGAGCGGTTGCCGTCCATGGCCATCTTTTTCAGAGCCTCCATCACCATGATTCCGGTCTGGTGATCCAGGGCGCTGGTGGGCTCGTCACAGACCACCAGCTTCGGGTCATGGACCAGGGCCCTGGCGATGGCCACCCGCTGCTGCTGGCCGCCCGAGAGCTGTCCGGGAAAGGTGCTCAGCTTGCTCTCCAATCCCACCTCCACCAGGCATTGGGCCGCCCGGACCAGGGCCTGGTCCATCTTCACCCCGTTGATCAACAGCGGAATGGCGACGTTCTCGGCCACGGTCAGCGTGGGGATGAGATTGAAGGACTGGAACACGAAGCCGATATTCTCGCCTCGATAACGCACCCTCTGGTCCGCGGTAAAGCTGCCGAGATCCTGGCCGAACAGGCAGCACTGACCGGCGGTCTGGTCCAGGATTCCAGCCATGATGGAGATGAGCGTCGTCTTGCCGCATCCGGATGGACCGACCAGCATGAGCAGTTCGCCGGTCCGAACCTCAAGGTCGATCCCGCGGAGAGCCTGGACCTGGGTATCGCCGGTTCCATACGTTTTGCAAATGCCCAGGCATTGGATGGCAGGAGTGGGGGTCATGGCTAGCCTTTGAAAACGATGGCAGGTTCGAGTTTCAAGACCTTGCGCAGGCTGAGGAACGCCGCGAACAGAACGATCAGGAGTACCGCGGCACCGCTGCCGAGAAGCAATTCCCAGTTGAGTGACATGCCGAGGTCGCTGCCGCTGCTGGCCAGGGAAAAGGCACTGGTCAGCCCGGCCCCTAACCCGAAGCCGATGAAACCCACGGTTCCGGCCTGGAGCAGGATCATCTGCCGCAGCAGGCGATCCGGGGCGCCCATGGCCTTGAACACGCCGAAGTAGCGGAGATTATCCAAGGTGAAGTTGTAGAAGATCTGGCCGGTTACCGCGGCGCCGACGATGAACCCGATCAGCACCACGAAGCCGAAATTCACGATGATGCTGGTGTTGTGGATCATGTATTGAAGGGTTTTCTCCTTGAATTGCTCGGCCGTAAGCGCGCCCAGGCCGGTTGCATTGGATATGCGGCGGGCCAGGACGGCGGGGGCTTCCTGGCCGTTGGATTTCACCAGGATGTAGGTGAGCAGTTTGCGTTCACTCAAAGCGTAATTCTTGGCCCTGGTATAGGTCGTGTACAGGGTGGGCTGGGACTGGAAGGATTGGGTGGTCCGGGCGATGCCCACCACGACGGCTCGGTTGTCATTGATTTCCAGGGTGTCGCCGACCGTGAGCGGAATCGGCTTGCCGCCAGGGACCGGAGATGGCTTCGCCAGCCGGCCTTTGGCCCCTATTTCATCCACGATGACGGAGTCAGGTTGCCTAAGGTCCGCCAGCTTGCCCTGGATCATCGTTCCCGGGCCACCGATGAGGGTTGCGTCATCCAGGCCCAGAAGGTTGGACTGGACCGATTCACCGCTGGACGTGCGGACCTTTTGCCCTCCCCGGTAGAACGGCACGGCCCAGGCCACCCCCTTGATCCCCCGCACCCGGTACAGCTGGGTATCCAGCATCGGTTTGGAATCCTCCACCTGCTGAACCAGGGGGTCCATGACCCAGATGTCCGGCTGGGAGACATCGATGATGAGGCTGTTGACCGTCTTCAGAATGGAAATCAGAATCCCGGGTTGCTGAATCATCAATACGGAGGCCAAGGCGATTCCGCAGATGATGCCCAGATACTTCCCCCGTTCTCCAAACAGCATTTTCAAAGCGATCTGCCGCACAGCCAACCCCTTCATGAATCGGAAGCAACTTGAAATCAAGCGCTTCCGGTTTCAACCTAGGTTAGGGGAACCCCCCAGGGGGGGGCCTGCAAGGATTGCAGGTGGCGGGATCCGAGGGCCGAACGGCAGAAATCCGTGGATGGATGGCAGGTCCCGGGTACGGCCACGGACACCCGATGGGGGGACCCATCGAGTGTCCGGATCGTGGAAAGGGGCGCCCGGGTGTCAGCCCGCGAGCGGGATCTCCGCTTCCCGGGCCAGTCGGAGGACATCGCCGTTCCCCAGGTGCGAAGGGGCCTCCTCCAGGGCCGCCGCGATCACCTCCCGCATGTCGTCGGCGAAGACCACCTCGAGCTGCTCCCGGACCTCGGCCGGCACCTCCTCGTAGTCGCGCCGGTTCTTCCCCGGCAGGATGACCCGGCGGATCCCGGCCCGGTGGGCGGCGAGGACCTTGGACTTGATGCCCCCGACCGGCAGCACGCGGCCGCGCAGGGTGCACTCACCGGTCATCGCCGTATCCGGGCGCACCCGCCGCCCAGTAAGGAGGGAGGTGAGA
>Ga0302279_10001075_pt1 | contig 39842 bp, 45 predicted proteins | sample III_Bog_N3_3_FD_194541 | JGI IMG/M metagenome (GOLD analysis project Ga0302279, IMG submission 194541) | Peat permafrost microbial communities from Stordalen Mire near Abisko, Sweden - III_Bog_N3_3 | ecosystem: Environmental > Terrestrial > Soil > Wetlands > Peat | place: Sweden: Abisko... | reverse complement strand
TGCTGCCGATTCCCTTTACCAAGGAGGCGCTCGAGCACGTCGTCGGCCGGGTGCAACTGGTACAGGATTTTCTCGGCCGCCCGATCGTGCTGGAAAATGTCTCGACCTATGTGCAGTTTTGCAACAGCGAGATGACGGAGTGGGAGTTCCTGAGCGAATTGTCCCGCCGCTCCGGCTGCTGGCTGCTATTCGATGTCAACAACGTCTATGTCAGCGCCTTCAACCACGGCTACGATCCCTTGGCTTTTTTGCAGGGAATTCCGCGCGATCGGGTGGTGCAGTTCCACATGGCCGGACATAGCCATATGGGCACCCACATCATCGATACCCACGATCATCCGGTATGCGAGGATGTCTGGGACCTCTATGCCGCCGCCCTGTGCCGCTTCGGCCATGTCTCAACCATGATCGAGCGCGACGACAACATTCCGCCGCTGGACGAACTGATCGTCGAAGTCGAGCGGACCCGCGAGATCGCGGCGAAGGTTTTGCCGCCGCCTGGTCGGCCCGGCGGATGAGCGACCTCGCCCGGCAGCAGAGCGAGTTTCAGCGAGGCATCCTGGCCGGCGAGGATACGGTACTGGCGGAAATTCTCGACAGCCCGCAAGAGCAGCGCGAAACGCTGTTCGGGGTCTATCGGCACGCCTATGGCGCGCGTCTGGTCGAGGCGATGCGCAGCGAACATCAACTGCTGCACGCCTATCTCGGCGACGCAGCGTTCGACGAGATTGCGAGGGCCTATATCGCGTCTCATCCATCGCAGCACGCCAACCTGCGCTGGTTCTCGACGGCCTTGCCGGATTTTTTGCGATCGACGGAGCCTTACAGCGATTATCCGGCGATCGGCGAACTCGCCGCCCTCGAGAAGGCGCTGAACGACGCCTTCGACGCACAGGATTGTGAGCTGCTCGGACTCGCCGGAATGGCGGGTTTCGCGCCGGAACGTTGGAACGATCTCAGGTTCAGGCCCCACCCCAGCGCCGTCAGGCTTGATCTTTCAACCAACGCGTCGGCGATCTGGCTGGCGCTCAAGTCCGGCGAGACACCGCCGGAGGCGGGCGCGCTGGGGGAGCCTTGCCGCCTCCTGATCTGGCGCCAGGATGTCACGCCGATGTTCCGCGAACTTACCTGCCAAGAGGCGATGATGTGGGACGAGGCCGCCGGCGGCATGCCATTCGGGGTGCTCTGCTCGATGCTGGCGACCTATGACGATCCGGATGGCGCGGCGACACGGGGCGCCGGCTATTTGCACGGCTGGATTACGGCGGGACTGCTGGCGGGGGTTTTGGGCGGCGATTGAGGGCCGAGCATGGGCAAGGACGCGGACCGCAATCTTGTCGAACGCCTGCGCTGGGACGAGGTTGCTTCGCGCATCGAAAGTGGCGCCGCCGCCGTGCTGCCGATCGGCGCCGCGGCCAAGCAGCACGGCTTGCATCTTCCGATGAATACCGACCGCATCCAGGCCGAATTTCTGGCCGCGGCGATCGCCGACCGCATCGACGCGCTGGTCTGGCCGACGGTTTGCTACGGATACTATCCGGCGTTCGCCGAATATGCCGGCAGCTGTTCTCTGTCGGCTGCGGTGTTCGAGGCCACGGTCCATGAAATCGCGAGCGGGATCGTCGGCTTTGGCGCCCGCGCCCTGCTGGTGCTGGATACCGGCATCAGCACCATCGATCCGGTCGATCGCGCGCTGGAGCGACTGGATGCCGGCAACGCGCTGCACCTGCGGATCCACGGCGGACCGCGCTATCGCCGCACCGCCCTCAGGCTTGCCGAGCAGGGCCATGGCAGCCATGCCGACGAAATGGAGACATCGCTGATGCTGGCGCTCGCGCCCGACCTGGTGGAGATGTCGCGCGCCGAGGCGAGCCCCGTCCTCAAATACGAGACGCCGGGCTGTCTCACGCCATTCGACGTCGCCTCGCCCAACTACAGCCGTTCCGGCAGCTATGGCGACCCTACCCTGGCGACACCCGACAAGGGCAAGGTCCTGCTGGCGGCGATGCTCGATGATCTCATCGAACAGGTGACGAATTTTCTTGGCAAATCCGCGGTCCCGCACCAAGGCGCGGCGCCATGAAGCATGACAAGATCAGTCGTCGGCTCGCGCTGCTCGGCCCGGCTCTGGCATGGCTCGGCGCGATGCCGTCGCCGGGCAACGCGCAATCGGCCTTCCTGCAAGCCGACCGGATGCCGTATGATGCCTTCGACAAACTGCCCAAGACCGACCTCGAAGTCGGCGGCGGTGCGATCCATGTGGCGTTTGCGCCCGGCGACATCGCCTTGCCCAGACAAAAGATCCTGCACTGGATCGCAACCTCGGCGCGCGCGGTCTCGACCTATTACGGCCGGTTTCCGGTCAGGTCCCTGAAGCTTCTGCTGGTGCCGGTGGACGGTGCGCGCGTACGCGGCGGCACCACATGGGGCTATCGCGGCGCCGCGATTCGCGTGCTGCTGGGCCGGGATTCCGGCGAGGAAGATCTGCGGCAGGACTGGATCATGGTCCACGAGATGGTGCATCTGGCCCTCCCCGACATGGAGGAGCGCTACAGCTGGCTGTCCGAAGGGCTGGCGGTCTACGTCGAACCGATCGCGCGGGTGCAAGCCGGCGATCTCGCCGCCAAGGACATCTGGCAGGCGATGGTACGCGACATGCCGAAGGGCCTGCCGCAGGCCGGTGACCAGGGTCTCGACAACACCGACAGCTGGGGCCGCAAATACTGGGGGGGCGCCCTGTTTTGCCTGCTCGCGGATATTGGAATCCGCAAGGCCACCGGCAATCGGCTGGGTCTGCAGGATGCCATGCGCGGCGTGCTCGCGGCCGCTGGCAATCACGAGGTCGATTGGCCGATTGGGCGGATCCTGGCGACCGCCGACAAGGCGGTCGGCCTGGATGTGCTGACCCGGCTCCACGACGAAATGGGACCAAGGCCGGTGACGCCGGATCTCGATGCGCTCTGGCGCGATCTCGGAATAACGACCCGCGACGGCAGCATCCAATTCGACGATACCGCACCGCTGGCGGCGATCCGTGAAGCCATCACGAGATAGCTGAACTGTCGCCGGTCGCACGGTGCCTGGTCGGGGAGACCAGATGCCCGCCTATCGATGGCCGCCCACGCTGGCTCCATCGGTTTTTTCGATCCATCGGGTCATTTCATGCGCCATGAACCATGGGATCGCGACCACAAACGGAGTCACAAAATAGATCATGCGGTAAGCCAGGAACGTGCCGAGTACGGCGGTCTTTGAGGGGGGCGCCGTCAGCAGCGTCATTGCCGTCTCGAAAACCCCGAGGCCGCCGGGCACGAGACTTAGCACGGAGGTCGTTGCAGCAATCATGTAGATGCCGAGATAGGACTGGAAACCGAGATGGAAATCCATTGGCAGCAGGACATAGAGCACCGTGCCTGCAAGCAGCGCATCGATGGAGGCCAGCGCGACCTGCGCAATGGCCAGCGGCAATGTCGGAGGCTGCAGCCGAAAGCGACCGATGGCGATGGATTTTTGCCAGATGGCTGCGACCGCGAGATAGACGGCGACGGCGGCCAGCATGGACAGCCCGGCCGCAGATATCAACGGCCGCGGCCCCTTGAGCAGCACGGCGACCTCGGCGGGCTGAAACGCGAATACCGTGCCGCCGACGGCAATGACGCCGAGTGCATAGGTCAAGGTGCAGAACGCCACGATTCCAACAATCTCGCCGGCCTGCAGTCCCAAACCCGTATAGATGCGATACCGCATCGATCCGCCGGAAAACAGCTGAAATCCAAGATTGTTGCTGAATGCGAAAGCGATGAATGAGGTGAATATCACGTCTCGGGCTCGCAATCGGTGCCGCACGTACCACAATCCCAGAAAATCGTAGCCGGTCAGAAGCAGGTAGCTTGCCGCCGTAAGCCCGATCGCGGCATAGATTTGATATTTCGGCATGGCCGCGAGGCCAGCGAGCACCGCGCTCAGGCTTACGCTTCTGAATTGATCATAAAATGCCACGCTGGCTGCGCCAAAGATCAAGATCGTCCCGAGCGGGACGATGCGAGCGACAACGGTCCGTCTCACGGCAATGGTTTTGATCGCATCGGCGGAGCTTGCGTTATTGCGTCGTTGCAACGGCGACGCTCATGGGATTGCCGCGCCATTCAAATTCGTTGCCGATCCAGGCCGAGATCCACAGCGCAGGCAACAGCGCGTCGCGCAGCATCCAGATCGCGATCGACCGACGCGACAAATGCCAGCCGGCCCGGTAGGCCAGCAACGCTTCTGCTGCATACCAAACCGCCAGCAGTGGAACGACTGCGGCCATGATCGACCACCCGCCCGCGACACTGACCGCGGCGCCCACCGCAAGCGGCGGAATAACGCCTGCAAACAACTCCGGAATGAAGAACAGCTTGAACGTGGTGCGGCGCAGCCGTGCCCAGCGCAGCTGACGACGCCAAACCTCGGCCCAGCTGCGGTCACCGAGCGGCTGCATGAACGGCCGGGAAACCAAACGCACCTGGAGCCCAAGCGCGCGGACAGCCTTGGTCGCGGCCGCGTCTTCGGCAAATTCGCTGCCAAGCACCTCGATACCGCCCGCAAGGTCCAGCAATTCGCGCCGCCAAAGCATCGCCTTGCCCTGCGCGAAGCCCAGTCCAATGCTGTCCGCAAAGCACTGCCAGCGTGCCTGATAGGTATTGAGAAACGCGCACTCCAGTTCGGCCCAAAAATTCTGCGGCGCGCCGCCGACCGGAGGCGAGCAGACCAGTCCGGTGTCGTGGCGCCATGCCGAAAGCATGCGCTGCAGATGGTCCGGCGGCATCAGCACGTTGCTGTCCGCCATCATGATCCAGTCGTGGCGCGCGGCGCGCCATCCCTTGACCAGATTGTTGAGCTTCGGATTGGCGCTGACGGCCGAATTCCCGATCAACAGCCCGGCTTCGACATCTGGATGCTCCGCGATCAGCCGCTGCACCAGGGGGATCACCCGGTCATTGGGATCGGCAACGCAGAAAATGATTTCGTAGCTGACATGATCGAGTTGAAAGGTCGATCGCAGCGTTTCCTCGATAAAGTTTTCCATGCCGCAAACCGGCCGAAGAACGCTCACCCCCGGATCGGGATGGGGGAACGATACGTCGCGCCCGTTGAATCGCAGAAGGGTCGCCAGAATGCTGACGCATTGCGCGATCATCGCGACACAACAGAAGGCGCCGCCGAAAACAAGGAAGTATTTCATAAGAATGGAAGACTTGGTGTCATCCAAACCTTTGTATTTCGATTCGGTGACACTCAAACGACAGGGCCGCCCGATGTCGCAGCCCCGTGGTCCCGGGGCCCGGCTCGCCCGAGGCGCGCTACTCTTCGGGCGCGTTCTCGATCGGATCGAACCGGTCGGCTTCGAGACCCAGCAGATTCCAGGATTGCAGCATATGCGGCGGCAGCGGCGCGGTGGCGTCGATGAACCCGCCGCGCGGATGCGGAATCACGATCCGGCGCGCCAGCAGATGCAGCCGCTTCTGCAGGCCGCCCGGCAGCTGCCAGTTTTCCTTGTTGAAATATTTGGGATCGCCGACGATGGCGTGATCGATATGCGCCATATGCGCCCGCAACTGATGGGTCCGGCCGGTGACCGGTTTCAACGATACCCAGGCCAGTTTCTGCGCCGAGGTCTCGACCACGGCATAATAGGTCACGGCATGGCTGGCGCCCTCGTCGCCATGCGCGGCGATCCGCATGATGGTGTCGTCCTCGCTCTCCTCCTTGGCAAGATAAGTCGAAATGCGGCCCTGCTTCGGTTTCGGCACGCCGGCCACCAGCGCCCAGTAGATCTTGCGGGCCGAACGGTGGCGGAACGAGCCGGTCAGCGCGGTCGCCGCGAACCGCGTTTTCGCGATCAGCAGGCAGCCCGCGGTTTCCTTGTCGAGCCGGTGCACCAGGCGGGGTTTCTGGCCCTTGGCGTCGCGCATCACTTCCAGCATCTGATCGATGTGGCGCGTGGTGCCGGATCCGCCCTGCACCGCAAGCCCGGCGGGCTTGTTCAGCACCATTACGTCGGCATCCTCGAACAGGATCATGTCCTTCAGCGTCTGCAAGGTCTTGGCTTCGGCATCCGAGAGGTGACCGGCGACCTTCGGGGTATCCAGCCGGAGCGGCGGAATCCGGATGCTTTGCCCCTCCTCCAGCCGATCCTTGCTGTCGGCCCGCTTGCCGTTGACGCGCAACTCGCCTTTGCGGACCACACGCTGGATGTGGGAGAACGACAGGCCGGGAAAGCGTGCCTCCAGGAAGCGGTCGACGCGCATGTTGTTCTCGTCCGCGGTCACCACCACGGTCTGAACCTTGGTCGGCAGCGGCGGCGGCTCGGCCATGATTTTTTCGGGCTCGGCAACCAACGGCGGCGGCTTTGCCACGCGGGGCGCGGACGCGGAAGACCGCGCCGGCCTGGCGCCGGGACGATGCGGCTGTGGCCGCTCCGCCTGCGAACCCCGATAGGGACGCGCACCTTTGGGGCGATCGCCCGCTGGGCGCAGCGGTCTTTTGACGCGGCGGCTCATGATCGTTGGCTCCTAATTAAGCCGTTGGGTAGCGCAAATGCGGCGGAGCGTCAGCACAAATTGCGCGCCGGGAGCGGCGCCGAGGGGCAAGCCCGACGGATTCGGGATGCCGTCGAAACCGGCCGATCCGGGTTCCCTGCGGGCTACTTCGCTTCCCGCTCCCTGCGCAGCTTGGCCCAGTAATCCAGCCGTTTGCGGATCTCGCGCTCAAAACCGCGGTCGGGCGGGTCGTAGAAGGCCTGCCGGCCCAGCGCCTCCGGGAAATAGTCCTGCCCGGAGAAGGCTTCCGGCGTGTCGTGGTCGTACTGGTAGCCGCCGCCATAGCCTTCCGACTTCATCAGCTTGGTCGGCGAGTTCAGGATGTGCTTTGGCGGCAGCAGCGAACCGCCCTCCCTGGCCGCGCGCATCGCCGCGCCAAAGGCCTTGTAGGCGGCATTGGATTTCGGCGCGGTGGCGAGATAGATCACCGCCTGCGCGATCGCGAGTTCGCCTTCGGGCGACCCCAGGAAATCATAGGCTTCCTTGGCGGCGTTGCAGATCACCAGCGCCTGCGGATCGGCAAGCCCGATGTCCTCCACCGCCATGCGCACCACGCGCCGCGCCAGGAACAAGGGATCCTCGCCGGCGTCCATCATCCGCGCCAGGTAATACAGCGCGGCATCGGGGTCGGAGCCGCGCACCGACTTATGCAGCGCCGAGATCAGGTTGTAATGGCCGTCGGCCGACTTGTCGTAGATCGGCGCGCGGCGCTGCAGGATCTGCTGCAGCTGTTCGGCGTTGAAGATCTCGGCGTCGCGCGCGGCTCGCCAGACCTCTTCGGCGAGCGTCAGCGCCGCGCGCCCGTCGCCGTCGGCCATCCGCACCAGCACGGCGCGCGCCTCGGCGTCGAGCGGCAGCTGCTTGCCCTCGAGCATCTCGGCATGCGCGTACAGACGTTCGATCGCAGCCGGATCGAGCGAATGAAATACCAGCACGCGCGCCCGCGACAGCAGCGCGGCATTGAGTTCGAACGAGGGATTCTCGGTGGTGGCGCCGACCAGCACCACGGTGCCGTCTTCCATGACCGGCAGAAACGAATCCTGCTGCGCGCGGTTGAAGCGGTGCACCTCATCGACGAACAGCAGCGTGCCCTTGCCGGTCTCGCGCCGGGCCCGCGCGGCGTCAAACGCCCTTTTGAGATCGGCGACGCCGGAAAACACCGCCGAGAGCTGTTCGAAATGCAGCTCGGTGGCATCCGCCAAAAGCCGCGCCACCGTGGTCTTGCCGGTGCCCGGCGGGCCCCAGAAGATCAGCGAACCCAGCGTGCGGGTCGCCAGCATGCGGGTCAGCGCGCCGTCCGGCCCGAGAATATGATCCTGTCCGACCACCTCCGAGAGCGCGCGCGGCCGCAACTTGTCGGCCAGAGGATGCGGCGCGTCCCGCTCCATCCCCGCCGCGGCGAACAGACTGGACGCTTCGCGTGGTCGTTTCGGGCTCATCCGCCGAGCGTGACGTTGATCTGCTGGCCGCCGCGCACCATGGTGATGCGCCACAGCCGGGCGGGCTCGCGCGTCGCCTTTTCGAGATCACTGGTCCTGGAGATCTTCTGGTTGTTGACCGACAGGATGATATCGCCCTTCTGGAATCCCAGGCTGGCGGCGGTGCCGTCCTCCGCCAGATCGGTCACGACAACCCCTTCGGTGTCGGCGTCGAGATGCAGCTCGTCGGCCACCGCCGGCGAGATGTTCGCGACTTTCGCCCCCTGGAACGGCGAGCGGCTGGTCAGCACGATTTCGTTGCGGCCGGTATCGGGCGCGGCTTCGAGCGGCACCGTCAGCTTCACCGACCTGCCGGCACGCTGCACCTCGATCTGCGACGTGCCGCCGAGCGGACGGGTCGCAAAGCGGTAGTCGAAAGCGTTGGGATCATCCACCGGCTGCCCGTCGATGGCGACGATCAGATCGGACAGTTTCAGCCCTGCCCGCGCCGCCGGACTGTTCGGCACCACGGTGGCGACCAGCGCGCCGACCGGAAGCCGCAGCCCCATCGTCTCGGCAATCTCGGGCGTCACCGCCTGCAACCGCGCGCCCAGCCACGGCCGCTTGACCGCCTTGCCGCCGCTCTTGGCCGAGGCGACGACGACGCGGACCATGTTGGCCGGGATCGCAAAGCCGATGCCCTGCGAGCCGCCGGAGCGCGAGAAGATCGCGGTGTTGATGCCGGCCAGCTTGCCGGTCATGTCGACCAGGGCGCCGCCCGAATTGCCCGGGTTGATCGCCGCATCGGTCTGGATGAAGAACTGGTAGTCGGTGATGCCGACCTGGGTGCGCGCCAGCGCCGAAATGATGCCGTGGGTCACGGTCTGCCCGACCCCGAACGGGTTGCCGATCGCGAGCACGACGTCGCCCACCATCAGTTCATCGGAATTGGCGAAATCCAGGGTCGGGAAGGTCTCGTGGGCGTCTTTGAGCCGCAGCACCGCGAGATCGCTGCGGCTGTCCTTGAGGACAATCTCGGCCTCGAATTCCCGCTTGTCGGCCAGCGACACCTTGACCTCATCGGCGCCTTCGATGACGTGGACATTGGTCACGACCAGGCCGGACGGATCCACCATGACGCCCGATCCCAGCGAGCGCTGCATCTGTTCCGGCTGCTGGCCGGGCACGCCGAAGAAACGGCGGAAGATCGGATCGTCAAGCAGCGGGTTGCGGTTCTGCACCATCTTGGCGGCATAGACGTTGACCACGGCCGGCTGCACGCGCTGCACGATCGGCGCGTAGGAAAGCCGCAGCTCCGCCTGCGAGGCCGGCAGGCGGCGGTCCTGCGCGAGAACAGGTGTCGCGATCACGGCCGAAACGGACAGCACGGCCAGCCAGCGTATCAACGTCATGTGGAAAACCCTGAGATTTGTAGCCTCGGATATAGGCGGTCGAGGCGGTGAGAAAAGAGAACCGGTGCGAGATCCCGCCAACTAGGCTGCGCGGTCGGGCGCTTTGATGGTCGGCGGCGGCGACCGGCAGGATAGCCTTTCCTGATGGGTTTCGCCCCAGGCCTTGAGCGTATCGATGACCGGGCGCAGGCTCTCGCCGATCTCCGACAGACGGTATTCGACCCGCGGCGGGACCTCGGCATAGACCTTGCGGATCACGAGATGGTCGATCTCGAGGGCTCGCAGCTGCTTGGTCAACATGCGCTGGGTAATGCCGGGCATCTGCCGGCGCAACTCGCCGAAACGACGGGTTCCGCCCTGCAGGTGATAGAGGATGACGCCCTTCCACTTGCCGTCGATCAAATCGAGGGTGGCTTCGACCGCGCAGCCGGGCCGGTGGTCGAAATCTCGCCGTTTCATGGGCTGTTTTTCCAATAGTATCCAAACAGGGACTATATCCCCAAATCTACCGTACTTGCCAATTTGGCGCCAGATGAGCGACAGGTAGGCGCCAGGCGATTGCGCCAGTACAGGGAGACAATGGGCATGAAGGCCGTCGGATACACCAAATCGCTGCCGATCGACGCAGCCGATGCTTTGATCGACTTCGAAACCGCCGGACCGGAGCCGGCCGGCCGCGACATCCGCGTCGCCGTCAAGGCGATTTCCGTCAATCCGGTGGACACCAAGGTGCGCAAGCGCGCTGCGCCGCCCACGGGCGAGACCAAGATCCTGGGCTATGATGCGGCCGGCGTCGTCGATGCCGTCGGGCCCGAGGTCACCCTGTTCAAGCCCGGCGACGAGGTTTTCTACGCCGGCTCGATCCAGCGCCAGGGCACCAATTCGGAGTTTCATCTGGTCGACGAACGCATCGTCGGCGCCAAGCCGAAGTCGCTTTCGTTTGCCGAAGCCGCAGCGCTGCCGCTGACCTCGATCACGGCCTGGGAATTGCTGTTCGACCGCCTCGGCGCGGTGCCCGGCAAGAGCGTCGATCCGCGCACCCTGCTGATCACCGGCGGCGCCGGCGGCGTCGGCTCCATCCTGATCCAGCTCGCCCGCCGCCTCACCGGCCTGACCGTCGTCGCCACCGCGTCGCGGCCGGAAACCAGCAAATGGTGCCTCGAGCTCGGCGCCCATGCCGTGATCGATCATTCCAGGCCGATCAAGCAGCAGATCGAAAGGCTCAATCCGCCGCCGGTCGCACTGATCGCAAGTCTCACCAATACCGACCAGCACTACAAGGCGCTGGCCGAACTCATCGCACCGCAAGGCAGATATGGCCTGATCGATGATCCCGCCGAATTCAATGTCAGCGCCTTCAAGGGCAAGGCTGTTTCAATTCACTGGGAATCGATGTTCACCCGCAGCTCGTTCCAGACCGCCGACATGATCGGCCAGCATGCGCTGCTCAACGACGTCGCCGACCTGATCGACAAGGGCGTGCTGCGCACCACGCTGGACCGGAGCTTTGGAACCATCAACGCTGCCAATCTCAAGCGGGCACACGCACAGCTGGAGTCCGGCACCTCGCGCGGCAAGATCGTGCTGGAAGGCTGGTAGGCGTTCATCTCCTGTCCTGCCGTCGACGTTCCCCGGATGCAGCGCAGTGCGCCGCACTTGCGGCGTGGTGCGCTGCTGATCCGCGGCCAACGAGAGTCTTAAGGTTACGCGTCTGGGTCCCTGTGTCTGCGGAGCGGCGCGAAGGGTGCCGCACCGCGTCCGGGACACGATTGGGCCTGTCCAACGTCAGCCGGACCTCAAACTGCCGGCACGCCTCGACAATCAAGCGGCGATCGAGCGCCGTCCGCCGGAATTTAGTACTTCGGCGTATCCCGGAGAGGCGCACCACCTGCGCAATCGCGGCATCGAGGGAATCTCGACGACGATGACGTGTTCGGCGGCGGCCCGCTCTCGGCCAGGCCGGCGACGCCGCCGCCGACCAGATAATGCCCGCCATATTGCGCGATGGTCTTGTCCGCAATGTTCCGATAGTTCTCGAAGCCCTGGGCATCGTGCACATCGACTTCGGAAATGACATGGGTCGAAATGGGCGAACTCACGCGATGGTCTGGACGATGCCGCCCTCGGCGCGAAGTGCGGCGCCGTTGGTCGCCGACGACTGCCTGGAGCAGACATAGACCACCAGGTTGGCGATCTCATCGACGGTGGCGAAGCGCTGCAGCAGCGAGGTGGGGCGAAACTGCCTGACGAACTGCGACGCCGCCTCCTCCAGCGACTGACCATGCTGCCGGGCGAGATCCTTGACGAAGGTTTCGACGCCCTCCGACATGGTCGGTCCCGGCAGCACCGAATTGACGGTGACGGCGGTGCCGCGGGTCATCTCGGCAAGCCCGCGCGATACCGCCAGCTGCGCGGTCTTGGTCATGCCGTAGTGGATCATTTCCTTCGGGATGTTCAATGCGGATTCCGATGAAATGAAAACGATGCGGCCCCAGTTGCGCTTCAGCATGCCCGGCAGATAGGCGCGCGAAAGCCGAACGCCCGACATCACATTGACCTCGAAGAAGCGGCTCCAGTCGTCGTCGGGAATGTCGAAGAACCCCTTGGGTTCGAAGATCCCGGCATTGTTGACCAGGATGTCCGGCTCGGGCAGCGCCGCGGCCAGGGCGTCGCATCCGGCCGCGGTCGAGACGTCGGCGGCAATCCCACGGATCCTGCTGCCGGGCACCGCCTTGCCGATCCCGGCGACGGCGGCTTCGACCTTGGCCTCGGTCCGGCCATTGACCACGACACTGGCGCCGGCCAGGGCCAGCCCGCGCGCAATCGCATGGCCGATGCCGGTGGTCGAGCCCGTCACCAGCGCCGTCTTTCCCTCGAGATCGATGTTCATGTGGATGCCTCCGTGAATGGATCACAGGGATATCGGGGGCGGCAGCTCCCGCCGCAATCACCGCCCGGGCGACAGGCGCGCAATAAAAAAGCGGCGCACCGGGCGCCGCTCTTCAAACCGTCATCCGGGCATGGCCTGCTCAGGCGGCTTCCGCGGCCTTGGCCTGATCCGGCCCGGAATCGAGGCCCTTGGCATCGACATCGCGGTCGACGAATTCGATCACCGCCATCGGCGCGTTGTCGCCGTAGCGAAAGCCCGCCTTGATGATCCTGGTATAGCCGCCCTGGCGGTCCTTGTAGCGGGTGGCCAGGGTGTCGAACAGCTTGCGCGTCATGTCGAGGTCGCGCATCTCAGAGATCGCCTGCCGCCGCATGGCCAGACCGCCCTTCTTGCCGAGCGTGACCAGCTTCTCGACGATCGGGCGCAGTTCCTTCGCCTTCGGCAGCGTGGTTACGATCTGCTCGTGCTTGATCAGCGCCGCGCACATATTGGCGAACATCGCGCGCCGATGTTCGGCGGTACGATTGAGCTTCCGATGAACCTTGCCGTGACGCATGTGATATTCCTCGATAGTTGTTCGGTCGCGACGGCGCGTCGGACACGTGGCTCAGGTGGGCCGCCTGCGTTCGCCCGGGACAGCGAGTGGTGAATGTTTTCTCTATTCGCTCCTCACCACTCCCTATCGGCTCAATAATGATCCTCGAAGCGCTTGGCCAGTTCGTCGATGTTCTCCGGCGGCCAGCCCGGCACTTCCATGCCGAGATGCAGCCCCATCTGGGCCAGCACTTCCTTGATCTCGTTCAGCGACTTGCGGCCGAAGTTCGGGGTCCGGAGCATTTCCGCTTCCGACTTCTGCACCAGATCGCCGATGTAGACGATGTTGTCGTTCTTCAGGCAGTTCGCCGAGCGAACCGACAATTCGAGCTCGTCGACTTTCTTGAGGAACGCCGGGTTGAAGGCGAGATCCGGAATGATCTCCTGGGTGACTTCCTTGCGCGGCTCTTCGAAGTTGACGAACACGTTGAGCTGGTCCTGCAGGATGCGCGCGGCATAGGCCACCGCGTCATCCGGGCTGATCGCACCGTTGGTCTCGATTGTCATGGTCAGCTTGTCGTAGTCGAGGATCTGGCCCTCGCGGGTATTCTCAACCTTGTAGGACACCTTGCGCACCGGAGAGAACAGGCTGTCGACCGGGATCAGACCGATCGGCGCGTCTTCGGGACGATTGCGCTCGGCTGCGACGTAGCCCTTGCCGGCGGCGACGGTGAATTCCATGCGGATCTCCGCGCCCTCGTCCAGGGTGCAGATCTGCAGGTCCGGATTGAGCACGGTGACGTCGCCGACGGTCTGGATATCGCCGGCGGTGACGGCGCCCGGACCCTGCTTCTTCACGACCATGCGCTTGGGGCCTTCGCCCTGCATCTTGATCGAGATATCCTTGATGTTCAGCACGATGTCGGTGACGTCCTCGCGAACACCCGCGATCGAGGAGAATTCGTGCAGCACGCCGTCGATGTGCACCGACTGCACCGCGGCGCCCTGCAGCGACGACAGCAGGATTCGGCGCAGCGCGTTGCCCAGCGTCTGGCCGAAGCCGCGCTCAAGCGGCTCGGCGACCAGGGTCGCGAAACGGTTCGGGTCGGTGCCCGGCGTTACCTGGAGCTTGTTCGGTCGAATGAGTTCTTGCCAATTTTTCTGGATCGTCACTGTTTCACCCATTGGCCAGTCGATTTGCCAATCAAATCACTGGCGTTGGAGATCGCGGATCTTTCCGCGTCACATGCGTCATAAAAGTCATCGCAGGCGGCCGAGCCGCCCGCGGTCTTGCAAAATCAAACCCGCCGGCGCTTGCGCGGTCGGCAGCCGTTATGCGGAATGGTGGTCACGTCGCGGATCGAGGTCACGGTGAAGCCCGCGGCCTGCAGCGCGCGCAGCGCCGATTCGCGGCCCGAACCCGGACCCGCCACTTCGACCTCGAGGGTGCGCATGCCGTGCTCCTGCGCCTTCTTGGAGACGTCCTCCGCCGCAACCTGCGCGGCATAGGGGGTCGACTTGCGCGAACCCTTGAAGCCCATCGTGCCCGCCGACGACCAGGCGATGGTATTGCCCTGCGCGTCGGTGATGGTGATGGTGGTGTTGTTGAACGACGAATTCACGTGCGCGACGCCGGATGCAATGTTCTTGCGCTCACGGCGGCGGACGCGGGTGGCTTCCTTGCCCATTCCAGAACCTTTCCTACGATCTCAAACGCCGCCGTAATGCCAGCGGCTACACCAAAAATGCGAGCAGCGAATGCCGAGTAGCGAATAGTGAGGTTGACAACCCCTACCCGCCATTCGCTACGCGCTATTCGCCAATTACTTTTTCTTGCCGGCGATCGACTTGGCCGGCCCCTTGCGCGTGCGCGCGTTGGTATGGGTACGCTGACCGCGCACCGGCAATCCGCGGCGATGGCGCAGGCCGCGATAGCAGCCGAGATCCATCAGACGCTTGATGTTCATCCCGGTCTCGCGACGCAGGTCGCCTTCGACCAGATAGTCGCGGTCGATCACTTCACGGATCTGCAGCACTTCCTGGTCACTCAGCTGATTGACGCGACGATCATCGGGGATTTTGACCTTCTCCATGATCTCGGCGGCATTCTTCTGGCCGATGCCATGGATGTACTGGAGCGCGATCAGCACGCGCTTGTTGGTCGGAATATTCACACCGGCAATACGGGCCACGGACTTCACTCCTGTTGCCGGATCCATCCGCGGATCGGCTGGTTTTTAGTTATCTCGGGCGGGTGTTCACAAACGCGAACACGACGCCCGTCCCCTTGGATGTCGCGGGGCCCCGGCATCGTCTGAAACTATCCGACTGGATACCGGTCTATTAAGGATTCAACCTGGTTTCGTCAACCGTCTCTATGCTTTAGCTCGCCTTTTCGTGACCTTTTTAGGTGCTTTCCTGGCTTTCCCGGCGACGCGGGACCTGGAACCCGCCGAGGCCTTGCCGGCCGGCTTTTTCGGCCGTTTCGGGGCCGATTTGGCGGCGTTCCGGGGAGTTTTGGCGGCTTTGCCGGCGACTGCCGCGGCTTTACCAGCCGGTTTGCGGCCGCTCCGGACGCCCGTCCCGCCGCCTTTGGTGGCCTGCCTGGCGGCGGCTACCTTGGTCGCCGCCTTTTTGGCCGCTTTGGCTTCAACGGCCCCGATCGCGGCAAGGATTCGGCCGATCTCGCGGGTGACATGCTCGATGGTCATCATGCCGTCGACCGTCAAGAGCTTTCGCCGTTCCGAATAATAGTGAATCAGCGGTTCGGTAAGCGCGCGGTAGCTCGCCAGCCGCTTGGTCAGCACCTCCGGGGTGTCGTCGATTCGGACTTCCTCGCCGCGCGCCGTCATCTCCGCAACCCGGGTCTCGACCCGCTGCAGCAGCGCGCTTTCATTGACGCGAAGCTCGATCACGGCATCGAGCTTCATGTGCTTCTTCTTCAGCAGCTCATCCAGCGCCTGCGCCTGCGGCACCGTGCGCGGAAATCCGTCGAGGATGAAGCCGTTGGCCGCATCCGGCTGGTCGAGCCGGTCGGAAATGATCCCGATCACGACCTCGTCCGGCACCAGGCCGCCGCTGGCCATGACGTCCTTGGCCTTGAGTCCGACCGGCGTCTGCGCCGCCACAGCGGCACGCAGCATTTCGCCGGTCGAGAGCTGGACAATGCCGTAGCGATGAACCAGGCGCTGGGCTTGGGTTCCCTTGCCCGACCCTGGCGGCCCGAGAAGAATCAGTCGCATCGATGTCAGCCCCCCGGCTCGATGCGCGATTGGCCGCGCACCTTTGTTTCAAAAGTCCCGACCGGCGCCCCACCAGCAGGCGCCAGCTCCAGCGTCAGCGGCGACGCCCCCTCAGCTTCGATTTTCTGATCAGCCCCTCATACTGGTGGGCGAGCAGATAGCCCTGGACCTGCGCCACCGTATCCATCGTCACACTGACGACGATCAGAAGCGAGGTTCCGCCAAAGTAGAACGGCACCGAGGCATAGGAAATCAGAATCTCGGGAATCAGGCAGACGATGGCCAGATAGATCGCGCCCAGCACCGTGATGCGCGACAGGACGTAGTCGATGTATTCGGCGGTGCGTTCGCCCGGGCGAATACCCGGAATGAAGCCGCCATGCTTTTTCAGATTGTCGGCGGTCTCGGTCGGATTGAACACGATCGCGGTGTAGAAGAACGCGAAGAACACGATCAGGGCCAGATAGAGAATCAGGAACAGCGGGCGGCCGTGGCCGAGCTGCGTGGTGATCCACTGAAACCATTCCGGGCCCTTGCCAGCGTTGAAATTGGCCACCGTGGTCGGCAGCAGCAGCAGCGAGGAAGCGAAGATCGGCGGAATCACCCCCGAGGTGTTCAGCTTCAGCGGCAGATGCGAGGACTGGCCCTCGAACATCTTGTTGCCGACCTGGCGTTTCGGATACTGGATCAGCAACCGCCGCTGCGCCCGCTCCATGAACACGATGAAGGCGATCACCGCGACCGCCATCACGATCACGACCAGAATCAGGCCGGTGGACAGCGCGCCGGTGCGGCCTAGCTCGAGCATGTTGGCGAGCGCGGTCGGCAGCTCGGCGACGATGCCGGATAGAATGATCAGCGAAATGCCGTTGCCGATGCCGCGCGAGGTGATCTGCTCGCCGAGCCACATCAGAAACATGGTGCCGCCGGTCAGCGTGATGGCGGTGGAGAGGCGGAAGAACATGCCGGGGTCGGCGACGACATTGCCGGCGCCTTCGAGCCCGACGGCGATGCCGTAGGACTGGAACGCGGCCAGGATCACCGTCAGATAACGGGTATACTGGTTCAGCGTCTTGCGGCCGGCCTCGCCTTCCTTCTTCAGCGCTTCGAGCTGCGGCGACACCGTGGTCAGCAGCTGGATGATGATGGAGGCCGAAATATACGGCATGATGTTCAAGGCAAAGATCGCCATGCGGTGGATGCCGCCGCCGGCAAACATGTTGAACATGCCGAGAATGCCGCCGGCCTGGGAACGGAACACCTGTTCCCAGATATTGGGGTCGATGCCGGGCAGCGGAATGTAGGTACCGAGCCGATAAACCAGCAGCGCCCCCAGCGTGAACCAGATGCGCTTCTTCAGTTCGTCGGCTTTGGCCAGCGCGCCAAAATTGAGGTTTGCCGCCAGTTGTTCCGCTGCTGAGACCATGTTTGGCTTTCTCCCGCGCCGCTTGCGCCGTCATGCCCCGCCAGGCGGGAATTACGGCACACGCCGGACATTATCTGGTGCTCGGCCTCGATATGTCCATCGTCCCGTCGTGCGGATCGCCCGCAACGGGCGGGCGATGACGCAGATGTTACGCCGCCTCGCCTTCGTCCTTCTTTGCCGGCGCCAGGATTTTCACCGTGCCGCCCGCCTTCTCGACCGCCGCGATGGCGGATTTCGACGCGCCGTGGACCTCGATCGTGAGCTTGACCTTGATCTCACCCCGGCCGAGCAGCCGTACGCCGTCCTTTGCGCGGCGCAGCACACGGGCCTTCAGCAGCGATTCGGCATTGATGGTCGCGCCGGTGTCGAGCGTCTTGGCGTCGATCGCGTCCTGAATCCGGTCGAGATTGATCTCGGCGAAATCAAGCCGGAAAATATTGTTGAAGCCCCGCTTCGGCAACCGCCGATGCAGCGGCATCTGGCCGCCTTCGAAGCCCTTGATGCGCACGCCGGAGCGCGCGGTCTGGCCCTTGCCGCCGCGGCCGGCGGTCTTGCCCTTGCCGGAGCCGATGCCACGGCCGACCCGCATGCGCTTCTTGCGCGAGCCGGCATTGTCGGCGATATCGCTGAGCTTCATCGTTAGCTTCCCTTGTCCCTGGAGCATGATCCTGACCGAAGGCCGGTATCCGGCTTTCGGGATCAGGCTCCGATCTCATTACTCGCCGACGACGCGGACGAGATGTTGCACCTTGGCGATCATGCCGCGAACCGCAGGCGTATCCTGCAGTTCGGTGACCCGGCCGATCTTGTTGAGCTTGAGGCCGATCAGCGTCTCGCGCTGCGAGTGGTGGCGGCGGATCGCGCTGCCGGTCTGCTCGACCTTGATCATCTTTGCGGCCTTGGCCATCGTCATAACTCCGGAAGCGCGAAAAGCGCGTATTGTTACTCGGCAACCACTTCGGCGTCGCCGCCGACCCGGCGCGACTGCAGGGTGGAAACCTTGATGTTGCGGCGCGCCGCGACCGAACGCGGCGAATCCTGGTGCTTCAGCGCATCGAAGGTCGCGCGAACCATGTTGTAGGGGTTCGACGAGCCGATCGACTTCGCCACCACGTCCTGGATGCCGAGCGTCTCGAACACCGCGCGCATCGGACCGCCGGCGATGATGCCGGTACCCGCCGGCGCCGCGCGCAGATAGACCCGGCCGGCGCCGTGACGGCCGGCGATGTCGTGATGCAGGGTGCGGCCTTCGCGCAACGCCACCCGGGTCAGGTTGCGCTTGGCCGATTCGGTCGCCTTGCGGATCGCCTCGGGGACTTCGCGGGCCTTGCCGTGGCCGAACCCGACCCGGCCCTTCTGGTCGCCGATCACGACCAGTGCCGCAAAACCGAAGCGCTTGCCGCCCTTGACGACCTTGGCCACACGATTGATGTGCACCAGCTTGTCGACGAATTCGCTGTCGCGTTCTTCCCGGCCGCCCCTGTGGCCGCCACCGCGTTCGCGTTCACCTGCCATGGTGTTTTCCGATCCTTAAAAGACTTGGCCTGAAGGGCTGACGCCCCGGGCCGTTGTTCCGTTCGATAGCAAAACCTAGAAACTCAAGCCGCTCTCGCGCGCCGCATCGGCAAGCGCCTTGACGCGGCCGTGATAGAGATAGCCGCCGCGGTCGAATACCACTTCCTTGACGCCGTTCTTGACCGCGCGCTCCGCCAAAAGCTTGCCGACCGCCTTGGCCGCGTCGATATTGGCACCGGTGTTGCCGGTGTCGCGCATCGCCTTCTCCAGCGAGGACGCCGACGCCAGCGTCTCGCCCTTGAGGTCGTCGATCACCTGGGCGTAGATGTGCTTCGACGAGCGGAATACCGACAGCCGCGGGCGTCCGCTGGCGGTGCGGCGCAACGACAGCCGCACGCGTTGCTTGCGCCGGGCATTGGTAATCTTGAGTCTCGACATGGCCGGCTCCGTTACTTCTTCTTGCCTTCCTTGCGGAAGATAAATTCATCGGAATACTTCACGCCCTTGCCCTTGTAGGGCTCCGGCGGACGGTAGCTGCGGATCTCGGCGGCGACCTGGCCGACGCGCTGGATGTCGTTGCCGGTGATGACGATCTCGGTCGGCTTCGGAACCGTGATCGCGATGCCTTCCGGGATCGCGTAGACCACATCGTGGCTGTAGCCGAGCGCGAGCTGCAGGTTCTTGCCCTGCAGCGCCGCGCGATAGCCGACGCCGGTGATCTCGAGCTTCTTCTCGAAACCCTTGGTGACGCCGGCCAGCAGGTTGGCGACCTGGGCCCGCGCGGTGCCGTACAGCGCCCGCGCGCGGTTGGTCTCGACCCGCGGCGCGACCTTGACCGCGCCGTTTTCGAACTTCACTTCGACGTCGTCATGCACGACGAACTGAAGCTGGCCCTTCGGGCCCTTCATCTTCACGGTCTGTCCGTCGACGGTCGCGGTGACACCCGCCGGAACCGTCACAGGCCGCTTGCCGATACGTGACATCTTGATCCCTTCCTCAGAACACCGTGAAGAGAATTTCGCCGCCCACGTTCGCGTCGCGCGCTTCGTGGTCGGCCATGATTCCCTTCGGCGTCGATAACACCGAAATTCCGAGACCGTTGTTGACGCGCGGCAGGTTCTTCACCGAGGCATAAACCCGCCGCCCCGGCTTCGATACCCGCTCGATCTCGCGAATCACCGGCTCGCCGTCGAAATACTTCAGCTCGATCTCAAGCTCGCTGCGACCGCTGGAATGCTCGACGCTGGCATAGCCGCGGATGTAACCCTCGGCCTTGAGCACTTCGAGCACATTGGCGCGCATTTTCGAGCCCGGGGTCGAGACCTTGGGCTTGGCGCGCATCTGCGCGTTGCGGATGCGGGTGATGAGATCGCTGATCGGATCGTGCGTAGACATCTGCGACCCTCCCTTACCAGCTCGACTTCACGAGCCCGGGAACCAGGCCCTTGGAGCCGAGTTCACGCAGCGCGATGCGGCTGAGCTTGTTCTTGCGATACACCGAACGCGGACGTCCGGTCATTTCGCAGCGGTTGCGAATCCGGGTCGCCGACGAATTGCGCGGCATCTCGGACAGCTTCAGCGTCGCCGCGAAACGCTCTTCCATCGGCTTCTTCTTGTCGGCGATGATGGCCTTCAGCTTCGCGCGCTTGGGCGCGGCGTTCTTGGTCATCCGCTTGCGCCGGTTGTTCTTCTCGATCGAACTCTTCTTTGCCATGCTTGGCTCCTGGGTTTCCGCGTTTGAGAGGCTGGTCAGCTTCTCACTGCCGGAACGGGAAATTGAATGCGCTCAACAATGCTCTGGCCTCGTCGTCGGTCCGCGCCGTGGTGCATACCGTGACGTCCATACCCCATGTCTCCCCCATCTTGTCGAAGTCGATCTCGGGGAAAATGATGTGTTCCTTGATGCCGAGCGAGTAGTTGCCGCGACCGTCGAAGCTCTTCGGGTTGAGGCCGCGGAAATCCCGCACCCGCGGCAGGGCCACGTTGATCAGGCGGTCGATGAACTCGTACATCTTGGCCTTGCGCAGCGTCACCTTGCAGCCGATCGGCTGGTTTTCACGCAGCTTGAAGGTCGCGATGGCGACGCGCGAATAGGTCACGATCGGCTTCTGGCCGGCGATCAGCGCCAGGTCCGCCGCCGCCAGCTCGGCCTTCTTGCGGTCGTTGACCGCCTCGCCGACGCCCATGTTGAGCACCACCTTGTCGAGGCGCGGCACCTGCATGACGTTGGCATAGCCGAACTGCTCGGTCAGCTTGCCGCGGATTTCCTTGTCGAACTGCTCGCGTAAACGCGGGACGTATGCGGTCTCAGCCATCGATCTCTGCTCCCGAGCGTTTGGCAATGCGCACCTTCTTGCCATCCGCATGAATCTTGAAACCTATCCGGGTCGGCTTGCCGTCCTTGCCGACCACGGCGATGTTGGACAGGTGGATCGGCGACTCCTTGGAGATGATGCCGCCCTCCTGCGCCTGGGTCTGCTTCTGGTGGCGCTTGACCAGGTTGACGCCGCGCACCAGCGCCTTGTTGTCGGCGGGACGCACCTCGAACACCTCGCCGGTGCGACCCTTGTCGCGGCCGTTGAGCACGATGACCTTGTCGCCCTTCCGGATCTTGGCAGCCATCACAGCACCTCCGGCGCGAGCGAGATGATCTTCATGTGGTTCTTGGCGCGCAGCTCGCGCGGCACCGGCCCGAAGATGCGGGTGCCGACCGGCTCGGACTGATTGTTGATCAGCACCGCGGCGTTGCGGTCGAAGCGGATGACCGAGCCGTCGGCTCGGCGGATGTCCTTGCGGACCCGCACCACCACGGCCTTCATCACGTCGCCCTTCTTCACCTTGCCGCGCGGAATTGCTTCCTTGATCGACACCACGATGACGTCGCCTACGGTGGCATACCGGCGCTTGGAACCTCCAAGCACCTTGATGCACATGACACGGCGTGCGCCTGAATTATCGGCCACGTCGAGGTTGGTCTGCATCTGAATCATTGATGCACCTCGTCCTCTTTCTGATGCGCAAAGTCGCGCCTAAAATATCCCAAGGTCAGGTCCGGCGAGGCCGAGCCAGCTTCAGGCGGTTTTCTTCTGTTCGCCCCGGACCACCGTCCAGCGCTTCAGTTTCGAGATCGGCTTGCTCTCCTCGATCCACACCTGGTCGCCCGGCTTGAACTCGTTGTTCTCGTCGTGCGCATGGTAGTTTTTCGAGCGGCGAATCGTCTTCTTGTAGATCGGATGCGTAAAGCGGCGATCGACGCGCACCACAACCGTCTTGGCTTGCTTGTCGCTGACGACCACACCCTGAAGCGTACGTTTCGGCATGTCGGCCCCTTACTTCTTCGCGCCGCGCTTCTGCGCAGCGATGGTCTTGATGCGGGCGATATCGCGGCGGGCTTCACGCAGCCGCGAGGTGTTCTCCAGCTGCCCGGTGGCGCGCTGGAAGCGCAGATTGAAGCGTTCCTTCTTCAGATTGAGGACGGCGTCGTCCATCTGATCGGGGCTCATCGCGCGGATATCGGCGGTTTTCATCTCGGCCATGATCACATCCCTATTCCGCAATGCGCGCGACGAAGCGCGTCTTGATCGGCAGCTTGGCGGCGGCCAGCGACAGCGCTTCTTTCGCGGTCTGCACGGTGACGCCGTCGATTTCGAAGATCACGCGGCCCGGCTTGACGCGCGCCACCCACAATTCCGGGGTGCCCTTGCCGGAACCCATGCGGACTTCGGCGGGCTTCTTCGACACCGGTACGTCCGGAAAGATCCGGATCCAGACCCGGCCGGCGCGCTTCATGTGACGGGTCAAGGCCCGCCGCGCGGCTTCGATCTGGCGCGCGGTGAGCCGCTCGGGCGCCATCGCCTTCAGGCCGAACTGACCGAACGACAGCGTCGCGCCCGAAGTCGCAACGCCGTGGATCCGGCCCTTGTGCGCCTTCCGGAACTTGGTCTTCTTTGGCTGCATCATGGCTTACGCCCTCAAACCTTCTCAAAATCGCTTCAAGCTGCGTCGCGACGGGGCCGCGAATTGTCGCCCTCGGCCATCTTCTTGTCCTGGGCCATCGGGTCGTGCTCAAGGATCTCGCCCTTGAAGATCCAGACCTTCACGCCGCAGGTGCCGAACGTGGTGAACGCGGTCGCCACGCCGTAATCGATATCGGCGCGCAGCGTATGCAGCGGCACCCGGCCCTCACGATACCATTCCATCCGCGCGATTTCGGCGCCGCCGAGACGGCCCGAGCAGTTGATCCGGATCCCTTCGGCACCCAGCCGCATCGCCGACTGCACCGCGCGCTTCATGGCGCGGCGGAACGCGACGCGGCGCTCGAGCTGCTGGGCGATCGATTCGGCGACCAGCGTGGCATCGAGCTCCGGCTTGCGGATTTCGACGATGTTGATGACGACGTCGGACGCGGTGATGTCGGCGACGCGCTTGCGGAGCTTGTCGATGTCGGCGCCCTTCTTGCCGATGACCACGCCGGGACGCGCCGAATGGATCGTCACCCGGCACTTCTTGTGCGGACGCTCGATCACGATCCTGGCGACCGCCGCCTGCTTCAATTCCTTGTGCAGCATCTCCCGGATTTTGACGTCCTCGTGCAGCAGCTTGCCGTATTCGTTCTTGCCGGCGTACCAACGGGAATCCCACGTCCGGTTGATGCCCAGACGCAGTCCGATTGGATTGATCTTCTGACCCATCGTTCTCTCCCGCGCCCTGGTTAAGCGCTCGCCTCGACCTGACGAACAACGATCGTCAGCTGCGAGAATGGTTTAAAGACACGGCCCGAGCGGCCACGGCCGCGCGGTGCGAAACGCTTCATCACGATGCCGTTGCCGACATGTGCTTCGGATACGATCAGGTCATCGACGTCGAGATCGTGATTGTTCTCGGCGTTGGCGATGGCCGATTCCAGGCACTTCTTGACGTCGACGGCGATTCGCTTGCGCGAAAACTGCAGGTCGGCCAGTGCAGCCGAAGCCTTCCTGCCGCGAATCAGCTGCGCGACGAGATTGAGCTTCTGCGGGCTGACCCGAAGCATCCGGGCGATCGCCTTGGCCTCGTTATCCGGGAGGGTCCGTTCGCGCTTTGGTTTGCTCATCGCTTAACCCTCAAGCCTTCTTGGCTTTTTTGTCGCCAGAATGGCCGTGGAAGGTCCGGGTCGGCGAGAACTCGCCGAACTTGTGACCGACCATTTCCTCGTTGACCGATACCGGCACATGCTTCTGGCCGTTGTAGACGCCGAACACCAGGCCGACGAACTGCGGCAGGATGGTGGAGCGGCGGCTCCAGATCTTGATCACGTCGTGACGGCCGGACGCGCGCGCGGCATCTGCCTTCTTGAGCAGCGAGCCTTCGACGAACGGGCCTTTCCAGACTGAACGAACCATGTCCGGCGTTCCTTACTTCTTCCGCTTGTGGCGGCTGATGAGAATGAATCTGTTGGTCGACTTGTTGGAGCGGGTCTTCTTGCCCTTGGTCGGCTTGCCCCATGGCGTCACCGGGTGACGGCCGCCCGAGGTGCGGCCTTCGCCGCCGCCATGCGGATGGTCGACCGGGTTCATGGAGACGCCGCGGTTGTGTGGCTTGCGTCCGAGCCAGCGATTGCGCCCGGCCTTGCCGATCGAGATATTCATGTGATCCGGGTTGGACACCGCGCCGATGGTGCCGGTGCAGCGGCCGTGAACCAGGCGCTGCTCGCCGGAGTTGAGCCGAACGATCACGTAGTCATGGTCGCGGCCGACCAGCTGGGCATAGGTGCCGGCCGAGCGGGCGAGCTGGCCGCCCTTGCCGATCTTCAATTCGACATTGTGGATGATGGTGCCGATCGGCATGTTGCCGAGCGGCATGACGTTGCCCGGCTTGACGTCGACGTAGTTGCCGGCGATCACGCTGTCGCCGACGGCGAGGCGCTGCGGGGCCAGGATGTAGGATTGGGTGCCGTCGGTATATTTCAGAAGCGCGATGAAGGCGGTGCGGTTCGGATCGTATTCCAGGCGCTCGACGGTCGCCGGCATGTCGACCTTGGTGCGCTTGAAATCGACGATGCGATAGGTCTGCTTGTGGCCGCCGCCGCGAAAGCGCACGACCATGCGGCCGGTGTTGTTGCGGCCACCGCTGGAATGCTTGCCCTCGGTCAACACCTTGACCGGCTTGCCCTTGTAGAGTGCCGAACGGTCGACCATTACCAGCTGGCGCTGGCCGGGTGTCGTCGGATTGTATTTTTTCAATGCCATCGTCGTATCGCCCTATAGCCCGGTGGTGACGTCGATGCGGTGGCCCTCTTCGAGGGTCACGATCGCACGCTTCACATCCGACTGCGAACCGAACTGGCCGCGGAAGACCTTGGTCTTGCCCTTGCGTACCAGCGTGTTCACGCTCTTCACCTTGACGTCGAACAGCTTCTCGACGGCTTCCTTGATCTGCGGTTTGGTCGCCTTGCTCGCGACGCGGAACACCACCTTGTTGTGCTCGGAAGCAACGGTGGCCTTCTCGGTCACGACCGGCGAGACGATGATGTCGTAATGGCGCGGATCGATATTCTTCATTTGAAGCGCGCCTCCAACGCATCGAGTGCCGCCCTGGTCAGCACCAGCTTCTGGCGACGCAGAATGTCATAGACGTTGATGCCCTGGATCGGCAGCACGTCGATGTTCGGGATATTGCGCGCCGCGGTGGCAAAGCCGGTGTGCACCTCCGCGCCGTCGATGATCAGCGCATTGGTGAGGCCGAGACCGGAGAAATGCGCGACCAGCGCCTTGGTCTTGGCGGCCTCGAGCACTGCGGATTCGATCACGATCAGGCCGCCGTCCTTGACCTTGGCCGACAGCGCATGACGCAGCGCCAGCGCGCGGACCTTCTTCGGCAGCGCAAAGGCGTGCGAACGCACCACCGGGCCGAAGGCACGGCCGCCGCCGCGGAACTGCGGCACCCGCGCCGAGCCGTGACGCGCACCGCCGGTGCCCTTCTGCTTGTACATCTTCTTGCCGGTGCGCCAGACGTCGGCGCGACCCTGGGTCTTGTGCGTGCCGGCCTGACGCTTGGCCAGCTGCCAATTGACGCAACGCTGGATGATGTCCTTGCGCGGCTCTAGGCCGAAAATCGCATCCGAAAGCTGGACCGAGCCAGCTTCCTTGCCTTCAAGGGTTGTGACTTTCAGTTCCATCTCACACGCCCTCCTGCTCGGCGGGCGCTTCGACCGGCGCAGCCTGTTCACCGCCGCCATCGGCGAGGCGGAATTTGCCCGGCTTCGGCGCGTCCTTCGGCAATGCCTTCTTGACCGCATCGCGCACCGCGATCCATCCGCCCTTGGAGCCGGGAACGGCGCCTTCGACCAGGATCAGGCCGCGCGCGACGTCGGTCTGCACTACCCGCAGGTTCAGCGTGGTGATGCGATCAACGCCCATGTGACCGGGCATCTTCTTGTTCTTGAAGGTCTTGCCCGGATCCTGCCGGCCGCCGGTCGAACCGATCGATCGATGCGAAACCGAGACACCGTGGGTGGCGCGCAAGCCGCCGAAATTCCAGCGCTTGATACCGCCGGCAAAGCCCTTGCCGACCGAAGTGCCGGTGACATCGACAAACTGGCCGACCACGAAATGGTCGGCCTGAATTTCGGCGCCCACCGGGATCAGCGCGTCTTCCGACACGCGGAATTCGGTGACCTTGCGCTTGGGTTCGACCTTGGCGACCGCGAACTGGCCGCGCTCCGCCTTCGGCAGGTAAACGGTCTTGCGGGTGCCCGAGCCGAGCTGCAGCGCGACATAACCGTTCTTTTCGGTCGTGCGATGCCCCAGCACCTGGCAATTGCCCAGCTTCAGCACGGTCACGGGGATATGTTCGCCGGTCTCCGTAAAGACCCGCGTCATCCCGACCTTTTGTGCGATCACTCCGGAGCGCATCGGCGTGCTTCCTGTTCTTTCTGTCCGCTAACTTCGGACGGGATCCAAAAACTTCAGAGCTTGATTTCGACGTCGACACCGGCAGCCAGGTCGAGCTTCATCAGGGCATCGACGGTCTGCGGGGTCGGATCGACGATGTCGAGAAGACGCTTGTGGGTGCGCATCTCGAATTGCTCGCGGCTCTTCTTGTCGACGTGCGGCGAACGGTTGACGGTGAACTTCTCGATGCGGGTCGGCAGCGGAATTGGTCCGCGAACCTGGGCACCGGTCCGTTTCGCCGTGTTCACGATCTCACGCGTCGACGAATCGAGAATTCGATGGTCGAACGCCTTGAGACGGATACGAATATTCTGGCCGTTCATTGCCGTTTGTCTTTCTTTGTGAGGGGGCGAATGGCGAATAGCGAACGGAAAGCTTTCTGGCCGCTGACCATTCGCTACTCGCTATCCCTATTCGCTCTCTTACTCGATGATGCTTGCGACGACGCCGGCACCAACGGTGCGGCCACCTTCGCGGATCGCGAAGCGCAGCTTCTCTTCCATCGCGATCGGCACAATCAGGTGCACTTCCATCGCGATGTTGTCGCCTGGCATCACCATCTCGGTGCCTTCCGGCAGATGCACGACACCGGTGACGTCGGTGGTGCGGAAGTAGAACTGCGGCCGGTAGTTGGTGAAGAACGGGGTGTGGCGACCGCCCTCCTCCTTGGTCAGGATATAGGCCTCGGCCTTGAACTTGGTGTGCGGCTTGACCGAACCCGGCTTGCACAGCACCTGACCGCGCTCGACTTCCTCGCGCTTGGTACCGCGCAGCAGCGCGCCGATGTTGTCGCCGGCCTGGCCCTGGTCGAGCAGCTTGCGGAACATCTCGACGCCGGTGACGATGGTCTTCTGGGTATCGCGCAGGCCGACGATCTCGATTTCCTCGCCGACCTTGATGACACCGCGCTCGACGCGTCCGGTCACCACGGTGCCGCGGCCCGAGATCGAGAACACGTCTTCCACCGGCATCAGGAACGGCTGGTCGATCGGACGCTCCGGCTGCGGAATGTAGCTGTCCACCGCCTTCATCAATTCCAGGATCGCATCGTGGCCGAGCGCCCTGTCCTTGTCCTCGAGCGCGGCCAGCGCCGAACCCTTGATGATCGGGATCTTGTCGCCCGGAAAGTCGTACTTCGAGAGCAGTTCGCGGACTTCCAGCTCAACGAGTTCGAGCAATTCCGGATCGTCCACCATGTCGCACTTGTTCAGGAACACCACCATGGCGGGAACGCCGACCTGCTTGGCCAGCAGGATGTGCTCGCGGGTCTGCGGCATCGGGCCGTCGGCCGCCGACACCACCAGGATCGCGCCATCCATCTGCGCCGCGCCGGTGATCATGTTCTTCACATAGTCGGCATGGCCCGGGCAATCGACGTGGGCGTAGTGCCGGTTCGCGGTCTCGTATTCGACGTGCGCCGTCGAAATCGTGATGCCACGCGCCTTCTCTTCCGGCGCCTTGTCGATCTGGTCGTACGCCGTGAACGTCGCACCGCCGGTTTCCGCCAGCACCTTGGTGATCGCCGCTGTCAGCGACGTCTTGCCGTGGTCAACGTGACCGATGGTCCCGATGTTGCAGTGCGGTTTATTACGTTCAAACTTTGCTTTGGCCATGACTCTCTCCGTTCAGTCGTTAACTGCCGCTAACGACAATCAGGCAAACTTCTTCTGGACTTCCGCCGATACGTTCGCCGGCGCTTCCGCGTAGTGATCGAACTGCATCGTAAAGGTTGCGCGTCCCTGGCTCATCGAGCGCAGGTTATTCACGTAACCAAACATGTTCATGAGCGGCACCATCGCATTGATGACGTTGGCATTGCCGCGCATGTCTTGACCCTGGATCTGACCGCGCCGCGAGTTGAGGTCGCCGATCACCGAGCCGGTGTAGTCTTCCGGCGTCACCACTTCGACCTTCATGATCGGCTCGAGCAGCACCGACTTGCCCTTCTGCAGAGCTTCGCGGAACGCCGCGCGCGAGGCGATTTCGAAGGCAAGCGCCGAGGAGTCGACGTCGTGGTAGGCGCCGTCGACCAGCTGCACCTTGACGTCGACCACCGGGAAGCCGGCCACCACGCCGGAGCCCAACACACTGTTGAGCCCCTTTTCGACGCCCGGGATGTATTCCTTGGGCACCGAACCGCCGACCACCTTGGATTCGAACTCGAAACCCTTGCCGGGCTCGTTGGGCTCGACGATGAACTTGACCCGAGCGAACTGCCCGGTGCCGCCGGTCTGCTTCTTGTGGGTGTAATCGACTTCCGCGCGCTTGGTGACACGCTCTCGGAACGCCACCTGCGGCGCGCCGATATTGGCATCGACCTTGTAGGTGCGGCGCAAGATGTCGACCTTGATGTCGAGATGCAGTTCGCCCATGCCCTTGAGGATGGTCTGCCCGGACTCCTGGTCGGTCGAGACCCGGAACGAGGGATCCTCCGCGGCAAGCTTGGCCAGCGCGACGCCAAGCTTCTCCTGGTCGGCCTTCGATTTCGGTTCGATCGCGATCTCGATCACCGGCTCCGGGAATTCCATCTTTTCCAGAATTACAGGCTTGCCGGGATCGCACAGCGTATCGCCGGTGCGGGCCTCCTTGAGGCCTGCCAAAGCGACGATGTCGCCGGCAAAGGCTTCCTTGATGTCTTCGCGGTTGTTGGCATGCATCAACAGCATCCGGCCGATGCGTTCCTTGCGGTCGCGGGTCGAATTGATGACGCCGGTGCCCGACGAAAGCGTGCCGGAATAGATCCGGCAGAAGGTAATGGTGCCGACGAACGGGTCATCCATGATCTTGAACGCAAGCAGCGCCAGCGGCTCCTTGTCGTTCGGCAGCCGGACGACCTCGTTGCCGTCCTCGTCGACGCCCTTGATGGCGGGGACGTCGACCGGCGACGGCAGATAATCGACCACTGCGTCGAGCAGCGGCTGCACGCCCTTGTTCTTGAAGGCCGAGCCGCACAGAACCGGGAAGAACGCGCCGGTCAGCACCGCCTTGCGGATCATGCGCTTCAGCGTCGCCTCATCGGGCTCGTTGCCGTCGAGATAGGCGGCGAGCACCTCGTCATCGAGCTCGACCGCGGACTCCAGCAGCTTCTCGCGATATTCCTTGGCCTTCTCGAGCATGTCCTCGGGGATATCGATATCCTTGAAAGGAGCGTCGAGCTTCTCGTCTTCCCAGACCACGCCCTTCATGCGGACGAGGTCGATCAGACCCTTGAAATTGTTCTCGGATCCGATCGGAAGCTGGATCGCGATCGGCTTGGCGCCGAGACGATCGATGATGTCCTGCAGACATTTGTAGAAGTCGGCGCCGGTCTTATCCATCTTGTTGGCGAAAACGATGCGCGGAACCTTGTACTTGTCGCCCTGGCGCCACACGGTTTCGGTCTGCGGCTCGACACCCTGGTTGGAATCCAGCACGCATACCGCGCCGTCGAGCACGCGCAGGCTGCGCTCTACCTCGATGGTGAAGTCGACGTGACCGGGCGTATCGATGATGTTGAGGCGCTTGCCGTTCCAGAACGCAGTGGTGGCGGCCGAAGTGATGGTGATGCCGCGCTCCTGCTCCTGCTCCATCCAATCCATCGTCGCGGCACCCTCGTGCACTTCGCCGATCTTGTGGCTCTTGCCGGTATAATAAAGGATGCGCTCGGTAGTCGTGGTCTTACCGGCATCGATATGCGCCATGATACCGAAGTTACGGTAGTCCTCTATGGCATGAACGCGGGGCATGGGCTGTTCCTTAAATCCGTTCGTTTCGCCGTTACCAGCGATAGTGCGAGAAGGCGCGGTTGGCTTCCGCCATCCGGTGCACGTCTTCACGCTTCTTGACGGCGTTTCCCCTGCCATTCGACGCGTCAAGCAACTCAGCCGAGAGCCGCTCCGTCATCGTCTTTTCATTGCGGTCGCGCGCGGCCGAAATCAGCCAGCGGATCCCGAGCGCCTGCCTGCGCACGCTGCGCACCTCGACCGGCACCTGATAGGTGGCGCCGCCGACGCGGCGCGAACGGACTTCGATCGTCGGCATCACGTTCTCGAGCGCCTGCTCGAAAATCGGCAGCGGGCTCTGCTTGGTCTTGGTCTCGATCATGCCGAGCGCACCGTAGACGATGCCTTCGGCAACCGACTTCTTCCCGGCGTACATCACCGAGTTCATGAATTTGGTAATGATGATGTTTCCGAACTTGGGATCCGGAAGCACTTCACGTTTTTCAGCAGAATGGCGGCGCGACATCGATTCTGTTCCCGATTATTTCGGACGCTTCGCGCCGTACTTCGAACGGCGCTGCTTGCGGTTCTTGACGCCCTGGGTATCGAGGACGCCGCGGAGGATATGATAGCGCACGCCGGGCAGATCCTTGACGCGGCCGCCGCGGATCATGACAACGGAGTGCTCCTGAAGGTTATGGCCTTCGCCCGGAATGTAGCCGATGACTTCGAAACCATTGGTCAGGCGCACCTTGGCGACCTTCCGAAGCGCCGAGTTGGGCTTCTTCGGGGTTGTCGTGTAGACGCGCGTGCAGACGCCACGCTTCTGCGGCGACTGCTGCAGCGCCGGCACCTTCTTGCGCGACTTCTGTACGACGCGCGGACTTGCGATCAGCTGGTTGATCGTCGGCATGTCAGCCTTCACCCTTTAATTCATGCGAAACCGTGATCGGGTCCGCAAATTCAATCGGGACACCGTCCCATCCGGATCACCCCGCACGATTTCAATTCGCGCAAAGCGAAATCGCGCCAACTGCTCATTGCTGAGCGGAAAGCGCTTCGACGCCACAGAGGACCGCAGCCACGGTCGACCGGAACGAGCCGTTCAACCTGAACCGAGGTCATGCATCCGAAATCAATCTCGAGAGAACTTGCTCAAGAGAACCAAGATCGTTCTGGCATTGCCTAGCTATCATCGACAGCGTTTGAGCGGCATTCGTCGAGGTTGGTGCCCGCGCCTCCCCCTGCGAAAACGCGGGGATTGGGAGGGTGATCCGTTCCGACTCTGGCGTCACTCACCGCCTGTCTTCAAGTGGGCGGGTTTTATCGACCGCAGATGGCCAAGTCAAGGCGAAACGACAATTGAAGAAACGCCTCTGCCGCACGGGGAACTGGCGTTCCGCGCGACCCCGCAGAGCGGCCCGCGCGGGCGCGGCGAGCGCATCCGCACCGCGGCCGATTCGAAATATCCTGCCCGGATGGCATTTTACCCGGGTATTATTGACCATGACGCTTCTTTCCCGCCCAGCAGAGCAGCGGCGCTAAAGGTTTGTTTGCGTTTTACGGCGCAATGATGGGACCTCCGAGCCGGAACCTGCTCATGAGGTACACCGATATTGCGATCATTGGCGGCGGCATGGCCGGGGCTACCGCGGCGGCCATGCTCGGGCGCGCCGGCATCCCTGCCATCCTGATCGATCCGCATCCCAAATGTCCACCGAGCCTGCGCTGCGAAAAACTCAGCGGCGAGCAGGTCGAACGCTTTCGCAAGACCGGCATCGCCGACGCGGCACTGCGGACGGCAACCCACGATGAAGAAAACTGGATTGCGCGGTTCGGCTATCTGCTCGACAAGCGCCCGATCCAGCAATACGGCATCATGTATGATGACCTGGTCAATGCGGTGCGGGCGGAAATTCCGCCGGGCGTCGAAACCACCCACACCAAGGCCCTGTCGGTCTCGAACAGCGCGGAACGGCAGCGGATCGTGCTGTCCGACGGCGAGGAAATTTCCGCGCGGCTGGTCGTCCTGGCCACCGGGTTGAACGTCGGACTGCTCCACAAGCTCGGGCTTGAGCGGCGGATCGTCAGTGCGTGCCACTCCATCACGCTGGGGTTCGATGTCGCTCCCGTCGGCCGGCCGAGTTTCGGCTTTCCGGCCCTCACCTATTTTTCGGAACGAACCGGCGACCGGATTCCCTATCTGTCGCTGTTTCCGGTCGGCAGCCGGATGCGGGCCAACCTGTTCGTCTACCGCCAGATGGATGATCCATGGCTGCAGGAATTGCGCCGTGCGCCCGAACGCTTGGCTGCCAAGGCTGCGCAGGATCACCGGCGAATTCGCCGTCGCCGGCGACATCAAGATACGGCCGGCCGATCTGTATGTCACGACCGGCTATCGTCAGCCGGGCGTGGTTTTGGTCGGCGATGCCTTTGAGACAACCTGTCCGGTGACGGGAACCGGCATGGACAAGGTGTTTACCGACGTCGAGCGGCTCTGCAACATCCACATCCCGAACTGGCTTTCCACCGACGGCATGGCCAGGGACAAGATCGATGCCTTTTACGACGACCCGGTCAAGCAGGCCTGCGACGCCTGGTCGGTCGCCAAAGCGCTGAATTTCCGCTCGGTATCGATCGGCAACGGCCTCTATTGGCGGGGCCAGCGCTGGGCGCGCTTTCTGCTGTGGGGCACCGAGGGCGTGATGCGGCGGCTGCGCGCGCGGCTCAATATCGAACCGGGGGTCCGCGTTCAATCCTCGTCGTCATCGTCGTCGCTGTCGTCGTCGGCCTGATCCGCGGCATCGTGCGACTTGAGACCCTGATCATCCCAAAGCTTTCGATACACGCCGTTGGCGGCCAGCAGCTCCGCATGCGAACCGCGCTCGATCGCCTTGCCGCCTGAGATCACGATGATCTCATCCATCTCGACCACCGAGGTCAGACGGTGGGTCGAGAAGATCATGGTCCGGCCCCTGGCGACTTTCAGCAGCGTGCGGTTGATCGCGGCTTCGGTAGTCTGGTCCAGCGCTGAGGTCGCCTCATCGAGCAGCAGGATCGACGGATTGCGGACGATGGCGCGGGCGATCGCGATGCGCTGTCGCTGGCCGCCCGACAGCGTATCGCCGCGCTCGCCGACCGGGGTGTCGTATTTTTGCGGCAGGCTCATGATGTAGCGATGGATTTCCGCCTTGCGCGCCGCCTGCTCCACCTCCTGGTCGGTCGCCCCCTCCTTGCCGAGCCGGATGTTCTCCCGGATCGACATGTTGAACAGCATGTTTTCCTGGAACACCACCGCCATGCTCCGGCGCAGGGATTCGCGGGTCACCCGGCGGATATCGACGCCATCGATGGTGACGCGCCCCTCATCCGGCACATACAGGCGGAGGATCAGGTTGAGCAGCGTGCTCTTGCCGGAGCCGCTTGGGCCGACGATGGCGATGCGCTTGCCGACCTTGAGCTTGAGGCTGAAATTATCCAGCACCGGGGTCTGACTGCCTTCATACTGGAAGGTCACATGGTCGAAGGTGATGTCGTTGGTGATGCGCGGCAGGTCGGGGGCACCGGGCCGGTCGGCGCCGCGGGTCGGCTCATCCAGCAGTTCCTGAATGTGGCGCACCGCCGCCGCAGACTGGATCGACACCGGAATGAAATGCATCAGGTGCGCGATGTTATAGGACACTTCCCAGAACGCACTCTCGAACGTCACGAAGGTCCCGATGGTGATCTGGCCCTTGGTGGCCAGATAGGCGCCGAGCGCCAGCACCACGAGGTGCAGCAACAGCACCGAAATCGTCACGGTGCGCTCGACCATGGTCGACAGGAACATCGCGGATGCGATTTTCCGCCGCGCGTCGTGGTTGCGCATCGTGAACCAGCCCAGCGTCCGGCGCTGCAGGCTGAATGCCTTGACCACCGCCTGCGCCGCGACGTTTTCCTGCACCATGCCGAGCAGCGCGGATTCGTTGAGCTTCTGTTCGTAATTGGCCTGCACCGCCTTCGGCGTCAGGATCCGCGGCCCGATCAGCGTGATCGGAAACACCAGCAGCGACACCGCGGCGAGTTGCCAGTTCAGGAACAGCATCAGCACGATGCCGGCGATCAGTTCGAACAGCGGCAACGCCGCGCTGTTGGCAAAACTCTTGATCGAACCCTCGAAGGCCGACAGGTCGATGGAAAAGCGCGACAGGATCTCGCCGCGCCTGGTGCGGGCAAAATACGCCGAGGGCAGATTCTGGACATGCTCGAACAGCCGCAGGCGCACGTCCGAGATCAGTGCGGCCGCCAGCTTGGCGTCCCATCGCTCGTACCAGACCGCGACGATCGAGGTGATGATCCCGGCCGCCGCCAGCACCGACAGAATCTCGACCAGCGCCTGGAAATCCTCTTCGCCAAGAGCGTCATCGATCAGGAATTTCAGGCTCAGCGGCATGATGACATTGAACAGCGTCTCGACCAGCACGCCGAGACCAACCAATGTCAGTATTTTCTTGTAGTTCTTCAGGAACGGTTTGACGAAGGCATAGATCGTCGCCAGCGCGCCGGCGGCCTCCTTGGCGGAAAAGACGACAAGTTCCTCGTCCTCCTCGTCGTCCTCAAGGTCGGGCTGCTCATCGTCTTCATCGTCGGGCGGTGCAGGAGGCGGCACCGCCGGCTTGCCGCCGATTACGCCCGCCGCGGCGCCGGCCTTGCTGGCAAGCTTGTTCTCGTCGGGCCCAGGCGCGACAGCACCGTCCGCGGCAGCGGGCATCAGATCATCCGACGATGGGGGCTTGGACAACATGAAACCAACCGATGCTGCACGGCCGGCATGACCGTAAAACGGACCCCGTGACCTTGAATCACGGCTTTGAGCTTACGCGATCAGAATCCAATCGGCAAAGCAACTGCGACGCGTTCAATCGTCGGCGGCGACCTTGTCGAAGAACGAATAGCGCAGGCTGTCGGCGTCCGCATACCACTGCCCCGGTCCCTTGTGGGCGGCAAGGGTTGCGGCCCACAAGGCATCGGTGCAGTCGCGGCGATGCATCGACAGGTCAAATCCGCTGCCGAAAAACAGCTCCGACCATTCCCACCAGGTGCCTAGCTTCCTCACCCCGCGCAACAGGTCGTAGCGGTCGATCAGCTCGGGCGCCATATCCGAGGTGACCGACCCGAACAACAGGCCGGATTTCACGACGCGGTTCAGTTCGCGGACCGCCCGCGGCACCTGCTTTTCCGCGACATGGCACAGGCTGGTTTCGAAAACGAAATCGAACTCGTCGTCCTTGAACGGCATATCGACGATCGAGCCGAGCTTGTTGAACTTCTGCAGCGCTTTCGGCGTCCGGGCGTGGATGGCGCGGTTGTTCTCGATGCCCCAGGCATCGATCCCGCGCGCGCGCAGAGCCCCGACCAGTTCGCCGCTGGCCGATCCCGCCACCAGCAGCCGGTAGCCCCGAGCCCGGTTCCAGACGATCTTGATCAGGTCCATCAGGTAGGCGGGATCGGTAAACCGGCTCCAGACCTCGCTGTAGGGACCCTGCCCGCGGTAGTTCTCGAAATAGTCGCGGTCAATCCTGTCCGATACGGGCTGCCCGCCCGCATTGCGCGCGCGGCGCAACCGCATCATCTCGGTGACGATGATGTCAGTGGCGGCGTCGGAGGAATCCAGCAGGCCGTTGAGCGTCGAATCGAAAAGATAGTCGCCGACCACGACCAGGCCTGGATGCTGCTTGGGTTCGGGCCGGTGATTGGTCATGACATCGCGCGCCGGCATGCCGCCGGGAAGCGCATTCACCGAGGACAGCCAGCGATGAATCTTGCCTTCCATGAAACGCGCCCGGGCGTCGCCGAACGAGGCCGGCAGCGACTTCAGCGCGGCGTCAATCAGTTCCTGGTCGCCGAGATTGGCGAAGGCCAGCGCATCGGAACCGGCGATCAGCCAGTTCAGCACGCCGTGCTTGCCGACATCGTGGCGGGCGCCTTCATTGTAGACGCAGCAGCCGCCGAAAGCCTCCGACATGAACCAGGCCCCCGGGATCTTGTCGCCCCAGAACGGGGTGTCGAACAGGATCGAGACCCGCAGATAATGCGCCGGACGATCGAAATAGGCGATGTGCTTGACCATCGACCGGCGCAGCTGCTCGCCGTCCCAGCGCATGGTCGCGAGCCAGGAATGCGGCAGGCACATCAGCACCAGGTCGAAGTCCCGCGTCTCCGGTCCCTTGCCGTTCATCATGTTGAGCTGATAGCGGCCAGCCGCGGTCTTGCCGACCTTGAGAACGCGGTGATTGAGCTGGATATCGGCATCGACCTCCGACTGCAGGCAATCGATCAGCTGCTCGTTGCCGTTCTGGATCGAATACAGGCCGATATAGCCGTCGACATCCATCACGAAGTTCTTCAGCGCGTTGAGCCCGTTGGTGTTGTGGCTCTCGGTGGCGAGATCGGACCGCGCCATCACCTTGAAGAAGCGCTTGGCCGTGGGATCGTCGACCTCGCGGTCGAGCAGTTCCTCGCAGCTGATATAGGCCCAGGGATGCTCGTTGTCGTGGGCGCCGACGCCCTCGTAATATTCGATCGGCGACACCATCGCAGTGCAGCGCTTGCGGAACGCCTCGATCGCATCGGCGGTCCTGGCGCCGTATTTGCGGCGCATGCCCGGCACGTCGTTCAGCAACTCGCCATCGAGGAGAACCTGCTCGGCGTCGATCGGAATGGTCTGCAGGCCGAAATGCTGGATCAGCTCGCGCAACGGATCCGGGCCGGTCATCGAGTAGTCGTAGATCTCGGCGACGCCGGCTTCATACATCGCCGGCGCGGAATCAAACTTGCGGGTCAGGACCTTGCCGCCGACACGGTCGGACGCCTCGAAGATGGTGATACGGCAAAGTTGGCCGAGCTTTTTCTTGAGATACCAGGCGCTCATCAGGCCGCCGGGGCCACCGCCAACGATTGCAAGGTCGAGCATTTGTTTCCGTTTGTTTCCGTGGTCGTCCGCACGCCAGCGACCCTGCGCCGGCGCGCGGTCTAAGTTGTTTGAGACGAAGCGCTTTTTTCCCTGAAGGGAAGATGAACGAGCAGCGGTATCAGAAGCCAAATAGCGGGAAAACAGCAAAAGGCCGGCTTGCGCCGGCCTTTTGGGTAATCGATTGAATTCGCGGAGCTTTATTCCGCTGGCGGCAGCGCCAGGGGCTCGACCTCCGGGGCTGCCGGCACGATCGTGGCCTGTTTCTCGCGTTCGTCGAGAATCAGCTTGTCGCGCTTGACCGCGACTTCGCGGATCTTGGCCATCGAGGCGCCGGTGCCCGCCGGGATCAACCGGCCGACAATGACGTTCTCCTTGAGGCCTTCCAGGGGATCGACCTTGCCGTTGACCGCGGCTTCGGTCAGCACCCTCGTGGTCTCCTGGAACGAGGCCGCCGAGAAGAACGAGCGAGTCTGCAGGCTCGCCTTGGTAATGCCGAGCAGTACCGGCGTTCCCGTGGCGACCTTCTTGCCCTCCTCCTTGGCGCGGGCATTGAGCTGGTCGAACTCGATCTTGTCGATCTGTTCGCCCGAGATCATGTCGGTCTCGCCCTGGTCGGTGATCTCGACCTTCTGCAGCATCTGACGGACAATCACCTCGATATGCTTGTCGTTGATCAGCACGCCCTGCAGCCGGTAAACCTCCTGGATTTCGTTGACCAGATAGGCGGCGAGTTCCTCGATGCCCTTGATCGCCAGAATGTCGTGCGGCGCCGGATTGCCTTCGACGATGAAATCGCCCTTTTCGACGATGTCGCCGTCCTGCAGATGGATGTGCTTGCCCTTCGGGATCAGGTACTCGCGGGTCTCCTCGTTCTTGTCCATCGGCTCGATCGAGATCCGGCGCTTGTTCTTGTAGTCGCGGCCGAAGCGGATGGTGCCGGCGATTTCCGCGATGATCGCCGCGTCCTTGGGCTTGCGCGCCTCGAACAGTTCGGCCACCCGCGGCAGACCGCCGGTGATGTCGCGGGTCTTGGCGCTTTCGGTGGAGATACGCGCGAGGATGTCGCCGGTCTTCACCTTGGCGCCGACGTCGACCGACAGGATCGCGTCGACCGACAGCATGTAACGGGCCTCGCCGCCGCGGGCGAGCTTGAGGATCTTGCCGTCCTTGCCCTTGATGACGATCGCCGGACGCAGATCCGCCCCGCCCCGCGAGGTGCGCCAGTCGATCACGACGCGCTTGGCGATGCCGGTGGATTCGTCGAGCGTCTCCGAGATCGACTGGCCCTCGACCAGATCCTCGAACCCGATGATGCCCTCGACTTCGGTCAATACCGGCCTGGTGTAGGGATCCCATTCGGCGATGCGCTGGCCGCGCTTGACCATGTCGCCTTCGTCGACCCGCATCCGCGCGCCGTACTGGATGCGATGGGTCGCCCGCTCGGTGCCGTCGGCATCGGTGACCGCCACCACCATGTTGCGCACCATCGCCACCAGATGGCCCTCGCTGTTCTTGGCGATCGCCTTGTTCTTGATCGTCACCTTGCCGTCGAAATTCGACTCGATGAACGACTGCTCGTTGATCTGCGCCGCGCCGCCGATGTGGAAGGTACGCATCGTCAGCTGGGTGCCGGGTTCACCGATAGACTGCGCGGCGATGACGCCGACCGCTTCGCCGTGGTTGACCGGCGTGCCGCGGGCGAGGTCGCGGCCGTAGCACTTGCCGCAGATGCCGTTGACCAGTTCGCAGGTCAGTGCCGAGCGAATCTTCACCTCCTGGATGCCAGCCTGCTGGATGGCGTCGACGTGGGTCTCCTCCATCAGCGTGCCGCGCTTGACCACGATCTTGTTGGTCGCCGGATCGCGCAGATCCTCGCCGTTGGTGCGGCCGAGAATCCGCGACGCCAGCGAGGCAACCACGGTGCCGGCGTCGATGATGGCGCGCATCTTGATTCCGAGCTTGGTGCCGCAATCATCGGCCGTGATGATGCAGTCCTGCGCCACGTCGACCAGACGCCGCGTCAGGTAGCCGGAGTTGGCGGTCTTTAACGCGGTATCGGCCAGACCCTTGCGGGCGCCGTGGGTCGAGTTGAAGTATTCGAGCACCGACAGACCTTCCTTGAAGTTGGAAATGATCGGTGTCTCGATGATCTCGCCCGACGGCTTGGCCATCAGGCCGCGCATGCCGGCGAGCTGGCGCATCTGGTCCTGCGAACCGCGGGCGCCTGAGTTCGACATCAT
>Ga0302279_10001072_pt1 | contig 39874 bp, 31 predicted proteins | sample III_Bog_N3_3_FD_194541 | JGI IMG/M metagenome (GOLD analysis project Ga0302279, IMG submission 194541) | Peat permafrost microbial communities from Stordalen Mire near Abisko, Sweden - III_Bog_N3_3 | ecosystem: Environmental > Terrestrial > Soil > Wetlands > Peat | place: Sweden: Abisko... | reverse complement strand
GGAAGAAGGCCTGCAGGCCCTCGACGGACTCCTCCGGGCGCGCATGGTGATGTGCGGGATTGAAGCAGGGCGCGACGTTGTTGAGGTGCTGGCCGTCAATCTTCAGGCCGGCAAAACCCCAGTCACCGATGAACTTGCGGATCAACGCCTGGGTATGCTCGACCGTCGGCCGGTACGCGGGGCAGAGATAAAAGCTGTTCCACCAGGAAATATTCTGTACGGCCCCATCCTTGTCGAGCAGCAGCATGTCGGTATGATCGTGCAGGAAGTCGGATCCCGGCGCGACCGACAGCGGCGAGTACCAGAGACGCGGCTTAAGGCCCGCAGCGCGGATGTCGGACACGAGGCGACGGACGTCCTCGTCGCCACGCGGATACTTGCTGCGATCGGGATTCCAGTCCCCGATCATCGCCTGCCAGCCGTCGTCGATGACCGCCCACTCCAGTCCCAGTTCCTTCACCTTGGGCAGCGTGCCTTCGATCAATGCCGTCGTGCACGTGCGCTCATAGCCCCACGCACACCAGATCGGTTCGTAAGCCGCCGGCGGCGGCCTGGCCGGCGCCAGTCCGCGTTCCGACATGAGGCTGCGGTAGCGACAGAGGACCGCGAAATAATCCCCCTCGTGGACCGTCACGAAGGTCTGGGGCGTCTCGAACAGCTGGCCCGGCGCAAGCACGCGCTTCTCGCGGCCGCACACCGCCACTCGTACGGCACCCTGCCGTCCTTCGACAGGAAGCGAGACGCGCTTCGGTGTGGCTTCCACATGGCCCACCGCCAGCCCGCCGTTGCGCCGCCAGACATCGAGGATGGGCGTACCGCCGCCGTAGTCGGAAGCTTCCATGCCGAGGAAGTTGTCCTGCGTAAAGCCCGGTGCCACCGGTTGCACCCAGTCGCGGCGATCCTCGTACGATGCGCCCGAATAGCACCAGAAGGCGGGCCCCTGTGCACTGCCGTCGCGGGCGCGGCTGCGCGCGGCGGGCACGCAGGAATCGCCGTTGGTCCAGCCGAGGACAGGCAGGGGTTGCGCAGCCGTGTTGCGATAGGCAACGCGGATCAGCGCAAGTCCCGGATGGCGTTGATACAGCGTCGCGGTCACGGTTTTCTCGACGCCGTCGACGGCGGTACCTGACAGCGTGAGCTGCGTGCCCGCACCGTGGGCGTCGTCGATCGTGGTCCGGCTGTGGTGGCGGACGGGGAAGTCGGCGATGTGCCGCGTTTCGCCATGCGGCGCGTCGCTGCCGCTCAGCAGATACTCGCTGGGTCCCCAGACCGTCATCGGGACCCAGCCCTGGCCGGCCCGGCGTGAAACCCGGGTGTGGAGATTCGTATCCCATTCGATGCGCACGAGTGCATCCTCGAGGCTCGCCGTGGCGCGCGCACTGGCGTCGGCGCCGGCCGTTGCGGACTGCGCCGGCGCGAGTCCATGGCGCAGGCTGAGCGCGAGGCCGCCGGCAAGCTGCACGAACTGGCGGCGAGAAGTCATTCGGGATTGCATCGGGCGCTAATTCTTCATGGTTTGTCGTGGCCTGGCTATTGACTTGTTCGAAAATACAAATAACATAAAAAGAAATAATAAAAAAGATAAAAGCTGATTGTAACTTTCGAAGTCTTTCGTTTTTATGCATTCCGGGTGTTGAATATATAAAGACCATGTACGCATGGCACAGGGAGACCGCGCATGCCGAGCCTCAAGCCTACGTTGATTGCGATATGCCTGCCATTTGCAGCCTGGAGCGTTGCATGCGCAGCGCCGGAAGACCGGACGGCTGTCCCGGTTGCCCCGGCCACGCAGGACGCGTCCGCAGCGGAGCTGCAGGAGATTGTCGTCACGGGTCTGCGCGCGAGTCTCGAGAAGTCGCTCGACGTGAAGAGGCATGCTTCCGTCGTGCTGGATTCGATCAACGCCGAGGAACTGGGGCGCTTCCCGGACGCCGACGTGGCCGACTCCCTGGAACATCTGCCCGGCATTACGATCGACCGCACCACTGGCGGGGAGGGCCAGAAGGTGACGGTGCGCGGCTTCGGGCCGCAGTACAATATCGTCACGCTGAACAACCGCATCCTGGCCACTGACGATGACGGTCGCGATCTGGCATTCGACGTATTGCCCTCGGAGGTGATCTCCGGTGCCGACGTGCTCAAATCGTCGGAGGCTTCCGCTCTCGAAGGCAGTATCGGCGGCACCGTGAACCTGCGCACGGCGAGCCCCTTCGACAGCCGTGGATTCCACGGCGGCGTCCATGCTGAGGGCAACTACAACCAGATGACGACGCTGAAGGGCGACAAGTTCTCGGCCTTCGTGTCCAATACTTTTGCCGACGATACCTGGGGCTTCCTGCTGGGCGGCGTGATTTCCGACAACCATCTGCGCACCGACTCGCTGAACGCCTATAACCAGAACATCTATGGTCCCGCGTACTACGACCCGGATGGCACCGGGCCATCCCAGTTCCCGACGCAGCCAACCCCCACCTCCATCCCGCTCGTCGCGACACCGCAAAGCATTACCTTCGGGTCGATCTTCGATCAGAAGAAGCGCGAGGCGCTGTCCGGGAGCCTCGAATGGCGGCCCAGCGATACCTTGAAAATCGTGGGCGACGGGCTGTGGACCCACCTGCAGGATCCGCAGATCGGCTACAACCAGTCTTATTATTTTCCGTACACGACCGACCAGAACGGCAACCCGACCTTTTCCAACCCTACGGTCCAGAACGGCCTGATCACTGCAGTGACCTCGAACAATTTCACGCCCGAGATCGTCAACAACACCACGAACCGCAATGTCGTCACGTCGCTGGTGGGACTGAAGGCCACCTGGCAGCCGACCGACAGGCTGAGCCTCACCCTCGACGGGTATCATTCCGCGGCTGACCGGCCCGAAGGAGGCGAGGACACGTTCGTGACTGCGGGCCTCGTGTCCCAGACACCTTATGCGCAGGACCTGCTGACCATTACCGACAATCCCCACAGTCTGCCCAGCCTGAACGTGGCGATTCCGCCGAGCCAGCTCGGCCTGACAGCTTGCCCTGCGGGCAGCGCCAGCAAGACAAATGCGGGTTATTGTTCCTATACGGCCCTGATGAACTCAGGGTTCCTCAACAACAACAACTACTGGTCCACCCACTACGACGGCCTCAACGGCTATTCGGTACACGACCAGATCAACGCAATCACACTGGATGGCGAGTGGAAGGCCGGAATCGGTATTTTCGACAAGCTGCTGTTCGGCATCGGCGAGAGCCACCGCGGCAAGGAACGCGCCGACATCAGCAACGATTGGAACAATGGCTCCGGCCAGTATGGGAACCTGTACGAGACCGCCGGGTGTCCGGTGCAATGCAGCCCGTACAGCTTCGGCTCGCAGGGCTACAACGTCATTTCGTTCACCAGCCCGCCCAATTTCCTGCAGGGAGCCGGCGGCTCCTATACGTCGGTCCTTCCCCAGTTGAACGTCGGCCAGTTGCTGGCGTTCATGAAGAGCCTGGACGGCAAGCCGAATCCGTTCTACTGCACCAGTCTGCCTTGCTCCTCGCCGTTCGAATTCTCGCAGACACTGCCTCAGCCCAATCCCTTCAACTCCTACGCCGTAACGGAAAAGACGGCGTCGTTCTACGTCGAGGCGACGTTCGCCGGCACGGACTGGTCCGGCAACCTGGGAGTCCGTGTAGTCCACACGAGCACCAACGCACTGGCCGCAGAGTCCGTGCCCACTTACATCTGGACGCCTTCGGTTGCCAACTCGACGCAGACCTTCAACGTCGGCTACAGCACCTCCACGGCCTTCGATCAGAATGCCTCCTACACGCTGGCATTGCCTTCCCTGAACCTGAGCTACTGGCTGGTTCCCGACCGGCTGCAGCTGCGCGCGGCACTCGCGCAGACGATGTCCCGCCCCGACCTCAACCAGCTCGCGCCGAACTCCACCAACCAGGCCATCAACGGCACAGCGGAAATCGACTACACCGGGACCGCCGGCCTCAAACCCGTCAAGGCCAATGCCGCCGACCTGTCACTCGAGTGGTATTACCAGCCGCACTCCGCGCTGAACGGCGCCCTCTTTTACAAGCGGGTCATGGACGATATTTACACGGCTTACTCGACCGGCGTCGACCTCGGCACCAAGGAATATATTGGCGGGCCTCCCGGTACACCGGGTGTGACGGGAACCTCGTACCCCTGGACCATCACGGCCCCGGCGAATGGCGCGACGGAGACTTACACCGGTGTTGAGATTTCCTGGCAGCATTTCCTGCAGAACGGCTTCGGCACACATATGCAGATCACGCATACCTGGAGCAAGGACGCGGTCATTCAGGCGCCGCCGACGACGTTCTCGGTCAGCCTGATCTACGACAAGGGACCGTTCAACGCCGACATCAACTGGGACTACACGTCGCGTTACACCTACGCCTGTGCCTTGTGTACGGAGGTTCCGAATTGGCCCGCCATTGCGGATCCTTTCTCGTGGCTGACCGCCACCGCGCACTACCACATCACCAAGGGACTGGAGGTGTATGTCGAAGGCAGGAACCTGACCGATGAGATCGCTCGTACCTACCTGAACGGCAATCCGCTGCTGGCATGGGCGCCCGGGCAGTCGGTTGGCCAGAGCACCAGCGGCGTGGGCGCGGGCTACAGTGCGTATGGCCGCAGCTACGTGTTCGGGGCGTCGTACCGGTTCTGACGTGAGGAAGCCCTGGCTCATCTATGCGTTGATCACGACCGGGTTCTGGGGCGTGTGGGGTGCGTTTGCCGAGTTTCCGACCCGGCACGGCTTTCCGGAAACGCTGGTCTACGTGGTCTGGGCGCTGACGATGATCCCGCCGGCGCTGTATGCGATGCAGCGGGCAGGCTGGCGCGTGCTGCGCGACCCGAAGTCGGTGCTGCTGGGATCGCTGATCGGTTTTACCGGGGCGGGGGGGCAGATGCTGCTGTTCCACGCGGTGCATACGGGACCCACTTACCTGATCTTCCCGATCATCGCGCTGTCTCCAGTGATCACCATTGCCTTGTCGATGCTGTTCCTGCGCGAGCGCGTGACGCGCCTCGGCGCGCTCGGTGTGGTATTCGCACTTGTCGCACTGCCGCTGTTCAACTACAGCCCCGGCGATGACCCGGCGGCAGCCGGCGGGAGCGGCGTCTTCGGCGTGTCATGGTTTCTGTATGCGCTGATCATCCTGCTCGCCTGGGGCGTGCAGGGATATTTCATGAAGCTGGCGAATGCGAGCATGGATGCCGAAAACATCTTCCTGTACATGACCCTCACGGGTCTGGTGCTGATTCCCGTAGCGCTGTGGATGACCGACTTTTCCAGCCCGGTCAACTATGGCTGGCAGGGGCCGGGACTCGCTGCGATCACGCAGATCCTGAACGCCGTCGGTGCGCTGACCCTGGTCTACGCGTTCCGCTACGGCCGCGCGCTCGTGGTGGCACCGCTCGCCAACGCCGGCGCACCGATGATCACGGCGATCGTCTCGATGATCGTGCTCGGCGTCATGCCGGGCGGCATCACGATCGGCGCCATCGCACTCGCCTCGCTCGCCGCGGCCCTGCTCGCGATCGAACCCGAAGACAAGGCCATCGAGCAGCCGGTATGAACGCATTGCTGGAACTGGTCCGTACCCACAAGTCGGGAGTCCCGGTGGGTATCCACGCCGTCTGTTCCGCCCACCCCCTGGTGATCGAGGCGTCACTGCGCCTGGCGCAGCGTACCCAGGGCCTCGCGCTGATCGAGGCGACCTCCAATCAGGTGAACCAGGACGGCGGCTATACCGGCATGCGCCCCGCCGCATTTCGTGAGCGGGTGCTCGCCGTTGCGAGCGCCGTTGGCCTGGCGCATGAGCGCGTGCTGCTGGGCGGTGACCATCTCGGCCCGAACTGCTGGCAGCGCCTGGCGTCGTCGACCGCGATGCAAAAAGCCGCGGTGATGGTCGACGAGTATGTGACAGCTGGTTTCCGCAAGATCCATCTGGATTGCTCGATGGCCTGTGCCGACGATCCGCGGGCGCTCGGCGATGAACTGATCGCCGAACGCAATGCACAGCTGTGCGAAATCGCCGAGGCGGCATGGAGCCGCGCCGGCGGCGAGCCCCCTGTGTACATCATCGGCTCCGAGGTTCCGGTGCCGGGTGGTGCGCACGAAGCCCTCGGCGAGCTTGCCGTGACGACGTCCGCTGCCGCGCTCGCCACCATCGAGGCCCACCGCCTGGCTTTTGCTCGCCACGGGGTTCTGGCCGCCTGGAAGCGGGTGGTGGCGTTGGTGGTGCAGCCCGGGGTCGAGTTTGATAACCAGCGGGTCATTGACTATGCGCCCTCCCGGGCACAGTCCCTGAGCCGCAGCATAGAGCCCGTCGCGGGCATGGTGTTCGAGGCGCATTCCACCGATTACCAGACGCCGGCTGCCCTCGAGGCCCTGGTACGGGATCATTTTGCGATCCTGAAGGTGGGTCCTGGCGTGACGTTCGCATTGCGCGAGGCCCTGTGGGCCCTGTCGGACATCGCGACGGAACTCGGGCTGATGCCGGAGGCGTCCCTCAAGGCTACGATACTGGGCGAGATGGAGCGTGATCCTCGCCACTGGCAGTCGTACTACCTGGACCCGGAGCGGCGACGCTTCGAGCTGCAGTTCAGCCTCAGCGACCGGATCCGCTATTACTGGACTGCACCTGCGGTCGAGCGCGCCTGCGCGTTGCTGCTGCGCGAACTCGCCGCCGCCGCAATTCCGCTGACGCTGCTCAGCCAGTACCTCCCGTTGCAGTACGCCGCGGTTCGCGAGGGTCGCCTCGACAATACGCCGCGCGTCCTGGTCCTCGACAGCGTCGAACAGGTGCTGCGCCATTACGACCGCGCCTGCCGGCCCGCCGGCGCCGCGCCATCTGCAGGGAGAGAGGCATGATGATCCTGGGACACCGGCAGGCTGATCTCGAGGCTGCCGGCGGGAACTGGACTGCGCGCGAGATCGCGCAGCAGCCGTCCGTCTGGGCGAGCATCGACGCACAGATGCGCAGCGAAGCCGGCGCTCTGCGGGCGTTTCTCGATCCTCTGCTCGCGCGCGCTGACCTGCGCATCCTGCTGACCGGGGCCGGAACCTCGGCCTTCGTCGGCGAATGCCTGGCGCCGGCGCTCAGGCAACGCACGCAGTTGCGCGTGGAAGCGATACCCACGACGGATGTGGTCGGTGCGCCCGGCAGCTGGCTCGAATCGGCCGTTCCCACCTTGCTGGTCCACTTCGCGCGCTCAGGCAACAGCCCGGAGAGCGTGGCGGCGCTCGGCCTTGCCGGGCAGGCAGTGTCGGATCTGCATCACCTGATCATTACCTGCAGCGCGGATGGGGACCTGTGCCGCGCGGCCCGTCCGTTGCCGAACGCCCATGTCGTCGTGCTGCCGGCCGAGACCAACGACCGTGGCTTCGCGATGACCTCGAGCTTCACCGGGATGCTGCTCGCTGCGGCGCTGGCCTTCGATCTGCTGCCACGGGGACGCTCCGTACAACCGGTACCGGACGCACTGGCGGCCTGGGCGGCGCAGCTGCTGGACGGCGGCCTGCCGCTGATCGAAAGCCTTGCGGGTGCAGGCTTCGAGCGCGTCGTGTACCTGGGCGGCCAGGCATTCAAGGGGCTGGCGCGCGAGGCCGCGCTCAAGCTGCTCGAACTCAGCGACGGCAGGGTCGTGGCGCTCGCGGAAACTCCGCTGGGGTTTCGCCATGGGCCGAAGACCATCGTCAACGCCAGGACCCTGGTGGTGATGTTCCTCGGCAATGATGCGCATGCGCGCCGTTACGAGCTGGATCTGCTGCGGGAACTGCGCAGCGACGGCGTCGCCGCCCGCGTACTGGCGCTCAGTGCCGCCGGCGTCGCGGGAGGCGAGCAGGCGGACGACATCGGCCTGGCAGCTGCGGCAGACGCGTCCGACCTTGCGCTGTGCTTTCCCTATGCGGTATTTGCCCAGACGTTTGCATTCCTGCAGTCGCTCAACCTGGGACTGCGGCCGGATGCACCGAATGCCCGGGGCGTCGTCAACCGCGTAGTGCGGGGAGTGTCGATCTACCCCTGGGTACCGTCGCGGTGAATATCTTTCTGGGCGTCGATGGCGGCGGCACCAAGACCGATTTCCTGTTGATCGACGGCGCAGGGCATGTACTGGCGTCGCATCGCGCGGGATCGGCCTACTATCTCGAGACGGGTGTCGAGGCGCTCGAGAGCCTGCTGGCGCAGGGCATTGCGTCCACGCTGCAACAGGCCGGGGTCACTGCGTCCGGGATCAGCTTCAGCTTCATCGGTCTGCCCGCCTATGGCGAGGACAGTGCGCTGACCCCGCGCCTCGACAGCGTTGCCGCGCAGGTCCTTCCGGTCGCCCGGTATCGCTGTGGGAACGACATGGTGTGCGGCTGGGCCGGTGCACTGGCGGGCAGCGATGGCATCAACCTGGTCGCAGGCACCGGCTCCATTGCCTACGGTGAGTGGGCCGGACGGCATGCGCGCGCCGGCGGCTGGGGCGAGCTGTTCAGCGACGAGGGTTCAGCACACTGGCTCGCGCGCGCGGCACTGACCCTGTTCTCGCGCATGAGCGACGGACGGTCTGAGCGAGGCCCGCTGCATGAACTCGTCCGCCAGCGTTTCGGCCTGCGGGGTGACCTCGACCTGTGCGCAGCCGTCTATGGGCCGCCGGCACTGTCGCGCAGCGCTCTGGCGGCGCTCGCGCCGCTCGCGGCCCAGGCAGCCGCCGCGGGCGACCTTGCCGCGCGTGCCCTGTTCGCTGCCGCAGCACTCGAGCTCGCCGCGCTCGTCGATGCGGTGCGCACTGCGCTGCAGCCGCCGCCACAGGCGCTGCTGCCGGTGTCCTATTGCGGGGGCATGTTCCAGTTCGGCGAGGTGCTGCTGGAGCCGCTGCGTTCGGCGCTGCGGGGGCGTGCGCAGCGCTACGAGTTCACGGCGCCGAGGCTCAACCCGGCGGCCGGTGCCGCCCTGTACGCAGCGAGACTCGCGGGCGCCGCGCTCACAGCCGCGGCGGTCGACGCACTGGCGCGCGAGTGCGCGCCGTCCGGCGCCGATGGCGCTGCGCCATGAGGCGCGAGCGGGGCCCTGCGGCCGCCTGGCGTCTGGCGGCCGGCCTGTGCCTCCTGACCTGGGTGGCGACGGCGTTTCCGGCTGCGACCTACACCGTGGCCGATTTCACGCGCGTGCGAAAATTCGATGCGCACGTCCATGCCAACACGGACGGCGACGATTTTCTCAACGTCGCGCGTCGCGACAACTTCGAGCTGCTGTCGATCAACGTCGACTACCCGGATTTTCCGCCGCTGGCCGAACAGGCGCGGGTTGCGCATGCGCTGCAGGCTGCAGATCCGCTGCGCTTCCATTTCGCGACCACCTTCTCCATGCGCGGCTTCGGCGGCAGTTCGTGGACCCAGGACACGAACCAGGCGATTGACGCGGAGCTGCGGCGGGGTGCTCTCGCCGTCAAGATATGGAAGAACGTCGGCATGGTGGAGAAGGACGCCGCGGGCCGGCTCGTCATGATCGACGATCCCGGTTTCGACGGGGTCATGGCGCACATCCAGGCGCAGGGCGTGCCGCTGATCGCACACCAGGGGGAGCCGAAGAACTGCTGGCTGCCGCTCGCGCAGATGACCACGGAGAACGATCGCAGTTACTTCCGGGAACATCCCGAATATCACATGTACCTGCATCCCGATCAGCCGCGCTACGAAGACCTGATGGCGGCACGCGATCGCTTCGTCTCGCGCCATCCCGGGCTGGCCTTCGTCGGCGCACACATGGCGAGCCTCGAATGGAGTGTCGACGCGCTGGCGCGGTTTCTCGACGCTCATCCCAACGCGACAGTGGATCTTGCCGCCCGCATGACCCAGGTGCAGTACCAGTCGAGGGCGGATCGCGCCAGGGTGCGTCGGTTCTTCATCCGCTACCAGGACCGGCTGCTGTACGGCACCGATCTGACCGAGAGTCCCGTCACGGCTGCCGACCGGGCGCAGAATCCGCCCACGGTCGCGGGTGAATTCCCTGCGGAAGCCGATGCGTTCTGGCGTTCGGACTGGCGCTATCTCGCGACTCCGGAGTCACAGTTCATCGACGCGATCAGCGCCGAGGTCAAAGGACTCGCGCTGCCGCGCAGCGTCATCGACAGGATCTACTGGCGCAATGCGCGCCGCGTGTTCGGCCTGCCGCGAGCAGGCAGCGCATCCCGCGAGGCTCAGAGTCTGCCGTCGCGGTAGTCCGCGACCGCCTGTTCGATCTCCTCGCGCGTGTTCATGACGAACGGTCCGTACTGCACGACGGGCTCGTGCAGCGGACGTGCCGCCAGCAGCAGGAAGCGCACGCCCTCAGGGCCGGCCTGCACACGAACCGCATCGCCGTCGGACAGGACGCCGGCGGCGCGGTGGGGCAGGGGGCTCTCAGCACCCGCCGCACCGATGCCGGCGCTGCCCTCGTACGCATAGAGGAAGGCGTTGTGACCGGCGGTCAGCGGCGCCGCAAAACCGGCGCCCGGCGGCAGGTGCACATCGACGTACAGAGGATCCGTGCTGCGGCGCTCCCCTGCGCCGTTGACCGGACCGCTCGTCGCCGCGCCATCGATCAGCAGCGTGCCAGCAATGATCTTCGCGATGCCGCCGCCCGGGAGGTCCACAGTCGGGATCTCGTTTGCGGGGATATCGCGGTAGGCTGCCGGATTCATCTTCTCCCTTGACGGCAGGTTCAGCCACAGCTGGAAGCCGCGCATGCGCCCGGCACTCTGTTGCGGCATTTCGGAGTGGATGATGCCGCGTGCGGCGGTCATCCACTGCACGCCGCCAGGGCCCAGGTCGCCGCGATGCCCCAGGTGGTCCTCATGGCGCATGTGCCCGTCGAGCATGTACGTGACCGTCTCGAAGCCGCGATGCGGATGCGCCGGGAAGCCGGCGATGTAGTCGTCCGGGTCGTCGGAGTAGAACTCGTCGAGCATCAGGAAAGGATCGACGTGCACGCCGCGCTGCGAGCCGAGACTGCGGCGCAGCTGCACGCCTGCACCATCCGAGGTCGCGATCGACGGGATCACCTGTACAACGGTACGGATTTTCATCTGCGACATTGTAACGCGGATGGCTGTCCCGATCGCCTCAGCCGAGGTCCGCCATTGCCCGGGGGTCGACCCGCCCGTTGCGCACGCTGACGCCCTCGGCCTGCAGCCGCTTCGCCTGTTCCCGGTAGGCAGCCGCGGCGGGCGGGAACGAGATGCGGCCGCCGGCGCCGACGACGCGATGCCATGGCAGGTTCAGGGCGTCGGGCGCGATGCGCAGTGCCCGGCCGGCCATCCGCGCACGGCCGGGCAGCCCGGCGGCCCGCGCGACGCTGCCATAGGTCGACACCTGTCCCCGCGGGATCCTGCAGACGACTTCCCAGATTGCCTGCAGTGCGGGATTGTCCTGCGGCGAGGCGAGGCGCTGCCGGCGCGGCGCATCCTGCGCCAGCAGTCGGTCCAGGAATGAGTTGCGGGGGCCTGCCATGGCGAGGAGCCTGCCACATCGAGCGCCGCCGGCGCAAAATGTGCCAATGACCACGGCCCGCGGCTTCATCCTGCAGTCGACCTACCGCATCGCGACGCGACCTGACGGCCTGCGCGTGCCGGTCATCCACTGTTACGGGCGATTCGAGGACGGGCACAGCTTTCTGATCCGCGACGACCGGCAACGGCCGTACTTTTTCATCCGTGCGGCCGATGCCGCCAGCGCGCTGGCGGCCGGCGCACCGGCTCCCGTGCACTGCGACTGGCGTACCTTCGACGGTGCCCCCACCTGCCGGATCGAGGCGGCAGTTCCCGGCGATGTGCCCGGTGTCCGCGACCGCCTGCATGCGTTGCACATCGAGACGTTCGAGGCCGATGTGCGCTTCGCACAGCGCTACCTGATCGAGCGCGGTATCAAGGGGGGCTGTGCGATCGAGGGCGTGGGTACGCGCGGCGACGGCGTCGACTGGGTGTTCGACAACCCTGCAGTCCACTCTGCGGACGTGACGCTCGTGCCCCGCGTCCTTTCCTTCGACATCGAGACCGCCGGACGCGCAGAGCGGCTGCTGGCTATCGCATTGCACGCTCCGGGGCTCGATTCCGTACTGGTCGTCGACGGCAGCGACCGTGTCATGCCGCCGGGTGCCATCCGCTGCGTCAATGAGTATGCAGCCCTGGATGCCTTCTGCGCGCAGGTGCGCGGCTGCGATCCCGACGTCCTGACCGGCTGGAATGTCATCGATTTCGACCTGGCCGTCCTGCAGCGCATTGCCGCCCGCGTCCGCCACCCGCTTACTCTGGGCCGCGGGGAGGGCGCGCTGCGCGTGCGCAAGGCTGAAGGCTACTTCGGCAGCGGCCATGCGGATGTGCCCGGCCGGCTGGTGCTCGACGGCATCGACCTGCTGCGGGGCGCATTCATCCGCATGGACGATTATTCGCTCGACACGGTTGCACGCGAGGTCCTGGGCGAGGGCAAGGCGCTCAGCGGCGACGTCCACGACCGCATCGGCGAGATTACACAGAACTACCGGCACGACCTGCCGGCATTCGTGCACTACGCGCGGACCGATGCGCGGCTTGCGTGGCAGATTCTCGAGCGGCTCACCGTCGTGCGGCTGGCGTTCGCGCGCAGCCGGCTGACCGGCATGACGCCGGACCGCGTCGGTGCGAGTATTGCGTCCTTCGATTTTCTCTACCTCGGCGAACTTGCGCGGCGGAGGGTCGTGGCACCGTCCGTCGCGGTCATGGATCCCGGCGACTTCAGCCCGCAGCAGGGCGGCCAGGTCCTGGAATCGGTCGCCGGCCTGCACCCGCAGGTCTGGGTGTTCGACTTCAAGAGTCTCTACCCGAGCATCATCCGCACCTTCAACATCGATCCGCTGTCCTTCTGTGCCGAGCCCGAGGCCGGGCACGACCTGATCGTGACGCCGGCCGGCGCTTTCCGGCGCGAACCCGCGATCCTGCCCCGCCTGCTGGATGAGCTGTTCCCGCGCCGCGACGCGGCAAAACGGGATGGCGATGCGGTGGCTGCGCACGCCGTCAAGATCCTGATGAATTCCTGTTACGGCGTACTGGGCACTCCGGCCTGCCGGTTCTACAACCCGCATCTCGCGGGCTCCATTACCGCGATGGGACGGGAGATCCTGATGTGGTCGCGGAACTGGTTCGAGGCGGCGGGTTTCAGGGTGCTGTACGGCGATACCGACAGTCTGTTCGTGCTCTCGCACGGCGGCGCGGCAGCGGAAGTGCAGGACCTCGGTCAGCAACTCGCGGCGCAGCTGAACCGCGCGCTCGAGACCCATGTGGCCACGTGCTGGCGGGTGGCGAGCCGCCTTGAGCTGAAATTCGAGAAGCTGTACCTGCAGCTGTTCCTGCCGCGGATGCGGCACAGCGAGCGCGGTGCCAGCAAGCGCTACGTCGGCGAGCGTCACGGGGCGCCGCCCGGCGAGATCGAGTTCGTCGGCATGGAGGTCGTGCGCCGCGACTGGACCGCGCTCGCCAAGCAGGTGCAGCGTGAGCTCTACCAGCGCCTGTTTGCCGGCGAGGCTGTCGCCGCTTACCTCACGGCGGTCGTGCGGGACCTGCGCGGCGGCGCGCTGGACGCGGCGCTCATCTATCGCAAGAACCTGCGCAAGGACGCCGGCGAATACACGGCGACGAGCCCGCCGCATGTGGTTGCCGCGCGCAAGTCGACGCAGGGCATGACGCGGCTGGTCAGCTATGTGATCAGCACGGCGGGCCCTGAACCGACCGACAACATCCGCCACCCGCTGGACCGCGAGCATTACGTGCAGAAACAGGTCAGGCCCGTGGCGGAGCCCGTGCTGCAGGCGCTGGGACTGGACTTCGACCAGGTGATCGGAGACGAGCGCCAGTTCGACCTGTACCCGGCCGGCGGCCCCGAACCGGGGGTCTAGGGAGTCGCGGCCTTCGGCTTGCGCGGCGTCTTCCAGAACGTCGCGGCGCTCTCCACCTGTTTCCAGGTCGGACTCTGGAATACCGACTCGTCGAACACCCGGTTCCATTTGGGCTGCTGCGGCTTCACCTGCTCGCGGATCCTGTGCAGGTCCTTGAAGCCATGGACCAGGTCGTCCTCGAAGGTGACCTGTTCGATGTGGTTGAAATCGTGTTCGTGCGCATCCTCGCCCAGAAAGCGATAAATGCCGGCGAGCGTGGCCCTGGGCTGGCGCGTCAGGTCCTCGTAGTCGACGAAATGCAGGCTCGGCGCCCAGCCGCGCGTCAGGGCATCGCGGATCCCGGTGTAGGAGCGACCGACGACCTGGGCTGCATCGAGGAACACCTCGACCCGACCCTGGGCGGTCTTGAACTTGAGGGCCACCGCAGGGTCGGTCAGGACCTCGCTGAACGCCGAGGTCCTGCGGTAAACCTCCTCGAACGAGGCGAGTACCTCGCGCAGGTCGCGCACCGACACGATCACCTTGACCCTGTCGGTGCCGCCCAGGATCCCTGCGGCCATTTCGAGAAACTCCGGCCAGTAGCGGTTCTTGTCGATGCATACCGGCCGCTCGACGCGCGCGAAGTAGGCCTGCAGCATCGCACGCAGTACATCCTCCTTTGCGGCATCGCTGGCGGCGCGGTCTGCGGCGCGGAAGCCATCGTTGCGGTCCCAGGCGTTGCGCACCTGGACCAGCATGTCGACGATGCCGGAGGTCGGGGTCACGTGGACCCGCGGATTCTGCGCCAGGATGTTCGCCAGCAGCGTCGAGCCGCTGCGCGGCAGTCCCGCAAGGAAATGGATCTTTTTCTGCATTGTGAGCCTGTCCTGCAACCCCGCATGCCTCCCTTCAGATGATAACAATATGTCAAGCATCCGGGATGCGGGAACCGCGTCGCAGGGCTGCCGGGAACGATGGTTTATAGTAACCCGATGAGTAGGCTGCGCACGGCCCTGATTTCAGCACCCCGATGGCTCGTCGTCACGGTGATCACGGCTGCCAGCGTTCTGGGATCCGTGATCGCGACCGTCCTCGCGATGTCACTGTCCGGGATCGAGCCGCACTGGATTCCCGCGCTGAGCATTGCGGTACTGATCCCGATGCTGGTCGCACCGTCCGCGACCTGGCCTATCGTCAGCATCCTGCATGAAGTCGAACAGGCGCGGGGTGAGGCCATCCGTCACGCCAGCACCGACCTGCTGACCGGCCTGCTGAGCCGTCGGCGCTTCATCGAGATCGCCGAACAGGAGTCCACGCATGCGATGGTCGCGCGGCGCGCGCTGGCAGTGATCCTGTTCGACATCGATAACTTCAAGACCATCAACGACGAGTTTGGCCATCGCACCGGCGATGAGATCCTGACGCTGGTGGCACGCAATTGCCGTGCGGCGTTGCGCCCCGGCGACCAGATCGCGCGCTGGGGTGGCGAGGAGTTCGTCGTGCTGCTGCCGGGCTCGACGACCCCGGAAGCCATTGCGATGGCGCAGCGACTGCGCGCCGCGGTCAACGGTTCATCGATGAATGTCTCCGGCACGGAGGTGCGTGTCAGCGCCAGCATAGGGCTCGCCTCGACGGACCTCGGCATCGAGGTGCTCGACCGGCTGCTGGTGCTCGCAGACCGTGCCATGTACGACGTCAAGCGCGGCGGCAAGAACAACGTGCTGGCCGCCGGTGCCGAACATCGCACCGGCAGCCACCTCGCGCTGCGCCGCCGCTAGACCGGGTTCAGCTCGACCGAAAACCGGTAGCCGTGGGGTTCGCCCGGCTGCAGTGCGCCGACGCTGATCACCTGGCGCGCGATCTTCTCGCCGCGCGCGTTGCTGACCGCGACGACGACGCAGTACTCGCAGGGGCCCTCCGTGGCGGGTACCGCGATCGTGCCCTCGACCATCAGCGCCGTGCGGCGGACGGGCTCCGGTTCACCTCCCGCCGCATTGAACCGCAGGTGATGCCGGCACGCCGGGCAGATGTTGGCGCTCAGCAGCACCGTCGCGCGGCAGTGCGGACAGGTGCGCGTTGCGCCGGCGCCCCCCGGCCTCGCGACGCTCATGCCTCAGGGGCCGTCGCCGGTCCGGCCGGTGTCGAGCCGGGCGACCTTCTCGTCATCCCAGCCGAACTGCACATTGCCGCGCATCCGCGAGCCGGCGGCCACGGTGATCGAACCGGCCTTGACGTCGCCGACAATGACGCCGCCCTCCATGACGTCGACACGCTTGGCAGACTCGATATTGCCCTGGAGCTCGCCGGCCACGTGCACGACCGCGGCGATGACCTGTCCGGTCAGGTGGGCCCCCGACTCGATGGTGAAGTTGCCATCGATGCGCACGTCGCCCTTGAAGCGACCGGCGATTCTGACGCTGCCGGCGCCCTCGATCTTGCCCTCGATATTGAGCCCGGCCGCGATCACCGACTCGCCGCCGCTGTCGCCTCGGGCATGGGGTTTACGCACGGCCGCGATGCTCGCCGGGTCCTGGGCGCTGCGCTCGGCCAGGGCGGGCGGCGATGCCGTCGGGGACGGGGATGCGGGTGGGGTGGGGGTGTTCGTCTCTTTCCAAAGTGCCATGAGCCGGGCCTCCTCGAGGAGAGTGGTGGGGGTAAGCAGGTCGCCGCCGTCAGTGTACGCTGCCGCCCGTGCCCGGATACTGTCTGACATCGGCGACAGGCGCTAGCCGGCCCTGCCGGCTACCGGGGGCCCGTAGACCTGAATGATGCGCTCGATTGTACCGGTCGTCGATCGGCCCGCGACCAGGTCCGCCAGCACCACGGTGCCCCCATGCGCCTCGACGACGTCGCGGCCGCTGACATAGTGGGCCCAGTCGCGGCCCTTGACCAGTACCTGCGGCAGGATGGCCGCAACCAGCTCGCGCGGCTCCGATTCGTCGAACAGCACGACGAAATCCACCGCGCGCAGCGCGCCCAGCACGTAGGCGCGGTCGAGTTCAGGATTGATCGGGCGCCCATCGCCCTTGTTCCTGCGCACCGAGGCATCCGTGTTCAGGCCCACGACCAGCGCGTCACCCTGGTTGCGCGCGAACTGCAGGTAATCGACGTGACCGCGGTGCAGGATGTCGAAGCAGCCATTGGTAAACACCAGCCGCCTGCCGGCGGCGACCAGCCGGTCGCGCTCGGCACGTGCCGCCACAGCACCGATCAGCTTTGGCGGCGCGATGCTCATCGGGCCGCCGCGCCCGCAGGCAGGGGCGTGAAGACGGCCTCGGCAGGATCCTGGGTCGCACGCAGCCTGGCCGCGACCTTTTCGGCTTCCGCCATGACGCGCAGCATGTTGCCGCCGGCGATCTTCGCGATGTCGGCATCGCTCCAGCCACGGCGCATCAGTTCGACCAGCAGCGCCGGGAACTTGTCGACGCCGTCGAGACCGTCAGGTCCCGCCGGGATGCCGTCAAAGTCGGAGCCCAGTCCCACATGATCTATCCCGGCGACCGCGCGGATATGATCGGCATGGTCCGCCACCTGCGCGAGCGTTGCATGCGGTGCCGGATGCGCAGTATCCCAGGCGGCGAGCGCCGCCTTCGCCCGCTCCGGTTGGCCGATGTAGAGGCCGCCGAAGGGCGGCGAGTTGTAGCGCGCCTGTTCGGCGTCGCGGTCCGCCGCCCAGCGGCGAACCTCCTCGGAGACGTAGTCGGTTGCGAAGTTCACCATCACGACGCCGCCGTTGGCGGCGACGCTGTGCAGCACATCGTCGGGCACATTGCGCGGATGGTCGTCGAGGCTGCGCGCCGAGGAGTGCGAGAAGATTACCGGTGCGAGGCTCTCCTTCAGCGCAACGCGCATCGTATCCGGGGACACGTGGCTGAGATCGACGAGCATGCCGAGGCGGTTCATCTCGTGGACGACGGCGATGCCAAAAGGCGTCAGGCCCTTGTGCTGCGGTACGTCGGTCGCCGAATCGGCCCAGCCGGTCGTCAGTGTGTGCGTCAGCGTCATGTAGCGCGCGCCGAGGTCGTACATCTGGCGCAGCACCGCCAGCGAGTTGTTGATCTGGTGCCCGCCCTCGATGCCGATCAGCGAGGCGATGCGGTGGTCGCCGTGGATGCGGCGTACGTCGGCGGCGCTGTATGCCATCTCCAGCTCGCGCGGGTGCAGTGCGGTGAAGCGCTTGACGATGTCGATCTGTTCCAGTGTCGTCTGCACCGCCTCGTAACCCGGCGTCCCGGCGGGTATCCACACCGACCAGAACTGCGCGCCGACACGCCCGGCCTTCAGCCGCGGGATGTCGGTCATCAGCGCCGCAGAGTCCGCGGGAGGCGCGAGGTGTGCGGTGTCGGCGCCGAGGTCGATCGAGCGCAGCTGCCCGTGCGTGCGCTCGCGCAGCTCCCACGGCAGGTCGTTGTGTCCATCGATCAGCGGCGTCGCCTCCAGGATGCGGCCCAGGCGGGCGCGCCGCGCCGCGTCCGGATCCGCTGCCGGGGCTGCCCCGGCGCTGCGAACCGCGATCGCGACCGCAAGCCCCATCGCCGTGAAAGCCATCATCCGTGTCGTCCAGTTGCGCATGACCATCCTCTCCTTCCGAATTGCTTCAGGCTGTTGCGAGCGAGCGCAGCCGCGCGGCGGCTGCCTCGGGGCTGATGTCGCGCTGCGGGCCGGCGAGCAGCTCGTAGCCGACCATGAATTTGCGCACTGTTGCCGAGCGCAGCAGCGGCGGGTAGAAATGCGCGTGCAGGTGCCAGTCGGGATGCGCGCCACCATCGGTCGGCTGCTGGTGCAGCCCCATCGTGTAGGGGAAGAGGATCCCGAACAGCGCGTCGTAGCGCCGTGTCAGTTCCTTGAGTACATGGGCGAAGCCGTTACGCGCGTGCGCGTCGAGGCCGCTGAGCGCGCCGCCATGCTGGCGCGGCAGCACCAGCGTCTCGAATGGCCAGACCGCCCAGAACGGGACCAGCGCGACGCAGGCATCGTTGGCCGCAACGATGCGCTCGCCACGTTGCAGCTCAAGTGCGAGGTAATCGCACAGCAGGCAGGCGCCGTGCTGCGCGTGATACTGGCGCTGGGTGCCGCACTCGCGCAGCAGCGCGTCCGGCAGGCGCGAGTTCGACCAGACCTGGCCGTGCGGATGCGGGTTGCTGGCGCCCATCATCGCGCCGCGGTTCTCGAATATCGTCACCGCCGCGATGCCGGGCCCGGCGCCCAGGAGGCTGCTCTCAGTGGCCCAGGTGTCGATGACTTCGCGGATGCCGGCGAGCGGCATCTGGCCGAGCGTGAGGTCATGCTGCGGCGAATAACAGATCACGCGGCAGCGGCCGGCCTCGCCGTGCGCATGCAGCAGCGTGCCGGCCCCCGACTCCAGCGTTGATCCCTGCGGAAGCAGTGCAGGGAAGTCGTTGTCGAACACGAACGTGGAAAGATAGGGCGGGTTGCTGTTGCCGTCGGCCCGCCGGTTGCCGGGGCACAGATAACAGTCCGGGTCGTAGGCGCGCGTCGCCTGTGCCGCAAGCGGCTCGAGCTGTCCCTGCCAGGGCCGGGTACTGCGGTGCGGCGAGACCAGCACCCACTCGCCGGTCAGCGCATTGAGGCGGCGGTGGGCGTCGCGCTGCAGGTCCAGTGGCGGGGCGTTCATTGCAGCGTGATCTCAGCGGCGCCGTCGGCGGCCTCGCAGACGTAGGTTTCGGCGCGGTGCCCGGTCGCCCGCTCATAGCGTGTCCGCAGCTCATCGCGGAAGCGACCGACGCACTCGCTGCGCACGAGGTTCACGGTGCAGCCCCCGAAACCGCCGCCGGTCATGCGGGCGCCGTAGACGCCGTCGATCGACCGGGCAATGCGCACCAGCTGGTCGAGTTCATCGCAGCTGACTTCATAGTCATCGCGCAGACTCTGATGTGACTCGCCCATCAGGCGGCCGAATGCCGCAAGGTCGGCTGCGGCGAGTGCCGCGGCGGCCGCCAGCACCCGTTCGTTTTCGGTCACGACATGGCGACAGCGCCGGAACACCAGCGGCTCGAGCGCCTGTTCCTGTGCCTGCAACGTGGCCGCGGAGAGGTCCCGCAGCGAGGCGACCGCCGGCAGCGCCCGCCGCAGCGCCGCGACTCCCTGTTCGCACTGCGCGCGCCGCAGGTTGTACTCGCTGCCGGCCAGGCTGTGGCGAACCATCGAATTGCAGATCACGAGTTGCGCGTTGGTGCCGGCCGCCGGCCCCTGCAGCGGCAACAGACGGTGTTCGAGCGAGCGGCAGTCGAGCAGCAGGGCGTGGCCTGCGCGACCGTGGACCGCGGCGAACTGGTCCATGATCCCGCAGCGCATGCCGACGTACTCATTCTCGGCACGCTGGCAGACCTCCGCGAGCGCCAGTCCCGCCGGCGCGGCACCGGCAATCGTGCCGAGCGCAAGGCCGCTGGCCACTTCGAGCGCCGCCGAGGAGCTGAGTCCTGCACCGAGGGGTACGTCGCCGGCGATCATCAGGTCCGCGCCGGCGAGCGGCACGCCGCGCGCCTGCAGCGCCCATGCGACGCCGCGCACGTAGTCCATCCAGTGAACCGCCGCGCGGCCACGCTCCACGGCGGCTCCCGGCAGCTCGACGCAGCATTCCTCGTCGAAGTTGACCGAAAAGGCGCGCAACCGCCCGTCGCTGCGCGGCGCGATCGCGACGGTGGTCTGGAACTGGATGGCCGCCGGCATCACGAACCCGCCATTGTAATCGGTATGCTCGCCGATGAGGTTCACGCGGCCAGGCGCCCGGAAGAGTCGCGATGGGGTGCCGAACCGGTGCCGGAAGTCGTCGTGGAGCTGGCGCGGATCCGTCATAGATATCCATGAAATATACACCAGCCGGGCATGCACCCGGGGTTGCGATGTTCAGCGACGGCGCCGCGCGTTACGATACCCGGATGGACCAGGTCATCGTGGACATCGTCGATTACGTGCGTGGGTACGCGGCGGAGGGCTCGCTGGCGCGCGAGACTGCACGCTACTGTCTGCTCGATACCCTCGGCTGCGGACTCGAGGCGCTGGAGTATCCTGCCTGCACCAAGCTGCTCGGTCCGCTCGTACCCGGCACCGTGGTACCGCGGGGTGCGCGGGTTCCCGGGACGCGTTTCGAGCTCGACCCCGTGCAGGCAGCCTTCAACATCGGGACGATGATCCGCTGGCTGGATTTCAACGATACCTGGCTGGCGGCGGAGTGGGGACACCCCTCCGACAATCTCGGCGGCATCCTTGCCGTCGCCGACTGGCTGGCGCGCCAGGCGCGCGCTGCCGGCAGCGCACCGCCGCTGATGCGCGACGTGCTGACCGCGATGATCAAGGCCCACGAGATTCAGGGCGTCATTGCGCTCGAGAACAGCTTCAACCGCGTCGGGCTCGATCACGTCGTGCTGGTCAAGGTCGCCTCGACGGCAGTCGTTGCGGGACTCCTGGGCCTGGACCGCGAACGGATGCAGAATGCGGTTTCGCTCGCCTGGGTCGACGGGCAGAGCCTGCGTACCTACCGCCATGCGCCGAACACCGGCTCGCGCAAGAGCTGGGCGGCCGGCGATGCAACCAGTCGCGCCGTGCGCCTGGCGCTGATCGCACAGACCGGCGAGATGGGTTATCCGAGCGTGCTCACGGCGAAGACCTGGGGATTCTACGACGTCTCGTTCCGCGGCCAGGCATTCCGGCTGGCGCGCCCCTACGGCTCCTATGTCATGGAAAACGTGCTGTTCAAGATCTCGTTCCCCGCGGAGTTCCATTCGCAGACCGCGGTGGAAGCGGCGGTGACGCTGCACCGCCAGCTCGGCGGGCTCGGCCGCACTGCCGATGACATAGAGCGGATCACGATCCGCACGCACGAGGCCTGCATCCGCATCATCGACAAGAAGGGACCGCTGTCGAACCCCGCGGACCGCGACCATTGCATCCAGTACATGGTGGCCTTGCCGCTGCTGTACGGGCGACTCACGGCTGCCGACTACGAGGACGGCATTGCGGCCGATCCACGCATCGACGCCCTGCGCGCGCGGATCCACTGCGTCGAGGATGCCGCCTTCACCCGCGATTACCACGATCCGGACAAGCGCTCGATTGCGAATGCGCTGACCGTGACGCTGAAGGACGGGACGACGCTGCCCGAGATCGTCGTCGAGTACCCCATTGGACACCGGCGCCGGCGCGGCGACGGGATCCCGCTGCTGCTGGACAAGTTCCGCCGCAACCTTGCGCGCCGCTTTCCCGCAGCGCAGCAGCAGGCCATTCTCGAGGCGTCGCTCGATCCGCTGCGCCTCGAGTCGATGCCGGTCAGCGACTATGTCGATCTTTACGCGGGTGACCCATGACCTATCTCGTTGCTGCCGATCTGCCGACAGTGCCTGCCGGCGAGCGCTTCGCCGCACTGCTGCGGCGTCCCGGCATCCTGCAGATCCCGGGTGCGCACAACGGCCTGGCCGCGCTGCAGGCGCAGGCGCACGGCTTCGAGGCGCTGTACCTGTCCGGTGCCGCGATGACCGCATCGATGGGCATACCGGACCTCGGCATGATCACGGTCGATGAAGTGTGCTTCTTCATCCGCCAGGTCGCCCGGGCAACGGGCCTGCCCGTTCTCGTCGATGGTGACACCGGTTACGGCGAGGCGCTGAATGTCATGCACATGGTGCGCGCGTTCGAGGATGCCGGGGCCGCGGCCGTGCACATCGAGGACCAGCTGTTGCCGAAGAAATGCGGCCACCTGAACGACAAGCGGCTCGCGGCTCCGGCCGATATGGCCGCCAAGGTCGCCGCGGCGGCGCGGGCGCGCCGTCACCTGTACCTGATCGCCCGCACCGATGCTATGGCCACCGAGGGAATGGACGGCGCGGTCGCGCGCGCGAAGCTGTACCTGCAGGCGGGCGCCGATGCGATCTTCCCCGAGGCGCTGACGACCGCGGACGAGTTCCGCGAATTTTCCCGCCGCATCGATGCGCCGCTGCTGGCGAATATGACCGAGTTCGGGCGCACGCCGTTCTTCACGGCCGATGAATTTGCCGCCATGGGATACCGCATGGTCATCTGGCCGGTCAGTTCGCTGCGCATCGCGGCCAGGGCGCAGGAGGCTCTGTATGCGGCGCTGCGTCGCGACGGCGCCGTCACCGCGGTGCTCGACCAGATGCAGACGCGCAAGGAACTGTACGAACGCCTCCGGCTCGCCGACTACGAGGCGCTGGACCAGGCGATCGTCAGGACCGTCGTTCCTTAAGTATCCGGGGATTGCACATGAGCGACAGCGCAGCGCCTGCCAGTGCCTTCAGGCCGAAGAAATCGGTTGCGCTGTCCGGCGTCGCCGCCGGCAACACGGCGCTGTGTACGGTGGGTCGCAGCGGCAACGACCTGCATTACCGCGGTTACAACATCCTCGATGTCGCCACGGCCTGCGAGTTCGAGGAGATTGCATTCCTGCTGGTCCACGGCAAGCTCCCCAACCGCGGCGAGCTGGCGGCTTACAAGCTCAAGCTGCAGGGTCTGCGCGGGCTGCCGGGCGCGGTCGCAGTCGTGCTGGAACAGCTGCCGGCCGGCTGCCACCCGATGGACGTGCTGCGCACCGGCGTCTCGGCGCTCGGCTGCTGCCTGCCCGAGGCCGCGGCGCATTCGCCCGAGGGCGCCTGCGACATCGCCGATCGGCTGCTCGCGAGCCTGGGCTCGATGCTCTGTTACTGGCATGCATTTGCGACAACCGGTCGGCGCATCGATGTCGTGACCGACGATGAGACGATCGGTGGGCATTTTCTGCACCTGCTGCACGGCCGCGAGCCAACGCCGGCGTGGATCCGTGCAATGCATACCTCGCTGATCCTGTATGCCGAGCATGAATTCAACGCCTCGACGTTCGCCGCGCGCGTCATCGCGGGTACCGGCTCCGATATGTACTCGTGCATCACCGGCGCGATCGGCGCGCTGCGCGGCCCGAAGCACGGCGGCGCCAACGAGGTCGCGTTCGAGATCCAGAACCGCTACCGTGATGCTGACGCGGCCGAGGCCGATATCCGCCGTCGTGTCGCGGCCCGGGAAGTGATCATCGGCTTCGGTCATCCGGTCTATACCATTGCGGATCCGCGCAATGAGGTCATCAAGGACGTTGCGCGTTCGCTGTCGCGCGATTCCGGCGACAACCGGCTGTTCCTGATTGCCGAACGGCTGGAAGTGGTCATGAAGCAGGCGAAGAACATGTTTCCGAACCTCGACTGGTTCTCGGCCGTCTCGTACAGCGCGATGCAGGTACCCACTGCGATGTTCACGCCGCTGTTCGTCATCGCACGCACCAGCGGCTGGGCGGCGCACGTCATCGAGCAGCGCCAGGACGGCAAGATCATCCGCCCGAGCGCCAACTATACGGGCCCCGAGAACCTGCCTTTCGTCCCGCTGGCTCAGCGCCCCTAGCGACGCCCGATCGCGGTAACATACCGCATGGACAAGCTATTCATTTCGGCCGACGGGCTGCTGCGCGACTCGATGGAGCTCGCGCGGCGCATCGTTGCGAGCGGCTTCCGGCCCACGTTCCTCGTCGGCATGTGGCGCGGCGGCGCGCCGATCGGCATCGCCGTCCAGGAGGTCCTCGAGTACAAGGGCATCCACACGGATCACATCGCAATCCGCACATCGTCGTACACGGGGATCGATACGCAGTCCAAGACGGTGCGTGTCCACGCGCTCGACTACCTCGTCTCGCGACTCTCGGCGGAGGATGAGATGCTGCTGGTCGACGACGTGTTCGATTCGGGGCGCAGCCTCGAGGCGGTCATCGCGGAACTGCGGCGGCGCTGCCGCCGCAACCTGCCGGAGAAGATCCGCATCGCCACCGTGTACTACAAGCCGTCGCGCAACCGCAGCCAGCTGGTGCCGGACTACTGCATCCACGAGACCGACCGCTGGCTGGTGTTTCCGCACGAGATCCAGGGCCTGACCCGCGAGGAGATCCTCGCCAACAAGCCGGTCGGCGCGAACTTCTTCGACTAGCCGGGTTCGCGCCGGCCCGTCAGGCCGGATCCTGGGCCTTCTGACCACGGCGGTTCTGTGTGCGCCGCCCGGTGGCCCCGGGCGCCGCCCCTGCCTTGCGATCCAGCTCGCCACGCAGCTGCGCGGTGGCCCCGGTCGAGATCGTGCCGAGTCGCGCCTCGATCGTCGCCAGGTCCGGACTCGGTGCGCGCACGTGCCGCTCGAGCGCCTCGCGCATCACCTTCAGGTGGTGCGGTGAGGTGCCGCAACAGCCGCCGATGATCCGCGCACCGGCATCCAGCGACATGCACGCATACTGCGCCATCAGCTCCGGCGTGCCGTTGAAGCGGATCGCACCATCGACGTATTGCGGAATACCGCAGTTGGCCTTCGCGACGAGCACCGCGTCCGGCGCTGATGCAGTCGCAAGATTCACGATGCAGGCCACGAGCTCCGAAGGACCGACGCCGCAGTTGCTGCCGCAGGCGGCGAGGTGGTGGCGGCTGTGCAGCCCGGCGAGATCGGCCGGCGTGACGCCCATCATCGTGCGCCCGTTGGTGTCGAACGACAGCGTCGCGACGACGGGCAGCCCGGTCGTGCGCGCACCCGCGATCGCCGCCTCGGTCTCCTCGACCGAGGACATCGTCTCGATCCACAGGATGTCGGCACCGCCGCGCGCCAGCGCCACCGCCTGTTCGGCAAATGCCACGCGCGCCGCGTCGATACTCAGTGTGCCGATGGGCTCGAGGATCTCACCCGTAGGGCCGATACTGCCGCCGACCAGCACCGTGCGGCCGGCCTTGTCCGCCTCGGTGCGCGCGATGCGCGCTGCCTTTTCGTTGAGTTCGCCGACCCGATCCTCGGCCTTGTGCAGCTTCAGCCGGTAGCGAGTGCCGCCGAAGCTGTTGGTCAGGATGATGTCGGCGCCGGCCTCGACAAAGCTGCGGTGCAGGTCCGCAATGCGGTCCGGGTGGACGTCGTTCCACAGTTCCGGGGCGTCCCCGGACAGCAGGCCGCGCTCGAAGAGGTTGCTGCCCGTTGCGCCATCGGCAAGCAGCCAGGGGCGCTCGGCCAGCAGCGGAGTCAGGCGATCAGTCGATGTGTTCAAAGAGGATATCCTTTGCGCCGCCCCACAGGACGTCGACGCCGAGTTTACGAAGATTTTCCCGATTCTCGACGACGGTCAGGAAGTGATTCGCCGCGAGCTGTCCCAGCTTGCTGGAGAAGCAGGCGCTGCCGTAGGCCAGCAGGATTTCCGTCTCGCTGTAGCCGCCGGGATAGAACAGGACATCGCCGACCGAGGGGTGGCTGGTGTGGTTCTCGAACCCCGTCTTCAGATCGAATTCGCCGAGCGGGATCCAGCAGGCCTCGCCGCTCCAGCGGCAATGGATGATCTTCTGCCGGTAGGGCAGCAGCGCTGTGAAGGCCGCCACGGTCTTCGGTGCGGCAGGGTTCGTCTCGGCCACGAAAACGTGGCCACCGGCGGTGATGCGGAGGCGGCTCATTGCCGGAGAGCATAGCCGATCAGGGGTCCTGCTTGTAGACCTTGCCCTCCTTCATGACGAAGCTCACGTTTTCCAGTGTGCTGACGTCGACGAGCGGGTCGCCATGCACTGCGATTATGTCAGCTGACTTGCCCGCCCGGATCGAGCCGAACAGCTCCGGGTGGCCGATCAGGTCCGCCGCATTGACGGTGGCGGCCTGAATCGCCTGCAGCGGCGTCATGCCGTAGCGGACCATGAAGGCGAACTGGTGCGCAGCCCTGTCGAACGGGCAGACGCCGGCGTCGGTGCCGAAGGTCATTTTCGCGCCGGCGCGTACAGCCTTGCGGAAGTTCACGCGCTGCGCCTCGCCGAGGCCGCGATCATGTTCGAGGAAATCCGGCGGCGTGTTCGGGTCGGCCTGGATGCACTCCTCGTCGTAGATGTCCATATCGAGGTACGTGCCATGCTGTTTCGCCAGCGCGATCCCCTCGTCGTCGATCAGCGTCGCATGCTCGACCGAGGCGACGCCGGCGCGGATCGCGTTCTTGATGCCCTCGGGATCGTGCGCATGCGCTTCGACTCGCAGCCCGAAGTTCGCGGCTTCCTCGACCGCGGCGCGCAGCTCCTCGGGCGTGAACTCGATCGACCGCGTGAGGCTCCCATGGGTCAGCACCGCACCGGTCGAGAGGACCTTGATGTGGTCGGCGCCGCGGTGCGCCAGCTCGCGGATCACGCGGCGCACTTCCCAGGGGCTGTTGGCCTCGCCGAAGCGCAGGTCGAGGGGGAGCTGGATGTCGAGCGCGAACCCGGTCATCGCGCCGGCTCCTTCGCTGATCGTCAGGTAGGCACCGGCCACGTACATGCGCGGCCCGATGATGATGCCTTTGGCGATCGCATCGCGCATCGCGACGTCGTTGAACGCGCGGTAGGTGCCGACGTCGCGCACCGTCGTGAAGCCGGACAGCAGCGTCTTACTCGCGTTGGGGATCGTCGCATAGGCGATCTCTGCGGCGGAGTACTTCAGGTACTCCAGCGGCTCGAGGGTCTGCAGGTCGGCAACATGCGTGTGGCAGTCGACGAGGCCGGGCAGCACCGTCAGGCCCGACAGGTCAATGACGGTCGCGCCCGCAGGAATCGCGAGATTCGCACCGACCGCGCTGATTCTGCCGCCGCTGACGAGGATCACCTGGTCCTTGAGTTCGCGGCCGGCCTCGACGTCGATGAAGTGTCCGGCGCGGATCGCCGTTACCGGCTCCGCGGCCGCTGCAGTTGCCGCCAGCAGGGCGATGCACAGTAAACTGGGGGCAACAGTTGCTACACGTAAGGTCTTCATCCGATGGATAATACTGCATTGCTGCAGGCTGCGGCGAACCTGCGATGCGGGTGATCGTGATCGGCGCGGGCCTCGCCGGGCTCACGACGGCGTGGTACCTGCAGCGTGATGGGGCGCAGGTCACCGTGCTCGAGGCGGACAGCGGTCCCGGCCTCGGGACCAGCTTTGCCAACGGCGCCATGCTGCATCCTTCCATCTGCGCGCCGTGGAACGCGCCGGGGATGTTCTGGCAGGTCCTGCGCTGGCTGGGTCGCGAGGATGCGCCGCTGCTGCTGAGGCCCCGGGCGCTACCCGGCCTCGCGGGCTGGGGCGTGGAGTTCCTGCGCCAGTCCGCGCCGGCGCGCTTTGCCGGCAACTCGCGCAGGAACCTGCGGCTTGCCATCCTGAGCCTCGCCGAGATGGCCGTGATCCGCGGCGCGACGCCGCTGTCCTACGGGTATCAGGGTCGGGGCCTGCTGTCGGTGTTCCGCAGCGAGGCGGCGCGCGCCTCGCGCCTCGCCGAGGTCGACATGCTTGCCGAACATGGCCTGCCGCTGCGACTGCTCGATCGCGACGCGCTGGTCGCGCTCGAGCCCGCGCTCGCGCCGATCGGCGGTGAACTTGTCGGCGGCATTCATTACGGCGCCGACGAGGGCGGCGATGCGCACCTGTTCTGTACGGAACTCGCGCGGGTACTCGCCGCGGGAGGCGCCAGTCTGCGCTACGGCGTCCGCGTCGATCGCCTGCTGCGCGCGGGCGCGGCCCTGCGTGGCGTCGAGGCGGCGGGTGAGGAGCTGCACGCCGACGCCTGTGTCCTCGCGGCCGCCAGTCACAGCGTTGCCCTGGCGGCGAGCGTGGGCCTGAGCCTGCCGGTGCGCCCCGTCAAGGGCTACTCGATCACGATGCCGCGGGACATTGCGCCCGCGGCCGCGCCACTGATCGGCGTTGAGGACGGCGCGCTGCATGCGGTCGCTGTCCCCGTCGGGGCGAACCAGCTGCGCGTCGCCGGCACGGCCGAGCTGACCGGCTACGATCTTGCGATCAGCCAGCCGCGTATAGATAATCTTCAGAACCTGCTGGCACGGCTGTTTCCGCTGTTTGCCGCGGCGCTTGGACCCGGCGACGTACGTCCCTGGGCCGGGTTGCGTCCGATGTGTGCCGACGGCGTGCCACTGCTGGGTGCGACGGACCTGCAGAACCTGTTCCTGAACACCGGGCACGGGCACCTCGGCTGGACCCTCGCGGCCGGCTCGGCGCGCATGGTTGCCGATACGATTGCGGGGCGGGTCGCGCCACTCGCCGCGGAGGACTACGCATTGACAAGGTTCCGGTAACACGATGAAGCAGCGCCTGCGGAATTTCGGACTGCATCTCGCGGCCAGCGCCAGCATCCTGGCGCTCGTGCTCGGCAGCCTGTTTCTCGGCTGGTATCGCTGGCCGGGCTGGTATCTTGCGCTCGTCACCCCGGTCGTTGCCGTGATGACCGGCGTCGATGTCGTGCTGGGTCCTACGCTCACGCTGATCGTCTCCAGTCCAGCGAAGGCGCCGCGTACGCTCGCGCGCGACGTGGCCGTCATCGTTGTAGTGCAGCTGCTCGCGCTCGGCTACGGCAGCGTCCAGCTGTGGAACGGCCGGCCGCTGTATTACGTGTTCTCGGGCGGCATTCTGCAGATGGTGCAGGCCTATGACATCGATCCGGACGATGCCGCGCGCGCACGCGCTGCCGATGCCCCGCTGGCGCCTCACTGGTACAGCCTGCCGCGGTGGGTCTATGCGCCCGTGCCCGCGACTGCTGCGGCGCCTGCGCCCGGGACGCTGCCGCCGGATTACTCCACGCTGCCGAGCGACTATCAGGCGCTCGATGCCGCTGCCGCAGAGCTGCGCGCTCACCTGCAGCCCGTCGCCGCGCAGAGCTACTTCATCTTCAACGAGAAGCACCGGCTGCAGGAGCGTATGCGGGCCGCAGGACTTGCGGACGGCGAGGCCAATACGCTGCCGATGACCGGTCGGGGACGCCCGGTCCTCGTGGTCTTCGATCCGGCGACCTTGCGGGTCGTCGCGATCCTCAAGGGCACCCAGGGAAGCGGCTGACGGGGACCTCAGGGCAGGTCGCGCGTCGTCCAGCCTCCGCCAAGTGCGCTGATCAGCGTAACGCTGGCCTGCAGCCGGTCGGAGAGGACCATCAGCGCGGTCTGTTCGCTGCTGAAGGTCGTCGTCTGCGCCGCGATCACGCTGCTGTAGGGCACCGTGCCGGCCTTGTACTGGTCGAGCGTCAGCGCTTCAGCCTCCTTCGCCGCCTTGACTGCATCGACCTCGACGGCCGCCTGGTCCTGCAGGATGCGCAGCGTTGCGATCTCGTCCTCGACCTGCTCGAACGCCGCGAGCACCGTCTGCCGGTAGGTGGCGACGCTCGCATCGTAGGCGGCACGGGCCTGCGCCACTTGGGCGCGCCGCAGGCCGCCGTCGAAAACCGACAGGGCGAGTTCCGGGCCGAAGGACCAGATGCGGTTCGGTGTCGCGATCAGGTGGGAGATCGAGCTGCCCTCGTAGGTGTCGGCCGCGGCCAGCGTCAGGCTCGGGAAATACGCGGAGACCGCGACGCCGATCTCGGCATTCGCCGCGGCCATCCTGCGCTCGGCCTGGGCGATGTCGGGGCGGCGCTCGAGCAGCGTCGAGGGCACGCCCGGGGGCACCGTGGGCACGTCAGTCCGCAGGGGGGCCGCCGCGATGGAGAAATTGCCCGGCTGGCGGCCGATCAGTACGGCGATCGCGTGTTCCAGCACGGCGCGCTGCACCCGGGCATTGATCTGCAGCGCCTGACTGGAGAGGAGCTGCGCCTGCGCAGTGACCACGTCGGCCTTGGCGGCGACCCCGTAATGGTAACGGCTCTCGGTGATCTTCAGCGACAGCTGTTGCGCCTTGACCGTGTCGTCGAGCAGATTCTGCAGCTGATCCTGGGCGCGCAGCTGGAAGTAATCGGTCGCCAGCGAGGCCTGGGCCGAAAGTCGCGCGGCGGCGAGCGCGGCGGCGCTTGCCTGTGCGGTGCCCTTGCTGTTCTCGAGGGTACGGCGCAGCTGCCCCCAGACATCGATATCCCAGCTCGCATTCAGGCCGGCGGAATCGACCGTCCGGGCTGCGGACTCGGGCGCCCCGACGACCTCATTGCTGCGCTGGCGGCTGCCGGTGGCGCCGATCGTCGGCCAGAAGCTGCTCTGCGACTCCTTGACCAGCGCCCGCGCCTGGTCGTAGGCGGCCACCGCCGCCCTGACGTTCTGGTTGGAGACGTCGATCTGTCGTTCGAGCTGGTCGAGATCCGGGTCGGCGAAGGTGCTCCACCACGCGCCGCGATCGATCCCGTCCGCGGGGCTGCTGGGCTTCCATTCGCCGATCTCCTTGTACGCGTCGACCTTTTCAACGTCGGGGCGACGGTAGTCGGGGCCCACGGCACAGCCGCCGGCCGCGGTTGCCAGGATTCCGAGGATCAAAGCGCGCAGTCGATTCATCAGGTCCCCGTCTGCAGGGACCCCAGCGGGGGTCCTGCGCTGCGCTGCGCCCGGCGCAGTCGCTTGAAATAGCCATGGATGTAGAGATAAACGACCGGTGTCGTATACAGGGTGAGTACCTGGCTGACGATCAGGCCGCCGACAATCGTGATGCCGAGTGGCCGGCGCAGCTCGGTGCCGTCGCCGAATGCGACCGCGAGCGGCAACGCGCCCGCGATCGCCGCGCAGGTTGTCATCATGATCGGCCGGAAGCGCAGGCTGCAGGCGCGGGCGATCGCCGCGCGCGGATCCAGTCCCAGCGTGCGCTCCGCATCGAGGGCGAAGTCCACCATCATGATCGCGTTCTTCTTGACGATGCCGATCAGCAGCAGGATGCCGAGGAAGGCGATCAGGCTGAATTCCGTGCCCGTGGCGAGCAGCGCGAGCAGCGCGCCAACGCCTGCCGACGGCAGCGTCGAGAGGATCGTCCAGGGGTGGCGGTAGCTTTCGTAGAGCATGCCAAGCACGACGTAGATCGCAAACAGCGATGCGCCCAGCATCAGCGGCAGGTTGCTGACGCTCTGCTGGAACAGCTTGGAAGTGCCGTAGGATCCGCCGCGGATACTGGCGGGGATACGGATGTCGTTCATCGTCCGCTGGATTGCATCGAGCGCCGTGCCGAGCGACACCCCGTTTGCCAGGTTGAAGGCGATCCCGGTTGAGGCCGACGTGCCGGTATGGTTGACGCTGACCGGTGTGGTGGCGCCGGCGAAATGGCTGAACGCCGCGAACGGCACCATCGTCTCCTTCGAGACGCTGATCGCTGCCCCCGTCGAGGTATTGCCGCGACCGGCGTTGGCGAGCGAATTGGCAGCAAGGTTGCGCGCGGTGTCGGCGGCGATCGCCGCAGCGGCCGAACTGGTGGCCTTCGAGAGCACCGCCGTGCCGGCAACGGCCTGCGATGCCTGCGTGCCGGATACGGCGCCGCCGGAGGTGCTGACGTACATATCGCGCAGGATCGCCGGGTTCTTCAGATACTCCGGCGAGATCTCCATGACGACGTGGTATTGCTGCGGGCTGAACGGGTTGTAGATCGTCGATACCTGCGACTGGGCAAAGGCATCTCCCAGCGCGTTGTCGATCTGGCTCGTCGTGAGCCCGAGACGTGAGGCACTGTCGCGATCGACGATCAGGTCCGTCTCCAGGCCGCCGGGCTGCAGGTCGCTGTCGACATCCTCGATCTCCTTCACGTCCTGCAGCGCCTCACGGAGCTTGCGCGACCAGGTCTGCAGTTCCTGCAGGTCGTCGTCCAGCAGCGTGTACTGGTACTGGGAGTTTGCCGAGCGGCCGCCGCCGCCGCCGCCGAAGTCCTGCACCGCCTGCAGGAACACCTGCACGCCCGCGACCTGCGAGAACTTCGGCCGCAGGCGCCCGATGACCTGATCGGCCGAGACGTCGCGCTGCGCCAGCGGCTTCAGCGCGATGTTCAGGTTCGCCTGCGAGCCGCCGCCGCCCGCGGGGCCGAAGCCGCCGCCGCCAACCGCTCCGGTCACGGTCAGTACCGCCGGGTCCTTCTGTATGATCGCCGCGACCTGCTGCAGCTTGCCCTTCATCAGCTGGAAAGACACGGTAGCATCCCCGCGTACGCCGCCGCGGATCTGGCCGGTATCCTGTTGCGGGAAAAAGCCCTTCGGGATCACGACGTACAGGAACACGTTGAGCGCGATCGTCGCGAACAGCACGGTCAGCATCGTGCGGCGGTGGTCCAGTGCCCAGCCGAGGGTCCGCTCGTAGTCGCGGCGCAGCGACTCGAAGCCCCGTTCGAAGCTCGCGGCCAGGCGCGAGGGCTTGCGCTCGCCGCCCCGACGCAGCAGCAGCGAGCACATCATGGGCGTCGTCGTCAGCGAGATCACCAGCGAGATCATGATCGCGACCGACAGCGTCAGCGTGAACTCCTTGAACAGCGCGCCGACGATGCCGCCGGTCAGCACGAACGGGATGAATACGGCGACCAGGGACAGGCTCATCGAGACGACCGTGAACCCCACCTCGCGGGCGCCCTGCAGTGCCGCCTGCATCCGGGTCATGCCGTCCTCGATGTGACGCATCGTGTTCTCCATTACGACGATCGCATCGTCAACGACGAAGCCGGTCGCGATGGTCAGGGCCATCAGGGAGAAGTTGTCCAGGGTGTAGTCGAGCAGGTACATCGCTCCGAAGGTCCCGATCAGCGACACCGGCACTGCGATCGCAGGGATCAGCGCGGCGCGTCCGCTGTTCAGGAATATGTAGACGACGAGGATCACCATCGCGATCGCCAGCACCAGCGTCTGCTCCACCTGGCGCAGCGAGGCGCGGATCGTCACCGAGCGGTCGAACGTGACCACGAGGTCGATTTTCGGGTCGATCGCCGCCTTCAGGGCCGGCAGTTCGGCCTTGACCCGGTCGACCATCTCGACGATGTTCGCCCCCGGCTGCTGGAACACCTGGACCGTGATCGCCGCCTTGCCGTTGTAGAGTCCATAGGTGCGCGAGTTCTCGGTCGCCCCCGAGTCCATGTCGAGTACGGTCGCGACGTCGCCGAGACGCACTGTGGCGCCGTTGCGGTTCGCGATGATCAGCTGACGAAAGGGATCCGCGGTTCGCGCATTGTCATTGGTGTAGATCTGGTAGTGAAGCAGGTCGGACTCGATCGCACCCTTCGGCGAATTCGCGTTCGCGTTGGAGATCGCCGCGCGCACGTCCTGCAGGCCGATGCCGTACTGGGAGAGCGCGTGCGGGTTGATCTCGACCCGCACTGCCGGCAGCGCGCTGCCGCTGACATTGACGCCGCCGACACCCTGGATCTGCGACAGGCGCTGCGAGATCACCGCATCCGCCGCGTCGTAGATCTGACCCTGGGTCAGCACCTCGGAGGTCATCGTGATCGCCATGACAGGGAACAGGGCGCTGTTCAGCTTGCGGTAAGAGGGGTTCTGCGTCATCGCCGAAGGCAGGTCCGCGTGCGCAGCGACAATCGCCGCCTGCACGTCGCGCGCCGCGCCGTCGATGTCGCGCTTGATGCCGAAGGTCAGCTGGATGCTGGTCGTGCCGACACCGCTGCTCGAGGTCATGTCGTCGACGTCGGCGATGGCGCCGAGGTGGCGCTCGAGCGGCGTCGCAACCGTCGCGGCCATGACCTCGGGACTCGCGCCCGGCAGGCTCGCCGAGACGAAGATCGCGGGGGCCTCGATCTTCGGCAGCGGCGCCACGGGGAGCAGCGTGAATGCCGCGACGCCGCACAGCGCGACACCGACCGTCAGCAGCGTCGTGGCGACGGGCCGGGCGATGAACGGCGCCGAGATGTTCACGGCCTGCTGTCCGCGAGGGGGCCGTCGGGAGCCGCCAGCGCTGCGTCCGCAGGCACGCCGCGCATGCGGCGGGCGAGACGATCGAACGCCAGGTAGATCACGGGCGTCGTGTACAGCGTCAGGACCTGGCTGACGAGCAGGCCGCCGACTATGCTGATGCCGAGCGGATGGCGCAGCTCCGACCCGGTGCCGGTGCCGAACATCAGCGGTAAAGCGCCGAAAATCGCCGCGACCGTCGTCATCAGGATCGGGCGGAAGCGCAGCAGGCAGGCCTGGTAGATCGCCTCGCGCGGCGTCAGTCCCTGGTTGCGCTCGGCATCGATGGCGAAGTCGATCATCAGGATCGCGTTCTTCTTGACGATGCCGATCAGCAGCACGATGCCGATCAGCGCGATGATCGTCAGGTCATCTCCGGCAATCATCAGCGCGAGCAGGGCGCCGATGCCCGCCGAGGGCAGCGTTGAGAGGATCGTTATCGGATGGATGAAGCTCTCGTACAGTACGCCGAGCACGATGTACATGACGAGCACGGCGGCGACGAGCAGCAACAGTTCGTTGCTCAGGTTCGCGCGGAATGCGAGGGCGGCGCCCTGGAAGGTCGTGCGGATGCTCTCGGGCGTCCCCAGCTGCACCTGGGTGGCCTCGATCGCATCGACCGCGGCACCCAGTGAAGTGCCCTCGGACAGGTTGAAGGAGATGGTCGTTGCCGGGAACTGCGCCAGATGGTTGATCAGCAGCGGACGGGTAACGATGTCCACCTTCGCTATGGCCGACAGCGGCACCTGCCCGCCGGACGCCGACGGTACGTAGATCGAGGCGAGCGAATCGACCGAGCGGTACTCCGCCGGGTCCGCCTGGAGGATGACACGGTACTGGTTCGACTGCGTGAAGATCGTCGATACGATGCGCTGGCCGAAGGCGTCGTACAGTGCGTTGTCGACGGTACCGACGCTGATTCCGAGGCGCGCCGCACTGTCGCGATCGATCGTCACATAGGCCGCAAGGCCGTCGTCCTCCTGGTTGCTCGCGACATCGGCGAGCTCGGGGCGCCGGCGCAGCTGATCGAGCAGTTTCGGCGTGTAGGTCGCCAGTGCGACCGGATCCGCGCTTTCCAGCGTGAACTGGTACTGCGTTCGGCTCAGGGTGTTGTCGAGGCTCAGGTCCTGGACCGGCTGCATGTACAGCGTGACGCCCGGCAGATTGGCCGTCTCGTCCCGCAGGCGGCGGATCACGGCATTGAGGCTCGCCGTGCGCACGCCGTGGGGCTTCAGGCTGATCAGGAAGCGGCCACTGTTCAATGTCACATTGTTGCCGTCGATGCCAATGAACGAGGACAGGTTCGCGACGTCGGGATCGGCGATGATGGCCTGGGCGATCGCCTGCTGCCGCTTGGCCATCTCGGCGTATGAGACCGACTCACTGGCTTCCGATACTCCCTGGATCAGGCCGGTGTCCTGATCGGGAAAGAAGCCCTTCGGTATCAGTATGTACAGCATCGCGGTCACGGCGAGCGTACCGAGCGCGACGAACAGGGTCGCGCGCTGGTGTTCCAGGACCCAGGTCAGCGTCCGCCCATAACGGTCGACCAGCCAGCGGAACCAGCCTTCCTGGTGCTCGGTTGCGTGTTGCCCGGCCGGCACGGCCCGCAGCAGCTTCGCGCACAGCATGGGCACGAGGGTCAGCGACACGACCGCGGAGATCAGAATGGTCACGGCAAGCGTTACGGCGAACTCACGGAACAGCCGGCCGACGACGTCCTGCATGAACAGCAGCGGGATCAGCACCGCGATCAGCGAAATCGTCAGCGAGATGATCGTGAAGCCGATCTGTCCGGACCCCTTGAGCGCTGCCTGCAGCGGCGACTCGCCCGCCTCGATGTAGCGCGCGACGTTCTCGATCATGACGATCGCATCGTCGACGACGAAGCCGGTCGCGATGGTCAGCGCCATCAGCGACAGGTTGTTCAGGCTGAAGCCGGCCAGGTACATCACGCCGAACGTGCCGACCAGCGACAGCGGTACCGACAGGCTCGGGATCAGCGTCGCCGGTACGCTGCGCAGGAACACCCAGATCACGAGCACGACGAGTACCACGGCGAGGGCGAGCTCGAACTCGACGTCCGTGATCGAGGCGCGGATCGTCGTCGTGCGGTCAGTCAGCACAGCGATGTCGACGCCGGCGGGCAGCGAGGCGCGCAGAGCCGGCAGCAGCTCGTTGATCCGGTCGACGACGTCCACCACGTTGGCGCCAGGTTGGCGCTGCACGTTCAGGATCAGGGCCGGGGCGCTGTTCATCCAGCCGCCGAGCTTGTCGTTCTCGGCACCGGCGACCAGCGTCGCCACATCGCTGAGCCGCACCGCAGCGCCGTTCTTGTAGGCAATGACGATGCGGGCGTATTCCGCGGAACTCCCGATCTGGTCGTTGGTGTTGACGGTATAGGAGGTCGCGGGCCCGTCGAGTGTGCCCTTCGGCCCGTTCTGGTTCGCGTTGCTGATCGTCGTACGCAGGTCGTCGATGTTCAGGCCGTAGGCGGCGAGCGCCCGCGGGTTTGCGACGACGCGCACGGCCGGCTTCTGCCCGCCGCTGATGCTGACGACGCCGACGCCCTTCAGCTGCGAGATCTTCTGCGCAATGCGGATGTCGGCGAGGTCCTCGACCTGGGTCAGCGGCATCACCCGGGAGGTGATGCCGAGCGACAGCACGGGCGCGTCGGCCGGATTGACCTTCGCGTAGATCGGGGGCGCGGGCAGATCCTGCGGCAGCAGGCTCTGCGCTCCGCTGATCGCGGCCTGAACCTGTTGCTCGGCGACGTCGATGTCGAGCGCCAGGTTGAACTGCAGCGTCACCACCGAGGCACCGGCCGAACTGGTCGAGGACATCTGCGCGAGCCCCGGCATCTGCCCGAACTGCTTCTCCAGCGGCGCCGTGATCGCCGAGGTCATGACCTCCGGGCTCGCGCCCGGATAGAAGGTCTGCACCTGGATCGTCGGGTAGGCGACCTCCGGCAGCGCCGACAGCGGCAGCTGCGTGAACGCCAGCGCGCCCACGACCAGGATCGCGACCATCAGCAGCGTGGTCGCGACAGGGCGCAGGATGAACAGGCGCGACGGATTCATGTCAGACGCCGCGCGCGGTCATGACGTGCCGGCGGGCCTGGAGCGGTGGTGGCCGTGGTCCTTCGTCGCCGGGGTGGCGGCAGGCGCCTGGTGCACCGGCGTCGCGGCAGGCAACAGTACGGTCGCGCCGTCGCGCAGGCGGTCACCGCCCTCCGTCACGACGATGTCACCGGCCTGCAGTCCCTTGGTGACCGCGACCTGTTCGCCGTCGACGATGCCGGTCGTCACCGGCCTTACCGATACCGTGGTGTCGGCCGCATTGACCAGGTAGACAAAGCTGGTCAGGACGCCGCTCGGCGCGCCCTGGTGCACGGCCGCGTTCGGGATCACGATCTGGTCGTGCAGCGTGGTGACCAGCAGCTGGATGTTGACGAACTGGTTCGGGAAGAGCGAGCCGTCCTTGTTGTCGAACAGCGCGCGCAGCCTGACCGTGCCGGTCGTGGTGTCGATCTGGTTGTCGACCGAGGAGAGCCTGCCGTCCGCGAGCTTCTTTGTGTTGGAACGGTCGTACGCCTCCACCGTCAGCGTCTCGCCAGCGCGCACGCGCCGCATGATCCGGTCGGTGTTGTCCTCGGGGACCGGGAAGATTGCCGTGATGGGCTCGAGCTGGTTTACGATGACGATTCCGTTCGTATCGCCTGGCGTCACATAGTTGCCCTGGTCCACGAGGCGCAGCCCGACGCGCCCGCTCACCGGTGAAGTGATGTGCGTGTAGGTCAGATTCACGTCAGCCGTGCGGACCGCCGCCTGGTCGGACTCGACGGTACCGACATACTGGTCGACCAGTGCGCGCTGCGTGTCCAGCTGTTGGCCCGATACGGCGTCCTCCTTGATCAGCGCCTCGTAGCGCGTGAGGTCGAGCCGGGCGTCCGCAAGGAGCGCCTGGTCGCGCTTCAGGTTGCCTTTGGCCGCTTCCAGCGCCGCCTCGTACGGTCGCGGGTCGATCTGCGCGAGGAAATCGCCGGCGCGCACGAGCTGCCCCTCGGTAAAGGCGATTTTCTGCAGCTGTCCGCTGATCTGCGTGCGCACCGTCACCGAGGCCAGCGGCGTGATGGTGCCGAGCGCGGGGATACGTACGCGGATGTCACCGGATGCTGCTGTGGCCACCGCGACCGCGACCGGACCGCCCTGACCGCTCTGGCCGCCTTTGCCGGCCGCCGTCCCCGCTGCGCCGGGGCGCCCCTGCGGCTGGTTGACGTTCTTGTTCTGCAGGTTGCGCACAATGAGCGCGAGACCGACCAGCCCGACGATCAGCAACGCGAAGACCAGTGTGCGCTTGCGCCGGTACCAGGGCGTCGTTGCGGCTCCACCATCAATCCCGGAATAACCCTGATCGTCGGACACGTACGCTCACCATTTGGACTAAAGGGGGGACTATAGACGGTAAATTGCCCCAAGTATGCGAAGAAAGGTCAAACGCGGCGCCCGGCTGCCAGGCCAGTCCGGCAAGCGCGCGATCAGGCGGCGACGAGGTCGGCGAACTCGGGGTGGCGGCGCAGGTAGACGGCTGCATAGGAGCACAGCGGGCGCACGGTCCAGCCCTCTCGGCGTGCCGTTTCAAGCGCCGCGCGCGTCAGTTCCGCGGCGATCCCGCGGCCGCCGATCGCGCTGGGAACCCCGGTGTGCAGGATCGACAGGATGGTGCCGTCGAGCCGGTAATCCAGCTCGGCGCGATAGCCGTCGACCTCGGCATGAAAGCGGCCGGCCTGCGCGTCGTGGTGAACGTCGTGTGTCATGCCGGCATGTTACCAAACGCTGGTAAACTCCCGCCCGGCTGGTCCAACAACTATTTCAAGTCAAGGGGAGTGCAAGGCAATGACTACGACTGTCTCGATCCATCCTTCCGTCGACCATGGCATCAAGCCCGCGGCAAAGGACTTCGCCGGCGGCACGCTGGTGTGCAGTTGCACCGACAGGCCCGTCAAGCTGTCGATCGGTGCGCAATCCGCCTTCAATCATGCCTGCGGGTGCACGAAGTGCTGGAAACCGCAGGGGGCGCTGTTCTCGGTCGTCGCGGTCGTGTCGCGCGACAAGCTGACCGTCACCGAGAACGCCGACAAGCTGCATGTCGTCGATCCGCACGCGACCATCAGGCGCCACGCCTGCAAGGTCTGCCACGTGCACCTGTACGGGCGCATCGAGAACGAGAAACACCCGCTCTACGGTTTCGACTTCATCCACACGGAGCTCTCGCCGCAAACCGGCTGGTCGCCGCCGACCTTTGCGGCCTTCGTCTCCTCGATCATCGAGAGCGGCGCGGATCCGGCGTCCATGGGGGCGGT
>Ga0302279_10001071_pt1 | contig 39889 bp, 41 predicted proteins | sample III_Bog_N3_3_FD_194541 | JGI IMG/M metagenome (GOLD analysis project Ga0302279, IMG submission 194541) | Peat permafrost microbial communities from Stordalen Mire near Abisko, Sweden - III_Bog_N3_3 | ecosystem: Environmental > Terrestrial > Soil > Wetlands > Peat | place: Sweden: Abisko... | reverse complement strand
TGCGGCAAGCAAGCGGCCGTGGCCGCGCGTCATCCACGCGGCATCGGCGACCACGGCGGCGGCGCGGTAGAGCGCAGCGGCGGCGTGCGGCCCGGGCTCGTCGATAAGCAAGACGTTGTCGGGAGCGAACTCCCGCAGGCGCTCGGCATAGATGGGGTCGGCAACGGGTCCCGCCAAGACCAGCGGCGCACCGATATCCAGCGCCGCGCGGGCCAACAGCAGTTGGTTGGCTTCGGGCCAAATCGGGGCGTGGACGAGCACGAAGGGGTCGCTCCCAACTCGCGCGCCGACCGCCTCTTGGGCGCCCGTGGCGGGCGGTACCGGGGGCACGACGTAGGTCGGCCGCCGCGGGCGCAGCGCATCGACGAGCGCCCGCTCCTGCTCCGAGTTCACCAGCACGACGTCGGCCAGCGCGAGGACGCGCTCGGCGTCGGCCAAGCCGGCGATCGCGGGGGCGTACGGCGTGCCGGCGGCAATGCCATCGACCTCCACGGCGCGGCGGGCGAGCATCTCGACGTACGTCCCGACGCTGCGGTCGTCGCCGGAATAGCTGAAACAATAGGGCGAGACCGTTGCGCCCCAGTAGCCGCCGGCGGCCGGGGATTCGTAGAGCGCCTGAACCGCGAGCGGCTTGCGCGCTTCGCTGGCCCACTCCGCGATCCGGCGCGCGTAGCCACCGGGTCGCACGCCGTACAGATGAACCAGGTCGGGCGCAAATGCCGCCAGCGCGTCTTCACCCACCACGACCTCGGCCGTGAAGCCCTCGGCACGCAGCGCCTGCGCGAGACCGGCCGCTTCGTCGGTATCGGTATCGGGCGACTCGGCCGCATCCGGGCGGACTACGATCGCGATGCGTCCCGAGGAACCGGCGGCGACCAGCGGAGCTACCGGGACCGTCGCCGGGCGGCCGAAGGGTTCGCGCGTCGCCTGCACGGTGAACGACCCTGCGGCGGCGCCGGCCGGGGCGAAATCGAGCATGACGTCGGCCGGAACCGGCGTCGCGACGCGGACGGGCGTCCCGGGTGCCCCGGGGTCGGTGCGCACGACGACGGTCGCGTTCACCGGTTCGGGCGCGTCGCCGACGGCAAGGTCGTAGGTGACGTCGAGGCCGGCCGAATCGAACTCACCGTACCAGGCACGGGCTTCCGCATCGTCCGGACCGATGATCGAGCACGAGGTCGCGACGCCCGCGAGAAACGCCGCCGCTTCGGCGGCCACGTAGCCGTACGCCATCACATGCTTGCCGGCGGCGAAGCGTCGCGCGTAGGCGGCGGCGGCGATGCGCGGCAACGTGCCGGCCAGCGGTGCCGCGCCGAAGAACCCGCGTGCCCGCGCCGCGTCGAACGTCTCGGCGTTCCCGAAGCGCAGAATCTGTTCGGCCCAGAATCCGCCGGTCATCGCTTGCCGCTCGAGGCGCGGAAACAGCAGTTCGACGACATCGCGCGCGCGCGCGTCCGGAACGATGCCGAGGATCCCGTGCGGGAAGACCAGCGGATCGGACTCGCGTAGCTCGAGTTGCGCGAGATCCAGATAGACCAGCGGAATCGTGACGCAGCGCCCACCGTCGGCAAAATGCAGATCGACGAACGCCGAGGGTTCGCGGCCACGCGTGACGGGCTCGATTCGCGCGGCGACCAGATGCTCTACCGCGACGAGTTCGCGCAGCAACGAGGCGCGCCACAGCCACGGTTGGAGCGCCGGGAAGACGCGATGCGTCCTCATACGGCCGGGTCCGCCAGCAGCGCACGTACGGCGGCCGCGCCGTCGATCGCCGGCAGATCGGCCAACGCCTCGCGCTCGATGCCGGCGATGCGCACGTTGTGTTCGCCGGCCGCGCGCCAGACGCCGACGTCGGCGACGAAATCGATGTTCACGTTCAACGTCTCTTCCATCGGCACCGACGATGCGAGCAGGATCTCGCGCAGCCCGCTCAGGGCACCGTTGAGCGGAAACGTGCCGTCGATACCGACGAACACCGTCACCGGATCGTGTACCCGAAATGCCGCCGCGAGGTCGGCGAGAATCGGCCGCACGTGGGTCCATTCCGCGTCGTCGCGCAGCGGGAGCAGGATACGCAGCGTCCGCTGAGCCGGCGCGACCGCCGCCGGCGCCGCATCCGTGCGTAAGGGCACGCGGTCGACGGCCGGATCGAAGCCGCGCGGCACCGACCAGCGCTGCACGTAGATATCGCGCAGAAACGGTTCGGCATCGAGGTTACCGACGAACGAGGCCGCATCTTCGCGCGGAAACAGATGGACGTACGCATCGTCGCAGCAGGCGATCAGAAAATTCGCCGCCCGCACGCGCCGGGTGAAGTCCTCGACGCCCAGCCGCGAGAAACCGAAACGTTCGTCGAACCCGCCGACGAGTTGGAGCGCTTCGCGGCTGACGATCAGCACGGGCGACGTCGCAACCTCGAGCAGGTTGGCTTCGCGCGCGTAGGCCTCGGCACGCCGGTCGTAGAGCGCCTGCATTTCGGCCGAATTCCGATAGCCCAAATCGGGCAGCGATTCGGGCCGGTCGGTGCCGCCCAACCGGGGGACGGCGACGCCGAGCCGCGGGATGCGCCGGAACGCATCCGCCAAGCGCGCGACTAAGCCGTGCGGGATTTGCGCGTCGTCGCGGACGATCAGCACGCCGTCACCCGTCGACGCGCCGAGCGCGCGATTCAAGCCGACCGCGAGGTGAACGTCGGAATCGTCCGGCATCAAGCGCAGGCCCGAATACACGTTCAGCAGTCGCTCGGCCGTCGTCGCTCCGGCCGGATACACCGCCGCAAGCGATCCCGCGATCGGCTCCGCCATGAGGGCCGTGACCGTCTGTTGCGTGACCACCGGCTTCGCTGCGGCGACGAACACGGCGTCGAGCCGCTGCAGACCCGGCAGCACCGGCAACTGCTCGGGGACGATCTCGCCCGCGGGCGTCGCCGCAAAGAGCCGCCGCTCGGGCAACGACTGCAGCAACGCCTCCGCAACCTGTGCGACGCTCTCGCCCCCGAGCGCCTGCGCGTTGACGATGCGTCCGCAGTGCAAGAGCGCGGCGCCGAACGGCGGGCCGACATTCTCAAAGGCGACCGCGATGCGCGCGCTGCGCTCGAGCCGTTCGATCAGCGTTTGCACCCGGGACGAGTCCGGCAGCGCGTTTGCATCGGTCAAAAGCAGATAGCGGTCGCCGGTCCGCGCGAGCGCGCCGCGCAGCACGTCGCCGTCGGCCGGCGCGCACGTAACGACCGTGCCGCCGCCGGCCAGCGCGCCGGCGTTGCGCTGCGCCCGGGCACGAGCGACTTCATCGCCGGCAACGGCGAGTACATCGAGCGCCGGCACCGGCCGCCGCGCGTACCCACGGATGTTGCCCATCACGCGCACTTCGCGCGTCACGCACGCAGCGCGCATGCGCGGCGGATCGCGGTGCAAGAGCTGCGGATCCCAGGTCCCGATCGCCGCATAGCGCCGAACGTCGACGAGGGCACTCCGCAAATCCAGCGGATCTTCCGATGCCGTGAAGCTCAGACCCGGCTCGCACACGACGGCGTAGCCGAGCGCGCGCGCGTGCACCGCGAGATCGAGGTGTAAGGTCACCGGGTCGAGGTCGACCTCGCCGAGCTCGCGCACGAATTCCGCCGACACCGCGTAGGCGCCGCGCTCCGGCACGTCGACCGGCCCGCGCACGAGTTCGGTAAATTGGCGGTCGTTCTGCGGTCCGATCAGCGGCACGAGGTCGAACGGATTCGGGCCCGAGCGCGACGGTCCGAACATCCCACCCAGCCGCTGCGCCGCGCCGATCAGCGCGCGGCCGCCGGCGATCGCCGTCCGTTCGCCGATCGCGCGCCGAAAGGCACCGAAGGCCTCGGGTGAGAGCACCGCATCGGCATCGACGACGGCAATCCAATCGACGTCGGGGTCGGCGGCAAGTTCCCGTAAACGCTGCGCGCGCCCCTCGCGTGCGACGTCTTCGATCTGCGCGCTGAAACGCTCGACGGCGCGCACCAGTGCGGCGCGCGCGCGCGAACGCGTCGCGGGCGGCGTGAGGACGACGTTTCGCAAACGCGCCTACGTCAGACGGGCAGCGGCGACACGCCCGGCACCGGCCACGTCGCCGTCTTGCAACAGCAGCGATGCCAGCTCGAGCGAAATGCGCCCGTCTTCGGCAACGTGCTCCTCGAGCAGCGCGCGCGCTTCGGCCCGCCCGCCGCCGCCGGCGAGCATGCGCGCGCCTTCGAGGATCGCCTCGACATCGCCCGGCAAGGTCGCGATGCGTTCCCGGACCGACGCGACGGCCGTGGCGAGGTCGCCCCGGTGCAACGACAAGGCCGCGCGAAAGCGGTTCGCTTCGGCGTAGATCGGCGCGGCGTCGCGCTCGACGCGCGAGAACTCGTGCGCGGCGCGCACGTGATCGCTCAGCCGCAACGCGGCCAGGGCCGTATTGAAGCGCAATTCGGCGTTGCGCGGGTCGATCTTCAGGCCCGCGTCGGCCGCTGCCTGGGCGTCTTCGTTGCGACCCAGCGCCAGCAAGCGAAACGACCGGCGCGCGAAGTCTTCGGGGCGCACGCAGTCGGCGAGCAGTTCCTCACGGTGCAGGCGTTCGAGGCGCGCGACGTCGCCGCGCTCGGTCAGCACGCGTTCGGTCAACGCCAGCGCGACGCCGTTTCCGGGCGCCGAACGCAGCGCCGCCTCGAGGAACGGCAGCGGATCGCCGTGCCCGGACTGCATGGCGGCGCGCGCCGCGGAAACGTTCAGCAACGAGATCATGTCGCCGTTGGTCGAGTCGTCCTGATTTTCGACGATCGCGATCGCTTGCGCGAATCGGCTACGCCGCAACAGATAGTTCACCAGCTCCAGCTGGCCGCGCTTGTCGAAGTCGGCGATCCGGCGGTAGGCGATCTCGGCGTCGTAGTAGCGGCCGATGTTCTCGAGCAAGCCGGCCTTTGCGCGCTGCAGGTGGTAGGCGTCCGGCTTATTCGCCAGCGCCAAGTCGATGCACTCGATCGCTTTGTCGAAGTTGCGCTCGCGCTCGTACGTGCCGGCCATCGCGTAGAAAATCTTCCACTCGAAGATCTCTTCGTCGGTCATTACCGTGAAGGCCATCTGCTCGCGCATCGTCAGCACTTTTTCGAACAGTTCGCGGGCTTCTTCGATGCGGCCCAGCTTCACCAGCACCTGGCCCTTGGTGAAGACGAGCCCGGCGTCGCGCTCGAAACGCTCGATGCCGACGTCGATGATCTCGAGCGCCTTCTCCTTCTCGCCGAGCGATTCGCAGTACGTTTGCGCGAGCATCAGATACGCGAGCGGAAAATACAGCTTCGCGACCGGGTTCTCGGCGAGCATGCGCTCGAGTACGGCGATGCCGACTTCGTAATTGCCCGAACAAATCGCCGAATTGCCGAAATTGAACAGCGCGAACGCATCGTCGCCGTTCTCTTCGTAGGCGCGCGAGACGAGCGGCTTGTTGCGCGCGTCCTTATCGCGACCGGTCAGAATTTCGAACGTGTAGCCCTTGTGCAAGATCGCGATCGGGCTCAGCACGGCGCCCATCTCGACGCCGTCGGTGCGCGCGAGCGATTCGTGAATGAAGCCGCTATAGCGCAGCAGCGGATTTGTCGGGAAGATGCGGATCAGGCGATGCGACATCGTTCCGTCGCCGGTCGCGTCGTTGATCAGATTCACGATGTTGATGTAGACCGCGGAGAGGCCGGCCGGCATGGTCCGCAGCGACTTCACGAGGCCGAGCGATTCACGCTCCAGTTCTTCGTCGGCGTCCAGGACGAGCGTCCAGCGCTTCGTCGCCATCGCCAGCGCCTCGTTGCGCGCCCAGGCGAAGTCGCCGCGCCACTCCCGAAAGTCGACCTTCGCGCCGTACGAACGGGCGATCTCAACCGTGCGGTCGGTCGAACCCGTGTCGACGATGTTGATCTCGTCGACGACGTCCTTGACGCTCTCCAGGCACTCGGCAAGGAAGCGCTCTTCGTTCTTGACGATCATGCACAGGCTGATGCCCTCGGGCAGCTGTTCCTGGTCCGGATCGGGCAACGGCAAATTGAAGAGCAGCCCGGTTTGCCGCAGGGCGAATGCGGAATTACGGTAGGCGTCGGCGATCTGGATCGGCATACAAGAAACCCCTCTTGTTAACTTCGGCCGCGCCGGCGCTCGATCTTAGAAAACAAAAGGGGGCCCGCCGAAGCGGACCCCCTCGTTGCTAACGCTAGCGCGTCGATTAACGGAACAGACCGAGAACCGTCTGAGCGTTGGTATTCGACTGTGCGAGCACGGTCGTACCGATCTGGACGAGGATCTGGGTCTTGTTGTAATCGGCGGTCGCTTGGCCGACGTTGAGGTCCGTGATGTCGGACGCCGACGCGGTCAGGTTGACCGATGCGATGTTGTTGTTGTTGGCTGCGTTCTGCAGGCGGCTGATGACGGCGCCGAGCGCGGCGCGCGCACCGTTGACCTGGGTGACCGCGTAGTCGATCTGACCGATCGCGTCTTGGGCGCCGAGGACGGCACCGGCCGAGCTCGGGTTACCGTTGACGAGTTGGGTCGTCGCGACGTTGACGTTCGAGATACGCAGCGCCGAGGTGCTGACCGAAACGAGGCCGACGTCGATCGTCGCGCCTTCGGAAGCACCGGCCTGGAAGTTGAACGCCGGACCGTTGGGGTTCGAGTTGACCGAGACGTACTGGGTGACCTTGATGAACGAGGTCTCCGACACGTCGACCGTACCGGCCGAAGCGTTGAAGTTGACCGTCACGCCGTCGAAGAAGAACGACGCGTTCGCGGTGCCCAGGGTGTACACGGTGCCGAACTGCGAGTACGACGAGGTCGAGCTCGTGTAGAAGCTGACAACGATACCCTGCTGGGTCGCGTTGATCTGGGCGACTTGCAGTTCGATCGTGCCGTCGACGATCGCCGTGTTGGTCGCGCTGATCGAGACGCTGGTGACGAGCGCCGACGACGAGAGGAACGTGTTGTACGTACCGATCGCCGCGTTCGACGTGATGTTCGCCGCCGCGTTCTGCGCGGGCTGGAAGCCGGCATGCGTGCCGTCAAGCAGGTTCTGGCCGTTGAAGTTCGTCGTGCTCGAAATCTGGTTGACTTCTTGCAGCAACTGCGTGACTTCGTCTTGCAGAGCGCTCCGATCCGTCGCCGACGTGATCGTGTTCGCGGCTTCAATCGCCAGCGAACGGATGCGCTGCAGAATGCTCGTGACCGTCGCGAGCGCGCCGTCGGCGACGTTCGCCGCGTTGGTCGCGTCCTGGACGTTCAGGTTGGCGGTGTCGAAGCCTTTGGCCTGATCGGTCAGGTTGACGGCGATCGCCAGACCCGACGGATCGTCGGCCGCGGTGTTGACGCGCAGGCCGCTCGAGAGTTGATTGACCAGCTTACCGAGGCTCTGCTGATTGCGGTTTAAGTTGAGCAGCGCCTGGTTCGCGAGTTGGTTCGTGGCAATCGAAATGCCACCAACGGTATTAGGCATGAAAATCCTCCATGATCACACGTGTGAGAAAGCCGGAGCCATCCTGACTCCGCTGTTTATGTTTTCGGCCGTTGTGGCCGGGACTTTAGAGTGACGGGCACCACAGGTGCGCTTGCCGGCTGGGCGACGGTACCGGGCACGGCGGCCCGGTTGGCCCGCTGGATCTCTTCGTAGACCTCGGCGCGGTGGACGGGAACCTCACGCGGGGCTTGGATACCCAGCTTGACCGTATCTCGATCGATCGATACCACGACAATGTGGATGTCGTCGCCGATGACGATCGATTGGTTGAGCTTCCGGCTGAGAACCAGCAAAACCGCGCCCTCCTTGGCTGTGGATGGGCGCTTGTTCGCCTATTCCGAAGCGGCTTCCGCCCGCGCCAGCGCGACGGCCTCGGGCACCGGGATCTCCATCGCCACGGTATAGCGGCTCGTCTCGAGCGGCACCTGACGCCCGATCCGGGACTTCAGGTTCATGACGATCGGGGCCATCAGGTTCATGAAGGTCGGTCCGCCATCCGTACCAACCATCACGGCCAGCAGCGTGAAGTCGGCCGTGTCCTGGATGTCGAGGGAGAGGCGGGCGAAGCTGGGCAGCTTGGGATCGTAGTCCGGGAAGAACGCCCACGGGTCGCCGGCCGGCAGGGCGACGTTGAGGTCGTCGAGGCTCTGGAGCCAGAAGATCTGGTCCTGCGTCTCGAGCTGGAGCACGATGAAGGTCCGCAGGTTCTCGAACCCCGGCAGGCCCCACGGAAACACAAAGATCTCGGATTCGTTGAACGTACACGTCCCGAATCGCGGCAGATCGACGGTTTTCACGGCACTTTCGGCCGGGGCGTTCACCATAGGGCTCCTTCGGATCTTACAGGTAGTCGATGAGCGTCTTGCCCTCGAGGCGCGACGTCACGGCGTAGGCCGCCTGCAGTGCGGTCTGGGTTAGCGTGAACTGCGAGGTTGCCTGTGCGACGTTCGTGTCCTCGTACGAGGACTTCGTTGTAGTATTATCGTTCGCCAGCGCCTGAACTTGAGCCGTCGTCCCAGCCAGGTTCTGGATCTGCTGTCCGATATTGGCCCGAGCGCTCAGGACCTGGTTGATCACGTTGTCGATATCCCCAATCTGGGTCGACAGGTTCGTGGTTACGCTTACTTGGTTCGGAATCTTGAAGACTTCGAGGAAGTTCCCGGCGTTCGTCGCGGTGGTTGTGGCGGGCGGGACACCGCCGCCGGTGGGCGTCGGAACGTCGTAGACCGAGAACGGCGGGCTGTTCGGGGCGACGCTGGTGAGTTGGAGCCGCTGCGAGGCGTCGTTCCACGAGGCTTGGACGCCCGTATTGGCGCTCGCCGCGTTGATCTGCGCGAGCACCGTCGGGATCGTATCCGTGCTGTTGAACGTGAACGTCTGTGACGACGAGCCGCCGATGGCGTTGGTGCCCGAGATCGAGATCGAGACGTTGAACGTCGCCGCCCCGCTCGGGGCCGAGTTGTCACCCTGCAAGGTGATGTCGGTCGGGCCGCCCGCGGCCGCCAGGGCCGCCAAGGTCGTCGGCGCCGCGTCGGCCGCCGAACCCTGGATCACTTGCCCGGTCACGTTGATCGCCTGCTGGCTCTGGATCGAGGCCGGCTCTTTGTTCATCGTATCGCGCAAGGTCGTCAGCAGCTGGAACACGCTCGGCGTGCCGTTGGTCGAGCCCTGATTGAACGCTTCCTGCATCGTCGTCCCGACCGCAACCTGCTGGCCGTTGATCAACTCGGTCGGTGCGTTGTTGTTACCGGTGAAGGTCACACCGCTCGGCGGGTCGCCGATCGCCGTGATCGGCGGCGTCGTGGCGCTGCCCGAACCGGCGAAGAGGTAGGACGAGCCGTATTGGGAGTTCGCCAGCGCCAGCGCCTGCGTCACCAGGCCCGCGACTTGTTTGCCGATCAGCGGCCGCTGCGAACCGTTGGGAATGATGTCGTTGGCGCCGCTCACGGCCAGCGAACGGGCCGTCTGCAACAAGCTCGTCAGCGACGAGAGCGTCGAATCGGTGAAGGTCAGCTTGTTCTGCGCCGCGGTCGCGTTCGATGCATCGGAATTCTCCGCCGCGATCGTCGTCGTGAGCGTGAGGTCCTGCGCGACCTGCGAGGGGTCGTCGCTCGGAACGTTGAGCGATTTCCCGGTCGAGAGTTGCTGCCCGACCGTTTGGTACTGGGCCGACAGGTTGTCAACCGAACTGATCTGGTTGTTGTAGATCGTGCTTGTCGCTATGCGCATCCGATGATTGCCTCCATGCTAGAACGTCGCTCCGGTGCCGAGGTTGATCGCGTCGCTCAACATCGAACTCAAAATCGAGATGACGTGCGCGGCAGCCCCATACGCGTTCTGGAACTTCACGAGGTTCTGGGTTTCTTCGTCGATGTTGATGCCGTCGGTCGACTGACGGACCTGATTGATGTTGCTCGCAAGCGAGGTCTGCGAGGTGTTGCCCGTGTTCGCAGCCGCCGTGTCCTGGCCGACTTGCGCGACGAGGTTCGCGTAACTCTGCTGCAGGGTACGCGTCTGGGCCGAGGCGATCGTGAAGTTCGCCAAGTGCGGATTCTGTGCGATGAACGAAATCGTGCCCGTGTTGCGGTTCACGGCCGTCACCGTCACGTTCTCTTGGTTCGGGTTCCCGGTGCCGGCGTCGATCGTCAGCACGTCGCCGACGTTAATCTGGGAGAACGCCGTGGGATTCGCGACCGGCGGATTGATCGTGGTAAGTCCCGCAGCGACGATCGCGGTCGGCGACGTCGTCTGCAGACCCGGCGTTCCGAACGACGCCGAGAACAGTGAGGCCAGCGCGGTCACGTTGGCGCCGCTGGTGTTGCCGTAGGCGTTCGACGCGTTTTGCGCGACGCCGTTGATGCCGTTGGAGCCGAGCGCCGTCAGCAGCGCCGTCGCCGCCGTGCCGAGCGCCGGCTGCGGCGGCCCGACGGGTGCGAGGTTGCTGTCCGTAATCGTGAAATCGGGCGTCGTCGAGCCGCCGGCGGCCACCATGGCGGCCCGGTGGACGAGGCTGATGTTCGTGGGGTCGCGCGAGAACACGATCGACTGCGAGGTCGAATCGAACGATGCGGTGACGCCGTACTGGCCGGCGTTGAACGAGGTGATGAAGCCGCCGATCGTCGAGGCGTTGCCGCCGACCGACTCGCCCGACGCGTGCGCGTTCGCCAGGTTCGCGGTGAACGTCACGGTGTTGCCGACGACGCTCGCGATCGTCGCCGATTCCTGATCGGAGCCGGTCCCGATGACCACGACCTGGCCCGCCGCCAAGCCCGCGCTGTTGACGACGGTGACGCTATTGCCGGGCGGCAGGCCGACGGCCGCCGTGATCGTCGACGACGCCGCGACCGTGCTGTAGCTGTACGTCTGGACGATGCCGTCGACGCCGACGGTCAGGTTGCCATTCAATGCCGCAGCCGGCGGGTTTTCGAGCGTCCCATTGGCCGTGATCAGGGCCGTCGTATCGACGGTCGCGTTGCCCGCGTTCAGCGGCTGCACCAAGGTGCCGGCAGCCGTGGTGGCGAGCGACGCCGGCACTTCCGATGGCGTCGAGATCCCGACTTGGATATTCCCGGCGCTGATCGGCAGTTGCGTCACGACGGGCGAGAAGAGCTGTCCGCCGGCCTGGCCCGTGATATCGTAGCCGGCTTGCGAGATGCGGTCGGATTCGGTGGCCAGCGCGTTGGCGAAGTCGTTGAGCTGATTGCTGTACGGGATCAGCTTGTTGTTATAGGTGTCGAGCAGTCCGCCGAGTTGACCGCCGGTGATGTTGATGGCCGCCGGGTTGATCGGGTTGGGCGGCGTGACGAAGTCGACCTGAAGCGCCGGCGTACCGTTCGGATTCGTTCCGACGATCGGCGCGGCCAAATGGTAGGCGACCGTATCGTTGACGAGCGCCAGACCGTTGACCGTCACCAAGGTCGAGCCGTCGGCCTGGATCGAGGTCGTCGTCGGCACGTAGGTCGAGAGCGTATCGATCAGTTGATCGCGCTGATCTTGGTAGGTGTTCGGGTTGTCGCCGACCGCCTTCGCCGCCCGAATCTGACCGTTGAGCGCCGCGATCTGATCCATCGTCGAGTTGATCGTCGAGATCAGCGAGGTGGCTTGGGTCTGGACTTGCGTTTCCGACGTCGTGAGCGCTTGGCCGGCGGTATTGATCGACGTCACGAGGCCTTGCGCCGACGTGAGCAGGCCGGTGCGCTCGGCGTTCCCCTGCGGGTTGTTCGCCAGCGTCTGCACGGCCGTTTGGAAATTGGTGAACGCGGCGTTGATGCCGTTGGACGGCTCGCCCATGCTCGCTTGGAGCGCGGTCAGCACCTGCGATTCGGTGCTGTAGAAATTCTGCGACGACGTCGCGCCGCGGAAGAGCGCGTCGTAGGAATCCTGATGGATGCGCTGGATCGACGAGACGAGCACACCGGTGCCCTGCGTGCCGGGGCTCAGCCCGCCCGGATACACCGAATTGCCGTCGATCGGCGGCAGCTGACCGATGTTGACGACCTGACGCGACGCACCGGGCGTCCCCACATTGGCGACGTTTTGCGCGGTGACGTTTTCGGCTTCTTGGAACGTCTGGAGCGCCGAACCGGCGATCTGAAGGCCTAAGAAACTCATCCGGAGGCCCTCATGCTTTGCGGCTCACGATCACGCTGGAGTTTCCCTTCGACACGATGCCGCGGCGCTTGTAGGTACCGGTCGTTTCGGTCATCGCCTCGTGGATCAGTTCGACCGTCTTTTGCAGGCGCTCCATCCCGGCGAGGATCAGCGCCTTGTTGTTGTCGATCGTGATCGAGAGCGAGATGCCCTTGATCGACATCTCGCGCGAGAGTTGCTGGAAGGCGCGGCGCATCGGTCCGGGCGCGTAGGCGCAGACCTGCTCGAGCGTCAGATCGCCGAAACCGGCCTTCTGCATCTGCAGCCGCTTTTTGCGCGCCTGCTGGTGCAGGATGCGTTGACCTTCGAGCCGCCGTTCGCTGGCGTTAATCTTGTCGAGGTCCTTCTTCACGAGCCCATCGGTCATCGCGAGCGCGACCGTATTGAGCTCGCCGAGCAGGCGGCCTTCCTCCTGGAGCAAGGCCCGGAATGCGTCCCACGAGGCAGCGCTCATGTGGATTCACCCTTCTGCGGAGGGCGAACCCGGGCGGTTAGGCCGGCAGCGCCTCCAGCACCAAGCGGCCGAGCAGTTTCTCGACGATCTGCTCCGCGGGAACGTAATACTTGCCTTCCGCGATCCGGCGCTGCAAGTCGTTGACCAACGCCTCGCGATACATCGGCTCGGCGGTCACGCTGGCAGCCATCTCGGCAAAGCTCATGGCTTCGGTCGAGCTCACGTACTCGACGGGATTCGTATCGTACGACACGGACTGCGCCGCCTGCGCTTTGCGCTTGCGCGACGTCCGGTACGCGGAAACCGCCGATTCGATCTCGGCCCGGCTGATATTCATGCCGCGAAAGCACCCCCTGGACTGCGTCCTTGCTAAGGGTAGTGTCGGAGCCAGGTGCCGTTGACTTTAGCCGGGTCATGGCTTTTCGTCCTCGGTGGGCGCGAGAGGATTCGGCGGGACGCTCAGGGCGGGGGGCACGGCTGAACCGCTTACCGAGGCAGGCAGCGATGGCGCCGAGGACGGGGTCCCAAGGACGCTCGCGCGCAGCTGGGACTCGACCATCTTGGCGATGCCGAAGGAGCCGGTCTTGGCGATCGCATCGGCCCGCTTCTCATCGAGCATGTCGTTCCAGGTCTTATCCGCGTTGGATTGCGGTCCGAAGATCCCGTCGCTCTGGACCGTGCTATGCATCTCTTTGAACAGCATGCCGACGAAGACGCCCTCGAGCTGCGTCGCAGCATCGTGGAGCTTCTTGAGCGCGGCCTGCTGGTCGGCGCTGAGCGGGGCGGTCGAGCCGAGGGCTTTGATCGGATCCATCAGATGATATCGATATCGGCTTGGAGGGAACCGGATTCGCGCAGTGACTGAACGATTGCGATCAAATCGCGCGGCGACACGCCGATCGTGTTGAGCGCGCGGACGACTTGCGTGAGCGACGACCCGCCATTGATGTAGATCAGCTTCTGGCCGCTCTCGGACGTTTTGACCGTCGTGTTGGTCTGGGTGACGGTCGGCGCGTTGGTGAACGGGCCCGCCGGCACCGCTTGATTCGTCGTGCCGATCGTGATCGAGAGGTTGCCGTGTGCGATCGCGACCGGCGCGAGCCGGATGTCGCCGCCCATGACGATCGTCCCGGTACGCTCGTTGATCACGACCTTGGCCAACTGATCCGCGTCGATCGAGAGATCGCCGGCGTCGGCGAGAAACGACACCGGATCGTTCGTGTATTTGCCGGGCAGGTTGACGCGAACCGTCGCCGCATCGAGCGCGTGCGCGGTACCGCTGCCGAAACGGTGGTTGAGGGCCGCCACCGTATGCGCGGCGGTCTTGTAGTCGGGCGTGCTCAGCACGTACGAAAAACCGCTGGGATCTTGCTGCAGGTTGGTCACCATGTCACGCGCGATCACGGCGCCGCCCGGCACGCGGCCGGCGGTAACGAAATTCTTCGCGATCGAGTTGCCGGTGCCGGTGTCGGCCGAGAAGCCGCCGACCGAGATCGGGCCCTGCGCGGTCGCGTACACGAGGTTGTTCGGTCCGCGCAGCTCGGTGAGCAGCAGCGTTCCGCCCTGCAAGGTCGTCGAGTCGCCCAGTGCCGAGACGAGCACGTCGGCGTTGTCGCCGGAATGCGCGAACGGCGGGAGCTTCGCGGTGACGATCACGGCGGCCACGTCGCGCGTGCGGACGTCGGTCGAATTCGTCGAGAGCCCGAAGGTTTGCAAGATATTCTGAATCGTCTTGCTCGTGAAGAGCACCGAGGTCGAATCGCCGGTCTGATTGAGGCCGACGACGACGCCGTAGCCGATCAACTGGTTTGCCGTCACGCCCTGAACGTTGGCGATGTCCTTAAGCAGCACGCCCTGCGCGCTCGCGCGCAGCGGGATCGCGAGCACCGCGAGCAGCGCGAACGAGAGCAGGCCGGCGGCGAGTTTGCGCTTCATCGTTTTCATCCGAACAAGAACCCGACGATCTTCTGCAGGATGCCCTTGTTCCGTTCTTGCGTATCGATGCCGCTGAACTTCGCATCGATGTTCGCGACGTTCGAAGAGAGCACGCTGTCGGTGTTGTCGAGGTCTTCTTGGCGGATCGTTCCGGTCACGTGGAGCGCCTGCGGAATCCCGTTGATCGTCAGCTTCTGATCGCCGGCGACCTGGAGCGCGCCGCTGGGCAGCACGTTCGTGACGACCGCGGTCATCGAGCTCGTGAACGTCTGCACGACGGTCTGCGTTTTCGACAGACCCGTCGAGCTATTACCGTTGAGGCCGGCGCCCAGCCGCAGGATCGGCAGGTTGAAGAGGCCCGAGCCGCCGGTCGCCGTCGTCGAGTACGTGTTCGCGGTCGTGGCGGAGTCCGAGTTGTTGGCGCTGCCGTTGAAGTTGAAGACGATGTGCACGAGATCGCCGACCTGCGTCGCGCGATGATCGGCGCCGAGGTGCATCGGATGCCCGGGGGCAGCTCCCGGCGGACCCGAGACGTAGAGCGTGTCGGCCATGACCGGCGTCGCGAACGCCAGCAGAACTGCGAGCGCGAGCGAGGTGTGCTTGATCATTCGGAGTCATCTCCTCCCGGGAGCACGAGTTCGACGCGGTCGGGACCGGTCACGGTCCCCGAAAGCAGCCGGTTCGTCTGCGCGTTGTAGACGGTGACCGATTCGCCGAGGCCGCCGCCGGTCCGCGCGACCACGTCGGCCGTCAGCGCAACGCCGCCGTCGCGCACGATCAGGATCGCGCCCGAGCCGGCCTTGACCAGTTCGTTGACCGTCGTTTGCTCGACGAAGATCTGCGCCCCGTGCGGCGTCGCGGCGCGCAGCTTGCGGCCGGTCAACGACGCCAGGTCGACGGCCGCCCGGCCGTTGGAGAGCACGCGCGCCAGGGTCAGGTCGCCGGCCGCCAGGATTGTGCCCGGCGTCAGGTCGCGCGCGGCAACGGCCGTGTGGATGAACTGCTGCACGCGGTACCCGGCGGTCACCGTTTTGACGACGTGGCCGTCGACGGCGATTTGCACCGGCACCGCGATGTACGTCGAGTAGACCAGCGGCACCAGCGGCGCAACCGTGACATGCCCGAGGGGCACGGCCTGATCGGCCAGGCGGAACGCCGGCACGACGGCACGGTCGGGATCGCTGATCGACCCGAACGCGAGCTTGTCGGCGAGCGCAGCGATCTGCGTGCCGGGGACCGTCTGCACGGCAACCGGCGCGTACGCAACCGTCGTCGCCGCGCATGCCGCAGCCGTCGTGGCGAGAGCCACGAGCGGAGCGAGCACGACGGCGACGAGGTGGCGCAGGTGCATCATTACTGCTTCGTGTTCACGGCGGTCCCGAGGACCTGGTCGGCGGTCGACACGGCCTTCGAGTTCGCTTCGAAGGCGCGCTGCGCGGTGATGAGGTTGACGATCTCGGTCACGACCGAAACGTTGCTCTGCTCGAGATAGCCGCCCTGAACCGAACCGGTTCCGTTGAGTCCCGGAGCCGAGATCTGCGGCGCGCCCGACGCAGCCGTCTGGAGATACAAGTTCTGCCCTTGCGGCGAGAGGCCGGCCGGGTTCGAGAAGCGGACCAGCGTGATCTGACCGAGTTGCGTCGGCGCTAGCTGCCCCGGTGAGAGCGCGCTCACGGTGCCGTCCTGACCGACGGCGACTTGCGTCGCGTTGGCCGGGATCGTGATCTGCGGGCTGAGGAAGTAGCCGTCCGCGGTAACGATCGAGCCGTTCGAGTCTTTCTTGAACGAACCGTCACGCGTGTAGGCCGAGGTCCCGTCGGGCAGCGTCACCTGGAAGAAGCCGTCGCCCTCGATCGCGAGATCGAGCGAGTTGCCGGTCTGCTGGAGCACGCCTTGCGTGAACTCTTTTTCCGAGGCGCCGATCTTGGTGCCGAGACCGACGTCTTGACCGACGGCGATCTGCGAGGCTCCGACCGGCGTACCGGGCGCGCGCAACTGCTGATAGATCAAATCCTGGAAATGCGCCAAGTTGGCCCGGAAGCCGGTCGTATTGACGTTCGCCAGGTTGTTGGAAATCGTGTCGATGTTGTACTGTTGGGCGATCATGCCGCTGGCAGCGGTAAAGAGTGCTCGCATCATGGCGGGTGTGGGCTCCTACTAGCTCGTGCGGCCGACGGTGGCGATCGCCTGATTCGTCGCCTCGTCTTGGGTGGCAATGCTCTTTTCGTTGGCGTCGAACCAACGCTCGGCGTTGATGAGGTCGACCATCGACTTCACCACATCGCCGTTGCTTTTTTCTTCCGTGTATTGCAGGACCGTCGTGTTGTTCGCGGCGTGAATGCCGGCCGAGAGCGGTGCCGAGTAGTTCGTGCCGCCCAGCGGCTGCAGCGCCTGAATGTTGTTGAACTCGAAGGTCCCGATTTGCGCGGTGATGGCACCGTCGACGTTGACGTTGCCCTTGGTATCGACTTCGACTTTGCCCAGCGGCGGCATCGGAATCGGCTGCCCGCCGTCGCTGAGAACGTTCGCGCCGTCGACGGTCGCGAGCAGGCCGTTGGCGCCGCGCATGAAGGCACCGCTGCGCGTATACGAGATCTGGCCGGTCGCCGGATCCTGGGTTGCGAAGAAGCCCGGACCCGATAACGCGAACGAGTACGTGTTGCCGTTGGCGTAGAGCTGGCCTTGTTCGAAGCTGGTCGGCGTCGCGTAGGTGTCAGAACCCGAACCGAGCGTGCCGATCGCAACCTGCACCGGCACGCCGGGCAGGCGATTATCCGGCACTTGACCGGCATCGGTCTGGAACCGGTACAGCTGCGTTTGCGGCTGCGATTCGATCTGCAGGAGCGTGCGCTTGAAGCCGCTCGTCGATGAGTTCGCGAGATTATTCGCGACGTTATCGATCATGGCTTCCGCGACCATCGCTCCGGCCGCCGACGTGTAGAGCCCGCGTATCAAAAGAAAAAACCCTCCGCACACCAGGATGTCGCCGTTACCGGGCGACGTACGGAACCGTCAATCAATCGGGTTCCGCCGCGGCTTCCACCGTGCGAGGGTAGTCCAGCCGCGTCTACTATGGTATCGGCGCCCCGGCCAGGGACTTTAGGCCGGGCTCAGGCTACACGTTCAGGCGCGAGATTTCCGAGTAGGCGTCCAACAGCTTGCTTCGGATAGCAAGGGTGTAGGACAGGGCCAGGTTGGCCTCTTCGACCGACGTCACGACCTTTTGGATGTCGTTCGTCGCGCCCGTCGCCAGGTCGCGGGTGTTCTGGTCGGAGGTGTTGATCTTGTCGTTGACGTCGCCCAGCAGCTGCTTGACGGTATCCCTGAACGAGGTCGCCCCCGAGGCGTCTCCGCCGGGGATCGCCGTGACGTTGGGGGTCTCGTCGCCCTTGCCGAGGTCCGGGACGAACGTCCCGGGGACAACGCTGCCGATCGCGCTCGAGTAATCCACGCCTAGCTCTTGAGGATGTTCAAGGCGGCGCTGCCCATGCTGCGGGCTTCCTGGATCGCCGAGACGTTCGCCTGGTAGGCGCGGGAGGCGGAGATCATATCGACCATCTCCTTCACCACGTCGACGTTGGGCATATGGACGTAGCCGTTGGCGTCGGCATCGGGATGGTTCGGATCGTAGACCAGCCGGTCGGGGCTGGGATCGTTGACGATCCCGACCGCCTCGACGCCGTCGCGGCTCTTGCCGGGGTCGGCATTCGACGAGGAATCCATCGGGTTGAGGCTCGCGTTGGGATCGACTTCTTGCTTCTGCGCGAAGATCACGAGCTGGCGCTTGAACGATCCACCCTCGGGGGTCCGCGTCGTATTGACGTTCGCGAGATTGTTCGCGATCACGTCCATCGCCAGCCGTTCGGCCGACAGACCGGACGCGCTGACCTCGATCGAACTATACAATCCCATCGGTTACGCCTTCTCCTGAATCGCTTCGCGAATACGTGTGTATTGGGTCGAGAGCAAGGTGCTCATCGTCTGCGAATAGGCCGAATTAATCGACAATTTCGCCATTTCCTGATCGACGTCGACGTTTGAACCGTCGACCCGCATCTGCTGCGTGTCGTCCAGCGTGGACGTGACCGAGAACGGCTGCGCTTCGAAATTGGGGCCACCCGGAATCTGCTTGGGATCGTCCGTCACCATGGCCAGATCGGTGGAATCGTCGTAGCGCGGCAGCTCGGCCGCGAGCGCTTCTTTGAAGGTGACGTCGGTCCGCTTGAAGGCCGGCGTGTTGACGTTCGCGATGTTGTTCGCGATCGCAAGCTGCGCCTCGCCGGCTCCGGCGCCGGCGTCCTTGAGCATGTTGACCGTCGCGCCAAAGCTAATATCGCCCATCTCAACTCCTATCGGCCTATTTCTCCCTCGTCCTTAGAGAACCATGGCGGCGGCGTGCCTTTACACGAATGCTACACGGCCGCGCCTTTGAACTGCGCGGCGTACAGGCCGGCGTACCGCTCGCCGCGCGCGAGCAGCTCGTCGTGCGTGCCGCTCTCCCGGACGCTGCCGGACTCGATGTAGAGAATCTTCGTCGCGCGCCGGATGGTCGAGAGGCGGTGGGCGATGATCAGGGTCGTGCGGCCAGGCAGAAGCCGATCGAGCGCTTGCTCGATTAGCTGCTCGGAGTGACTATCGAGCGCGCTGGTCGCCTCGTCGAGGATCAGGATGCGCGGGTCGCGCAGGATCGCGCGGGCGATCGCGATGCGCTGGCGCTGGCCGCCCGAGAGGCGCGTGCCGCGCTCGCCGACCTTGGTTGCGTAGCCGTCGGGCAGGGCCGCCACGAACTCCTCGACGTTGGCTTCGCGAGCCGCCGCCCTGACCTCGTCGTCGGTCGCGTCGAGCCGGCCGTAGCGGATGTTCTCGGCGACCGTGCCGTTGAAGAGCTGGGTCTCCTGGGGCACGAGCGCGATCGCGCCGCGCAGGTCGTCGAGCTTGACCGTGGCGATGTCGATGCCGTCGATCGTGATCCGGCCGCCCTGTGGCTGGTAGAACCGCGGCACCAGGTTCACGATCGTCGACTTGCCGGCGCCCGAGGGCCCGACCAGCGCGACCGTTTCGCCGTGCAGCATTTCGGCGCTGAAGTCCGAGAGCACCGGCGGCGCGTCGTCGCGGTACGCGAACCAGACCCGCTCGAAGCGGATGTCGCCGGCAACCTTCGGCAAGGTGACGGCGCCGGGCGGATCGTCGGCTTCGATCGGCAGATCGAGGACGGCGAAGACGCGCGACGCGCCGACCAGCGCGCGCGAGAAATCGCCCAGAAAGATCGAGAAGCGGTTCATCGGGTTGATCGTCAGGGCCATCGCGCCGAAGAACGCGATCGCTTGCGCGGGCTCGATCCGCCCGGCGCCGATCTCGCGCACGACCATCACGATGATCGCGATGATCGCGAGCGACACGATCGTGGCGATCACCGGCGACTGGGTCTGGTTGAGCTGCGTGACCTTCATCTGCGCGCCGAAATAGGCTTCGTTGGCGCCGGCGAAGCGGTCGCGCTCGAAGTTTTCGCGCCGGAACGCTTTCACCACGCGCTGGTTCGCCAGGACCTCGGCCAGATTCGAGGCCAGATCGGCGATCAGTTCTTGCGCCGAGCGGGTGCTGAGGGTCACGAGGCGGTTAAACCGTCCGATCACGATCGAGACGACCGGCGTGCAGGCCAGCAACACCAGCGCCAGCAGCCAATCGAGCGAGACCATCCAGATGAGCGCCGCGACGAAGGTCACGGTCGCCTGCACCGTCTGCGGCAGCGAGATGCTCACCGCGTCGGTCATCAGCGAGAGGTCGTTGGAGAAGCGCGACATGAACTCGCCCGGCCGCCAACTGTCGAAATCGGCCAGCGCCATGCGGTTGACGTGATCGAACATGCGCGCCCGCAGGCTCGCGATCATGCGCTGCCCGCTCCAGGCCGTGAGGTAGCTCTGCCCGTAGCCGGCCAGATTGCCGATGACCTGCGAGAGAAAGATCAACCCGCAGACCAGCCACAGCGCGCCCCAATCGACGTGGGTGGGCAAGGTGACGCCCGCGACGGCGTGGCGGTAGTTGATGACCCGCGTCATCAGCAGGCCCGGCAATTGCAGCAGCACCGTCGGCGCGATGCCGGCGATCACGCCCATCAGCATCGCAAGCGAAACCTTGCCCAGATAGGGACGGGCCTCGCGGTAGATGCGGCGCAGGACCTCCGAACGGCTCACGCGGGTTCGGTCTCCTGCGGCGCCCGAACCCACCTCGGCTTCGCCTCGTCAATCGAGGCTGGGGTTGACACAGGACAGCTCACGCTTCGCGGTTTGCGCGCCGGGCTGCGAAACCTTCGCCGCGGCCGCCCGGTACCTCGGTCGTACGCCTTGGGAGGCTAGAAGCGTGGACTGTTATTTTCATCATGCGGTACCGTCGGCCGGCCCGTGCACGGGTTGTGGAAAGCCGATCTGCGCGACGTGCCGTTCGTCGGCCGGGGATTGCCCCAGCTGTCGCCTCGCCGCGCGCATCGACGCGGCGTCCGCGCAGCGCCGGGAGCTCGGCGGGGGCGTCGGACCGAGCCGGCCGTATCAGCCGCCACAGGGTCCCGCCCCGGGTCCCGCGGCCGGTGCGGCCGTTGCGACGGTGCGGCCCGAATCGCGCGCGCTGGTCGCGCTGGGCTACCCGTTTTGGCCGCTGGCGCTGATCGCGCTGTTCGATCCCTCACGCACCGAATACATCCGCCGCAACGCCTGGCAGGCTCTCGGCTTCAACGCCGGGATGTACGGACTCGGCTGGCTGTTTTCAACGATCGCGGCGATTCCGTTCATCGGCATCTCGGCCTGGCCGCTGCTGCCGTTCATCGTGCCGGTGACGATCGTGGCCAGCGTCGTGTACGCGCTGAAAGTCTGGCACGGCGAGGACGTCCGCGTCCCGTTCGTCTCGGACATCGTCGACCAGCGCCTCCACCCCTCAGCCTGACCGGCCGCCGGAGCTAGGCCAGGATTTCGGCGCGGTAGCGGGCGAGAAACGCGCGCGCCGCCGCTTCGTGGTCGAGGATCGGCGCGGGATAGCGGCGCTCGCCGAAGAGCGGCAGCGTGAGTTGCGGGCGCTCGCCGCCGCGCTCGAAGATCGAGGCATCGGGCAGCGCCGCGAGCTCCGGAATCCAGCGCCGCACGTAGCCCGCGGCGGGATCGAAGCGATGCGCTTGTTTGACCGGATTGTAGATGCGCGGATAGGCCGCCAAGTCCGCGCCGACGCCGGCGACCCACTGCCAGTTGCCGGTGGCCAGCGCCGCGTCGTCCTCGATCAACTGCCGGTCCCACTCGTCGCGCCCGACGCGCCAGTCGACACCTAGATCGAAGCACAGAAACGACGCGACGATCGCCCGGATGCGCGGGTGCATGCGGCCCGTCACGCGCAGCTCGCGCACGCCCGCATCGACGAGCGGAAAGCCCGTCGTGCCGGTCCGCCAGGCGTCGAGCTGCGGGTGCGTGCGCGCGAAGGCGAAGCGCCGCATCTTCTCTTGCAACGGCGCCTCGTCGAGCGCGTCGTTGTACCAGCCGAGCTGCAAGAAGAAATCGCGTTGGGCCAGCGCGCGTAACCACAGCCGCACCGCCAACCGCTCCTCGCTTAGGAGGAACGGGTCGGCCGCGCGCGCGCAGGCGCCGCGCACCGCAGCCCGCGCCGCGAGCAGTCCGAACGACAACTCCGCCGAGAGCTCGGCGGTCTGCCCCGCATCGGGCACGTTCCGCGCAGCGCCATATTGCAGGATCGGGCCGGCCAGGAACGCGCGCAGCTTCTCTTCCGCCGCGGCGGGCGAGACGGGGCCCACGTCGATCGCGCGCGCGCCGAACTCGGCCGGCTCGGGTAGGCCTTCGCTGGCGATTTCGGTCTGCGCGAACGTGACCGCGGACGCGACGTCGACGGGAACCAGCGTCCGCCAGCGTTCGTGATAGGGCACAAACGCGCGCCAGCCGTCACCGCGCTTGTGCGCGAGCGCGAGGTCCTCGGGCGGGATCACGGGCGCGTCGTGGACGGCGAGCACGCGGATGCCCGACTCTTCGAGCGCGGCTTGAACGTCGCGGTCGGCGCGGATCTCGCGCGCGTCGTAGCGCACGGTCCAAGCGACCGTGCCCGCGCCAACCCCGCGGGCGAGCGAACGCAACGTCGCGGCGGTCGCCCCGCGCCGGACGATCAGCCGGCCGCCACGGGCCCGCAGGGCGGCGTCCAGGGCGGCGACGGCCGCGCAAAAGTAATTCGCCCGCCGCGGCGACGCGCGCAGTCGCGCCGAGCGCGCCGGATCGAGGACGAGCACGGGCACGACCTCGCCGAACCGCGCGGCGTCGGCCAACCCCAGATGATCGTCCACACGCAAATCGCGCGTAAACGCGAAGATCGTCTTCAGCGCGCTGCCGGGTGGTCGGTCATAGACCGCGGTTCTGCACGGTTGCGCCGGCCCTCCTCTGCCGAGCCGCCGGGTGGACCGGCAAGCCGCGAGGCTCACAATCTCGCGCATGTCAGAGGAGAAAGGTAAAATTTCTGCTCAAATGCTCGAGCGTGTCCCGAATTGCTCTCCGCGGGTGCACGCCCCGTGACGTGCTGCGTCTGATCAAGGACGGCGTGCTGACCGGTCCGCTCCCCGCGGGCGAAACGTGGCAATCCCGTTTGGCCGTCTGGCTCGACGAGATGCACGAAGGCCGGCGCTTGCTGATGGTCGCGGAATACGGCGGCGCGCTGGTCGGCTTCGGCCAGTTGATCTTCCGTTTCGCCGACGGTTATCAGGATGCCGAAGCCGCCAACGGTGCGGACATAGCGATGGTCGACACGATCCGCGCGCGGCCCGACGCGCCGCCGAACCTCGCCTCGCACATCATCGGCGAACTCGAACGCTACGCGGTCAAGCACCGCGTGCGCACCGTGACCTTCCTCGTTCCGATGGACAACAATCGCGCGCTCAATCAAGTCAAAGCGTGGGGCTTCGAGGAATTCCGGATCATGCCCGACGGCCCGCGTCTGCTCGCGTTTTTCCGCAAGCGCCTGGCCTGAGGCCGGGCGGGTCAGCCGCCGATTTCGCTCAGTGCGCGCATCGCGCTCGCGGTCTGTCCGACGCCCAGATGGTGGCGCTCCGGCTTCACGTACATCGACCCGCGTAAGATCGCGATCAATTCTTCTTCACCGCCGCCGCCGCGCACCGGGGTGCGCAAATCGATGAAATGGTCGCCGAAGAGGCACAGCTTTAAGCGGCCGTCGGCCGAGAGGCGAACGCGGTTGCACGTCTCGCAATAATCGTGCGAGAGCGGTGAGATCACGCCGACACTGCCGGGCGCGCCGTCGAAGGCGTAATAGCGCGCCGGACCGTTGCCGGCGGGTCCGTCGACCGGGCGCAGGTCGCCGGTGGCGCGGATGCGATCGAGGATCTCGGTCGCGCTGATATACGCGCCGGCGTGGTCGCCGACGTTTTCCGCGACCGGCATCATCTCGATGAAGCGCACCGCGACGGCGCGCTCGCGCGTCAGTTCGGCGAAGGCCTCGACTTCGTCGTCGTTCTGGCCGCGCATCACCACGCAGTTGAGCTTCACCGGACCGAGACCGCTCGCGAACGCCGCATCGATTCCCGCCAGGACGCGATCCAGGCCGGGCCGGCGCGCGATAGCGAAAAAACGGTCCTCGCGCAGCGTGTCGAGCGAGACGTTCACGCGCGTCAGACCGGCGGCGCGTAAGGCGGGCGCCTGTTCGGCGAGCAGCAAGCCGTTGGTCGAAAGCGAAATATCGTCGATGCCGTCGACCGCGGCGATCGACGCGACGAGCCGCTCCAGATCGCGCCTCACCAGCGGCTCGCCGCCGGTCAGCCGGATCGCGCGGACCCCGATGCGTGCGGCCGCGCGCACGATCGTGACGATCTCCTCAAAGGTGAGGATCTCGCTTTTCTCGATCCACGGCAGCCCCGCTTCGGGCATGCAGTAGACGCAGCGCAGGTTGCAGCGATCCGTCACCGAGATGCGCAGATAGGTTATCGGCCGCTGGAAGGCGTCGGCGAGCCGCGGCTCGGTGGGCGACGCGATCAAGTCGATCATGAGATCGACCGGGGTTCGCGGGCCGGGCGCGTTACTCCGTCGTGAAGACCCCGCCGTCGATCTTGACGTTGAGCTGGTAATTCGAGAACGTCGAGGCCACGTCGGCGCTGTAATGCGGGATCTCGACCTTGCCGGTCTGCGACTTGATCACGTAGTTGCCGTCGACGAGGATATAGGTCTGCTGAAACGAGATGGTCCCCCCGTCTTTGTAGATGTACGCCATCGAGCTGACCGTTGCAGTCGCGTCGTCGACGCTCACATCGACGTGGTCGATCCGGCCGTTCTTCTTACGGACGAGGCGAAAGTGCGACGTCGTGCCGTCGTCGGAGAGGGGGGTCACGTCGTAGACCCGCGGCCACTCGCTGGGCGGTTCGAGCTGCGGGTAGACCTTCTTGAACGCATTTGCCAGCACCGGGACGGTATCGAACACCACGGCGTTCTTGTCCGGCTGCTCGAAGTAGGCTTTGCCGTCGAGCGCCGGGCTGATGAACGGAAAGCCGTGGGTCGTGATCTCCACGTGCAAGTCCGCCTGGTAGGACTTCAGCCCGGCGTTGACTTGCTGCATGCGGACGAAGACCGCCGGCGCGTCGCCGGCCGGCGGATCGGCGGAAACGCCGGCGGCCGCGAGCCCGGTCAGGGCGGCCGCGAGGATCAGGCGGGCGAGGAGCGCGAGCATTGCGCTCTATGCTACCCGAGGCGGCTGGGAATCGCTTCGCAGGGCAGCCCGAATCTCATCGATGACCGTCGTGTCGGTTTCCGTACGCAACCGCTCGTCGAGCGCCGTCAGCGCGCGCGGCGAACCGATTCGGCCCAGCGCCCAAGCGACGTGGCCGCGGACGAGCGGATGCGGGTCGGCGGCGAGGGCCGCTTCGAGTACCGGCACGTCGGCGCGGTCGAGGCCGTTCCCCAGCACCACGGCCGCATTGCGCCGCAAGATCGCCGCGCCGCGCCAGCCGAGCGCCGTGCGCGCGTAGCGGCGTTTGAACTCCGCACTGCGCAGCCGCAACAGCTCGGCCGCGCGCGGCGCTTGCATCGCGGCATCGAGCGGGACGAAGGCGCGCGCGTTGCGCGGCGCGCGCTGCGTCGGCGGGCAGACGTCCTGACACAGATCGCAGCCCCACAGCCAGGTGCCGATCAGCGGCCGCAGTGCGCGCGGTATCGGCCCCACGCGCTGGGTCAGATCGGAGATACAGCGGTTCGCATCGATCGTGTAGTCGCCGCGCAGCGCGCCGGTCGGGCACGCGTCGACGCAGCGCGCGCACGAGCCGCAGGTCGTGCGCAGCGGCGGATCGGGTGCGAGTTCGAGCGAGGTGACGACCTCGCCCAAGAAGACGTAGGAGCCCAAGCCCGGCGCGATCAGGTTCGTGTGCTTGCCGATCCAACCGAGGCCGGCGCGTTCGGCGAAGGCGCGTTCCGCAACCGGCGCCGTATCGCAGGCGATCGCGGCGGTTCCGCCGATCGCCTCGATCGCCCGCGCCAGCTCGCCGAGCATGGCGCGCATGCGACGATGATAGTCCTCCGACCACGCGTAGTTGGATACGCGCCCGTGGCCGCGCCGTTCGGCTGCGCCCGGCGTTGCGTACGCGACGGCCACGCACACGACGCTGCGCGCACCCTCGAGCAACGTTCGCGGATCGCTTGCCGCTGCGGCGTAGGCCGCATCATACGGCCAGGCAGCGAGATCGCCGCGCGCAAACGCCGCCGCGAGTCGCGCGCGCGCCGATTCGGGTGGCTCGGCCGGCGCGATGCGCACGGCGCCGGCACCGCACGCGCGAGCGGCGGCGAGCACGGCAGTCCGCGCGTCGCCGGCGTTCAGAGCGTCGGCAGACCGCCGCGCCGGCGGCGAGCGGGGAACGCCCGGTCGACGGCCGCGATCTCCTCGGCGCTTAAGCGCAACGTGCCGCCCGCCGCGTTCTCGCGCGCATGCGCGAGCTGCGCGGCGTTGGGAATCGCGAACGTGCCCTCGTCACGCGTGAGAAAGGCGAGGATCACGGCGTGGACGCCGGCACCGTGCGCGGCGGCGATCTTCTCCAACACCGCCGCACCCGGTCCGTCGTGCCAGTCGCCGCGCCCGAACGGCGTGTAGGCCACGATCGCGATGCCCGCGTCGCGGCAGAACGGCACTTCGTGCGCCTCGATCGTGCGCTCGCCGAGATGGTAGAGCACCTGATTGCAGGCGATGCGCTCTTTGCGCAGCGCCGCCTGCGCCGCGCGCAGATCGTCGACCTCGAAGTTGCTCACGCCGAGCGAGCGGATGTCGCCGTCGGCGACGAGTTGCTCGAGCGCGCGCATCGTCTCTTCGAGCGGCTCGCTGCCGCGCCAGTGCAGCAGGAAGCAATCGAGATAGTCGACGCGCATCCGTTGCATCGACGCATGGCAGGCCGCGATCGTGCCCTTGTACGATGCGTTGTACGGCAGGACTTTCGAGACCAGAAAAAGCCGTTCGCGCGGCAATCCCGCGATCGCATCGCCCACGAACGTCTCGGCACCGCCGTCGCCGTACATCTCGGCCGAATCGAGGTGCACCATCCCGAGCTCGATCCCAGCGCGCAGCGCCTGCAGCGCTTGGTCGCGAGCGCTGCCGCGCAACGGCACGTTCCAGGTGCCTTGACCGATGACCGGGACGGCCGCTCCGCCGGCGCCGAACGCACGCGCGAGCACGGCTAGAAGATCTCGAACGCGGGATCGAGCGCCGCATACGCCAGCAGACCGTCGCGCAGGTGGCGCACGCCGCCGAAGCCGGCCTCGCGCAAGCGGCGCGCGGCCCAGCGCGATTTGACGCCGACCCGGCACGCCACGACATAGCGCCGCGTGATGTCGAGTTCGTGCAGGCGCGCTTCGAGTTCGCTCGCCGGCAGCGTGACGGCTCCAGCCGGCGCGCCGAGCACCGCCTCGTGCGGTTCGCGCACGTCCAAGAGCACGGCGCGCGGATCGGCGGCGAGCAACGCATCGAGTTCGGCGGCGAGGAGCTCGCCGGCGTCGGTATCGTCGTCAACGGCGGCCGCATCGGGCGAGACGTCGTGCAGCACCGGCGCGTCGCCGCATAGCGGACACGCCGGATCGCGCGCGACGCGGACCTCCCGCACGCGCGCATCGAGCGCGTCGATCAGCATCAACCGCCCGCCGAGCGGCGTTCCGATGCCGAGCACGAGCTTGAGCGCTTCGGCGGCTTGCCACGTTCCGACGATCCCCGCCAGCACGCCGAGAACGCCGCCTTCGGCGCAGTTGGGCACGAGTTCGGGCGGCGGCGGCACGGGATACAGGCAGCGGTAACACGGGCCGCCGGGTACACCGAAGACCGCGACTTGACCGTCGAAGCGAAAGATCGAACCGTACACATCAGGCTTGCCTTCGAGCACGCACGCATCGTTGATCAGATAGCGCGAAGCGAACGTATCCGTGCCGTCGACCACGACGTCGTAGAGGCGCACGATCTCGCGCGCGTTCGACGCGTCGAGGCGCAGCGGCAGCACGTCGAAGGCGACCTGCGGGTTAAGCGCGTGCAGGCGCTGCGCCGCCGTCGCGGCTTTCCCCGCGCCCACGTCTGCGGTCGCATACAGGATCTGGCGCTGCAGGTTCGTCACGTCGACCTCGTCGTCGTCGACGACCCCGATGCGGCCGACGCCGGCCGCGGCCAGATACGCGAGCACGGGCGAACCAAGGCCGCCCGCGCCGACGACGAGCACGCGCGCCGCCGCGAGTTTCTCTTGCCCCGCGAGCCCGACTTCGGGGATCAGCAGGTGCCGGCTATAGCGTCGCAGATCGACGTGCCCCGCGAGCGACGGCATCAGAGCGGCATGTCGACCGCGAGCGGCAGGTCGCGCTGCGGGGCTTCGGTGCGCGGATGACGCTCGTTGAGCCACGCTAAGATCGCCGCGCGCGAGTTATCGCCCGCGAACGTGTGATCGCTGGCGACGGTCGCAAACGTCTTCGGCTCGGGAGCGCGCGCGAAGAGGTCCTCGACGCTCGAGCGGGCGACCATACCGTCGCGCTCGGCGGCGATGAATAAGGTCGGCCGCCCGGCCAGCCGCGGCAGCGCCGCATCGAGCAGCGGCTGCCACGCCCCGGCGAGTTCCGGTAGCGCGAGACCGTCGACGTACGACGAGCGCAAATCGACCACGCCGCCGCGCGCGAGTGCGGCCAACGCTTGCGGACGGCCGTAGCCGGTCGCGATCGAGATCGCTCCGTCGATCGACGGGTCGCCGCCCGCGGTGCACAGGGCGGTCGTCGCGCCCATGCTGTGCCCCATCACGTACAGCGTGCTCGCGCCGCGCGTGCGCGCCGCCGCTACGACGCCGTTCATCGCATCGATCAGATCGCTCGCCGCGTCGAGCCGGCCGCCGCTCGAACCGAGCTTGTGGCCCGGAAAATCGAGCGAATAGACGCTGAATCCGTGGCTCGCCAGAAAGGCGCAGAGCATGTCGAGGTTGTGCTTCGAGCTGGAATACCCGTGTCCGGCGACGAGCGTGATACCGCGCGGCCGGCGCGCTTCGTAGGCGAGCACCGCGACGCTTTGCCGGCCCGCGTCGACGCGCAACAGTTCGACCTTCACGGCGCGGCGTTCGCGATCCAGGCGGTCGCGCCGTCGCGATAGGTCTCGCGCTTCCAGATCGGCGCGCGCGCTTTGAGCGCGTCGATCGCGTATTCGCAGGCGTCGAACGCCGCGCCGCGATGGGGCGCGCCGACCGCGACGGCGACGCTGGCTTCGCCCAGCGCGACGTGGCCGGTACGGTGCGCGATCGCGATCTTCAGCGGACCGAAGCGCGCGTTCGCTTCGGCCGCGATCGCCGCAAAATCCGCCAGCGCGAGTTCGGTATAGGCTTCGTAGTCAAGCGCGGAGACCGCGCGCTCGTCGCCGTTCGACGTCTCGCGCGTCGTGCCCACGAACGTGCAGATCGCCCCGTGCGCGGGATCGCCGACCGCCGCCGCGACGGCCGCGATATCGATCGGGTCGGGCCCGAGGACGATCATCCGCCGCCCACCGGGGGGAGCAGCGCGATCTCGTCGCCGTCGGCGACCCGCGCGGCGCCGTCGACGAGCACGCCGTTGCGGGCGAAGCGCGTCGAGGCGCGCATCCGCGCGGCGTCGGGAACGGCCGCGGTCAACGTCTGCCACACCTCGTCGAGCGAAGCGCCCGACGCGACATCGAGTTCGCGCTCGCCGAAGCCGAGCAGTTCGCGCAGACGCGCGAATGCGAGCACGCGCAGCGCCATCAGAAGCCGCCGAGGTCGGTCGTGTAACCGTTGCGTTCCAGCCACCCACGGCTCGCGTCGTGCCGGCCGAGCAGATCGATCCGGTTGCAGATCAGCTTGTGCAGCAGCACTTCCCAAAAGTGGCGGTCCTGGTTGTAGACCTCGTCGGGGATCTGATTGCGCTCGCGCGAGAACTCGCGCAGCGCCTCCCAATCGCCGCGCGCCAACAGGTCGCGCAGAGCGTCGTCGTATTCCGGGGACGGAGCGGCGGGCTGCATCAGGCGGTCTTCTTTTCCTCGGCGAAACAAAAGCGCTCGATCGCTTGAGCGACGCCGTCGTGCTCGTTGTCGCCGGTCACGTAGCGCACGGCCGAACGCACCTCCGGCAAGGCGTTGCCCATCGCGACGCCGATTCCGGCCCAGGCCAGCATTGGGACATCGTTGCGCGAATCGCCGACCGCAAGCACGCGCTCGCTCGATATCTGGAAATCGGCACACAAGCGCGCGAGAGCGTTGCGCTTACTGGCTTCACGATTCAGAACCGCGCATTCGACGAAGTCGAACCACGTCTCGTAGCGGTAGCTGAGCGGCAGATCGCCGAACTCGCGCTGCAGCACGGCGACGGCGGCCTGGCCGAGGAAGCGAACGAACGTCGGCGCGCCGCCGTGCAACGCCTCGAGCAGCGAGGGCACTTCGCGCCAAGCCGGGCCGAGCATATCCTGCATGTAGACGTGCGAGCCGCGCCGGCGCCAGAACGACTCCTGCGCGTACACGGCGACGTCCACGCTATTGCGCTCCGCATATTCCAGCATCGCCTTGGCATACTCGAGCGGCACGGGCATGTGCGCGAGCGTCCGATTGGCGCGGAAATCTTTGGTCAGCGCGCCATGGCAGCAAATGACCGGCAGGCTGATGCCCAAGTCGTGCGAGACGCGGATCGGCGTGTCGACGCCGCGCCCGGTGACGAGCACGACGCGGATCCCGGCCTTGAGGGCGCGCGCGATCGCCGCGCGGTCGCCGGCCGAGATCGACTCGTCGGGAGCCAGGAGCGTGCCGTCGAGGTCGAGGGCGATGAGGTCGATTGGCTGGGTCAAAGGGGGCAGTTCGTCTTTCGGCTAGGGAGTGAGCCGCCGCTCCATGCGCACGACGCGCATGCGATAATTTCCGTCGGCATCGAGGCGTACGTTGGGCGGCTGGGAATCGGCGCCGCCGCCGTCGAGCAACGACGCCGGGTCGATGCCTGGTTCCGGATCTGCCCAGTAGTCGTCAATGACGGCAAACCCGGCAGCCCGGTACGCGGCGAGCGCCCGACCATTGTACCCTGCCACCTCAAGGTGCAGCCGGCGAAAGCCTTCGGCCGCCAAAACCGCCACGAAGGCGTCGAGGATGCGCCGCCCCAGACCCCGCCCGATGCAGGCCGGGTCCAGAATGATCCCGAGCTCGCCCTCGCCCGCCCTGGGAGCGGTGTGGCGGACAATAAGCGAGGCCACGACGCGCTCGCCCTCCAGGCCCACGAAGGGCCGGCGGCGCGCCGGATCGCGGTTCAGCTCGGTCCATAGCTCGTCGGCGTCGCCGCTCGTGAGGACCGGGACGTTGTACTGGAAGAACAACGGATCGCTGTGCCGGCCCCACGCGGCAAGCGCGTCGACGTCGGCGCGGCACATCGGCCGCACCGCAACGAACGCCTGCTTGGAAACGTTATCCGGCATATGCGCCACCTCGTTCGGTCCGCGGCCGCAACGACCGTCGCCTGCCTGGCCCTGACGGGCACCGTTCTGGGCCAGGACGGCGACCGCTGCACGCACGATCTCCTGAGCGTTGACGGCGCGGCATTGACGGCCACCTTTTGCGTGACCGCCTCGGCCGACCGGCACGTCGTCGTCGCCGAAACCTTTGCGCGCGGCGGCCAAAGCTTCTCGCGAACCCTGGCGATCGATGCGGTCGAGGGCGCGACGGTCACGCGCGCGGTCGACGATATCCCGCTCACGGATTTAGGATCGCCCAAACAACTGCACGTCACGGTCGCCTATCGGAACGGAATCGCGACGCTCGAACACGCCCTGCTGCTGCCGGGCGCCGTCGTCTTAAAGTAGCCGCAACCCTCGCTCCCCCGGGACGGTTAGTACAGCGCGATATGCGGATGAGAGCGTAGGGCGTTGTCCTGTACGGCCCAGGCCCCCGATCTGGGGCCTGCGGAGCGCAGCCGCTACCTGATCGAGCACTTGCCGGCAGGCCTGTTTCGCGTCCCCGACGGCGCGCAAGACGGCGTTGCCTGGCGCGTCGCCAGCGAGCCGTTTCGCTTAGCGCCGGCAACCGTAGCGAAGATCGCAGCGCTCGGTCCGGATCTGGTCGCGTTCTACCGCGCGCTCAACGGGCTCTATACGCGCAGCGCGCGCGGCACGATCCCCGGCTTCGTCGCCGAGTATCTCGACCGCGGTAAGCCCGAGAGCATCGTCAAACTCGCGCGGCAGAACCGCTTCCGGTCGGACATCCCGCAGGTCATCCGGCCCGACTTGATCTTGACCGACGGCGGCTTCGTCGCGACCGAACTCGATAGCGTCCCCGGCGGCATGGGCTTCGTCGGTGCGATGGCGCAGACGTACTGCGAACTCGGCTACGACTCGGTCGGCGAGGCCGAGGGCATGCCGCGCGCGTTCGCTGCGATGCTCGCGGCGACCGCGCAAAAAGAGCGCCCGAGCGCGGCGATCGTCGTCAGCGAGGAATCGGCGGATTACCGCGGCGAGCTGACGTGGCTCGCGGAGCGCGTGCAGGCGCTGGGCCTTGGAGACGTCACGGTCTGCGCGCCGGCCGACATCGTGTTCACCGAAGAAGCGCTGTTCGTGCGCCGGGCCGACGGCCGCGAAGACCGCATCGACGTGCTGTACCGGAACTTCGAGCTGTTCGATCTGCTCAACGTGCCCAAGCAAGAACTGATGCTCTACGCGGCGCGCCACAACCGCGTGAAGCTCACGCCGCCGCCGAAAGCGCAACTCGAGGAGAAATCGAGTTTCGCGTTGCTGCACCACCCGGCACTCGAAGCGTTGTGGCGCAAGGAACTCGGCGACGACGTTTTCCAGCGGCTACAGGCACTGTTTCCGCAAACCTGGATCCTCGATCCGCGCCCGTTGCCGCCGCAAGCGGCGATCGTCGGCCTGACCGCCGGCGGCGTGCCGGTCAGCGACTGGCTGCAACTGGAGTCGCTCGGCAAGGGCGAGCGCGATTACGTCGTCAAGCCGTCGGGCTTTAGTCCGCTGGCCTGGGGTTCGCGCGGCGTCCAAATCGCCAACGACCTCACGCGCGAAGAGTGGCGCGAAGCGCTCGTCAGCGGCCTCGGCGCGTTCGAGCGGACGCCGCACATCCTGCAACGTTTCCACAAGGGCCGGCGCGTCCGCGTCGACTATTTCGACCGCGCGGGCGAAACGATGCGCTCGATGGACGGGCGCGTGCGGCTGACGCCGTACTTTTTCGTCGCCGGCGAAGACGTGAGCCTGGGCGGCATCCTTGCGACGGTCGCCCCGGCGGATAAGCGCCTCATCCACGGCATGAGCGACGCGATCATGGCACCCTGCGCCGTCGCGGACGACGGCGCCTGAACGCACTGCCCGCCTTCACAACGCATCGGAGCCGGCTCCTCGGCATCGCCGTCGCCTGTGCGGCGGCGGTCATCGTGATCGTGCTTGCGCCGGCGTGGCTCGGCGGCTGGGTCCGCGCCGTCGCGGCGTACGATGCCGCCGCCGTCATCCTGCTCGCCTTCGACTGGCTCTTCGCGCTGCGCAACGACGCGACGCACACCGAGCGCCGCGCGGCCCAAGCCGACCCCGGCCGCAACATCGTGCTCGTACTCGTGGTGATCAGCATTCTCGCCGGACTCGGATCGGCCATCGTCATACTCGGGCGCGGACCCAACGTGCCGGCGGGCGATCACGCACTCGCGCTAGCGTTCGGGATCGCTGCCGTCGTGCTCGGCTGGCTGTTGATCCACACGACGTTCATCTTCCGCTACGCGCACCTGTTCTATTACGATTCCGATCAGGACGGGACGGCGCAGCGCGGCCTGGATTTTCCGGGCACGAAGGATCCCGACGATTACGACTTCGCCTACTTCTCGTTCGTGATCGGAATGACGTTCCAGGTGTCGGACGTGCAGATCACCGATCCGGGCGTACGCAGCCTCGCGCTCGTCCACGCGCTGCTCTCGTTCGGCTACAATACCGCGATCATCGCGCTGGGCGTGAATCTCGCCTCAAGTTTGCTGAACGCGCACTAGCGCGCTCAGGCGCCGTAGACGTCCTTCGTCTTCCAAGCGATGTTCTGCGCGCGGTCCCCGACGCGCTCGATATTGGCGAGCACGAAGAGCAAGATCGTTCCGGCGGGCACGGTGCCCGAGTCGGCTTGCATCTCGCTTTGCAACGCTTCGATGCCGCTGCGATAGAGCTGGTCGACTTCGTCGTCGCGCGCGATGACGCTGTCGGCGACGGCGGTATCGCCCTCGCGGTACGCCCGCATCGCGTCGGCAAGCATCGTTTGCGCGACCGCGGCGATCTGCCCGATCTCAACCGACGCGGGGCGGACCGGGACGTCGATCAGCTTGATCGCGTTCTTGGAGATCTCGACGGCATAGTCGCCGATGCGCTCGAGGTCGGTGACGATCTGCAGGGCGCCGGCGATGGCACGCAGTTCGCTCGCCACCGGCTGCTGCTTCCAGATCAGCTCGATACAGGCCGATTCGACGCGCCGGCGGATATCGTCGATCTCGTCGTCGCCGGCGATCACGCGGGCGGCCAGGGCGCCGTCGCGGCGCTCCAGCGCATGCGTCGCCGAGCGGATCGCATCGAGGGTCAGTGCGCCGAGCCGGACGACGTCGAGCCGCGCGTTATCTAAAGCTTGGTGGTAGGCGGTGCGCATTGAGTCACTATAGCACGCGCGAAGTCCCGTGACGCAGCCTTAATCTCATCTTACGAAAGGGTGCCCTTCTTCGGCCCGGAAAGCGCGCCCCACATGGACGATATTCTGACGGTCGAGCGCGACGGCGGCGTCGCGACGATCACGCTGAACCGGCCCGCGGTCCTCAACGCGCTCAACGCCGCCTTGCTGACGCGGCTCGAAGCCGTGCTGACCGAGTTCGCCGGCGATCCGGCGCTGCGCGCCGTCATCCTGACCGGCGCGGGCGAGCGCGCGTTTGCTGCCGGAGCGGATATCGCGGAGCTCGCCGAGCTTGACGGCGCCGTCGCCGGCGAACGCAAGGCGCGCGCGGGCCAGCGAGTGACGCAGTTGCTCGAGGCCTTACCGGTGCCGGTCATCGCGGCCGTCAACGGTTTTGCGCTCGGCGGCGGCTGCGAGCTCGCGATGGCCTGCGATATTCGCATCGCCGGCGAGAACGCGAAGTTCGGTCAGCCGGAGGTCAACCTCGGCGTCCCACCCGGCTACGGCGGAACGCAGCGCACGGCGCGCCTGCTCGGCTCCGGCGCGGCGCTCTATCTCTGTCTTACCGGCGAGATGATCGATGCGGCGGAGGCCTTGCGGATCGGGCTCGTGCAACGGGTCGTGCCGCTCGCGGAACTGCGCGCGGAGGCGCAGCGGATCGCGAGCGTCATCGCAGCCAAGGCGCCGCTTGCCGTGACCGCGGCGAAGCGCGCGATCCGCGAAGGTGCGGCACTGCCGCTAAGCGAGGGCCTCGCCCTTGAGGCGCTGCACTTTGGCACGCTGATCGGTACGAGCGATTTCCGTGAGGGAACTCGCGCGTTTCTCGAAAAGCGCAAACCGGCGTTCGAGGGGCGCTAGGCCGAGCGCAAACTCCGCGAGCGGTGGCCCAAGACCTTGATGAACACGCCGACGAATTCCGGTTCGAACTGCGTGCCGCTACAATTCATCAATTCCGCCAAGGCCTGGGCCGGGGTGCGCACCCGCGAGTAGGGGCGCGACACGGTCATCGCGTGGAAGGCGTCGACGACCGCGATGATGCGCGACTCGTAGGGGATCTCGTTGCCGACGAGCCCATCGGGGTACCCTCGCCCGTCGACGCGTTCGTGGTGCGAACGCACGATCGAGCGATACTTCTCGAGCTGCGGAAAGCCGGCGACGATCGCCCCGCCGATATCCGGATGGCGGCGGATATGCGCCCACTCCTCGGCATCGAGCTTATCGGGCTTGTTGAGGATACTGAGCGAGATCGCGTGCTTGCCGATGTCGTGCAGCCGGGCCGCGGTCGTAATCCGGGTGACCGATACCGGTTCGAGTTCGAGACCGGCCGCTAACCGCTGCGCCAGCAGCCCGACGGCGTCGAGGTGCGCAGCCGTCACCGGATCGCGGTGCCGCATGAGGTTCACCAGACCGTCGACGAGCAATGCGTCGGCTTCCAGGGTCGGCAAATCGAGCCGGTTATCGGCTGACGGTTCGATCATCGCGGGGTTCCGATCGTTAGGCGGAGCGTGCGATACGGGGACGGTAGCTGAGCATCGCGGCAAACGCGCCGGCAAGCTCCGGATCGAACTGCGTGCCGGCGGCGGCCAGCACTTCTTCCATGGCCTCGTTGGTGGTGCGAGCCGTACGGTACGGCCGGGCGAGCGTCATCGTGTGGAACGCATCGGCGATCGCGATGATCCGGCTCTCCAGCGGAATCTCTTCGCGCAGCGTGCCGGCGGGGTAACCGCGGCCATCGAACCATTCGCGCTGTGCGCGGACGATCGGCGCGATGTGGGCCAGCGCGGGCATGGCGGCCAACGTATCGGCACCGTACACGGGATAGCTTTGGACGTCTTTGCGTTCGGCAGCGGTCAAGGGCATCGGCTTCGCCGCGATCGAGCGAGCAACGCGCATTTTCCCGATGTCGTGGAGCTTCGCGGCGAGCGTAACGCGGGCGACGGTCGCGGCGTCGAGGCCGAGGGTCACGGCGAAACGCGTCGCCAGTTCGGCCATAATTTCACTGTGTTCGGCCAGTTCCGCATCGTGCAACCGCAGCGCGGCCAGCAGGCCGTCGGCGATGGCGGCGGCTTGCGGATCGACCGTCTCCTTTGCGGACGACATCGCGCCCGACGAGCGGAGATAATCGACGGCTTCCTGCCGGAGTTTATTCGCAAAACGAACCCGATCGGCGAACGCTTCGCCGGGGAGCGTCGTCTGGTGCAGCACGCTGTCCAGACAACCCAGGATCTCTTCACCGCCCGGGGTCGCACGTTCGAAATCGATCCACGCCCGAACGCGCCGCGGGTTGTTCGTCCGCTGAGCCTCGGACACGATCTTCACGCATGAATCGATCGTATGAGCCGGCCAGGGGAGCGAACGATAAAGCGACTGCGGCAGTGCTTCGAGCACGTCTTGGGAGATAGTCATTTCGTCCTCATCTACAAGTGCGAAAGCGGTAGAAGGCATCCTCAGCTCACCACGGCGGCGGAAGTACAATCTGAATCGCCACGATAATGGCGGCAGCGGCTGCGACCTGTGACATAACGTTCAAGGTAGAGCTCCTCAGTCACGAGCGAGTGATCTACCGAGATAGTAAGGCCCCACGGCATAAGCCGATCTCCCAAGATCTGGGGAGATTGTGACAGCGCCTAGTCGATCCAACCCATTTCATGGGCGTATGCAACGGCGGCCGCCCGGCCGGAGCAGCCGATCTTGGAGCAGGCGGATTTCAAGTGACTCAAAATTGTGTGGCTCGATTTGCCGAGTCGATCAGCTACGTCGGAGGTCGTCCCTCCCCCGCGAAGTGCGCGAAGGACCTCCAACTCTGTTCGGGTCAGAAGCGTAACGGCAGCAGGGGCTAAAACCTGCCGCAAAAAACGAGCATGCCCGTCAAGCTGCAACGCAATCAGTGGCTCCGAAAGTTGCTCAAGCTGCCTCGGCGTGATTGTCTGCCGCGATGTGGAACAGATCGTGCTCACTACGCCGAGCAAATTTGCGTCTCTTGAGTTCACTGCCGTGTAATCAGGCCCCGGCGTGCGGCGTGCCGCCCTGCCGCGACCAATGAGCCATTGCGCAAGGGCATGATAGACTTGTCCGTAAGCCAGGATTCGGCGGCTTTCGAAATCCTTGTCTGCAATTGTCAAAATCGGGCGCGCAAGGAGCTTTAGCGCCTCATCACGATCCGTTGTCGCCAACATAAGTGCGTACAATGCATCCCGGAAAATGCGCTCAGCTGCCGATAGCTTACCCTCGTCGATCGACGCCAGCATCTTCGCCGCCAGCGAAACGTTTCCGACACCAGCGGCACGAACGACTTTCGCGAATTGCAGCCACATGATATTACGTGGTCCACGGTCCGCTCCAAGTTCTATGAGCTGTCGTTCGCTCGTCTCGAAGAGGTCGTCATCACCCTGGTCAGCGGCGATAGCTAGTTGACTCTCAAGCCCGTGTATTTGCATGGAACGATCGCCGGCCGCCAGCGCCGATCGAGTGCACGCATCTGCATAGCGTCTCGCAAGGAGCGTATCCGGATAGGTCGCCGAGGCAACAACCTGCAAAATACTATAGGCACGGGCTGCGACAGAATCCAAGCCGATTGAGTGCGCCAGTTGTACGCTCTCAGTCGCATAGCCTTCGGCTACGATTGGCTCTCCAAGGCACCAGTGTGCATATGCGAGCCGATGATTAACCAGGGCTCTAACTTCAACCGAACCTACATCGAGCGCGCTTGAACAAAAGCCTATAGCGTCCCTAGCCACAGAAACGTCGCCGGCCATTGCCCCTGCGCCAGCCAGCAGCGCCGCAGAGCTGAGGCGCATCTGCGCCGGAATTTTTTCGTCAACCATAAGCGCCCCCAAGATCGGGATCGCTTCTGTGGGGCGCCCAACATTCAGAGAGAGCGTCGCAAGTTGCAGTATGAGTGCCCCCCGCAATTCGTGCTCAAGGTCGCCTTCAAGCGCCTTATCTAGCTCACGCTTAGCTACGGCATATGAACCATCACAGGCAAGCACGAAGCCACGTAACCCGGTAATTACGGGATGATCACGGTAAGCGCGTGGAAAGCGCCGTAAACTCGCGGCGATATCGGAGCGGTGCCCGCTTTCGATCCTATCAACGCCGTGACGCGTGAGCAATGCGATCGCTGCATCCCAGGCTTCCGCGCGCATATGCATCGCGATGGCACCGTCAACGTCGCCAAATCGCTCGAGAGCTCTTGCGAGACGAGAAATGAGACCGGTGTGTCGATCGGAGTCATCCTTGCTACGCTGCAAGACAAATTCACGAAAAAGCTCATGGAGCCTAAACGACCCATTGTTCGCGCGCGAAAGGAGCGGGAATCGGAGGTGCAGGCGCTCAAGCGTGAGTCGTGCATCCGCAAAGCCTGCTGCCCCTAATATCCTGGGGCGAAGGTCATTCAGGTAAGCAGCGGCTTCGAAAAACTGCTGGTCAACGGAATCAAACTGGGACCAAATTTGCTGTTCGACGAATTCAAATAATACGCTGCGAGTCCGGATTCGCAGTGACGGCAGCGTCTTCGTCCTCTGCCAGGACGAAAGCGATAGCCGAACCGCAAGTGGCCAACCTCCAACGTCCGTTACAAGACCATCGATGGATGCGCTGTCAATTGCTACACCAAGAGCTTCAGCTACCGAAGCACCTTCAGCAACTTCGAACGCAAGATCTTCCGCCGTGACCGGCAGCGTCATATAGTCTCGAGCCAGCCACGTTCCGATCGGGAGCTCTGGCGTCTCGCGAGAAATTATCATCCAGCGGACGTTTGGAACCGTCAATTCGATTACGGTACGGACGAAATTTAAGTTGGTCGAATCGACGCAGACGTGCTGAAAGTCTTCAAGCACAATCGGGAGTTCGACGTGCCGCAGCCTCGCCGCGCACCACTCGGCGAGATGGCTGCGGTTCTCTTCGCTCTCGGGCCGCGCTAGCAGCGCATTAAGTGCTCGAACCGACCGTGGCGACGTTTTTTCAATCAGGAGTCTAGCGAGTGTCTCTACCGTCGGGCTTCCCTCGGGCAAATCAATCCAGTTCGCACTTGCCCCAAAGGCGTCGCTGGCCGCCTCGCTCTTGCCGAAGCCGGCGGGCGCAATGAGCATTGCGATCCCCCGGTTTGCGGAGTCTTGCAGTGCATCCGTGATCCGATCTCGCGGATAGACAGACACGGCTAGCCGGGTCCAATCGCTAGCCGGCAATCAAAACTTGGCCGGCCTTCCATGATGGAGC
>Ga0302279_10001067_pt1 | contig 39953 bp, 35 predicted proteins | sample III_Bog_N3_3_FD_194541 | JGI IMG/M metagenome (GOLD analysis project Ga0302279, IMG submission 194541) | Peat permafrost microbial communities from Stordalen Mire near Abisko, Sweden - III_Bog_N3_3 | ecosystem: Environmental > Terrestrial > Soil > Wetlands > Peat | place: Sweden: Abisko... | reverse complement strand
GACGCCGATCACCTGCGCGTTGCGCACGACCCCGGTGCGGATCATCGCGGTCGCTATCGACAGGCCATACATGAAGCTCGTGCATGCGGTGTTGACGTCGAACGCGGCTGCATGATGCGCGCCGATGGACGCCTGGACGCCGGAGGCGCTGTTCGGCACGGCTTCGTCGTTACTGCAGCTGCCGTAGACGATCAGGTCGATCTCGCCGGGCGCGAGTCCCGCGCAGGCGATCGCGCGCAGGCTGGCGATGATTGCGAGCTCGATGCCGCGCACGTGCGAGATGCGCCGCTCCTTCATGCCGGTGCGCGAAGTGATCCACGCATCGTCGGTCGGCAGGAACGTCGACAGATCCTGGTTGGTCAGGATTGCGGGCGGCAGGCACTTACCCCAGCCGGTGATGGCCGCGTGTTTCACGGCAGCGCCGCGACGACCATGATCTCGACGCGGTAGTCGGGCGTCGCCAGCGCCGCCTCGATGGTGGCGCGGGCCGGTGTATGGCCGCCGGGCACCCACGCGTCCCAGGCGCGGTTCATGTCCGCGAACGTGGCAATGTCGGACAGGAATACCTGGGCGCTGAGGATGCGGGTCTTGTCGGTGCCGGCCTCGGCCAGCAGCCGGTCGATTGCGGCCAGCACCTGCGTGGTCTGGGCGTGGACGTCGGCCTTGGGGTCGTGCGCGACCTGGCCGGCGAGGTAGACTGTCTTGCCATGGATGACGGCCTGGGACATGCGCGGGCCGCTCTGCAGTCGCTTGATCATCGCGTTCAACGCTCCTGGTTCTTGCGGGTACGCAGGCGCGTGCCGGCGCGGACCGACAGGTCGATCTCGGCCGCATCCAGCGAGTCGGGAAAGTAGGCGCCGGAGATGTGCGCGCCGTGCAGGCTCGCACCCTCGAGACGGCACTTGCGCAGGTCGACACCGCGCAGGTCCGCCTGGCGGAAGTAACTGTCCGTGAAGTCCACGTGATCGACGTTGCAGCCGCGCAGGTCCACGCCGCGCAGGTTGCAGGCGTGCAGGTCGTAGCCGGCTGCCGGGTCGCGCTGGCGGTTGAAGTCCTCGCTGCGGCCTTCGCGCAGCGCCTGGTACAAAGGATCGGCCGGCTGGCGCAGCTTGTTGTTCTCGCTCATCGCTTCACTCCCCCGAAAGGCGACAGGACGCCCGCTAGCTTACCGCGGAAAACGTGCCATCGCCTCCAGATCGTTCAGCTCCTGGTCATTGCGGATGTACAGCCGCGCGGCGTCGCGCAGCGGCTGGTGGTCCCAGGGCGTGAAGCGCCCCTGGCGCAGCGCCGCGTAGACGAAGTGCCGGCGCTGCTGGCTGGCGAGGACCTCCGCATGCAGCTCAGCCAGCGACCAGCGCGTCGCCACCTCGGCACGGAACGCTGCGACACGCGCGGCCTGCGCTGGTTGCGGGGCGAGGTTGATCAGTTCCTGCGGGTCTGCGGCAAGGTCGTAGAGCTGGTCCGGATCCACGGCTGAGTGGATGAACTTGAAGCCGTCGCGGCGGATCATCACCACCGGCGCGATCGCGCCCTCACCGAGGTACTCGCCGATCACTTCATCGGCCTGTGCGGCGCCCTGCAGCGCGGGCAGCAGGCTGTGGCCATCGATGGGTGCGGCGTAGTCGGGCGCTGCGCCGCCGCCCGCCAGTTCAGCGAGCGTCGGCAGGATATCCAGCAGCGATGCCGAACCGCCGACGCGGCGGGGCGCGAAGCGCTGCGGCGCATGCACGATCAGCGGAATGCGGCAGGCCGGATCGAAGAAGCTCATCTTGTACCAGAGCCCGTGTTCCCCAAGCATGTCGCCATGATCGGCAAGCAGGATCACGATCGTATTTTCGTCGAGGCGCGCATCCTTCAGTGTCGCGACCATGGCGCCCACCTGGTCGTCCACATAGGACACTGACCCGTAATAGGCGCGGCGCGCATCGCGCACCTGGTCCGCGGTGATCGTGGTCGTGCTGAGCCCGATCACGTGACGCAGCCGTTCCGAATGCGGATCGGGCGCCGGCGCGGGACTGCGCGGCAGGTCGATGGCTCGCCCCTCGTACCGGTCCCAGTAGGGTTGCGGGGTCACGTACGGGTCATGCGGATGGGTCATCGAGACGACCAGGCAGAACGGACGCTGGTCCTTGCCGCGGGCGATGTCGAACAGTTTCTGGCGCGCCTGGAAGACCACCTCGTCGTCGAAGTCGACCTGGTTGGTGCGCGTGCAGGGACCCGCCTGGGTCACCGAATCCATCGTGTGGTACCAGCCCGGACGTTCGGCAAAGCGGCTCCAGTCCGGGGTCCAGCCGAAGTCCGACGGATAGATGTCGGTGGTCAGGCGTTCCTCGAAGCCGTGCAGCTGGTCCGGCCCGCAGAAATGCATCTTGCCGCTGAGGATGGTCTGGTAGCCGGCACGGCGCAGGTAATGCGCGAAGGTCGGCACGGCAGCCGGGAACTCCGCCGCATTGTCGAACGCGCCGATCCGCGACGGCAGCTGTCCGGCGAGGAAGGAGAAGCGCGACGGTGCGCACAGCGGGCTGTTGCAATAGAAGGACTCGAACACCACGCCGCCGGCGGCGAGCGCATCGATATTCGGGGTCAGTGCCGTGCGGTTGCCGTAACACGGCAGTGCACCGGCCGTCAGCTGGTCCGCCATGAGGACCAGGATATTGGGCTGGTTGTGCATACGGGCGGCGAGGGTACCACAGGGTCGCCGTGGCGGCAGGGTTCTGCGCCCTCGCCGCGCTGCGCCGTCTCCCGCCCACAGAACAGAAACGCATGTATTCAGAACCAAACGGTCGTTTGTGCGGCGGCTTACTGCCGGTATCTTGTTTCACAGGGCACCGCAGGCCGGTATGAGCCACCCCCGGGATGAGGCTACTCCCCCATCGTATTCTCCCCGCGCTCACTGCCTGCGGATGCCCACCAAAGTTTCCCGTTGAGGAGTCTGTCGATGACCGAGTCAGCCGCCGTTGCCCACCGTCCCGTACCCGTTCGCGAATCGGGCTGGCTGGAGCTGATCCGCAAGGAGGACTGGTGGGCGGTCTGGATCGGCCTCGGACTGATCGGGGTCGCGTTCGGCCTGTTCAGCAATGGCGGATCGCTCAAGTGGCTGGCGGTCGCACCGCAGAAGTGGAGCCATCTCGACGATGCCCTGACCCAGCTGCGGCAGAACGCTGCGCGCTATGGCGTCCTGCTGCTGTTCTGGTCGACGGCGCTGGGCGGTGGTGCCGCGGCGCTCGGCATCCCGCTGGCACGCTTCCTGCGTGCGTTCGTGCCTCTGTACGTCGTGACGGCGTTGATCTACTTCGTCGGACTCTGGGATCAGTCGGCGCATTACAACCTGGAGCCGCCACTGGTGGCGCTTGCGCTGGGGCTGCTGGTCTCCAACACTGTCGGCGTGCCTGAATGGCTCAGCCCGGCGCTGCGCGTTGAGTTCTACATCAAGACCGGCATCGTGCTGCTCGGCGCAAGCCTGCCGCTGACGCTGCTGGCGTGGGCGGGCCCGGTCGCGATGCTGCAGGCAGGCATCGTCTCGCTCGTCACCTTCGGGGTCATCTATTTCAGCGCGGTGCAGCTCGGGCTTGACCGGCGCCTGGCAGCGACGCTCGGTACCGGCGGCGCCGTGTGCGGCGTATCGGGCGCGATTGCAGTCGGCGGCGCCGTCGGTGCAAGGAAGCAGGATGTGTCGATCGCGATTTCGCTGGTCGTCGTCTATGCGATCGTGATGATCTTCGCGCTGCCGCTGGCCGCGCGCATCCTCGGCCTCTCGACCGGAGTTGCCGGCGCGTGGATAGGCACCTCGGAATTCGCGGACGCGGCGGGGCTCGCGGCTGCGCAGGCCTATGGCGCCTATGCCGGCACGGTTCCCGGCATCGGCGGGAGCCCCGATACCGCCGTGGCCGCATTCACGTTGATGAAGGTCGTCGGTCGCGACGTCTGGATTGGCGTCTGGGCATTCGTGCTGTCGCTGCTGGCGACGACGCGCTGGGACGATACCGGCGTCGAGAATCGTGCCGGCGCCAGCGAGATCTGGCGCCGCTTCCCGAAATTCGTGCTCGGCTTCATCGCCGCATCGGCAATCCTGACGCTGGTCGCGCGCGGCTACAGCTACGCGGACTACCGCAAGGACGTGCTGCCGGGGCTGGTCGCGCCGCTGCAGGTGCTGCGCACCTGGGCATTCACGTTTGCCTTCCTCGCCATCGGCCTCTCGACGCGACTGCGCGAGTTTGTCAGCGTCGGTGCCCGGCCGTTCTATGCCTTCACGATCGGCGTCGTCGTCAACGTGATCCTCGGCTTCATCCTCTCGACCCAGGTGTTCGCCTCGTTCTGGGAGCGGCTCGGGCAATGAGTCGGGCTTGCGGCAATTGCGCGCGGTTCGAGGCCGATCCACGCCGCATCGAAGCGGCGCTGCCGGGTCTCGCGGCGCTGGGTTCCGCGCAGGCCTCGGTCAGGGCCGGGGACGGAGTGTGCCGGTTACATGACCGCTACGTTGCAGACTCGAGCGGCTGCGCTTCTCATCTTCCCCTCATGCATCGAGCGTCGCGCTGATGGTAATCTGGAACGATGAGATCGCAACTGCCAGGCATCTGCTGTGCCGGGATCCTGTGCATGCTGCTCGACGCATGCCGCGTGGGGCCGGCCTACCGACAACCGGTCATCGCCGCACCGACGGCCTGGACTGAAGACTCCGGCGGCACGGACGCGTGGCCGGACGCACAGTGGTGGCACGGCTTTGCTGCGCCGCAACTGGATGAGCTGATCGCGGAGGCGCAACAGCATAACGATGACCTGGCGGCTGCGGTCGCGCGGGTGCGCGAAGCCGATGCCGAGGCGCGGATCGCCGGTGCCGCATTGCTGCCGGGCCTCGATCTTGCAGCCACCGCAACGCGCGAGCGCGCGCCGGTCAGCGGGGTCGGTCCCGAGACGTACAACAATTTCGCGCCGGGCGTCGCCGCGAGCTACGAGATTGATTTCTGGGGCCGCAACCGCGCGCAGCGCGACGCTGCAGTCGCATCAGCCCGCGCGAGCCGCTTCAGCCGCGAGACTGTTGCGCTCACGGTGGTCAGCGGCGTGGCCACGACGTATTTCCAGGCGCTGGAGCTGCGTGACCGTATCGCCGTCGCACAGGACAACCTGGTCAGCGAACAGAAGATCCTGCACGGTCTGCAGCTGGAGGAGTCGGTTGGTACGGCCACCGGACTCGACGTCGCCCAGCAGGAAACGGCCGTCAGTACACTGTACGCGTCGATTCCACCCCTCGAGGAGCAGCTGCGCCAGACCGTCTACGCGCTGGCGGTGCTGGTCGGTGCGTCACCGGAGTCGTTGCAGGTCGGGGACGCATCGCTGCACGATGTTGCCGCGCCGCCGGTGGTTGCAGGGTTGCCGTCCGGCCTGCTGGCACGGCGCCCCGATGTCCGCGCAGCGGAGCAACAGCTGATCGCCGCGAATGCCGACATCACCGTGGCGCGCGCCGCGCTGTTTCCATCGATCACCCTGACCGCGAGCGGCGGTTATGCAAGTTCCGCACTCGCGCATCTCATCAGCCCGGCCAGCCGCATCTATGCGGGTACCGCCGGCCTGACGCAGCCAATCTTCCACGCCGGCGGGCTGCGCGCCCAGGTCGCGTACAGCCAGGCGTACTACGATGAGCTGCTGGCCGGTTATCACAAGGCGGTACTGAACGCCTTCGGCAACGCCGAAAGCGCGCTCGTGGCCGTGCGCCAGACGGACGAGCAACGGCGTCGCCAGGCGACGGCGGTGGCGGCCGCGCGGCGCGCTTATGAGTTTGCCCGGGCGCAGATGGCTGCCGGCACCGTCAATGTCCTCACAGTTCTTAACACGGAACTCGCTTTTTTCACTGCGCAGGACACGCTGGTTCAGGTTGAATATGCACACCTGCAGGCGCTCGTCGGCCTGTACACGGCGCTGGGTGGCGGTTGGTCCTGAAGGTGTTTCACCGATGAGCGAATTTTCCGTGCTCCTCAAGCGTAGCCGGGGCGTCGTCGTGGTCGTTGTCGTTGTGCTGCTCGGCTTATGGCGCATCAGCGTCTATCGTTCCGATGCCGCCACTCGTCACGGCGCGCAGTCTCCGGAGATCGCCGTGGATACCGCGACGGCGATGCGCAGCGACGTGCCCGTGTACCGGCAGGGGCTCGGTACGGTGCAGGCCTTCTACACGGTCACCGTCACGGCGCGGGTCGATGGAGAACTGCAACAGGTCGCCTTCACCGAGGGGCAGACCGTGCACAAGGGCGACCTCCTGGCACAGATCGATCCGCGCCCGGCTCGCGCCGCCTATGAGCAGGCGCTGGCGACCAAGGCTAAGGATGAGGCGCAGCTGGCCAATGCGCGGCGGGATCTTGATCGCTATACGGTACTGCAGCCACAGGACCTGGCCAGCAAGCAGACCGTCGATACGCAGCATGCGCTCGTCGATCAGCTTGGCGCGCAGGTGCAGGGGGATCAGGCAGCGATCGACAGTGCCCGCACGCAGCTGGACTACACGCGGATTACCTCGCCGATCACTGGCCGCACCGGCCTGCGTCTCGTCGATCCCGGCAACATCGTGCACGCGGCTGACACGACCGGCATCGTCGTCGTGACCCAGCTGCAGCCGATCGCGGTGATCTTCACGCTGCCCGAGGAAGACCTTCTGGCGATCAACCAGGCGCTCGCGGCAGGCCCGGTCAAGGTCACGACGCTGAGCCGTGATGGCAACGCGGAACTGGACGCGGGCACGCTGATGCTGGTCGATAACCAGATCAGCCAGGCGACAGGTACGCTGCGGCTCAAGGCGACTTTCAGCAATGCGCACAATGCATTGTGGCCGGGCCAGTACGTCAACGTGCGCGTGCTCGTGCGCACCGAGATGGGCGTGCTGACGGTGCCGTCCACAGCCGTGCAGCTCGGTCCCCAGGGCCCTTACACCTTCGTGGTCAGGAATGATGCGACAGTCGAGGTGCGGCCGCTCACGCTCGGCGAGCAGTCCGATGGCAGGACCGTGATCACGCAGGGACTGGCGGCCAATGAGCGCGTCGTGACCACCAACCAGTACCGGCTGCAGGCCGGATCGCATGTCCGCGCCGCTGGCGCGGTGGCGCCCAAGCCCTCTTGAACATCTCCGCTCCCTTCGTCCGGCGCCCCATTGCGACCTCGCTGCTGATGGGCGGGATCCTGCTGATCGGACTCGTCGTCTACCCGCTGCTGCCCGTGGCACCCCTGCCGCAGGTCGACTTCCCGACGATCCAGGTGTCGGTATCGCTGCCGGGCGGCAGTCCCGAGACGATGGCCACATCGGTCGCGACGCCGCTGGAGACGCAGTTTGCGCAGATCTCCGGGCTGTCGCAGATGACCTCGGCGAACCTGCTCGGGTCCACCGTTGTGACGCTGCAGTTCGATCTCGATCGGAACATCGATGCTGCCGCGCAGGACGTGCAGTCGGCGATCGACGCCGCCGGCGGGCAGCTGCCGAAGAACCTGCCGACGCCGCCGTCCTACAAGAAGGTGAATCCGGCGGACTCCCCGGTCCTGATCCTTGCAGTGCATTCGGACCTGTTGCCGGTCACGACGGTCGATGACTACGCGGAAAACATCCTCGCGCAGCAGATCTCGCAGATCCCGGGCATCGCCCAGGTGTCGGTCGGCGGCCAGCAAAAGCCGGCCGTCCGGGTCCAGATCGACCCGGTCAGGCTCGCCGCGGTGGGGCTGCAGCTCGAGGACGTCGCCAGCGTGATCAGTGCGGCGACCGTCGATGCGCCCAAGGGATCGATCAACGGCGCGACCCGCAGCCTGACGATCTACGACAATGACCAGCTGCTGAAGGCGGCGCCGTGGAACGACGTCGTCGTCGCCTACAAGAACGGCGCGCCGGTGCGCATCCGCGACATCGGCGTTGCGGTCGACGGCCCGGAGAACAGGCTGCTGACTGCGTGGCAGAACGGCCACAACGGCATCCTGTTGCTGATCTACAAGCAGCCGGGCGCCAACGTCATCGAGGCGGTGAACCGGGTCCAGGCGCTGCTGCCGCGCGCACTCGCCGCTGTGCCGCCGTCGATCAAGGTCGACACGGTCGCGAACCGCACGACGACGATCCAGGCGGCTGTCGAAGACGTCGAGTTCACGCTGGTGCTGACGATCGCGCTGGTCGTCATGGTGATCTTCCTGTTCCTGCGTACCGCCTGGGCGACGATCATTCCCGGCGTCACGGTGCCGCTGGCGCTGCTCGGCACCGCCGCGGTGATGTATGTGCTGCACTACACGCTCGACAACCTGTCGCTGATGGCGCTGACCATTGCGGTCGGGTTCGTCGTCGACGATGCGATCGTGATGCTGGAGAACATCTACCGGCACATCGAGGCCGGCATGACGCCGCTGGAGGCGACACTGAAGGGGTCCGGCGAGATCGCCTTTACGATCATGTCGATCAGCGTCTCGCTGGTCGCCGTCTTCATCCCGCTGCTGCTGATGGGCGGCATCATCGGGCGGCTGTTCCGCGAGTTCGCGATTACGATGACGCTGACCATCGCGGTCTCCGCGTTCGTCTCCCTGACGCTGTCTCCGACGATGTGCGCACTGTTCCTGCGTGATGAGAAGCACGTCCGGCACGGCAAGGCGTATCTTGCGATCGAACGCATGTTCGACCGCCTGCTCGAGTGGTATACACGCGGGCTCGACTACGTTCTTGACCGGCAACGTGCGACGATCGTGGCGTTCCTGATCACCCTGACCGCGACCGTGCTGCTGTACGTGATCATCCCCAAGGGCTTCTTTCCGCAGCAGGACACCGGCATCATCTCCGGCGTCTCGGATGCGCCGCAGGACATCTCCTTCGAGGAGATGGTGCGCCGTCAGCACCAGCTGCTCGACGTCGTCGCAAAAGATCCGGACGTGGCCAGCTACGGCACCGGCCTCGGCGGCAACCGCCCGCTCAACAACGGCTTCGTGATCATGGGCCTGAAGCCCTGGAGCGAGCGCAGCTCGACTGCGGACCAGATCATCGGTCGGCTGCGCCCGCAGCTGGCGAAGGTGCCGGGTGCGACGCTGTTCATGCAGGCCGCGCAGGATCTGAATATCGGTGGGCGCACGTCGCGCACCCAGTACCAGTACACGCTGCAGGACTCGAACATCGCGGAGCTGAACACCTGGGCACCGCAGTTGCTCGCCGCAATGGGCAAGCTGCCGTCGCTGCGGGACGTTGCGTCGGACCAGCAGGCGAGCAGCGGCATGCTGTCGCTGGACATCGACCGCGACGCCGCGGCCCGCTACGGCATTCAGCCGGCGGCGATCGACCAGGAACTCTATGATGCGTTCGGCCAGCGCCAGGCGGCGCAGTTCTTTACGCAGGCGAACAGTTACCACGTGATCCTCGAGGTCACGCCCGCGCTGCAACGCGATCCCGCGGCGCTGGACTCCCTGTACCTGAAGTCGGCGCTCACCGGGCAGATGGTGCCGCTGTCGGCGATGACCCGCTACGACACGCAGCATGTCACCTATCTGTCCATCAACCACCAGGGCCAGTTCCCGGCCGTGACGCTGTCGTTCAATCTGGCGCCGGGCGCGGCGCTCGGCGATGCCGTGGATGCGATCAACCGCGAGTCGGCGCAGATGCGCCTGCCGGCGACTATCACCGGCAGCTTCCAGGGGACCGCGCAGGCGTTCCAGAGTTCGCTGAAGACCCAGCCCTACCTGATCCTGGCGGCTCTCGTGGCGGTCTACATCATCCTCGGCATGCTCTACGAGAGCTACGTGCATCCGCTGACGATCCTCTCGACGCTGCCTTCCGCGGGCGTCGGGGCGCTGCTGGTGCTGCTGATGTTCCACATCGAGCTGTCGGTGATGGCACTGATCGGCATCATCCTGCTGATCGGCATCGTCAAGAAGAACGGTATCATGATGGTTGATTTTGCGATCCAGGCGGAGCGCGAGGAGGGACTGGAACCGCGCGCCGCGATCCGTCAGGCCTGCCTGCTGCGCTTCCGGCCCATCATGATGACGACTATGGCGGCGCTGCTCGGGGCGCTGCCGCTGGCGCTCGGCCAGGGCACGGGCTCCGAGCTGCGCCGGCCGCTCGGACTGACGATGGTCGGCGGCCTGATTCTGAGCCAGGCGTTGACGCTGTTCACAACGCCGGTCATCTACCTGTACATGGATCGCCTGAGCCTGTGGATGCGCAGGTCCCGGCGGCGCAGCGACGATCAGCCGGCGAGCAGCGTCGCCAGCAGCCCGTAGACGCCGAGGCCGAGCGCGGCGAGTGCGTCCCCGGCGATCATGCCGCCGCCGATCAGCGAGGCGGTACTCATGTCGGGCGGCAGCGCATCGGTCACGGGCGATGTGCGCCGTCGACCGCGCCAGTCGAGCACCCCTGAGACGATGCTGCCAACCGCGAACCACGCGGACGTCGGCAGGTTGACGAAGCCGCCGAACGAGGAGGCGTAAGGCGAGGGCAACAGGACGGTCATCAGCGTGAAGTCCACGGCGGTCGCCGCGCCGCCGCCCACGACGTAAGCGCGATAGCGGCGCGACGCAGTGATCAGCTTCCGCAGCAGCTCGGTCGCAAAGCCGGCAGCGATGCCGACGAGGATCGCGGTGTGCTGGTAGGGCTTCACGTCGGTGAGGCTGCGCAGGATGCCGACGAATTTGTAGGTCATCGCCGAGGTCCACGCGACCGGCTGTTGCGCGGCGCTCATCACCGTCTGGTCCGCCTGCAGGATCGGATAGGCCGTCATGAACAGCTTTGCGAAGGCGACCGTCGTGATCGCGCCCATCACGACGCCGGCGACCTGGTAGCGAAACTGGTAGGTCCGGTTGGTGCCGAGGCGCGCGCCGGTCGAGCGGTCCTGCTGCATATCTGAACCGACGTTGATCGCGACCAGCAGCGCGGTGCCCGCCATCAGGCCGACGACGGCGTTCGTCAGGCCGATGCTGGCCATGATGATGATCGACACCACGAAGGCCGAGGAGATCGGATTCCAGTCGGTCAGGCCCGCCGAGATGCCGTTGACCAGCGCGAAGACGAAGACCAGCAGCAGCGCGATGACGATGTACAGCGCGGGCTGGTCGAGCAGCTGTGTGGCGACCAGTACCACGCCTACGCCCCAGAAGGCCACCCAGGCCAGCAGCCGTGCCAGCTCCGCCGCTTTCCAGGGTTGCGGTGCGTTTGCCGTCGATGGCACGAGCGTCGCGCGAACCCGCTGGATCGTACCCCACAGGATCAGCGCGAGGTCGATCACCGAGGCGCCGAGGATCATGCCGAGCGCGATCAGGAAGGAGATCTTGCGGAACGGATCGCCGGGCTGCAGCCAGCCGATATGGACGAGATACGGCACCATAGACCACCAGAAAAGGCCGCCGACGATGCCGGCGACGCCGACGCGCGGCCCGACCACCATGCCGGCGCCGAGCGTCGACATCGAAATGCCGGTTGCCCCCAGCGCCGTGATCCTCGCCGTCGCGATACCCATCCCGAGGCCGAGCGTCAGGCCGCCGCCAAGCTTGCTCACCGAGCGGCGCAGCAGGACAGGATCCGTCAGCGCACGCAGGATGTTGGCCACCGCGAGGCCGCTCGGAAAGGTCAGCTGCAGCCGGTCGACGAGGATGGGCGTGTAGAGCATCCCGATGCCGGCCCCGTACATGCCAGTGCAGAGCATGTACAGCATGAGGTGCCAGGTCGGTGGCTGACTCATCCCCATCCACGTCATGGCCTGGATCACGACCACCATCGCGCTCATCCCGGCGACCGAGGCCGCCGTCGTCTGGATGTAGTTGGCGCCGTGCCGCCCGGCCGGGCCGTAGCCCAGCGTGATCGTCGAGCCGAGGATGCCGGCGAGCACCTGGCCACCGACGAAGATGCCGAGCGACAGGTTCATGTACGAGGCGGTGATGCCGCCAAGCGGTCCCAGGACCAGGATGCCGATCGCCCCGAGCAGCAGATGGTACTTCCAGCTGTCGATCGGCGGCAGCCACGCCCAGCGCGGGGCGGTATGACTGGCCAGGGAGGGATCGGTCTGCAGCAACACATGAACCTCGCAGGGCTCGCCGTGGCGTAGCCGATCGCCGAGAGTTTGGTTGCAACGGGGAATTTGGTCAATCCATGCCCGGGACCGGCCTTTTTTGCACGGGCGCTGCATCCGCCGGCGCGGGGGCTGCGTAGAGCGGGACAGGAGGCAGCCTATGCCTCGCATTGCCACCACCATCAGGGGAGATCATCGATGCAACCCGCCACCCGTTCACTACTGATATTGTCATCCCTCGCGCTCGCGGCCGTGCCGCCCTGCGCGTTCGCGTCGAGCCATCGCGAGGCGCCGTTCATCACGACGCACCCGAAAGTCGACGGCAGCGACTTCTACATGTTCCGCAGCTATGAGAGCGGCCGCGCGGGGTTCGTGACCCTGATCGCGAACTACGAGCCGCTGCAGGACCCCTACGGGGGACCGAACTACTTCTTCCTCGACACCAAGGCGCTGTACGAGATCCACATCGACAACAATGGCGATGGCAAGGAGGATCTGACCTTCCAGTTCCGCTTCTCGGACCAGACCCAGGGCCTCAGCGTCACCGCCGGCGGCAAGTCGGTCCCCGTGCCGCTGACCAACATCGGCCCGGTGACCAGCACCGACAGCAGTGCGCAGAACGTCTCCGAGAGCTATACGCTGACGCTGGTTCGCGGCGATCGCCGCCACGGCCAGGGCGCAGCGATCGTCGATGCCGCGACCGGCAGCACGACATTCGCGAAGCCGCTGGACAATATCGGCGCCAAATCGATTCCGGGTTACGCCGCTTACGCCAACAGCTTCATTCACTCCATCAATATTCCGGGTTGCAATGCGCCGGGCCGCGTGTTCGTCGGGCAGCGCATGGACGGCTTCGTCGTCAATCTCGGCGAGACCTTCGATCTCGTCAACATCACGTATCCGGTCGAGGAGCTGGCACCGGCGGGTGTCAACGCGCGCAACGACGAACCGAACAGCCTCGCGGGCAAAAACGTCACCTCACTCGCCCTCGAGGTGCCGATCTCCTGCCTGACCGCGGGCTCTGATCCCGTGATCGGTGGCTGGACCACGGCGAGCATCCGCCAGGCCGAGGTGCTCAACCAGGCACCGCAGAGCGCCACGAGCATTGCCGGCGGCGGGCCGCAGGGCAATCCGACCGATTCGCTGGTAGCCGGCGGCGCCTGGGTGCAGGTCTCGCGGTTGGGTGCGCCGCTCGTCAACGAAGTCGTGATCGGCCTGCCGGACAAGGACCGTTTCAACGGCTCGCAGCCGAAGGACGACGCGCAGTTCGCGACCTACGTGACCAATCCGTCGCTGCCTATCCTGCTGCAGACGCTGTTCGGCGCGGCGGGCGTCAGGGCGCCGAATGTCTATCCGCGGGCTGACCTCATCGAGGCGTTCCTCACCGGCGTGCCCGGACTGAACCAGCCGCAGAAGGTGACGCCGGCCGAGGAGCTGCGCCTGAACACCTCGATTGCAGCGCTCGCCGCGGGCAGCCAGAACGACCTGGGTGTGCTGGGCGGCGATACGGCCGGATTCCCGAACGGCCGGCGCCCGATCGACGATGTCGTCGACATCGAGCTGCGCGTCGCGATGGGAGTCCTCCTGTCGCCGTTCGACGGCAGTGCGAAGGACCCGGACCCGTCCTCGGACGCGTCGCGCCAGCTGCACTACACGGACGGTGCGGAGCCGAACCCGGCGAATTACCAGACGGTTTTTCCGTACCTCGCGACGCCGATCGCCGGCTCGCCCAACAGTGCCACCAATTGATTCTGCAGGAGAGAAACGACCATGCGTAACGGAAAACTGATTGTCGCGGTGGCCGGAGCAGCAGCAGTGATGCTGCTGCCCGGCTGCGGCGGGGGTGGCTCGGGCGGCTCGGCGGCGGTAACTCCGCCGCCGGTCCAGTCGCAGGTGCTGGATACGGAGCAGCTGCTGGTCCTTGCGCAGACACCGTCCGAGACGGCGGATCCGCTGCTCGTCGGTCCCACCGGCACCACGGTGGCAGACACGGGCGATGAGACCTCGGATCCGATCCCGGTCACGGCGACGTGAAGCACAGGATCCGGCGCTGCGTCGGGGTGGGGGCCCTGGCGCTCGCGCTCGCGGGGCAGGCAGCCGCCACCCCCTTCGTCCCCGCGAGCGACGGGGAGGTGCTGGCGAGCCTCCCCGCGGGGGCGCGCCATGCGGATCCTGCGATCCGCGCGGACGCGAGGGCCCGGATCGACATCGCGCTGCCGCTGGCGCAGTTCTATATCCGCGAGGCGCGCGCGTCCGGCGACCTGCGCTTTCTGGGGTATGCGGATGCGGTGCTGGCGCCGTGGGTCGATGGCGCGCAGCCGGTTGCTGCGGCGCTGGTGCTGCAGGCGACCTTGCAGCAGAGCCGCCATGAATTCGCACGCTCGCTCGCGACCCTCGATCGGGCGCTGGCGCTGGTGCCCGACGATCCGCAGGCCTGGCTGACGCGTGCCACTGTGCTGCGGGTGCAGGGTCGCTACGGTGATGCGGACGAAGCATGCACGCAGTTTGCCCGGCGCAGCGAGGAGCGCATGGCCCTGATCTGTCACCAGGGCGTTGCGGGTCTCATCGGCCATCTGGCAGCAGCCTATGCAGCGCTCGCTGCGGTGAACACAGGCGGCATGACCGATGCCGAGCGCGCCTGGCGCGAGGCTGAGCTCGGTGACATGGCGGTGCGCCTCGGTCGCGAGACGGAGGCCGGGCAGTGGTACCGCAGTGCGCTGCTGCACGACCCGCAGGACCTGTATGTGCGAGCGGCACTCGCCGACCTGCTGCTCGGGCAGCACCGCGACCGGGACGTGCTGGCACTTCTGGCGGGCCGCGACAGCATCGAGCCGCTGTTGCTGCGGGTCGCGATCGCGCAGAAAGCGCTGCACGACCCTGCTTTCGCACATAGTCGCGAGCTGCTGCGGGCGGCATTCGCCGCCGAGGCGGCGCGCGGTGAGCCCGTGCACCAGCGCGAACAGGCACGGTTTCTGATCGAAGTCGAAGACGATCCGGCCGCCGCGCTGCAGGCAGCCCTCGCGAACTGGAACCTGCAGCGCGAACCGGCAGACGTACTCGTGCTCGTCGAGGCGGCAACGGCCGCCGGTAGCGCGGCCGCGGCGCAGCCGGCGCTCGCCTTCGTGCGTCAGCGCGGGCTGCAGGATATAAGGCTCGCCCCGGCTGCGGCGGTGGGATCATGAGACTGGCCGCAGCTGCCCGGCATTGCGGCCTCGCGCTGTTGCTGCTGGGCCTCGCCGCCCCGCTGCAGGCACACGTGGCGAGCAATGGCTTCCTCGAAGCCGAAGTCAATGGTGCGACGGTCAGCGGTACGCTCGAGATCAACGTGCGCGATGCCGAGATGGCGGTGGGCCTCGACGCCAATCGCGACGGCAGGGTTACCTGGGGCGAAGTGCGCAGCGCTTCCGCTGCGATCAACCGCTATCTCGGCTCGCACCTGCAGCTCTCCGCACAGGGCGCAGCGTGCGTGCTGCGCTTCGGCGACGTCAGGATCAATGAACGCGTCGACGGGAACTACCTGTGGGAGCCGTTCACGGCCGGGTGCGGCGCCACGGTGCAGCGGCTCGGCATCGACTACCGGATTCTCGACGAGGAGGATCCGTCCCACCGTGGCTTGCTCGCGCTGCGTGCCGGCGGTACCACGCAGACCGCCGTTCTCGGCGCCGCCGGCGGTCCGCAACAGTTCGACCTCGCCGCCCCGAGTGCATGGCGCGGCTTCACCCAGTACCTGCATGCCGGTGTCTGGCACATCTGGGACGGCATCGATCACCTGCTGTTCCTGGTCTCGCTGCTGCTGCCCGCAGTGCTGGTGTGGCGCGGCGGTCGCTGGGCGGCGGTGCCGGTGGCGCGGCCCGCGTTGCTCAGCATCCTCAAGGTCGTCACCGCCTTCACGATCGCGCATTCGATCACGCTGTCGCTCGCGGTCTTCGATGTCGTGCGCCTGCCGAGCCGGCTTACCGAGTCGGTCATTGCTGCTTCGATCATCGTCGGAGCGCTGAACAACGTGTTTCCGGTCGTGACCGAGGCGCGCTGGCGCGTGGCGTTCGCCTTCGGGCTGCTGCACGGCTTCGGCTTCGCTGCGGTCCTGTCCGACATGGGACTGCCGCGCGATGCGCGGGTCCTGTCGCTGTTCGGATTCAATCTCGGCGTCGAGCTGGGCCAGCTCGCGGTCGTCGCTGCCGTGATGCCGGTTGCCTACCTGTTGCGCCGCACGCGCTTCTATCAGCGTGGCGTGATGCCCTGGGGATCGACGGCGATCGCCTGCCTCGCGCTGGTGTGGTTCGTGCAGCGGGCGATGGGTTAGCGAGGATCCCCGGATCCGAGGCCGGTTACGGTGACAGGTGCGAGGCCAGTTTCAGCAGCAGCGCACCGGGAATCCGCTCGCTGCGGATCATCAGCAATGCGCCGTGCGGCGCGACGAACTCCTTGTGCCGCAGTCCCGGGCGGGTGTGCAGGTAGTCGCCCTGGCGGTAGGTTTCTCCGTCGTGCGTGATCGAGCCCTCGAGGACCAGGCATTCCTCGTCCTTTGAATGCGGGTGGCGCGGGATGCGCGCGCCGGCCGCGAGGCGCCACAGCGACGTCTGGGTGCCCTGTTCACGATCGACGTGCAGGGTCTTGATCGTGATGCCGGGGAGCAATTCCTTCCATTCGCCATCGCCCGCGCGCACGACCCGGGTGGCATCGGCGATTCCCGACATGATGCGGCTGCGCATGCTGGCGATGCGCTCCGGCGCCAGTTGCGCCGGGCCGATCGCGGCTGCGAGCGCGGCGATCGACTCACGGTCGAGCGCGGTGCTCTCGGGGGCTGGTTTCTTCGCTTTACTCATCCTGTCGATCCTGGGGCCGCCAAGGCCTTACGCAGCGCCGAAAGCCCGCGCTGTATGTGCGATTTTACCGTTCCAAGCGGCAATTTCGTGCGCTCGGCGATCTCCTGATGCGTCAGACCCTCGAAAAAAGCGAGGCTCACCAGACGCGCCTGCTCAGCCGAGAGTCTGGACAGCGCCGCATGCACCTCGCTGCCGGCCTCGAATGCCTCCAGCAGCTCCTGCACCGACGGCTCCGCCTGCCCCTGATACGCATCGACGGCCTCGTCCAGATGCACCTGGGCGCGCTGCCAGCGGCGGGAGCGGTAGGTGTCGAGGGCGCGGGTGCGGGCAATGACCATAATCCACTGCAGCGGGCTGCCACGGCGTGGACTCCACTGGCGGGCGCTGCGCCAGATCTGCTGGTAGACATCGCAGCAGACCTCCTCGGCATCGGCTTCGTTGCGCACGATGCGCAGCGCCAGCGCGTAGACGCGGCTGATCGTCAGGGAATACAGCTGATCGAGCGCCGGCTGTTCCTCGCGGCACACGCCACCGATCAGTGCGGCGAGGTCGGTACTGTCTGACGCGACCGGGCGTGAGCCCTTGCGGAAAAAAATCGCCATGCCCGATTCTAGGCCATCGGGCGGCAGGCGCGCAGCGATTCCTACAACTGCGCAGCCGCGTCGGCGGGGGCTCCGTTCGTGAACGCGACGCTGACGGCACTTCGCGGCCAGCCTTCGCGCTGTGCGCTGCGGCCGCGCGACTGGCGGGACCCGGTCAGCCGGATCGATGCCTTCGCGGCGTACTGGACCTCGCGGGCACTGACCGGGATCACGACGCCCTTGAAGGCCGGCCGCACGTACAGGGCGACCAGACGCGCCGAGAGCGCATCGTCGTAGAAGCCCAGCCGCACACCGTACATGCGATGTCCGCTTGGCTGGGTCTCGACCGCGTACAGCAGGTAGCCATCGAAGACGCCCATGTGCTGGATCTTCGTGAGGTCAATCGGCTTGTTCGACCAAACCAGCTGTACCGCATAGCGCTGCTGTTCCTTCGCAGGGGGCACGACGACCGCATCGCGCATCGATAGCACCGGCGGCCCCTCGGCGGCGGGCGCGGCGGGCGTAGCGGCCGGCGCCGCAGCTGCCGGGCGGGGCGCAGGCGATTTTCTTGAAACGAACCTGACGATGCTCGATTCCGTCATCGGGGCGGCGGCGACGAGCGTCGTGGCGGGCGCAGCTTGGCTGGTGGGTGCCCTGGAGGACCGGGCTGCCGCGGAGGCGCGGGGCGACGCGGGAGTCTGGGGTGGCGCCGTGGCATGGGGTGCCGCAGGGGCGGAGGGCGCCGCGGCGGCAGGTGGCGCAGCAGCGGCAGGTGGCGCAGCGGGTGCAGCCGCCGCAACGGGCACAGGCGCAGGCTCGGGCGCTCCCGGTACAGCAGTGGGGCGTACGATCCTGAAGCGGGCGACGCCGGTGTCGTCCAGCGAACTCAGGTTCGAATTCGGCGCAGGCCCGATGAATGCCCAGGGATAGGTTTCGCGCAGCAGCGGCAGCACAGTCTCCGCATCGCTCATCGACGTGAAGTAGCCGATGTGGATCCGGAAACGTTCCCTGCCATCCTCGATTCGTCGCGAGCGGAACGCGGCAAGACCGCCAAAATGCGGCTGATCGAGCACCGGCAGTGGCACGGGGGCAGAGGAGGCAACCAGCGTGATGACGTAGAGTACTTCGGGCTTGGACATGGCAGGTTCCCTGGGTCGTTCAGCCGATCGGGCTCCGGGTCCAGCAGGGGTGTCGCCAGTCTGCGCCGGCGCCGGCCAGTATTCGTGGCGCGCGCCTTCCAGGGCACAGCGGATCATGGCAACCCCGCTATTGCCGGACAGTCGGTCCCGGCAACCGGAGGCTTTGCGTCCCCGCCTTGCGACGGGTTTGCTTTTCGCACGGGCCGACTATGCGCCCCGGTTTTTTGTGACGCAATCCTCCTGTTATGACAGTCTGTCGCCAAACCGCGACGAGTGGTTTAACCTAATCAGATTGCTGCAATGCTTTGCAGTGGAAAATGGCGACAGGAGATCATCGATGAAGCGCATAGCGGTCCTAGGGTGCCTGTTGACGATGACGATGCTGCTCGGCGGCTGCGGTTACAACACAATGCAGTCGCAGGATGAAGCGGTGAAGAGCGCCTGGTCGGAGGTGCTGAACCAGTACCAGCGGCGCGCCGATCTGATCCCGAACCTGGTCAACACGGTCAAGGGTTATGCCGCGCAGGAACAGACGGTGCTGATCGGCGTTACCGAGGCTCGCGCCAAGGTCGGTTCGATCCAGGCGACGCCGGAGCTGCTCAACGATCCACAGGCGTTCGCAAAATTCCAGGCGGCTCAGGGCAACCTGTCGACGGCGCTGTCGCACCTGATGGTCGTCACCGAGAACTATCCGCAGCTGAAATCCGACCAGAACTTCCGTGACCTGCAGGCGCAGCTCGAGGGGACGGAGAATCGCATCACGATCGCACGCGAGCGCTACATCACCGCCGTGCAGGACTACAACATCACGATCCGCTCCTTCCCCGGCAATCTGACCGCGCAGTTGTTCGGCTACAAGGAGAAGCAGAACTTCACCGTCCAGAACGAGGCGCAGATCTCCAAGCCCCCGACCGTGGACTTCAGCGCGCCGAAGCCCTGAGTGCCGCGCCCGGCGCGCAAGGTGCGGATCGCGGCGGCAGCGCTCTGGCTCAGTGCGGCGCTGGCCGCCGGCGCTGCGTTCGGCGATGTTCCGGTACCTGCGCTCAGCGGACGGGTCATCGATCAGACCCACACACTGGCAGCGACGACTGTCGCGAGTCTTGAGTCGCAGCTGGCTGGCCTCGAGACATCAAAGGGCAGCCAGCTCGCCGTGCTGATCGTCCCGACGACGCAGCCGGAGGAGATGGAGCAGTTCAGCATCCGCGTCGCCGACCAGTGGAAGCTCGGTCGCAAGCGTGTCGAGGATGGTGCCATCCTGATCATCGCCAAGAGTGATCACACCGTGCGGATCGAGGTGGGCAACGGGCTCGAGGGCGCGCTGACCGACACGGTCGCGAACCGGATCATCGACGAGGACATCACGCCGCGCTTCCGCCAGGGCGACTTTGACGGCGGCGTCACTGCGGGCGTCGGACGCATCATCGCGGTGATCAACGGCGAGCCGCTGCCGGCGCCGGCGCCTGCGTGGAAGCCCTCGCGGGGCCACGGGTTCAGCAATCTGTTGCCGGTACTGCTGGTCGGCGTGTTCGTGATCAGCCGCGTGCTGCGTGCGCTGTTCGGAGGGCTGTTCGGTTCGCTCGTCACCGGCGGCGTGGTCGGATTCATCGCGTTTCTGATCTCCCAGGCGCTGCTGGTCGGTGTCGGGGCGGGCGTCATCGCGTTCCTGTTCGCTCTGGTCGCAGGAGCGGGCGGCGGCTGGTACGGCGGCGGCGGATTCGTCGGCGGCGGTGGCTTCGGCGGTGGCGGCGGTTTTGGTGGTGGCGGCGGCTTCAGCGGCGGCGGTGGCGGCTTTTCCGGCGGCGGCGCCACCGGGCGATGGTGAACACGGCCATGCGATTGCTGCACCACCTGCTGGCGACTCACTGGGGAACACGGCGGCGCTTCCCGAAGCCGGTGCTGGACAGGATCGAACAGGCCATTGCACGTGTCGAGGCACTGCATCAGGGGGAGATCCGCTTTGCGGTCGAGACGGCACTCCCGCCGCTCGCCGTGTTGCGCGGGATCTCCGCCAGCGAACGCGCGCTCGACGTGTTCGCACATCTGCGTGTCTGGGATACGGGGCACCGCAACGGTGTGCTGATCTACCTGCAGCTCGCGGACCGGCACGTCGAGATCGTCGCCGACCGCGGCATCAGCGCGCGCGTCACCGCAGAGGAGTGGGCGTCCGTCTGCCGCCTGATGGAGCGGCAATTCGCCGCCGGACGCTTCGAGGCCGGGGCGATCGCCGGCGTCGAGGCCGTCGGTGCCCTGCTCTCGAGCCACTTCCCCGCGGCGTCGGGCGATGCGGCTGCAGCCCGCAATGAGCTGCCGGACCGGCCGACGCTGCTCTGATGTGGGCCGGGCCGCGGTCGGCGCTTACGCCGGCGGGCCGCGGAGCTGCTGTGCCAGTCGCTGCGTGTGTACGCGCAGTTCCGGGATCGCGATGGCCTCCCAGTAGCGCGCCTTCAGCATCGGTCCCACATAGTAAAGTCCTGGTGTCGCGGTGCCATCGCGGGCGATGACCCGATAGCCCGCGTCGACTTCCATGCCGAGCCGCAGCGGATCGGGACGTATCAGGCCGGATTCGCGCAGCTCGACGATGAGCGGCTCCTGTATCAGGCCGATGTCATAGGTGGGGCCGGTGCAGTTGATCACGGTGCCGACGGCGAGTGCCTGCGCCGCGCCGGCGCCGCGCGGCCGAAGCCGCAGCTGGGTCACGGCGCCGTCGGTCGCAGCCGACAGCAGCTGGCCTGCAACACGCCGCACCTGGCCCGACTGCAGGAGTTGTTCCAGGCGTCGCGAGGCGGCGGGCGCCAGCCGATGGCGGTGGATGTCCCAGTAGGGCACGACCTCGCGCAGGAACCTGCGCTGTCCGGCAATGCCGAGGCGCTGCCACAGGGTCGGGGTGTGCGGCCGCAGACTGTTCAGCGTGTCGCGCCAGTCGCCGCCGGCCGCTTCCTGGCCGCGGGCTTCGCGGATGATCGCGCGCGTGTAGGCGCGCAGCGTCGGCGGCACGCCCTGCAGGAAGGCCGGGATGTCCGTGGCCGGCGGCGGTGCTTTCGGCGCGAAACGGTGTCCCTGGGCGAGCAACCCGCGGCGCGAGATCAGCAGCACGTCGGGCGCGGTGCCGGCGCTGGTGAGGCGGAACAGCACATCGATGGCGGTGTGGGCCGCACCGAGAATCGCGATGGGACGCGTGCGATCGGCGCGGTCGATGGCATCGCCATCCCAGGGATTTGCGACGTAGGCGTCGCTGCCGCGGATGCCGGCGACCGCAGCCGGATCGAGCGGCGCGAAGTGACCCAGCGCCAGCACCACGGTGTCCGCCTGCAGGGCGGGGCCGCCCACCAGCGCGATCCGCCATTGTCCGGTGGTCGTATCGCGGTTGAGGCTGCGGACCGAGCCGTTGACGCGTTGCAGCTGGCCGTTGGCCGCGCGCTCGGCAGCCTGCAGCGTGTCCTCCAGATAATCGCCATAGATGCGCCGCGAGATGAAGGATGCCGGACCGAAGGCCGGGTCGATGCCGCGCAGGTAGTCGACGAAGTGCTGCGGCTCCTCGGCGAGCGCACTCATGTTGCCCGCCGGCACGTTCAGCAGCAGGTTGTCATCCCAGGTGTGGTACGCGAGGCCGCGCGCAAAGCGGCTGCGGCGCTCGATCAGCGCGACGCGCAGCTGCCCGGGCGGCGCCTGGCGCAGCGCCTGCACCGCGGTCAGCGCGCCGCTGTAACCGGCGCCGATGATCGCGAGGGTGCGCGGGGCGCTCATCGCATGTCCGCGATGGTCGCGGCCTCCATGATCCTCGACACGTTGTCGCGAACCTCGCGCAGCACCCGCACCAGCTTGCGCTCGCGCTCAATCGGCGTCGGCTCATAGAAGTAGCGGCTCACCGAATCGGTCGGCGCGAGCGCGCCGTCGAGCAGCCGTACGATCTCGGCGAGCGTGATCTGCTCGGCGGGCTTCGCGAGCTGGTAGCCGCCGCGGTGTCCCTTGCTGCTGCGCAGGTAGCGAGCGCGGCGCAGCGCCAGCAGGATCTGTTCGAGGAACTTCGGCGGGATACCCTGTTCGCGGGCCATCGTGTCGCGGGATACATAGCTGCCCGTTGGCTGCCGTCCCAGGTAGATCAGCGCGAGGAGAGCGTATTCGGTGCGGGCCGTGAGTTTCATTTTCATATCCTATTAATAACGTCGGAATTATAGGATATTGCAGCGACCTGGGCAAATACTGCCTCGCGGAGCACATCGTCAGCTGATCGGGGTCGGACACTCCTGGTTGGCGTAGACATGCACGTCGGCACCGCTCGCAAGGGCAGCTTTGTCATTCTGGCCGCAGCGCCGCTGGCTGCCGCTGCCAATCGTGCGCGCGGTCCAGGAGACGTGCCCGAGGCCGGATGCGTCCGGCGTAACCGACAGCCGCAGCGTGGCGAAGCCGTTGATGACATCACGCACGATGACCCGTTGCGCCGGCAGCGCATTCAGGTCATAGAGCGTCACCCGCAGCGAGTCGCTGGTGTTGTTGTCCAGCGTGATAGCCACCGCTCCGTCAGCCAGTACCGGGGAACTGGCGATGAGCAGTACGGCCGCCAGGGCGGAAAGTCGGCAGGTTCGTGTGTCCATGTATCAATGGACGCCGTGATCGCCCATTCGTTCCCGCTGCAGCGTCAAGGTTTGTCTATAATTGTTCATGCCAAGAGTGATGGTCATTGGCGCCACGGGCACGATCGGGCAGGCGACCGTGCGCGCACTGCTGCGCCGCGGACACGAGGTCGTCTGTTTCGTCCGCCCGCGGGCGGGCGTGGGTGGCCGGCTGGGTCCGCAGGACAGCGCGCGGCTGTTTGCCGGGGCGACGGTAAGACTGGGCGATGTCACAGCTCCGGGAGCGCTGGCGCGCGAGGGGTTTGGAGGCGAGCGCTTCGATGCACTGGTATCGTGCCTCGCGTCGCGTACCGGGGCGCCGCGCGATGCCTGGGCCGTCGACCATGTGGCGCAGCTCGCGGCGCTTGACGCGGCGCGGCAGGCGGGGGTCGGGCATTTCGTGCTGCTGTCCGCGATCTGTGTGCAGCGACCGCTGCTCGAATTCCAGCGCGCCAAGCTCGCCTTTGAACAGGCCCTGTCCGAAGCGGGGCTGCGCTACTCGATCGTGCGGCCGACCGCGTTCTTCAAGTCGCTGTCGGGGCAGATCCAAAGGGTCCGCCAGGGCCGGCCGTTCCTGGTTTTCGGCGATGGGACCCTGACGGCCTGCAAGCCGCTCAGCGACGCCGACCTCGGCGACTACATCGCCGGCTGCCTCGACGATCCGGCACGCTGGAACCGGATTCTCCCCATCGGCGGTCCCGGGCCTGCGATCACACCGCGCGAGCAGGGAGAGGAACTGTTCCGCCTGCTCGGGCGCGAGCCCCGCTTCAAGCAGGTGCCGGTGGGCCTGCTCGATACGATCATCGCCGTTCTCGCAACGCTGGGCCGGGTCGTGCCGGCGCTCGCCGCCAAGGCGGAGCTTGCGCGGATCGGGCGCTACTACGCGACCGAGTCGATGCTGGTGCTCGATCCCGCAACGGGTCGCTACGACGCGGCAGCGACGCCGTCGACGGGGACCGAGACGCTGTTCGACTACTACGCACGGCTCATTGCCGGCGCGGAAGCGCCCGAGCGGGGCGATCACGCCGTGTTCTGAGCAGCCGCAGGCTAGGTGAGAAAGCCGAGCGAGCTGGTGGGGAAGTTGACCAGGTTGGGAAAGGCCGTGCCGATCGCCGGGGAGCTGGCGCCGAGCCATGCGGCGAGCGTCGCGCCGTACTGGTCGATCGATGTTGTCGGCAGCCAGCGGCCCTCGCCCGAGACATCCGAGGGACCGCCCAGCGTCAGGTCCGGGAAGCTGCCGTAGGTGCCAGCCTTGAGGTTTGCCGGGGAGCCCACGATCAGATGGTGGTTGCCCCAGGCATGGTCGGAACCGCCGCCGGACGCGGGCTTCAGGGTGCGCGCGAAGTCGGACAGCGTGAATGTCACGACGTTGTCCGCGTAGCCGACCTGCGTCAGGGCATTGTAGAAGCCGTTGATGGAACTGGAGAGGTCCGCAAGCAGCGGCGCCTGGCGGTTGAGCTGGTCGTTGTGCGTGTCGAACTCGTTCAGTGCGACGAAGAATATCTGTTGTGACGGCGCGGGGATCGCACCGCTGGCGGCAGCCTGGATCAGCACCGCGACCTGGGTGAGCTGCTGTGACAGGGTGGAGTTCGCGTAGTTCGGGAAATTGCCCTGCAGCGCGGCAGCCGCCGCTGTCGACAGCACAGGCGCCAGCAGGTTGGCGTAGCCCATCGCCGAGGACTGTGCCGCGCCGAGCGACGAGACAAACAGCGAATCCGCCCCCGCTCCGAACAGCGACCGCAGCGCCGACAGGCGCGCCTGTGAGCTGGTGCTGCCCGAGAAGCCGTTGTAGGCGATGGGCCCCGTGGTCGGCACGACGAGCGGTATCGAGGCGCTGCCGGCGAGCAATAGCACGTTGCCGTCGGCCGACACGCCGGGCGGCACACTGCCCGAGGGCATGCTGACGGCATCGGCGAGCCGGCCCGCCCAGCCGGTTGTCGTCACGCCAGGCAGCGAGGTCGTCTGCATCTGTTGCTGCTGGTCGGCATGCGAGTACAGGTTCGTCGGCACATTCGCAGCATTCGTATTGGCGAGGAAGGCCGCCGCGCTGCTGAAGGGCCGCACCAGGCAGCCGACGTTGAACAACAAAGCCATGTTTCCGCTGCCCCACAGCGACTGCAGTTCCGGCATGCCGGGATGCAGGCCGAAGCTGGTGCCGGTGAGGGGCAGAACGCCGCCGGCGGTCCCGGCCGCAGGCAGGCCGAGGACACCATTGGCCGGCGTGCCGAGGCCGCCGCGCGCGCTGAGGTAGGCTGCGTACCCGGCGGAGTCGGTCGGCACGATCATGTTGTTGCCGTCGTTGCCGCCGAACAGGAATACACAGACGAGGGCACGGTAGGAGCCCGCCGCCGCAGCGCTCGCAACGGGCGGCAACAGCGACAGGCTCGGCAGCATCGCCATCGCGCCGAGTCCCCCCAGCTGGGCGAGTGCCTGCCGGCGGCTCTGCAGTGAGCAGCGATGCGCAAGGTGAAGGTCGGTTTTTTTCATGGCTGACTCAGCGGGTGATCAGGTAACGGGGCGACGCGAGGACGAGGTAAAGCGCGGCGCGTGTCCGATCCTGCGCCAGGTTCGCATCGGTGGGGGGAAGCGCCTGGACTGCGGTGAGGATCGCACCGGTCTCGGCGGTCGCCATCGTCGAGTGCAGCAGGTCGGAGTTCAGCTGTGCGACCAGCGTCGCCGGGCTCGCGGCCAGTGGTGTCCATGGCGCAGAACTGACCGTCGTGCCGATCGCACCCGGGAGCGTCGGGTCGGGGTTGGCAACGATGCCGTTGGCCGCGTAGACCAGCGTGTTGACGACGTTGAGGCGCGCAATCGCCGTCGCCGTCGTGACCAGACTGAACTGCGGTGCGACCAGCGTCGTCGAGCCGTCGAGCGGGTAGTTCGGCGGGTAGAAGCTGAACACCGTTTCCGCATTGAACAGCGGTTCGCCGAGGTTTGCGGTCACGTAGTTCGGGTACTCGCCATCGGTCAGCGCATTCAGCGCGCGCAGCATGGCGGTCACATCGACGACCGGTTCGCGGACCTTGCCGTAGTCGGTGCCGGTAACGGTCGCGCCGCGCGCTTCCGGGTCCATGAGGATCGCCTTGATCACGGCGGCCATGTTGCCGCGCACCCCCGTGCCGTCATTGTTGAATACGGCGGTGATGCGCGAGACATAGGCCGCACTCGGGTTGCTCGTGACCAGGAACCTGATCAGCTGCCTGCCGATGAACGGGCCGACATTCGGATGACTGAAGATGTTGTCGAGAGCCAGATTGAGGTCCGCCGCGGCGCTCTGTCCCGGTGGCGTCGTGACGCCGCTCAGCAGCTGTTTCTGCGTGGTGTCGTGCTCGGACTCCACCGGAATCATCTGGCCGGTGTACCACGCCGGGTTGTAGCTGGTGGCGGATGTGGCGCTTCCCGTGGCGGACGGGTAGGTCCAGCCGGTGAAGATCGACGCGAAACCCTCGATCGTGTCCTGCGAGTAGGTCGGGACCGTCAGGCCCTGCGACAGCACCGGCGAGCCATCGGCATTCAGCAGGTTCGGGCCCACGGAAAAGAGCTGGAGGACCTCGCGCGCGTAGTTCTCGTTCGGCGAGATGCCCTTCGCCGGGTTTGCCTTGCTGTTGTTGGCCATGTTCAGGTACGAGCCCATGGCAGGACTCAGTGTCACGTCGTTGAGGATCTGACGGAAATTGGCGAACGCGTCATCCAGCAGCAGCTGCTGGTAGTTGCGCATCGCGTACGCCGGCCGCGCATTGGCCTGGATCTGCGAGACGACGAAGATCTGTGAGTAGGCGAGTGCGACGCGCTGGCGCAGCTGGTCGGGGCCGCCGACCGCATTGCGGAAAAACTGCAGCTGCACGGGAAAGGCCGAGAAATAGTCGCGGAAGCACTTCGCATCGGGGCTGGTGGCACAGTAGCTGGCACTGCTGTCGACAATCGCGGTCATCTGCGCATAACCGGTCGGGGGCGTCGCGAGCTGCGCGTCGATCCAGCCGGAGCCCTGCGACTGGATCTGCGTCACCAGCGCCGGCGTTGGTCCGAAGCTTGCCTGTTCGGCCAGGCGCTGCGCATCCACCCCTGGGATCGGCGTCACTGCGGGGGCAGGGCCCGCGGCGCTGACCAGATCGGCTGCGGTCACGGCCAGCGTGACATTCGTATAGACCCTGCCGTCGGGCGCCGCCACCACCGGGACGAGCAGCTGACCCGTCGCCGGGTTGTACTGGTCGCGGGCCGCGAGCGGCATGCCGCCCGCGACGCGCACAATGCTGCCCACGGAGGCCTGCAGCACGACATTCGTATAGACACTATTGGCAACCTGGACATAGGGCGCATGCAGGTTGGCGCCGTCGTAGCTGTCGGCGCCGCTGACGCTGCCGATCGAGACGAGTGCGCGAACGGTGGCGACGACGTTGTTGTAGACCGAGCCCGCCAGCGACACGCCGGGGACAGTCAGCTGCAGGGTGGCGGGGTCATAGCTGTCCACCCCGGCGATCGCGGGCGGAGCGGTGGGCCCGCTGACGATTCCGCCGACGGTCAGCACGACGTTGGAACAGGTTGCCGCGCCGATCTGCAGCGTGGGCACGACCAGCTGTGCGGCGGGCGGGTTATAAGTGTCCGTCGCGTGGGCCGCGGCGCTGAGCAGCAGTGGCAGCAGCAGGGCGGCAAGCGCGGCGCGGGCGGCACGCTGCGTAGAGATGAATTTCACGCGATGGACTCCCAGGCCTGTCGACTTCCGACGCTAGGGACAACGTGCCAACGGCTGCCGCGTTGACAGGCACGGCGCGCAGCGCAGTTCAGGTGCGGAACTTCGCCTCGAAAGCGGCCTGGATTTTGCGGATCGTGTCGCGCGCGGCGGGCGGAACCGCGTCCGGCCTGTGTCCGGCAATGATCCCGGTGAGATGCCGGTCGATGCGCTCGAACAGGTCCAGGTCCGGCTTGTCGCCTGTGCTCAGCGGGATGTGGGTCCCGAGGTAGCGTGCCGGCCACAGCTGGTCGCGGCAATGTGCCGCCGTATGCGCCTGCGTCAGGTAATTGCCGCGCGCCCCGACTTCCCCGGCGATGCCGAGCGCCAGGGTGTCGGCATCGATGCGCACACCCTGCCATAACGTGCGCAGCAGCCCGGCCAGCTCGTCGCAGAAGCACAAGGCCTGCAGCGAGAATGTCATGCCTTCATCCAGCGAGCCCAGATAGTCGAGCGTCGCCGGACGGCTGTAGAACGCCTGCATCATGCCGCTGGAGATTTCCCACACGGCGTCCTGGTTGAAGCGGCGGGCGACCGAGTGACCCGCGAACCCGGTGAAGGAGGGGATGCCGAGGTGGCGCCGCACCTGGTGGGCGACCATGTCGGCGAGCAGTGCCTGGGGAAAATTGCCGATGCCGCCCGTCGCCGGCTCCATGAAACAGACATCGGAGCTGCCGATGACGAAGGAGCCGCGCCGTGCCAGCTGGCCGAGAACCATTGCGGCGAAGTCCGTTGCCAGTGCATTGGCAACGCAGCCGGCGAGCGTGATCGGGGTCGATGCGCCGCCGATGGGTATGGTTCCCACGCTGATGGGGATGCCGGCGCGCGCGCCCGCGATGATCTGGTCACTATGCGTACGCCAGTACGACAGCGGCAGCGGGGTGACGATCTGCAGGAAGTACGGCTTCTGCGCGAGCGCTTCGCGCGAGCCGCGCAGCGCGGCAGCCATGTCGATCGCGGCCTCGAAGGATTCCGGATTCTCGCACAGGTATTCGAGCGGCTTGGTGGTGTTCTCGATCAGTATCGAAAACTCATTGAGCTCGCCTGCCATGTCGGAGCGCGGTACGTCCTTGCAGGCGACGCACGCGGCGTCGATGTTGGGAAGCGCATCGGCGACGCGGGCGATCATTGCCAGATCCTCCCCGGTGCTCTCGCGCTGTTCGCCGCTGGTCGCGTCGTAGACCTTGATGCAGGTCATGCCCGGCATGAACCAGGTGTGTGCCGTATCCAGCTCGATGCAGGTCTGGCCCAGGCGATCCCACAGCCGTGCGCTGCGGGCCGTCGTCCCCAGTGCGGCCCGTACCAGCGCGGGATCGAAGCGCACGATGCCGTCGCTGCTGACGTCGCAGCCGGCGTCGCGCAGCAGCTGGATGGCTTCGGTGCCGGGCTCGAAGGAGCAACCGGCTTCGCGCAGCAGCTGCAGCGCGCCGTCGATCAGCCGCCCGATGTCGCTGGCGGCTACCGGGTCATAGGCCGGGGTGCGGTCGGCGTGGCGCCCGCGGTCCGGCAGGTCGGCGACGATCGGCGGGGGGCGGGGTCGCCGGCGCCTGGGCTGGGCTTCTTGCATGGAAAACTCTATACGCCGGGGAGCCTCTGCCGGTCAGTCCGTAGTTTCCCCATGGACAGCCGCCGAATCTTATGGCTGCATGGCCGAAAAGGATGGAGAAATGCCACAGGAATCACGCTACGCGCCGCTCTTCGCGCCGCTGAAGATCGGGCCGGTCACCGCGCCCAACCGCTTCTACCAGGTCCCGCACTGCACCGGCATGGGGTATGCGCTGCCGCGCACGCTGGCTGCGATGCGCGGCATCAAGGCCGAGGGAGGCTGGGGTGTCGTCTGCACCGAATACTGCTCGATTCATCCAAGCTCCGACGATGCGCCGTTTCCGTTCGCGTCGCTCTGGGACGATGGCGACATCGCGAATCTCGCCGCCGTGGCCGATGCCGTGCACGCGCATGGCGCGCTGGCAGGCGTGGAGCTGTGGCATGGCGGCAGCTACATCGGCAACCTCGCCACCCGTGTGCCAGCCATCGGGGTCCGCTCGATGCCGGCGCGCGAGGATCCGGTACAGTCGCGCCGGATGGACCGCGGCGATATCCGCCGCTTGCGGCAATGGCATCGGCAGGCGGCGCTGCGCGCCCGCGCCGCGGGATTCGACATCATCTATGTCTACGCCACGCATGGCTACCTCCTGTCCGAGTTCCTGTCGCGCAGCGCCAACGAGCGGACCGACGAATATGGCGGCTCGCTGGAGAATCGCTCACGCCTGTATCGGGAGCTGCTGGAGGAGACGCGGGACGCCGTCGGCGATCGCTGCGCCGTGGCCACACGCTTCAGCGCGACCGGCCATGGCGATGAACACCTCAGCGCCGCGGAGGCCGAGGAGGTGCTGGGCACACTCGGCCCTTTGCCCGACCTGTGGGACATCGTCGTCGAGGATTATGCGGAGGAGATGGGGTCCTCACGCTTCGTCCAGGAGGCCGCGTTTGAATCGCGGGTGCGGCGCGTGCGTGAGCTGACCGGACGGCCGGTCGTCAGTGTCGGACGGTTCACGTCGCCGGACACCATGCTGCGTCAGTTGAAGGGCGGCGTGCTGGACCTGATCGGCGCGGCGCGGCCCTCCATCGCCGATCCGTTCCTGCCGACGAAGATCCGCGAGGGGCGTATCGAGGACATCCGCGAGTGCATCGGCTGCAATATCTGTTATGCCCACAACTTCCGCGGCGTGGCGCTGCGCTGCACGCAGAACCCGACGATGGGGGAGGAGTGGCGCAGCGGCTGGCACCCGGAGCGCGTGCCCGCAGGGCGCGGCTCGGTGCTGATCGTCGGGGCAGGACCTGCGGGGCTGGAGGCCGCGACGACCCTCGGCAAGCGGGGCCTCACGGTCACGCTGGCCGATGCGGAAGAGGCCCCCGGAGGGCGGGTCACACGCGAGAGCCGCCTGCCGGGGCTCGCCGAATGGGCGCGCGTGCGCGACTACCGCACCGGTCAGCTCAGCCGCATGGACAATGTATCGATCTACCTCGGCAACCGCCTGACTGTCGCCGACGTGCGTGAGTTCGCCGCGGACCATGTGCTGATCGCGACCGGCGCGCACTGGCGGCGCAGCGGCGTCGGCCGCTCGCACGCCGTGCCCATCGCAACGCTGCAGGGCGCTGTGCTGACGCCCGACGACATCATGGCGGGAGCGCAGCCGCGGGGCGCGGTGACCGTGTTCGATGACGATCACTATTACATGGGTCCGGTCATTGCGCTGCAGCTCGCGCGCGCCGGGGGACGGGTCCGCTACGTGACCAGCGAAGGGACTGCGGGAGCGTGGAGCGCCTACACCGCCGAGCAGTACCGCACGCAACGCCAGTTGCTGGAAGCGGGCGTGGAGATCATCGTCAATCACGTCGTCGCGGCCTATGACCAGGCGTCGGTGACGCTGGCGTGTGTGTACACGGGACGGCATCAGGTCCATGACGCAGAGAGCCTCGTGCTGGTGACCTCCCGGGAGCCGGACGACACGCTGTATCGCGACCTGCTTGCGACGGATACGGAGGCAGCGGACGCGGAGCAGCAGCCCTCACGCTACCTCCGGATCGGCGATTGCCTGCAGCCGGCGATCATCGCGGCGGCGGTGTATTCCGGCCACAAGGTGGCCCGCGAACTCGGTGGCCTGCTGCATGCCCTGCCGCAGGCGCGCGACCGGGTGGAGATCGGCCCGCAGCGCTATTGACGGCGGGGCTCGCGGCTCTCGATCAGCGCCTGGATGTTGCGCAGGGACTGCCGGTACAGTGCCGTGACTTCGTCTGCATCCTGTTCCCCGACCCCGGCTGCCAGCACGTTGGCGAGCGTGTCGATCGCAACCCGTACCGTCATCGACTCCGCGTTGGCGAGCTTCGTGCCGCTGATCGTGATTTCCGCCTCATCCTGCATGGCCCATCCTCCTGCTGTTCGAAGGCGGCATTCATCACAAAACCGCTGCACAAGGTCTGTTCCCTGCCGCACAGACCCGCCCGTCACATCCGGCACAAGCTTTTGATCCTCAGGCAGACGCTGCCTTTACGGCGGAGCGCGACATCATGAACACCCCTATCCCAGGCGCCGATCCTCAGGCAGCGGCCAAGACGGCAGATCCTGCGCCGGTGCCCGATGGCGAGTTGAGCAAATTCGATCCCGCTCACCCGGAGCTCTACCTGTTCCATGACGGGGAGGGGCGGGTCGACGGACTTTCCATAGATCCAGCGCCATTGCCCATCCAGGGGACGGACGCCTCCCGGGGCCTCGGCTGAGCCGCGCAGCCAGCCGTGTGCGCCTGTTGAGGTATGGCGGAGCTAAATACCGGCCGGGGTTGGTCAGCGTCCGGCGATGCGGCGGGTGTGACCATCAGCCTCGAGGGGGACTGGACAGGACCTGAGGCCGTGGTCGAGCCAGGCATCGCAACGCGGCTGGTGGATCACGATGGTCTGAAAACGGTCGCCTTCGACGCCGCCCGACTCGGCCGCTGGGACAGTGCGCTGCTGGTCTTCCTGCTGGAACTGCGACGCGCATCGCTGCGCCGGCACGCAGCGCTGGACGAGGGCGGGTTGCCGGAGTCGGCACGCCAGTTGCTGTCGCTGGTTCCGCAGGCCATGCCTGCTGCGCCCGCCACGCCGCCGCGCAGCGGCCTGCTCGCCAGCGTCGGCCAGGTGGCCGTCGATGCCTGGACGCAATGCGTAGCTGCGACGACGCTGCTGGGTGCCGTCCTGCTGCGCGGTGGCGCCAGCCTGCGCGGGGCGACACTGATGCGCCGTACGGATCTGCTCGCCTTCATGCAGACGGCGGGCCTCGGCGCGCTGCCGGTCATCGCGCTCGTCAATGTCCTGGTCGGCGCGATCCTCTCGTTCATGGGCGCGGTACAGCTGCGGAAATTCGGTGCGGACATCTATGTCGCTGACCTCGTGGGGATTGCCGTCGTGCGGGAAATGGCGCCGCTGATGACCGCGATCGTGATGTGCGGGCGCACCGGCGGTGCGTATGCGGCCGAGCTCGCGACGATGAACGGCAGTGAGGAAACCGGTGCGCTGGTGGTGCTCGGGGTCCCGACCAGCGAGTATCTGGTGTTGCCTCGCGTCGCGGCGCTGACATTGATGATGCCGCTGCTGTACCTGTATGCCGCTGCGCTCGGCATCCTCGGCGGCGCGGTGGTGGCTGTACTCACCGCCGACGTCCCGGCGGTAGCGTTTCTCGACCAGTTGCGGGCTGGCGTGACCAGCTCCGAGGTGCTGTTTGGCTTCGTCAAGTGCATCACCTTCGGGCTGTTCATCGGCCTCTGCGGCTGTCGGATCGGGCTTGCCGCGGGGCGCAGCTCCGCCGACGTGGGGAGCGCTGCGACCCGCGCGACCGTGACGGGCATCGTCGGCGTCATCGCGATCGACTCCGTGTTCGCGCTATGCGCCCATGCGCTGGACTTCTGAGTCGTATGGAGGCCGTCAAACTCGCGCTGGAAGTGAAGTCCCTCTGCATCGGGTATGGTGATCATGTCGTACTCCAGGACTTGAGTTTCACCGTGCCCGCCAGGTCCATCTTCGCGATCATGGGCGCGAGCGGCTGCGGCAAGAGCACACTGCTGCATGCGCTGATCGGGCTGCTGCGCCCCAGCGCCGGCGCGGTGCTGTTCCGCGACCAGGATTACTGGTCGCTGGACGATGCGGGCCGGGGGCGGATCGGCCGGCGCTTTGGTGTGCTGTTCCAGCAGAGTGCCCTGTGGAGTACGCTGACGGCCGCGCAAAACGTGGCATTGCCACTGCAGCTCTTCACCCGGCTGGATGCGACGGCGATCGATGCGCTGGTCGAGCTGAAACTGTCGCTCGTCGGCCTGACCGAAGGACGCACCGTCCTGCCGGCCGAATTGAGCGGCGGCATGGCCAAGCGGGTCGGGCTGGCACGCGCCATCGCCCTGGATCCCGACATCCTGTTCCTCGACGAGCCGTCGGCGGGTCTCGATCCGGTCGCGTCGGAGCGCCTCGACCAGCTGATCCTGCAGCTGCGCAACGGCTTTGGCGTCACGATCGTCATGGTGAGCCACGAATTGCCGAGCCTGTACGCGATCTGCGACGACGGCATCTTCCTCGACGCCGCCAGCCACACCGCGATCGCGCACGGCGCGCCCCGCCAGCTGCGCGACGGCTGCACCGAGCCGACCGTCAGTGCGTTCATGCATCGCACCGATCCCGTCCATGCCGGCGCCTAGGGATACCGTTGTCGGAGCCTTCGTGCTGGGCGGTCTGGCGCTGGGCGCGGGTGCCATCCTGCTGTTCTCCGGCATGCACATCTTCCAGAAGAAAATACATGCCGTCGTGGTCTTCCGCGAATCCGTCGCCGGACTGACCGTAGGCTCCCCGGTCACCTTCCGCGGCGTGCAGATCGGGCAGGTGCATGAGATGAAGGTGCATTTCAACGCGGCCGACCATGTTCCCATCATCCCTGTCGTGCTGGATCTGGAGCCGGGGAAGGTGATCTGGACCAATACCAGCTCCGCGGACACTGACTGGAACCTGCAGGACGCCGTCAGGGCGGGGTTGCGCGCGCAGCTGACCCAGCAGAGCCTGATCACCGGCCAGATGAGCATCAACCTGGATCTTTTTCCCCATGCTGCGGCGGTGCCGCCGCAGCGCGACGACGGTACGCCGCAGATCCCGACGATCCCTTCGGATGCGGCCCGCCTGAAGGACGAGATCCTCGGGCTCAACCTGCCGGACATGGGCAACAGGACGCGGGCGGCGCTCGCGAGCCTGCAGCGCGCGCTGGATGAGCTGACCGCAAACATCGGTCCGCTGTCGCAGGACCTGCGCACAACGCTGGGAGCGGCGAGGACGACCCTGCAGCGTTACGACCAGCTTGCCGGGACGGCACAGAGCCAGATCACGACCAATGGCAAGGCATTGACCGCGTTGCTCGACACGACGCAGAAGACCATGGCCCAGGCGTCGGCGGTCGTCGCATCGCTGGACGAGATCACCGCACCGCGCTCGCCGCAGCGCGCGGATCTCGAGGCGGCGCTGCGTGATCTCGCCGCGAGTTCCAGCTCCCTGCGCGAACTGACCCACGACCTGGAGCGGCACCCGGCCGCCACTGTGCTGCGGTGAGAAGCCGCGCGCCCAACCGTCTGCCTTTGCTCTGTGCGCTGCTGTGCGGCGTCGCCGGCTGCGTGTCGGGACGGATCCCGCCCAACCTCTACGTCCTGACTCCGCCTGCCACTGATGCGGTTCCGGCGCAGGCGACAGGGGACGTTCGGCATCTGTACGTCGACCCGGTCCGCCTGCCTGATTTCCTGGACTCGACGGACTTGCTGGTACGCCGGGGTCCGGCCGAGGTCGTGCCGAGCCCGACAGGTCGCTGGGGCGAGCGACTCGCGGCCGGCATACACGATGCGCTGGTGACCGATCTGCGCGAACGGTTGCCCGCGGGAACGCTGATCGAGGCCCGCGATCGCGACCCGCTGGCGCGCCACCTCGCTGTCAGCGTCACCGCCTTCGATGCCTGGGCGAACGGTCATGTCGTGCTGGTCGCCAGCTGGACGCTGGTCGCGGGTCTGCATGGCGAGCAACTCGCCGCCGATCAGGGGACCTTCAGCATTCCCGCCGCGGCGTCGCCCGCGCACGACGGGGACGCGGCCATCGTCGCGGCGATGACGGCCGCGCTCGCTGCGCTCAGCGATCGACTGGCCGGATCCGGACTGCGCTGATAACCAATCGTCATTGGACTCAGCTACGGCGCGCCGCTAGTGTAAATACATGACTGCCCTATCCGACCAGGCTCTCGACCAGCTGTTCCGCAGCGCCCGTTCGCTGCATACCTTCACGGATCGCCCGGTGGACGATGCGACGCTGCACGCGCTTTATGATCTGCTGAAGTGGGGGCCGACCGCGTTCAACGCACAGCCTGGCCGTTACCTGTTCCTGCGTTCCGCCGCCGCCAAGGCGCGACTGGAACCGGCGCTGTCCGAGGGCAATCGCGCCAAGACACTGAAAGCGCCGGTGACCGTGATCGTCGCCCAGGACTCGGAATTCTACCGCCACCTGCCGCGCGTGTTTCCCCCGGCCGACGTGCAGGGAATCTTCAGCGGCAATCGCCTGGCTACGGAGTCGACGGCGTTTCGCAACGCCAGCCTGCAGGGCGCCTACCTGCTGATCGCGGCGCGGGCCCTCGGCCTCACGGCAGGACCGATGTCTGGTTTCGACGCGGCCCGCGTCGACCGGGAATTCTTTCCCGACGGCCGCTATCGCAGCAATTTCCTGATCAACCTGGGTTATGCCGCCGATGTGACGCCCGCGCCGCGACTGCCGCGGTTCGAGTTCGCTGACGTCGCGACCATTCTCTAGCGCGAGCTGCGATAGACCGCGCAGGCGGTCTGCGAACCTTCCTCGCACGTTCGGGATTGGCGCACGCCTTCGGCACCGGTGCATCCTCCGGCGCTGGCCTGTCCGCCACGGCGATTGACGCCGCGCGCGCCGCCAGGCTGTGGGAGCTGAGCGCTGCCATGGTGGGTCTCGACGTTGCCTGACAGCCGCTGAGGCGGCTACGCGCGTACGTTGGCGCACGGAATTCAGGCTGTGACCTGGCTAGTATGAAATCCGCGCTCCGTCCGGGCAGGCGCAGAGAGCTGGAGACGCGAATGAACCATGCAGACAGGGGCCCTGGTACAGAGGAGCCCAGCGGCCCTCAGCGCGACGGACGCCAACCTCCGACGGCAGCGGTCGATCGGGTGAAGGCGAGGCGTTCGATCCGCGCCGACCTGGTTCTTGCCGCCTGTGCAGCGGTCGCCATCGGGACAGCCGGAACGATTTCCCTGTTGATGGCCCAGGCTGCCAGTGCAACGCCTGTCTTCGCGAGGCGAACCGGGAACTCCTGCGTCGAGTGTCACACGAGTGCAAAGGGCGGGGCATTGACACCTTACGGCGAGAAATTCCAGGCGAACGGCGACAAGCTGCCCACCGATGCGAAGAAGTAGCGACAGGAGCCCATCATGTTACGCAGCGTCAAGAGTCTCGAAGGAAACAGCATCGGTGCCACCGATGGTGCGATCGGCAAGGTAAAGGACTTCTACTTCGATGACGAGGCCTGGGTGATTCGCTACGCCGTTGTCGATACGAGCGCCTGGCTCGGCGGCCGCAAGGTACTGGTTTCCCCCTACCTGATCCGCGAGCCCTCGACAGTCGTGGGGACGCTTGCGGTTTCCGTCACGATGGACCAGATCCGCAACAGTCCGGCCATCGACACGGACAAGCCGGTTTCGCGGCAGTACGAGACGAGCTACCTGGGGTATTACGGCTACCCGGGCTACTGGGGCGGCGACGGGCTGTGGGGTGGCTATGCCTATCCCGGCGCCCCCGCGGACGACCGCTTCGAAGTCCGCTATCGCGGCTACCTGCATGCACCCTCGGCGGAAGACTCCGGCAGCGACCCGCATCTGCGCAGCTGCAATGCTGTGAAGGGCCATCACATCGTTGCCAGCGACGGTGAGATCGGGCACGTGCAGGGATTCGTGCTGGATGACCGTTCATGGGCGATTCGTTACCTGGTCGTCAACACCAGCAACTGGTGGGTCGGCCACGACGTGCTCCTGTCGCCGGAATGGATCCGGGCCGTGAGCTGGCCCGGGTCGACGGTCACGGTCGATCTGAGCCGGGAGTCGATCAAGGATGCGCCGGTCTATGATGCCGACGCTCTCGTTGACCGGCAGGCGGAGACTGGCCTGTATCGTCATTACGGCCGCGACAGTTATTGGCAGGATGACGAGGTACGCGCAGAAGTGGGGTAGGATCAGGCGCGGCCCGTCGCCTGCCGCCACAGAGCCGGTCCTTGTCCCGAATTGCGCTGTGCCTGCCGGGGAAGTAGGATTGTGCGCTTGCGCTCCCAGGCGCGACACATCTACCCCGGAGGTTTGCCATGGCGACGCCGCTGCTCTCCCATCCACGCACGTCGGGACCAGCTGCCAGCGCCGCGCCGCGCGCGAGGGTGCTCCCGATTCCTCGTGCGATCGCCTGGGGTTTTCTCGCGCTCAGCGCTGCCGCGCAGGCGCAACAGGCCCCTGCCGCGAGCTGGACGCCGCTGGCAAATCAGGCACCCGCAGCTTCTGTCGGCACCATGTTGCTGTTGACCGATGGCAGCGTGTTCGCGCTCAGCGGCGATGATTCGCAGTCCTGGTTCAAACTGACACCGGATGCGCACGGGAGCTACGTCAACGGCACGTGGTCGGCGCTGGCCTCCATGAGTATTCCGCGGTTGTACTTCACGTCGGATGTCCTGCAGGACGGCCGGGTATGGGTACTCGGCGGCGAGTACACGGGGCCGTATCTGGACGCGAACTGGGGATCGTCGGCGGAAATCTATGACCCCGTCCGTGACGCCTGGTCGCATGCTGCGTCATATCCGAACGAGACGGGCGGATGCTTCCCGGTGACCTTTACGTCGGACGTACAGCTCACCAGCGGCTCACGGCGGATCACCGGCATTTATTCCACGGACCGCTTTCTGCCCGGCTGGACCATCACGGGAACAGGCATTCCTGCCGGTGCCACCATCCTGAGCGTAGACTCGGCGACGCAGGTCACCATGTCGGCCAAAGCGACATCGGCCGGAGCCAGCAGTGCGGTCGTGTTTGCCGGTACGCCGCTATCCTGCTTCGGCGACGATCCCTCGAGCCTGCTGTCGAAGCGCCGCATACTGGCCGGCAACCTGCTGGATAACTCCACCTATCTTTACTCCATCGACAGCAATTCGTGGACGCAGGCAGCCACGAAGGTCTATCAGGACTCCAGCGACGAGGAAGGCTGGAGCGTCATGAGTGGCGGGCTGATCCTCACTTACGATCTGGACCCGAGCATTGCCACCGGTGCGGGCTATGCCGAGCTCTATAATCCGGTGGCGAATAGCTGGAGCGGAATCAGCCCTGCCGATGGAACAGCCAAGGGCGATCTGCCGCTGCTGAGTAGCGCTGCACTGGGTTATGAACTCGGTCCGGTCGTGCGCCTGCAGGACGGTCGCGCTCTTGTGATCGGCGCCAATCAGCACACGGCACTCTACAACCAGGCCACCAATACCTGGTCGGCAGGACCGGATACCGTCGGGACCTTGCACAACCCCTTTGGGTCGATCGGGCACCCGCCTTTTGGCGCCGATGACGCGCCTGCCGCGCTGATGCCAAACGGGCATGTCCTGTTTGCCGCAGACGCTGGCCCCAATCTGGTCACCGGCAACGGCGCAACCGCGGCGGGATCCGCGATCATCACGCACCTTCCGACCACCGCGGGCCTGCAGGTCTACTGGTCGGTCGCCCAAGCCGATGGGAACTCGGACGTCATACCGTACGGTACCTACATCACGAGTGTCGACTCGCCGCACCAGATCCATATTTCGGCAAATGCTGCCGTCTCCTCCGCGGGTGTCGCCCTGGCGCTGGGGGGCGTCTTCAGCAATCCTACGCAACTGTTTGACTACGATCCGCGTGCGGGGCGGATTTCCCCCGTGCACCCGGCCCTTGCCGATCCGAACCTTGCGACAGATCCCGCCTTCATCAGTCGCATGCTGGTGCTTCCCAGCGGAGAGGTGCTGTTCAACGACGGTGCGGGCAGCCAGCTCTATGTCTACACGCCCGCAGGCTCCGCCGCCTCCGCGTACTGGCCCGTGATTGACAGGGTTGCGTACACGGAAGAGGGCGAATTCACGCTGACCGGCACACGGCTGAACGGACCGTCGGATGCCTCTGCCTACGGCGATGACGTGCAGAGCAACGAGAACTATCCGATCGTGCGGCTCAGCAATTCCAGCGGACTGGTTTTTTATTGCCGTTCGCACGACTGGACCGCAACAGGGGTCGACAACGTCCTGGAAAGTGTCCGGTTCACGCTGAATCCGGCGACCGTGCCTGGCAACTATCAGCTGACGGTGAGCGCGGGGGGCATATCCTCTGCACCCGTACCCCTCACCGTGACGGCAGCAGAAATCAGGGGAGACCGGTAGCGCCCTCGGAGAACGCCAGTGGCCGCCGCGAACACGGTCTTTCTCTGGTATGACGGCGGCGCTTTGGACGCTGCTCGCTTCTATGC
>Ga0302279_10001066_pt1 | contig 39973 bp, 30 predicted proteins | sample III_Bog_N3_3_FD_194541 | JGI IMG/M metagenome (GOLD analysis project Ga0302279, IMG submission 194541) | Peat permafrost microbial communities from Stordalen Mire near Abisko, Sweden - III_Bog_N3_3 | ecosystem: Environmental > Terrestrial > Soil > Wetlands > Peat | place: Sweden: Abisko... | reverse complement strand
CCGCGCGGCCCGCGAGGCCCAGGAGAGACCAGAGCGCCCGCGCCGAGGCCACGTGCTCGGCGCGCGTCGTCCCAGCCGCGGCCCGCGCGAGGAGCGCGCCTGCGTACCGCGCAACCGCCGCCAGCCCGCGCCCCTCCCCGCGCGCCGTCTCCCAGGCGCGCACGGTCTCCTCGAGCGCGGAGACGGGATCCTCGGCGCTGGCGCTCGGCGTCGCTTCAAGCGCGCGCGCGACCCGCGCCAGCGTCGCGCGCGCCTCGAGGTCCTCGGTGAGGCCGCTGAGCGCCCGCGCGTCCAGGTAGCCCGAGCGCAGGAGGGCCGCGACGTCGGCGCGCGCGAGGCCGCGATCGGCGACCTCCAGGGCCTCGAGCGCGAAGGAGACCAGGCGCGACGCGAGCGGCGACCGGCCGCGTGGATCGTGCAGGGCTACGCCGACCTCGGCCAGCGCGCGGCGGATGGGCGAGGCCGTCTCGTCCGTGAGGCCCGGGAGGGCGATCGCGATGCGCTCCGGGGCGTGCCCCTCGAGGAGCGCGGCGTGGACGGCCTCCGCCACGGCCCACGCCTGCACCTCGGCGTCCGCCGCCTGCTTCACCGAGACGCGCGCGAGCACCTGGGCGGACGGCGGGTCCGAGAACCGGAGGTCCCCGAGGCGCGCCTCGATGGGGCTCGTCGCGGGCGCGTCGTCCAGGGCGGCCGCGAGCTGCTCCACGAGCCGATCGAGCACGCTGCTCGTGCGCGACGGGTCGATCGCCGCGCCCTCGGCCTCGAACGTCGGCACCTCGATCAGCGCGCGGCCGCCCAGGGGGGAGAGCACCTCGTCGAGGGCGCGCCAGAGGGCGAGCTCCGCGGGCTGCCACGCGACGCAGAAGCGCGCCGTGAGGCGCGTCGCGCGCACCGCGGCCGCGACCCGCGCCGGGTCCGACGCGCGTATGGCGGAGACGAGCACGTCGTTCAGGGCGCGCCCGTCGAACCCGCCGAGCCGCTCGAGCGCCCGGTCTAGCTCCGCGATCGCCGCGACGAGCACGGCCGCGCGCGCGTTCTTCTCCTGCCGCGCGAGCTGCTCCAGCGCGAGGACGCAGCCCGTCTGGCGCACGACGAGGATGGCCTCGTCGACCGCGTCGACCGTTCGCTGCCACGGACGCGCCCCTCGCCCCGCGACCGCCCCGAGGAACGAGCGCGGGCGCGCGAGCGCGCGCAGCACCTGCCCGAGCGCGAGCCGCGCGACGTCGGGCGCCACGGCCGTCCGCTCGGGCGCGAGCTCCGCCAGGAGGCGCGCCTGCAGCGTCGCGAGCGTCTCGAACGTCACCGGCCCGGACGCCAGCCTCTCGACGTGCCGCTCGCTCGGGACGATGAAGCGTTCGGTCACTCCAGTTTCCCGAAGACCGGCGCAGCCGACGTGACGGCCGCCGGGGCGGGCGGCGCGGACACGCGTGCCGGGATGGAGAGCACCTCGTCGAGCGAGCCCTTGTCGTAGAGGAACGCGTAGGCCGCCTCGCTCGCGAGCACCCGCTTGATGTAGCCGCGCGTCTCGTCCCAGGGGATCTCCTCGACCCAGAGGTCGAAGTCCTCGGCGGGGCGCGCGGCGACCCACCGGCCGACGGCGCCCGCGCCCCCGTTGTAGGCGGCGATCGCGAGGGCGCGGTTCGCGAAGGACGCGCGCAGGCCGGCGAGGAGCTTCGTGCCGAGGGCGATCGAGACCTCCGGCCGCTTCAGCGCGTCCTCGTTCCAGCCGTAGGGCGTGCCCGAGGCGACGCCCCGCGCCGTCGGGACGATGAGCTGCATGAGGCCGTAGGCGTTCGCGGGGCTCTTCACCTCGGGGTAGAAGTCCGACTCCTCGCGCATGATGGCCCACGCGAGCGAGCGCGGGATCCCGTTGGCCGTGGTCTCGCGCGCGACGAACGTGTCGAAGGCGGGCGGGAACGCGACCTCCCACATCGGGCGCCAGCGGCCGGCCGGGTAGTGCGTGAGGTGATCGGAGACGCGCGCGCGCGCGAACGCGTGGCCGAGCTCGGGCGCCCCGGCGCGGTCGTAGAGCTGGCCGAGGGCCCACACGAGCTCCGCGTCGGCGCCGTCGTTCGTCAGACCGGCGGCCGCCATCTCGCGGCGGGCGCCCTCGAGGTCCCCCACCTCGAGGAGCGCAAGCCCCAGGCCGAACGCCTTCGAGCGGAGCTCCGGGTGATCGCGGGTGAAGAAGGTGCCGGGCTCTTCACGGGCCACGGCCGCGTCGAGCAGGCGGTGCGCGGAGGCGGCGTCGGCCTCGGCGAGCCGGGCGAAGGCCTGCGTCATGTAGAACGCGAGCGGGCAGCTCTCCACGATCTTCGCGTAGCGCGCCTTCGCGTCGGCCGCGTCGCCGGTGGCGGCGGACGCGCGGGCACGGAAGTACGCCGCGCGACCCTCCGTGGCCCAGTGCCGGTCGTCCGGGAAGAGCGACGTGATGCGATCGAGTACGGGCTTGGCGCCCTCCCAGTCCCCCTTCGTCATCCGGAGGAGCGCCACGCGGAAGAGGGCCTCTCCGCGCATGTCCCCCTCGGGGTAGTCGTCGGGCAAGGCGAGGAGCATCGACGTGTAGCGCGACTCGTCGCCCTGCTGGAGCGCAACGAGCGCCCCCTGGAGGCGCGCGTCGTCCGCGAGGCGGTGCCTGGGAAAGAGCTGCTCGACCTTCGTGAGGCGGTCGGCCGCGTCATCGGTGCGCTTGGCGCCCGCGCTCGCCTTGCCGCCGTAGTAGAGCGCCGTCACGAGGGCGTCCTCGCCCGCGCACCGCGTGATGGCGTCGCCCCAGGCGTCGGCCGTGTTCACCTTCGGCATGTGCGTGCTCGCCTGGGCGCGCGTCACCGCGGCGCTGCACGCGACGCTCTTGTCGGGCGCGGCGAGCAGCGGCGTCGCGAGGGCGAAGGCCTTCGCCGAGTCTCCCGCGTCGAGCCATGCCCTTGCCTGCCGGGCCCGCTCGGACGGATCGAGCTCCGCAGCCTTCGGCGAGCCCTTGCGGCCGGGCTTCGGCGGCGTGAGCAGCGCGATGGCGCGCGCGCGCGTGGCCTCCGCGCCCGAGCTCTCGGCGATCTTCGGCGCCTCGACCATGACCCGCGTGGCCAGATCCCTCGCCTCCGCGGCGTGCGAGGCGGGATCGCCGTCCACGCCGTCGAGCAGGGCGCTCGCGATCTTGAGCGCGGTGTCGACCCAGGGGGCCTTGGGGTTCGCCGCGTGCGCGCGCCACAGCTTGAGGGCGCCCGCGCGGTCGCCGTCCGCGGCGAGCGCGTCGGCCACGACGAGGCTCGCCTCGTCCCGGAGCGCGAGATCGGCCGGGACGGACACCGCGCGGTGCGACGCTAAGGTGAGTTGCCCGAGCTTCACGTAGACCTGCGCCCCGCGGAGCGACGCGTAGCCGGCGAGCCTGCACTCGAGCTTCGGCACCGTCAGCCCGGCGACGCGGTCGAAGCCGGTCGCGGCGGGGCCCAGGTCCCCGGCGGCCAGGTGGAGGCGCGCGGAGGCGTACGTCCACGCGCAGTCTTCTGCCGGCGTCAGCGGAGTCGCCGGCGCGATGGGGCGCGCGGCGTCGAGCGCGAGGGCCGCTGCCGACCAGTCGTGCACGAGCGCGTTGCCGCGCGCCAGGGAGAGGCGCGCGTCGTCCAGCACGACGTGCAGGGCGGGCGGCTCGAACGGCCCCGCGAAGCCTCCGTCGACGACGACGGGGCCTGGGCTCGCCGTCCCGGAGGGCGCGGGCGGCGGCGGCGAGATCATCGGCTCCGCGCTGGGGCCGCGGCACGCGGACAGCGCCACCACGACGGGCACGAGGCCGAGCCAGGCGCTTCTCATGGCGCCTTCGGCCGCCACGCTTCGGCGCCCGCCTCTTCCTCCTTGGCCTCTTCCTTCTGCCGCTCCTGGGACGACCATCGCGCGCGATCCTTCTCCACGACGCCTGCCTCGGCGCTCCTCTGGGCGAGCGCGCCTTGCGCGGCGCCTTCCTTGGCGCGCGCCTCGAGCTCGTGCGCGCTGGCCTGCGCGAGCGCGCGCTCCCGCTGCCCCTGCTCTTCCTTCGCGCGGGCCTCCCACGCGTCCACGCGCATGAGATCCCGCGCCGTCAGCTCTCCCCGCTCGAGCGCGCGCCGCTCGGCCTCGCGCACCGCGCGCGCCTGCGCCTCGCCGCGCTGCCGCTCGGCCTCGGCCGCCTCGACGCGCTTGGCAGCAGCTTCTCTGACCCCGATGGCCACGGCGAGCTCACGCTTGGCGTCGTCCGTCTTGCCCGCGCGCACGCGGGCGAGGGGCTCGAGGGGGTACTTCTTCGCGGGCATTGTGTCGGGGGAGTCTATACCAGGGGTGCTCTTTCCGTCGCGGGCGCCTCGGACTGAAGTCGGGTCAGCGATGCTGGATACCGGGAGGATGAGGCCGTCTCAACCCCCGCACCCCGGCATGAATGGCATGAATGCCGGGGCATTGGTCTCAGTTTCCTTGAGTTCTCTAGGGCTGCCGTTGTCGCGCGGCCCCCCTCCCAGCCTCCCCCCGACAATCCGGGTCGAGGAGTCGAGCGCCCGCATCCGACCAGCAGTCCGCGCGACTCCTCCCCCCGGCGCATGCTCGCGCCGGCAGATCCCTGGGGGGGAGGCCGGGAGGGGGGCCACGCGTGCGAGATGAGACCAATGGTCAGCATTCATGCCGGGGTGCCCGAGGAAACGTACCCGCTCTACTCCGCGGCCCACTCCTGCAAGGACTTCACGAGCAGCCTCGAGTCCCCCCGCGAGGCCTCCATCGCGTCGCACGCGGCGAGGCCGGCTGCGATGGTCGTGAAGTAGGGGAGGTTCGCGAGCAGGGTCTGCCGGCGGAGCGAGTAGCTGTCCCGGACGGCCCGCGAGCCCTGCGTCGTGTTGATGACGACCGCGAGCGTGCCGCCGCGGATGGCGTCGACCACGTCGGGGGTGCCCTCGCCCACCTTGTTGATGAGGGTCACGGGGACGTGCGCCCGCTGGAGCGCCGCCGCGGTCCCCTTGGTCGCCACGATCTCGTAGCCGAGGGCCCGGAGGCGGCGGCCGATGTGCGTGGCCACCGGCTTGTCCTCGTCGCGCACGCTGATGAACACGCTGCGGCGCGAGGAGGGCGGCGCGATCTCGAGGCCGGACGCGAGCATGGCCTTGCCGAACGCCCGCGCGAACGTGTCGGCGATGCCCATGACCTCGCCCGTCGACCGCATCTCGGGGCCGAGCATCGTGTCGACCCCCGGGAACTTCTGGAACGGAAAGACGCTCTCCTTCACCGACACGTGGCGCGGCACGTGCGCGTCCTGGAGGCCCAGGGAGTCGAGCGTCTCGCCCACCATGAGCTTGGCGGCGATCTTCGCGAGCGGCCTGCCCGTCGCCTTCGAGACGAACGGGACCGTGCGGCTCGCGCGCGGGTTCACCTCGAGGATGTAGACCTCCCCGCCCTTCACCGCGAACTGCACGTTCATGAGGCCGACCACGCCGAGCTCGAGGGCGAGCATCCGCGTCTGCTCCTCGATGGAGAGGACGATCTCCGTGCTGAGCGAGTGCGGCGGCAGGACGGACGACGAGTCGCCCGAGTGCACCCCGGCCTCCTCGATGTGCTGCATGACGCCGCCGATGACCGCCCGCTTGCCGTCCGCGATGCAGTCGACGTCGACCTCGATGGCGTCCTTCAGGAACTCGTCGACCAGGATGGTCTGCGTGCCCGCGTCGCGCGCGGCCTCGACGGCCAGGTGGACGTAGGCCTCGAGCTCGCGGCGCGTGTAGGCGATCATCATCGCGCGGCCGCCGAGGACGTAGCTCGGGCGGACGAGGACCGGGTATCCGATGCGCTCCGCGATGGCGAAGGCCTCCTCCGGGCCGTGGGCGATGCCGCTCTTCGGGCGCTTCAGGGCGAGCTTCGTCAGCACCTCGTCGAAGCGGCCGCGGTCCTCCGCGCGATCGATCGCGTCGGCGCTCGTGCCGAGCAGGTGGACGCCACGCTGCTCGAGGGCCAGGGCGAGCTTCAGCGGCGTCTGGCCGCCGAACTGGACGATGACGCCGTCCGGCTTCTCCTCGTCGCAGATGGCGAGCACGTCCTCGAGCGTGAGCGGCTCGAAGTAGAGCCGGTCGGAGGTGTCGTAGTCGGTCGACACCGTCTCCGGGTTGCAGTTGACCATCACCGTTACGTACCCGAGCTCGCGCAGGGCCTGGACGGCGTGGACGCAGCAGTAGTCGAACTCGATCCCCTGGCCGATGCGGTTGGGGCCGCCTCCGAGGATGACGACGCGCTTCTTGCCCGCGCCGGGCTTCGCGCCCGACTCGCTCTCGCTCTCGTAGGTCGAGTAGAGGTAGGGCGTGTGCGCGACGAACTCGGCGGCGCACGTGTCGACCCGCGCGTAGACGGGGCGGATGTCGTCGCGCAGGCGCGCGGCACGGACGTCGTCCTCGCAGGCGCCCGTCATCTTGGCGATCTGCCGGTCGGAGAAGCCGAGGCGCTTGGCGCGCAGAAGCTCGGCGGGCCCCGTCTCCCCCTTGGTGAGCCGCACCTCCTGGTCGACGATGCGACGGATGTGCGCCAGAAACCACGGATCGATGCTCGTCCGCGTCGCGAGCTCCTCGTCCGTCATGCCCACGCGCATCGCGTCGACCACGTAGAAGAGCCGCTCGGCCGTCGGCACGCTGACGAGCTGCTCGAGCGCCGTCCGCACCTCGGCCGTCGTGGCCGGCGGGAGGTGGCTCGGGGGCTCCGCCTCGAAGGCTTCCATCCCGAGGTCGCGCGCCTTCTTCGGCTGGGCGAGGAGGCGGTAGTCGACGCGATCCCGCAGAGACGCCAGGCCGTCCTTCGACGTCTCGAGCGAGCGGGCGGCCTTCTGGAGGGCCTCGCAGAAGGTGCGGCCGATGCTCATCACCTCGCCGACGCTCTTCATCTGCGGCCCGAGCGTCGTGTCGGCGCCCGGGAACTTCTCGAAGGCGAAGCGCGGCCACTTCACGACCACGTAGTCGATGGCCGGCTCGAAGGCGGCGCTGGTCTTGGTGATGTCGTTCTGGAGCTCGTCCAGGCGGTAGCCGACGGCGAGCTTGGCGGCGATCTTCGCGATGGGGTAGCCGGTCGCCTTCGAGGCGAGCGCGGAGGAGCGCGACACGCGCGGGTTCATCTCGATGACGTAGACGCGGCCGTCGGTGGGCGAGACGGCGAACTGGACGTTTGCCCCGCCGGTCTCGACGCCGATCTCGGTCATGACGGCGCTCGCCGCGTCGCGCAGGCGCTGGTACTCGCGGTCGGTGAGCGTCATCGCGGGGGCGACGGTGATGGAGTCGCCCGTGTGGACGCCCATGGGGTCGAGGTTCTCGATCGAGCAGACGACGATGAAGTTGTCCGCGCCGTCCCGCATGACCTCGAGCTCGAACTCCTTCCAGCCGAGGACGCTCTCCTCGATGAGGACCTCGTGCGTGGGCGACTGCGCGAGCGCCCAGGCGACCTTGGCGTCGAGCTCGCTCGCCTCGCGGGCGATGCCGCCGCCGCTGCCGCCGAGCGTGAACGACGGGCGGAGGATGGCGGGGAAGCCGATGGTCTTGACGATCTCGCGCGCCTCCTCGATCGAGTGCGCCGCGCCGGACCGGGGGCACTCGAGGCCGATCTTCGCCATCGCCGCCTTGAAGAGCGCGCGATCCTCGGCCTTGGCGATGGACTCGGGCCGCGCGCCCAGCATCTCGATGCCGAGCCTGGCCAGGACGCCCTCCTCGTGGAGCTTCAGCGCGACGTTGAGCGCGGTCTGCCCGCCGAGCGTCGGCAGGATGGCGTCGGGCCGCTCACGCTCGAGGATGGCAGCGAGCGTCTTCCACTCGATGGGCTCGATGTAGGTCCGGGACGCGAGGTCCGGGTCCGTCATGATGGTGGCCGGGTTGGAGTTCACGAGGACGACCTCGTACCCCTCCTCGCGGAGCGCCTTGGCCCCCTGCGTCCCGGAATAGTCGAACTCGCACGCCTGCCCGATGACGATGGGCCCGGCGCCGATGATCAGGATCTTGTGGAGGTCGGCACGGCGAGGCATCGCACCTCGGCGACTTAGCAGCCCGGCGCGTGGGAGGCTACAGGGAGGTGGTCGAGAGGCCCGCGCGGTCCTGACGAAAGACCCGCTGGTCTTCCCGAAAGAGCCTTCGACTCTAGTGAAAGGCCCCTTCGTTGAGCAGAACGGTCCATTCGTTGAGCAGAACGGCCCTTTCGTTGAGCAGAACGGCCCTTTCGTTGAACAGAACGGCCTTTTCGTTGAACAGAACGGCCTTTTCGTTGAGCAGAGCGGCCCTTTCGTTGAGCAGAACGGTCCATTCGTTGAACAGAACGACCCATTCGCCGAGCAGAACGGCCCTTTCGTTGAGCAGAACGGTCCATTCGTTGAGCAGAACGGCCCTTTCCTTGAACAGAACGGTCCATTCGTTGAACAGAACGGTCCATTCGTTGAAGAGAACGGTCCGTTGGTTGAGCAGAACGGCACGTTCGGTGAACAGAACGCTCGGTTCTCCAATCAAGATGGCCGGCTCTGCAATCAAGACGGCCGGTTCTGCAACCAAGGCGGCCCGTTCTGCAAACACGGCGCCCCGCCCGGCCAACGGGACACCCCGCCTCACGATCAGGTTCGTCCGCTTCCAGACACGAAAGGAAAGGTCCTCGCTCTAGACGGATGGGACGCCGCGCTCGACGTGCCGGAAGAAGGGCAAGAGCGCCGTCACGGAGTGCCCGCTGCCCCCGTCGCCATGCTCAGAGCGCCTTCTCCAGGCGGTCGCAGACGGTGCGCAGCGCCATGACGCGCGCGTAGTACTTGTCGTTCGCGGGAACGAGCGTCCACGGGGCCTCCTCGGTGCTGGTCCGGTCGATCATGTCGCAGACCGCGACCTCGTAGTCGCCCCACTTCTTCCTGTTCCTCCAGTCTTCGTCGGTGATCTTGAAGCGCTTGAAGCCCGTCTTCTCGCGCTCCTTGAAGCGCCGGAGCTGCTCCTCCTGGCTCACGGCGAGCCAGAACTTCACGACGATGGTGCCGTCCGCCGCCAGCTGCGCCTCGAAGTCGTTGATCTCGGTGTACGCGCGCATCCAGTCGTCGGGCCTGGCGAACCCCTCGACGCGCTCCACCAGCACGCGGCCGTACCAGGAGCGGTCGAAGATGGCGAAGCGGCCGCGGCGGGGCACGTGCCTCCAGAAGCGCCAGAGGTAGGGCTGCGCGCGCTCCTCCTCGGTGGGCGCCGCGATCGGGATGATGTGGTAGGTGCGTGCGTCGAGCGCCCCGGTGATGCGCCGGATGGCTCCGCCCTTGCCCGCGGCGTCGTTGCCTTCGAAAACGAGGGCGACCCCGTGCTTGCCGCCGCCCGGGTGGCGCGAGAGCTGGTTCAGCCGGGCCTGGAGGGCGAGCAGCTCCTTCTCGTACTTGGGCTTCGCGATCTTCTTCGTGAGGTCCAGGCTGCGGAGGATGTCGAGCTTGTCGACCCGCGGGCTCACGACGAGCGCCTCGCGGCCGGCCTTGGGCGCTGCGGCCCTGGACGCCGCCGGCTCTGCGGCGTCGCGATCGAGCCGCTCGCGGATGGCCTTGAGCAGGACGTTGCCCACGGTGAGCGTCCGGTAGCGGGCGTCGGCTCCCTCGACGATGATCCACGGCGCCTCGGCGGTGCTCGTCTGGCGCAGCGCCCGCTCGGAGATGCTGCGGAACGCGTCGTAGCGCTTCACGTTCTTCCAGTCGTTCTTCGTGACGCGCCAGGCGGTGTTCGGGTCGCTCTCGAGCGTCTCGAAGCGCTTCTTCTGGGCCGCCTTGGACAGGTGCAGCCACAGCTTGACGATGAGCGCCCCCTCGTCGACGAGCATCCGCTCGAACCGGAGCGTCTGCTCGAGCGACTCGTCGAACGCGGCGCGCTTCGTCCTGGCGTAGACGCGCGCGACGATGGGCTCGGTGTACCAGGAGCCGAAGAAGATCCCGAGCTTGCCCTTCGGCGGCAGCTCCCGCCAGAACCGCCACATGGGCGGGCGCTCCCGCTGCTCCTCCGAGGGCATCCCCATCGCGTGCGTCTGGATGTGGCGTGGATCCATCCACTCGTTGAGGAGGTTCACGGTCTCCCCCTTGCCCGCCCCGTCCACACCGCCGACGAGCAGGATGATCGGGAAGGCCTTCTTCTCGACGGCCTCGTACTGCGCGTCGAGCAGGGCCTCCCGCAGGGCGGGCGCCTTCCTGGAGAAGGTTGCCTTGTCGATCTTGTGACCCAGCTCGGCGGACTCGAACATCGTCCGAGATTACACGATGGCCGGCCGCCGCCGCGCCCCCCACGGGAGACGGGCTCGCACGCCTCACTGCGGCACTGGCGGGGGCGTCGGGATGTCGATCGTGACGTCCGTGGTGACCCCCGCGCCCGACCAGCCGTCCGTGAACGAGAGGCTCGCCGGGAGCATGGTCCCCACGCCGGTGGCCGTGTCGATGAGGACCATGCGCGGGGGCTCCGGACGCGTCTCGCTCGCGACGGCCCGCGCGAAGCCGAGGACCGTGCCCTGCCATGCCCCGAGGCCGAAGATCTTCTGAAAGCCCGTGCCGCTCCCCGGGCCGCTCGCGCCGGCTCCGTAGACGCCTTTGAGCAGCGACGCGGCGCGCGTCCCGCTCGTGTACGCCGCGCGGAGGGCCGCCATGTCGATGCCCGCGAGAAAGTCGTACGGCGCGCTCGCCGGGTAGCACGACGACTCGCCGCTCGTGGCGATGCACGACCGGATCGTGGCGAGGCCGGTCGGCTGGCCGTTCGCGTCCGTGTAGAAGACGACGTCCCCCGAGAGACCGAAGGTGCGCCCGGGGTTCTGCGGGTCCGGACCGAAGCTCCCGAGGTCCTGCGTGACCCCCGAGTCCGGATCGATCGACCAGAGCTCGCCCGTCGCGTCTCCCCCGACGAGCACCTCGCCCGGGCCGAGGGCCCCGGCGGGCGCGAAGGCGAGCGCGTAGAAGTACGTGCCGGGCGGGGCGGCGATGCGCGCGACCGGCGTGAGGAGGACCACGGCGTCCTCGCCCGGCGCCGCGGGCAGCGTCGCCTCGTAGACGACGCTCTCCGTGTTCACGAAGACGACCCCCGCGGCGTTCACCGCGAGATCCGTCACCGCCTGGTAGGCGGCGTCGGGCAGGCCCGCGAAGACGCCGAGCGGCGCGAGCGCGAACGAACGCGGGTCGACCGAGTAGAGCGCGGTGTCGGTGTGCGCGTAGATCGTCGTCGTCGTCGTCACGACGCTGGCGTCGGGCAGGGACGCGTCGAGCACCTGCGGCCCGAACGCGGCGTCCTCCGGCGGGGCCCCGCCCGTGTCGTCACGCGCGGACGCGGCGGCCGGCGGCGGGGCGATGGGAGGCGGACCTCCCGCCTCGGCCGGCGCCGAGAAGCCCGGGTCTTGCGAAGGGCGGGAGCACGCGAGCCACGAGAGCGTGACCGCGAGGAGAACGAGAGACGAGAAGAACGTGGCTCGCATGGGATTCCTGTGGCGCCGGGGAAGAGCGGACGCATGGGCCGCTTCAGCAGGGGCCGTGCCGGAGCGCGCGCCCAGTGAGCTCGCGGATTTGCGCGCGCGGCCTCCTGTCCAGGCCAGCCGGCGGCCTGTCCCGGGCCACCTGAAATTTGGCCCTCCGCCGACGCGTCCGTAGCGTGCAGCCCATGACCGAGGCTGCCGCCACTGGTTTCTCTTCTCCCAGCGCCGCGCCCTTGCCCCGCGTGTTCGGCCGGCTCCTGCTCCTGAAGCTCCTGGCGCGTGGAGGGATGGGCGACGTCTACCTCGCCGCCAGCACGGGCATCGAGGGGGCCGAGCGGGCGTGCGTCGTGAAGACCGTCCGCCGCGACCACATCCACGACGGCTCGTTCTTGGCGCGCTTCCTCGACGAGGCACGCGTCCAGGCGCAGCTCAATCACCCCGGCGTGGCCCAGGTGCTCGAGGCGGCGACCGACGAGAACGGCGAGCCGTTCACCGTGGTCGAGTACGTCGAGGGCCGATCGCTCTCGGACATCCGCCAGCGCTCGATCCAGCTCGGCTCGCGCATCGGGTGGGCCGAGGCGGTCGCCATGGGCATCGAGATGGCGCAGGCGCTCGCGCACGTGCACGAGCGGTCGGGCGCCGACGGCACGCCGCTCGGCATCGTGCACCGCGACCTCTCTCCCCAGAACGTGATGATCGGCTACGCGGGCGAGGTGAAGCTCATCGACTTCGGCACCGCGCGCGGCCACAACCGGAAGTGCCACACGGTGGCGGGCGTCGTATTCGCCAAGCCGGGCTACGTGGCGCCCGAGGTCGCGCGTCAGCAGGTCGGCGACGGGCGGATCGACGTCTACGCGCTCGGCATCATGCTGTGGGAGCTCTGCAAGGGCACCCGGTTCTTGACGGGCGACGCGCAGAAGCACCTGGAGGACGCCGCGGCCGGCAAGATCGTCATCCCCAAGGTCGCCGCGTCCATCGGGGCGCCGCTCCTGCTCGACGAGATCATCGAGAAGCTCACCGCCAACGACCCCGACGAGCGCTACGCGAGCGCGGGGCTCGCGGTCCACGATCTGGCGCGCCTCCTGTCCGAGGCGCCGATCGTGAAGGGCAGCGAGCGTGGCGTGCGGGCGCGCGTGAGCATGCTGATGCGGACCCTCTGGCCGCACGAGCCGGCCCGGTCGCGCGCCGACTTCGCGCGCCTGCTCAAGGACGCGCGCTCGCTCATCGGCGACGTGCACACGCCGCCCTCCGGCAAGGCGCAGGAGATCGCGCTCGCGCACATGAGCGACGACCCCTCGATGCTGAGCGGCACGCCATACCGCCTCGCGCGCAAGATCGGCGAGGGCGCGAGCGGCGTCGTGTTCGAGGCGGAGCACGTGGAGCTCGGTCGCAAGGTCGCCCTCAAGGTGCTCGCCGCGGGGCACGCCTCGGCGACCGACGCGATCGACCGGTTCCGCCGCGAGGCGCGCGCCGTCGCGAAGCTCTCGCACCCGAACCTCGTGCAGCTCTACGACTTCGGCAAATCGCTCGACGGGCGCGTCTTCCTCGCGATGGAGCTGCTCAGCGGGGAGACCCTCGATCGCCGCATCAAGCGGCTGGGAGGCATGGACTGGCGCGAGGCGTGCGAGCTCGGCGTCGAGGTCTGCAAGGCGCTCGAGGCGGCGCACGGCGCAGGCCTCGTCCACCGCGACTTGAAGCCCGCGAACCTGTTCTTGACCGATAAGGGCGGCCTCAAGCTGCTCGACTTCGGCGTCGCGATGGCGCTCGCGGACGTCGTGACCGACGCGTCCGAGAAGCGGCAGAAGGGCTTCGCCATCTTCGGGACGCCCGAGTACATGGCGCCCGAGCAGGTGGCCGGCGAGGCCGTCGACGGCCGGTGCGACCTCTACGCGGTCGGGTGCGTGCTCTACGAGCTCGTGACCGGAACGCGCGTGTTCGAGGGGACCTCGCCCGTCGTCATCATGGGCAAGCAGATGCGCGAGATCCCGGACGCCCCGCGGCAGCGCGCGCCCGCCCGCGCGATCCCCGACGAGATGGACGCGGTCATCCTGCGCGCCCTCGCGAAGGCGCCGGAGGAGAGGTACGCGAGCGCGAAGGAGCTGCGCGAGGCGCTCCTCGAGATGCTGGCCTTGCCGGCGAAGCGGCGCGCGCGCGTGCGCTGGGTCGCCGCGAGCGTCATCGGCGGCGCGACGCTGCTCGCCGCCATCGGTGCGGGCCTCCGGCTCCTGCCGAGCGGAGAGGGCGAGCGGGCCATGCGGATGGCCACGCCGCTCATGCACTCGATGGCCGAGCTCGCGACGCCGACGGAGGACCCTCCTGCGGCGCCCGTGGCCGCCGCAGCACCCGAGCCCCCGCCTCCGGCAGCGGCCGAGGAGCCCGCGATCCCCGCGCCTCCTCTACCCACGGCGCCCGTCGTGGCCGTGGCCAACACGAACCCGCCGGCGCCACCCGTCGCCATCCCCGCGCCCGCTCCTCTTCCCGCTCCCGCGCCTTCGCCCGCTCCCGCCGCCGAGCGACCCGCGACCGCGACCGCGCAGGCCGCACCGGCGGAGCAAGAGCCACAAAAGGACGCCCGGGCGGCGCACGCCGTTAGCGCCGACACCCGGCACCAGACGCTCCTCCAGGCCCGCGACGCGGCCAAGGAGCACATGAGCGACGCCCACGCGCTGAAGGCCTGGACGCTCGCCGCGTTCGACGCCGGCCGCACGCGCGAGGCACGCCACGCCGCCGAGGCGTGGACCCTCCACGACGACACCCCCGAGCCGCGCATCTACCTCGCGAAGATCCTGGACGCGAGCGGCCGCCGGGCCGACGCGGAGGCGGTCCTCGAGGAGGTGCTCCAGACGCACCCCGACTCGAACGAGGCTCGCCGCCTCCACGCGAAGCTCGGCATCCCGCTCCCGCCCGCCGACACGGCCTCGCGCCGCTCGCAGGTCGCGCGTCGCTGACGAGACGCGGGCCCTTCGCGGCTAGCGTTCGCTCACTCGAGGCCCTCCATCAGCGAGCGCTCGCCCCGGGTGCGCAGGCGCGCGGCCAGGATGGTGCGCTGGCCGGGCGTCAAGAGCGGCAGCATCGCCGCGAGCGAGTCGACCACGTGGGTGGCCCACATGCGGGCGACGTTGCCGGCGTCCGTGCCGATGTTGAGGGACGCCGCGTCGAACGTGTCGCCCGGGAACGAGCGCGCCAGCGCCGTGAGCGAGCGGTTCATGTTCAGCTCCTCCTGCCGGATCGTCGGCAGGTACATGCGCATGACCGAGTGCTCGGCGATGCCGAGCGTCTCCTCTTGCTCGGCCGAGAGCCCGAGCGTGGCGGCCAGGCCGTCGATGGGCCGGCTGGCCCGACCCTCGAACTGCCGCACGTCACGCCTCACCTCGGCCTTGATGCGCATCGCGTCGACCAGGTCCCTCCTCTGCTCCTGGTCGAGCAGCTCGTGAGCCTGGTCGAGCGCGGCCTGCACCTGGGGGATCGAGCCGGCCGCGCTCTCGGTGATGAGCTCGATGTCGGCGTCCGCGAGCCCGCGGTCGAGCTGCCCGCTGGCCACGCCCACCGCGAGATCGTCGAGCAGCCGGTCCATCGCGTCGCGCGTCGGCGCGGTGGCGTTGCGGAGGTCGTTCTCGATGGCCTGGAGTGCGGCGCGCTGACGAGGCCGCAGATCGAGCTCGCCGAAGCTCTCGACGAAGAGCCCCGGGAAGCCTCGGAGCCGCGCGTTCGCGTCCTGGCGCACCTGGGGCCGCACTTGACTCTGCTCCATGCCGGGCTCCTGCCCCTCGGCCCAGGGCCGCTGCATCTCGTTCTCGGGCTCCTCGGGGGCGGCCTCGGTCGGGGGCGGCGGGGCTTCGGGATAAACGGACGCGGCGGTCGTCTCCGGGGGCGGAGTCTGCCGTGCCCCGCAACCGGCCGTGAATGACGGAACGATGGCCGAGCCGAGAACCAGGGCAACGCTGGAAGCCAGCGTTCGCGTCGTGCTTCGCATGGGTGAGCCTCCGCCGTCCGTGAGCTGCACGCGCCGCGCCGGCTCGCGCCGCGCGGCCGCTTTCACGTGAGGCCGCTTGGTGTCACTATGGGCAGGTGCGAAGTGTTCGGCTGGCCCTCGCGGCGTGCTTGCTAACCGCGTGCTCGGCGAGCTCGGCAGCTCCGGGCGACACCTCGCGCGACGGCGGCGGCGCGGACACCGACCCGGGAGCATCCACGGACACCGGGACGGTCACGAGCACCTCCGACACCGGCAGCGCGAACGGCGGCGACTCCGCCGAGGGCGAAGAGCCGACGCGCATGCTGTCCGCCCCCGAGCAGGGGATCGCCACGTATTACGCCGCGGACGGCACGGGCAACTGCTCGTTCGACGCGACGCCGAACGATCTGATGGTCGCGGCGATGGATGCCCCGGAGTACGACAACTCCGCGGTCTGCGGCGAGTGTGTACAGCTCACGGGACCCAACGCGACCATCACGGTCCGCATCGTGGACCAGTGCCCCGGGTGCGAGATGGGCCACCTCGACCTCAGCCAGCAGGCGTTCGCGATGATCGCCGACGTGTCGCTCGGCCGGGTTCCCATCACGTGGAACGTGGTCACCTGCGACGTGACGGGGCCCATCGCGTACCGCTTCAAGGAGGGCAGCTCCCAGTACTGGACCGCGATCCAGGTCCGCAACGCGAGGCTCCCCATCGCCAAGCTCGAGTGGATGAGCGGCGGGAGCTGGGTGGCCGTGGCTCGCCAGTCGTACAACTACTTCGTCATCGCGAGCGGCGTCGGGACGACCGGCCCCTTCCAGGTGCGCGTCACGGCGAGCGACGGCCAGGAGCTCGTGGACACGCTCCCCGCCGTCGTGGCGGCCACCGTGGTCAACGGGGCCGGGCAGTTTCACTGAGCCATCGCGATGTGCCGCACGCGGTCGTGCGGCACACCACGCAAGCCGACCACCTACTTATGGTCCCCACCCTCCTCGCCTGCTGCCTGGCCGGCGGAGTAGGCCTGGATGGCGGCCTGGGAGAGCTTCACGACGGTGGCGGGCTGCGGGGCCGCAGCCTGGGCGGACGAGGCGCCTCCAGACGACGCGACGGCTGCAGACGCCGCGGCACCGTGGGCACCGTGGGCATGGTGGGCATGGTGGGCATTCACTTGCATGGGGAACCTCCTTGGAGGCGGAGCCGACGGGCCCGCCACGTGAAGGAGGACGGCTGCCCGCGCCGATCCTTGAGCGAACGCTCGCTCTTCCCTCTCAGGGAGGCGCGCAGGCGCTCTGGGGGCGCTTGTCGATCTCGAGGACCCGCTTCTTCGCGTCCGCGCCGATCTTCTCGCGCAGGAAGTGGGCCTCGCAGGCCTGGAACGCGAGCTTGGCGTTCGTGCAGTCGTGCATGGCGTCGTACGCCTCGCCCATGCCGAAGAGCGTCTTGCCGAGGACGTTGGACTTGGGAAACTGCTTGAGCACCCGGTTGAACTCGCCGAGGGCGGACGACGGCCGCCCGTCCTGGAGGTCCGCGTCACCCATCAGGTAGGAGACGTCGTCGGCCTTGTCGTCGGTCGGGTAGCGGTTCACGTACTCGTGCCCGAGCGTGCGAACGAGGCCCCAGTCCTTCTGGCCGTACGCCGACTCGAAGGCGGAGAAGTGCGCGACCTTGTCGGCCGGGATGACCACGGGCGGCGGCGCCGGCGTCGGCTGCACGGCCTGCGCGCGGGCGAGCATGTCGATCCGCGCGTCGAGCTCCGTGCGCGACGAGCTGACCGTGTGCGACAGCTCCTCGGCCGCGTGCGCGACCTCGTCGACCCGGCCGGCGAGCTGGTTCATGCGCGCCTTCTCGCTCATGAGATCGGAGCCGTTGTCGGCGTTGGCGCGGAGCGCGTTGTCCAGTCGGTCACGCGTGGCGTCCAGATCGGCGCGCAACGAGGCGATGTCCGCGGTCGTCCGCTTCACCTTCTCCGCCATCTTCGCGTTCTCCGCGACGAGGGCGTCCTGATCGCGCTGCAGGGCGACGACGCCGCACCCGGTCGAGGCGAACGCGAGGACCGCCATGCTCACCAGGACCGCGCGCCTCATCGGACCTCGATGTCGACGCGCCTGTCGGCGGCCATGGAGGCGTCGTCCGTGCCGACCGCGTCGAGCTTCCCGCGCGACGACGTCGACACGCGAGCCGCCGGCACGCCCAGGCTGATGAGGATGCCCTTCACCGTCTCCGCGCGCTGGGCGCCGAGGCTCATGTTGAACTCGTTCTCGCCCCGCGCGTCGCAGTGCCCCGTCAGGATGACGCGCGCGCTCTTCAAGGACCCCGTCGACAGGCACCCGGCGAGGCGCTCGATGACCTGACGCGCCTGACCCTGGAGGTCCGGCGAGTCGAAGTCGAACTTGGGCGCGTCGAAGCTCGTGCAGCCGGGCCCGCCCTGGGGCGGCAGGACGCAGTGGCCGTTCTCGCAGTGCGCCGAGCCGGTGCAGAGGTGATCGTCGTCGCACTCGACGGGCGGCAAGGACGCCGCCGGAGCCTCGTGGCACTTGTGGTCGCCCCCGCAGCTGCCGCTCGCGCACGCGTGCGCGCCGTCGCAAAAGCCCTCGGGCAGCGAGCAAGCGCCGTCCTTGCAGACCTTGCCCTTGTCGCAGCCGCTGTCGTCGCGGCACTGCGCGCACATGCCGCGGACGCACACGCCTTTGTGCGTCTCGTCGTTGCACTGGTCGTCCTTCTCGCAGTTCGGGTAGCGCGGGCCGCCGCAGGCCAGCGGCAGCGCGAGCGACACCGCGACCAGGACAAGAGCCCTGAGGACGAGCTTTCGGAGGCTGAGCATGCGCCTGCATGGTTAGGCCGGTTTCGAACCCTTTGTCCAGCGCCGACGGAGAAGGTGCGCCCCCTGGCCGAGCTTGCGCGCTGGGTCAGCTTGTCATCCGGGGTGGCCTCGCGTACTGACAGAGTTGGCAATCCGCATCCCATGGCGACGGCACACAGTGGAAGCCCAACCTCGGAGATGCTCCCGATGTCGACGGGCTCGCCGTACCGCACCATCATGCGGCTCGCGCTGCCGACGATCATCGCGATGCTCTCCCAGAGCGTGGTCAACGAGATCGACGTGGTCTTCTTCTCGCGGCTCCCCTGCCCCGAGTCGTCGAACGGCCAGGCGGCGCTCTTGCCCTCGCTCATCGTCATGTGGGCCTTCGGAGGCTCGCTCTCCGCGGTCAGCGTCGGTACCCAGGCGCTGACGGCCCGCCGCTACGCCGAGCGGCAGAGGGACGACGCCGGCGCCGTGCTCGCGAACGCCGCGTGGTTCTGCCTGCTCGCGGGCCTCGCCTTCACCGTCCTCGGTCTCCTCCTTCTGCCGACCATCTTCGGCCTGATGCTGAAGGTCCCCGAGGTGCGCTCGATCGCGCTCGGCTACTCGCGCTGGCGCATGATGGGCGTCGTGTCGATGGCGATGACGATGGCCATCAAGGCGTTCTTCGACGGCATCGGCAAGACGCACGTGCACCTCGTCGCCGCGGTCGCGATGAACGTGGTCAACGTGTTTCTCTGCTGGGTCTTCATCTTCGGCAACCTGGGCGCGCCCCGGATGGGCGTCATGGGCGCCGGGATGAGCGCGTTCATCGCGACCTGGATCGGGCTCTTCATCATGATCGTGTACGCGAGCCTCTACCGGGCCGAGTACAGGCCGCTCCAGTGGTCGAAGATCTCGCGCAAGCTCACCTGGTCGATCCTCAAGCTCTCGATCCCCGGAGGGCTGGCGACGCTCCTCATGATGCTGGGCTTCGGCATGTTCTCCTCGATCGTCGGCAAGCTCGACGCGGCGGACGCCGACGCCGCCGTGAAGGTCGCCGGCAACTGCGGGGTGGAGGCCGTGAACGGCGCGGCGACGACGGACATCGTCGAGATCCTGAAGCTCACCTTCACCGCCTGCATCGCCTTCGGCACGGCGACGGCCACGCTCGTCGGCCAGTCGCTCGGCGCCAAGCGGCCGGACGACGCCGAGAGGTTCGGCTGGGCGAGCGTCCGGCTCGGGCTCGTCATCTTCGGGGTCATCGGCCTGTGCGAGGGGGTGTTCTTCACGCACCCGATCGTCAACTTCATCAGCCGCTCGGACGCCGTCCGGGCGGCGGCGCTCGTGCCGATGCGCATCATGGGCATCGTCACCCCGGTCGTCGCGGTCGCGATGATCCTGACGGAGGCCCTCTTCGGCGCCGGTAACCCCCGCTTCGTCGCGACCGCGCAGTTCGTGCTCGTCTTCGCGTGCCTCGTGCCGCTCGCGTACGTGCTCGGGGTCATCTTCCACATGGGGCTCGTCGGGATCTGGACGGCGGCGTGCGTGTACTGCACCCTCGCGGCCATCGCGATGACGTGGAAGTTCCGCCAGGGGAAGTGGAAGGCGATCAAGCTGTAGCCCCCGAGGCGCCCGCACGCGCCGTCGGCGGCCGCGCGCGGGGGGCCCACGCGATCCGCGGGTGGTTCACCCGGTTACCAGCGGCAACGTCCCACATCGCGGGCCTGCCATCCCCCGTGTTCTTGCGCCTTTCGCCTTCGCACCAAGGGCTTCGGCACTTTCCGGTCGTGCGCAAACGGTCGAGCGAGCCGTGCACCTCCGCTCGAATTTTCCGAAGGTGCTCCATCGCTGATGCTGGTGCCGTTCTTGCTGAGTGCCACAGTCGGTATGACGAAGACACGCCTCCGCGCACTTGCAGTGGTCGTCGCCTTTGCGGCGGCGGCCTGTGCGACGCCCGCCCGGCACGGCGCGGAGGGGGCATCGGCGGCGAGCGTCGCGACGACGGCGGCCTTCGCGGCGTCGTGCAGCGCGAGCGATCGGCGCGCCCCCGACGCGCGGGCGGTCCTTGCTCTCTTCAGCCTGCTCGCGCTCTTCGGCGCGTTCCGACGAAGGCAGAACAGCCACACGTGGTCCGACGAAGGCGTCGGCGAGGCTCCGGAAGCGAACGACGACTGAGCCAGGAGTGCGCGCCAGCTCTCCTGCGACTGCAATTGTTCGTGAGCACTGGCTGCTTTCGACCAATGCCATTTTTAAAGTCGTGATTCGCCCCCCGCACGCGCTTGACACGACGCATTCGAACGGCGAGAGGTGGCGCCGCGCTGAGCCTGATCCGGCTCGCGAGCAGAGGTCACCATGCTCCACCGCTGCACCAGGCTCGTCGCTACCGCCATCGCCCTTTCGACCGTATCGGGGATAGGCGCTCTCGTCGCTTGCTCTCCCGATCGTGGGATGTCCGCCTCGTCGTCGGCGGCCGAGACGACCGCGGGCAACAAGGGCCGCACGCCCTGGTTCTCGCCGCCGCCCTGGGCGACCGCGGCCAACGTGCTCGGGGCGATGCCCTCGGGCGAGGCGATGGAGGTGCAGGTCCACCTGCGCTCGCAGGACGACGCGGCCGCGGCGGCGGAGCTCGCTGCCGTGAGCGATCCGGGGCGAACGACTTCGTCATCTGGAACGCGATGGCCACGCAGGCAGGCGTGCAGGGCGTCGGTCTCTTCTTCTCCTCGGGCGACAGCGGAGACGAGGCGGCGAACCTCGGGTTTCCGTCGCCGGACTTCCCCGCCTCGCTCCCGAGCGTCACCGCCGTGGGCGGCACGTCGCTCGCCCTCGGGCAGACGGGGCAGGCTCTCTGGGAGGTCGGATGGGAGACGGGCGTGAGCCGACTCGAGGCGCCGGCCGTCGACGCGGGAGCCGACGCCGCAGACGACGCGGGCGCCACGGACGGAGGAGCCCTCGTGTGGACCCCGGGCGCCCCGGGATCGTTCGTCTTCGGGGCCGGAGGCGGCACGAGCTCCGTGTACGAGCAGCCTGCCTACCAGGTCGGCATCGTGCCCACCGCGCTGGCCAACCTCCCGGGCGCCCCCGCCCGCGTCGTCCCGGACGTCGCGATGCTCGCGGACCCGATGACCGGCTTCCTGATCGGCCAGACCAGCCGAGCCGGCAGCTACGGCGAGTCGGTGATCGGAGGGACGAGCCTTGCTTGCCCCCTGTTCACGGCGACGGTCGCACTCGCGCAGCAGAACGCGGGGCGCTCCTTCGGGTTCGCGAACCCCCTCCTCTACCAGGCCTCGGTCCAGGGGGCGTTCCGCGACATCCAGCCGGGAGCCTCTCCCCAGGCGGTGGCCGTGCCCGGAGGGGTCGTGACGACGTTCGGGTACCCGAACCTGGCCATCCAGACGGCCGTTGGTTATGACAACGTGACCGGCCTGGGGGTGCCTAACGGCGCGACATTCTTGGAATCTGTCCGGTAGAGCCAGAGGACGAGGCGACGATGTAGTTGCCACGGCTCGGGTACGCGCTACAAAGCGGCCCATGATCACACCGGGGGAAGTCGAGAGCACTCGCCAGGAGTACGCGGACGCCCAGGCCCTCGCCGACGAGGCTTTTGCGGCCCTCCTGGAGCACCGGAAGCCCTCCGATCTGCGATCGAAGGGGGACACCGCGGCGCTCGATCTGTGGGTCCGGCGCCGGGAAGTGGCCGACGCGCTGGCCATCCGCTACTTCCACGTCACGCGCCGGTTCGGGGACGTCCCCCGCGAGACGCGCTCCGTCCCGTCGAAGGACGATGACGCAGCCCGGTGTACCGTCTGAGTCGTTCTACACGTCACACTTGGCCGTAGAGTTGTATACTCCGCGGCCCTAACGAGGCCCTCCCATGAAACTTCGTCTGCTTTCCACTCCTCTCGCACTCCTCACCGCGCTTGCCGCCTTCGGCTGCAGCTCCTCCTCGACCAAGGCGCCCGCAGGTGGCGACTCCGGCACCACCCCGACGGAGGCCGGAACGGACTCCGGCAAGTCGGATGGCTCCGTCGACACCGGCGGCGGCGGCTCGGACGCTGAGAGCGACGCAGCGCCGCTCCCGAAGCCGACGGGCACCCTGCTCGTGGGGACGGACAGCGGACAGCTCATCGGAGTGACCTCCGACAACTACGTCATCTACGAAGAGGCCAACGCAACCGGAACGAGCGGATCCATCTTTGCCGTTCCGACGGCGGGCGGGACGCCCAAGCTCGTCGCCGCCCTGACGACGACCAGCTTCTTCGCGACGGTCCAGGGGGCTCTCGTCCTCGTGTGGCCCGGTCTCTCGACGAACGGCGTCGGTCCGGTCTCCTCGTGGACGTCCACCGGCGGAATCCACAGCATCACGACGGCCTCGTACTACGCGCAGTTCGGCGTGAGCTCGGATGGAACGCACCTCGTCTACACCGCGAACGTGCCCGACAGCGCCAAGACGGGCGACGTGGTCGTGGCCAACATCGACGGCACGGACCCGAAGACGCTCCTGACGGGGATCTCCCTCCAGGGCGCGTGCACCCCGCTCATGGGCTTCGAGGGAACGGGCAGCGGCACCTACTTCCTCGCTTCGTACTGCCCCACGGCGACGGGCGATGCCGGGACGGATGCCGGCTCGGCAGACGGCGGCACGGCAGGCGCGACCCTCTCCAACTGGACGGGCGCGAGCTGGACGGAGACGGACATGGCGACCAACCTGCCGCTCCTCACGGGCGTCTGCGGGGCGGCCCCCACGGCTTGTGCCCTCTGGTCGACGGACAAGTCTGCGACCAAGGCCGTCGTCACGACGGCCGCGAACGAGCTCGAGGCCCTTCCGCTGCCGTCCGGCGCGGCAATCTCCGTCGACGACGTCGGCGCGCAGACGCAGTTCGGCGTCCTCCGCAGCGACGGTAGCGGCGTCATCTACGCGACGGCCGGGGGCTTGCTCAAGCAGTCTCCCCTCCCGGCGGCGGCCCCGGCCACCCTCGTGACCACGGGCACGACGCCCGTGACCATCCTGCAGGTCTCCCCGGACAGCAACTACGTCATGTACTCCACCGCGGTGGACACCTCGAACGGCTTCGAGAACCTCTACCTCGCGTCGACGAAGACGGCGGGCACGCCCGTCACGCTGTCCTCCACGATGACGGCGCTGACCACGGGCGTCGACTTCACGACCGACTCGAGCCACGCGCTCTACTACACGGACGGCGCCTCGCTCACGAACCCGAACGGAGGAGCCTCGCCTGGCACCGTCGGTACGCTGACCTCGATCCCGGTGGCCGGCGGATCGCCGACCGCGCTTGGACCGATGGTGTGGGACGGCTTCGTCGGCGCCGGTACCACCGTCATCTTCCAGGGCAACTTCATCCCGAGCGCCACCTCGGGAGACGGCATCGCGGACATCCTCGTCGCGGACGTGTCGAGCTCCAAGGCGGCGACGACCATCGTGCAGGCATCCGACGTCATCGCCTCCCTCGGGGACGACGGGTTCGTGCTGACGGCCGACAAGAGCAAGCTCATCTACAGCTTCAGCATCGATCAGTCGGCCTCGGCCGACGCCGGTGTCGACGCGGGTCCGGACCTCAACGGCATCTACATCATCGCCGTTCCGTGAGACGCAGCACCTGAAGCGACGTCGTGAGTGACGAGAGCGCGAGCGGGACAGGCGGCGAGTACCGCGACTGTCCCAGCGCCGAGCTTCTCGTAGAGTTCGCGCGGGGCGGGACCGGATTGCCGGCCGCCACGCGCGAAGTCATTTCTACGCATGCACGTGGATGCGAGGAGTGTGGGCAGGTCCTCGCCGCGTTCACGCGAGGGCCCGCAGCGGCCTCGGGACGGGGCAGCGGAACGCTCAAGCTGGCCCCCGGCGATCCGCGGCTTGCGCCGTCCGGCGCACACGCCACGGCGGCTGCTCCCGGCATACGAACCGGCGACGTGCTGGCCGGCAAGTACCGCGTCGAGCGCGTGATCGGCCTGGGAGGGATGGGGGTCGTCGTCGCGGCGACCCACCTGCAGCTCGGTCAGCAGGTGGCGCTCAAGCTGATGCTGCCGCACGCGTTCCAGTCGCCCGACGCGACCGCGCGGTTCCTGCGCGAAGCGCGCGCGGCCGCACAGATACAGGGCGAGCACGTCGCGAGCGTGAGGGACATAGGAACGCTCGAGAGCGGCGCCCCCTTCATCGTGATGGAGCTGCTCCGCGGACAGGATCTCTCGGACGTCCTGAAGACCCGGGGAGGGCTGCCGCCCGAAGAGGCGATCGACTACGTTTTGCAAGCGTGCGAGGCGCTCGCGGAGGCGCACGGCACTGGCATCGTCCACCGCGATCTGAAGCCTGCGAACCTTTTTCTGGCCGAACGGCCCGATGGGTCCACCACCATCAAGGTGCTCGACTTCGGGATTTCCAAGTCGAGGGACAGCGTCGACGATCCGAACCTGACCCACAGCAAGTCGGTCATGGGAACGCCGCGCTACATGTCGCCCGAGCAGATGCGCAGCACCAAGTCGGTCGGGCCGCCGACGGACGTGTGGGCGCTCGGGTGCATCCTCTACGAGCTGCTCTCGGCGCGGCCGGCCTTCGACGGCGAGACGACCCAGGGGATCGCCATCGCGATCGCGCAGGACCCCGCGCCGAGCGTGCGCGAGACGCGTCCCGAGGTGCCCCCCGGCCTCGAGCAGGTCCTCTACCGGTGCCTCGAGAAGGATCCCGCCCGGCGCATTGGATCCATCGCCGAGCTCGCGCAAAAGCTCGCTCCCTTCGCCTCCCCCGCCGCAGGGGTCTCGCTCGAGCGCATCGCGAGGCTCGCGAAGCGATCCGAACGCGCGCCAGGGCAGTCGATTGCGTTCGCGGCCACCGTCGCGTCCGCGCCCCCGCCTCCGCACGTGGCGATGACCGACCCGGGCTTCGCTCGCTCCAACCCCGAGGCGGCGCTGCCGAAGAGCCGGGTGCCGCTCGCGCTGATCCTCGGTGGGGCGACCGTGATCGGCCTAGCAGGCGCGGTCTTGATCCTGCCGATGCTCCAACCGCGCGGGCCCGCGTCTGGCGGGGCGACGACGTCGCGGTCGGACCCGACTTCGTCGGTCACCACGGCGAGCGCAGCCCCGGCGGCCGCGGCGCCGGGCATGGCACCCAGCGCCCCCGCATCGACCACGACGAGCCCTGGCTGGACGCCGGTGGCGACTCCGAGCGTCGCGTCGGCCTCGCAGCCGAGCGCCCGCGCACCCGCCGCCAGGCCAACGAGGCCGGCCAAGCCTACGAGGCCTGCATCGACCACGGCGCCCGTCACCGACACCAGCGCGAACGAGCTCCTCGACAGGAAGTAGCATCGCCCTGGAGGCTTTCGTCTTCGGTCCCGATGCCTTCGCCCACCGAGCGAACGCGTGCCGGCTTCGAACGGGTGCCTTCGTTCGTCGAGCGAGGGGCTTCGTTCGCCGAGCGAGGGGCTTCGTTCGTCGAGCGAGGGGCTTCGCTCGCCGAGCGAGGGGCTTCGTTCGCCGAGCGAGGGGCTTCGCTCGCCGAGCGAGGGGCTTCGTTCGCCGAGCGAGGGGCTTCGTTCGCCGAGCGAGGGGCTTCGTTCGCCGAGCGAGGGGCTTCGTTCGTCGAGCGAGGGGCTTCGTTCGTCGAGCGAGGGGCTTCGCTCGTCGAGCGAGGGGCTTCGTTCGTCGAACGAACGCGTTCTCGCCTCGAACGGGTGCCTTCGTTCCTCCCCCGGATGCCCTCGCTCCTGACCGGGACCGGCTCGCTCGTCACCGGGACCGGCTCGCTCGTCGCACGAGGCCCCGTATCCCCTCCCTGAAGGCATCCGTTCGCCCTGCGAGCGCGTTCTTCCCGCCCACGCGGGCGTTCGCGGTGCCCGGGCGCGACGCGGGGCCCACGCTCCACGAGCTCCTGGCCTGGCCGGCTACGCGCTGCGCTTGGTCAGCCACTGGGTGACGAGCGGCCACGTCGTCAAGGGCGCGTCCCGGCCGACGAGCAGGTCGATGTGGCCGAGGGGCAGGACCCGGTAGGTCTTGTCCTGCGAGCGGCTCCGCGTGTACGCCGCCCTGACGCTCGCCGGCGGCGCCAGGTCGTCCTCCCCGCCCGCCACGACGAGCAGCGGCCGGTTCAGCTTCTCGAAGCGCTCGGCGTAGTCCGACTCGCGCCCTCCGAAGCGCTTGTGGGCCGCCCACTCGAAGAGGTTCACCATCTCCGCCATGCTTGCCCGGTCGAACGCGAGGCGAAGGTGCTCCTCGAGGACGTGCGGCTCGAGCGCGCCCGGGTGCCAGCCGCGCAGGGGGATCGGGCTGAGCGGGCTCTCGAGCAGGCGACGGAACGGGTGCGCGAGCGCACCCAGGGGGCCGAGGAACAGCGGCGCGTTGGGCAACGGGACGCGCGCCGACGAGAGCGCCCCCACGAGCAGCGCGACGCCGCCGAGCAGCATCGACCCGCGCGTGAAGTGGTAAGGGCTCCCGATGCTGACGATCCCCGCCACGGCTCCCTCGAGCGAAGGCGCCGCCGCGTAGCTGACGACGCCGCCGAGCGAGTGGCCGAGGAGGAAGATGGGCTTGGGGCCCACGTGCCGCTGCACTTCCTCGATGGCGAGCGGCAGGTCCTCGCTGACGTAGTCGAGCACGCCGTTCGAGCGCCTCGCGCCCATGTGGCGCGACCGTCCGTGCCCGCGCAGATCGAGGTTGAACACGTCGAAGCCCGCGCGCGCCAGGTGGTTGGCGAAGCTCCGGGACGGCAGGTGCCAGGCGTAGCGGTTCTGTCCGAAGCCGTGGACGAGCAGCACCGGGGCGAGCGTGCCCCCCTCGTTGCCGGTCCACCGCTTGCGCACCATCGCGAGCGGCACCTTGCCGGGCGCCACGATGATCTCCTTGCGAAAGGATCCCCGCTGGTCCCTGTCGATGGCCTGCTCGATGACACGTCCGTGGAGGATCAACCGCTGGCCTCGAGTTTCCCCCTCGTACCAGCCCTAGTGTAGCATCGACGGCGCAACGTTGCTCAACGTGGCCCGCCATCATGCCCATCGATCCCCGACGGACGGCGCTTGCACTGCTACTCGCCATCATCGGCACGGCGCCCTTCGCCTGGGCGGACGCTCCCCCGAAGAAGAAGAAGAAGGGCAAGCCGAAGCACCACGCCCCCACGGCGGCGCCGACGGCCACCACCCCCGAGATCGAGCTGGACGAGCCACCCCCTCCGGTCGCTCCGCCGCCGCCCCCGGACGCCGTGGCCCCACCGCCGCCGCCACCCGCGGTCCCCGAGGCCAGCCCCCCGAGCGAGCAGAGCATCTACCTGGGCGTGCGCTACCGCGGCAACGTCATCCCGCAGGCGCTCGTCAACGTCTTCGCCGACCAGGCAGGCACCTTCTACTCCAACCAGATCGGCATCGAGGCCGACCTCCGCACGCGTGACTTCTCGCTCATCCCCGCGCTGACGTACGTGACCTACGGCACCGGGGGGCCCGTGCTCTTTCTCCAGAAGGGGCAGGACCCGCTCACCGCCGCCAACTGGACGGAGGTGAACAGCAGCATGAAGGCCATCTTCGCGACGGTCGACGTGATGTGGTCCAAGCGGCTCGCGCAGAGCCTGGATTTCGAGTACGGCGCGGGCATCGGCGTCGGGGTCGTGTTCGGCGGCCTGGTCGACAACTGGGTCTACCCGGACGGGGCGGCCGGCCCGCTCAAGTCGAACGTCGGCTACCCGAGCTTCGCCCCCTGCCAGACGGCGAGCGACACGCTGCCAAACGGGCAGTCCGTCAACGGCTGCTCGTCGTTCGATCACAACGGCAAACCACCGCAGGTGGGCGGCTTTCAGGAGCCGAGCTGGTTCGGCGGGGGGGCCAAGCCCGTCTTCTTTCCGTGGGTCGGCATTCCGCAGATCGGGCTCCGGTACAAGCCGATCGGGCAGGTCGAGACCCGGCTGACGGTGGGTCTCGCGCTGACCGGTTTCTGGTTTGGGTTAAGCGCGGACTATGGGCTGGAGAAGAGAGAGAAAAACTAGTGTAGAGTCCTGGCCCAACGTTGCTCAAAGTGGCGCGGGCGGGGGGTTCGCGTCCGATTACCTACTTCCTCTCTTGAGCGCCCCACGCGCACGCAAGGTCCGTCCATGCCGAGCCCGTCCACCCTGATGAATCGAGTCACGAAGGTCGCTGTGGCGCTCGCCGCGCTCACCGCTGCCCCGCTCGCGTCCGCGCAGGAGCCCGACGCCAAGCCGGCGGACGCGAAGCCGGCGGACGGAGCCTCCGACAACACTCCGCCTGCGAAGGCCGCGACCACCAAGGCCGCCGCCACCGACGACTCGAGCGACGTGACCGAGAAGCCGGGCCAGCGCTACATCTACATCGGCCTGCGCTACCGCGGTGACATCGTCCCGCAGTTCATGCTCAACGCCTTCGTCTCGGAGGGCAAATCGTTCTACTCGAACATCTTCGGCATCGAGGCGGACATCCGGAAGGATGACTTCTCGCTCATCCCGGCGCTCGTCTACCAGAGCTACGGGAGCGGCGGACCGGTGCTCTTCTTCCAGAAGGGTCAGGACGTGACCAACCAGGGCTACTACTCGGCCGTGGACAGCAGCATGAAGGCGATCTTCGCCACCATCGATCTGCAGTGGTCGGCCAAGGTCCACCCGAACGTCGACTTCGAGTACGGCGCGGGCTTCGGCCTCGGCTTCGTGTTCGGGGGGCTCACGAACAACTGGGTCTACGCGGACCCGAACGGATCCATCAAGGCATCCACCCCGCAGGGCGGCTACACCACGTTCTCGCAGTGCCCGACGGGGAGCGACGCGAACCCGACGATGTACGGGGGCGCGGCGTCCGGGTGCAATCCGGCGAACCACTCGAGCCCGAGCCCGGCGCACGTCGGCGGCTACCAGGAGAAGAGCTGGTTCAACGGCGGCGCCAAGCCGAGCGTTCTTCCGTGGATCGCGCTGCCCGAGCTCGGCTTGCGGTTCAAGCCCGTGAAGCAGATGGAAGCGCGCGTCCAGCTCGGGTTTGCCCTCACGGGCTTCTGGTTCGGCATCAGCGCCGACTACGGTCTGCCCGAGAGCAAGCCGGACACGAGCAGCCCGGCGAAGAAGTAACCGGGGCGTCGATGCAGTCGATCCCGCCCCGCTACGAAACGCTGAAGCGCCTCGGGCAAGGAGGAGGCGGCGAGGTCTGGGCCGTGCGCGATCGCGTCTCGGGCGAGACGCTCGCCTTCAAGGTCCTCGCGAGCGACGCCGGCGAGGGCGAGGTGATGGCGCTCGTGCGCGAGGCGATGGCGCTCTCGGGGCTCGAGGGGCTGGGCGTCCCGCGCGTCATCGCGTTCGGCGCGCTGGCGGACAGCGGCAGGCGGTACATGCTCCGCGAGCTCGTCGAGGGCCAGAGCCTCGAGTCGGTGCTCGATACGCCCAACGGGCTGCCGTGGCTCGAGCCTCTCGCCCGCGCGAGCGAGCAGCTCACCGTGCTCCACCGCGCCGGGCTCCTCCACGGGGACATCAAGCCGGCGAACGTGATCGTGGGCTCGGGCGGGAAGGCCACGCTCGTCGACCTCGGCCTCGCCGCGCCCTGGCGCGAAGGGGGCACGACGCCGCAGGGGCTCACGCCGCGCTACGCCGCGCCCGAGCTCTTCGCGGGCGAGCCGCTCACGGTACGCGCGGAGGTGTACGCGCTCGGCGCCACGCTGAGCGACGGCCTCGACCGGCGCGGCGGGGAGCTGCCCACGCCGACGTTCGCGTCGCTCACGAAGATCGCGGCGCGGGCCACGCAGGAGTCGCCCGCGGCTCGCTACCCGAGCGTCGACGAGGTGGCGAGCGCCCTTCGCCGCGCGGCGGGTCTCTCGCCGAGCGCGATCCGCAACGAGGCCGCGTGGCCGGTCCTCGGGCTGGAGGTGACGGCGCAGAGCCTCGTCGCGTACGCCCTGGCGCTCGAGCCCGCCGAGGTCCTCGCGGTGATAGGACCGCCTGGCTCGGGCAGGACGACGCTCGCCCGCCGCGTCGCATGGACGCTCGGCGTGGAAGGCCGCGCGCTCGCGATGATCGAGGCGCCGCGGGGAGGGCTCTCGTCGCGCGAGGCGGTGGAGCTCGAGCTCGGTCCCGAGCCCGTGAGCGACGAGACGCGGGCCGAGAGCCGCCAGGGTAAGGCCAGCAAGATGAAGGGCCTCATCGTCATCGTCGACGACGCGGCGAGCCTGGACGACGCCTCGGCCCTGCGCATCCGCGAGGCCTCCAACCACGGCGCACGCATCGTCGCCATCGGGACGCGGGAGGCCGTCATGCGGCTCGCCGCCGGGAGGGTACGGACCTTCGACGTGCCGCCCCTCGACGCGCGATCCACCGAGGAGCTCCTTGCGCGCTCGATGCCTTCCCTGTCGGACGGCCTGCGCGCGCACCTCGTGGCCAAGAGCGAGGGTCGGCCAGGTCCGCTCCGCTCGTTCATCAAGCGGCTCGGGGACCGCGCCTTCGTCTCGGCCGAGGAGATCGACTCGATCCTCGCCGAACGCCCGGGCTCCATCGCGCCGCCCTCCTCGATGAACCGGGAGGAGTCTCTCCGCGGCGTGGAGCGCTCGCTCGACACCGGACGCTTCGACGACGCGAGCACGCAGCTCGATCAGCTGGGGGAGCCGAAGGGCCCCGAGGAGACCGTGCGCGTCGCCATCGCGCGCGGTCGCGTGGCGATCGGGCGGGGCGACGGCAAGGAGGCCATCCGCGTGCTCGACGCCGTGGCGGAGCTCGCCGCCCAGGGCCCGCTGAAGAGGGCCTGGGAGGTCGCGCGGGCGCGCGCGAGCCTGCGCGCGGGCAACTACGCCGACGCGTCGCTCTACGCGTCCCGCGTCACCGACGCGAAGGCGGACGACTCGCTCGCGTGCGAGGCGTTCTCGGCGCTCGGGCTGGCGCGCGTCTACAACGGCGACGACACGGCAGGCCAGTCGACGCTCGACCGCGCGGCGCAGGTGGCCACCGGCCTCGCGCAGCCGCGCGTGATGGCGGTCGCGCTCTGCTCGCTCGGCATCGCGCACCAGAGGGCGGGCCGCGCGAAGGAAGCCCGCACCACCTACGACGCCGCCCTCGTCGCGGCCGAGGAAGCACGCGACGCCGCGACCTACGCGACCATCCGGCTGAACCTGTCGAACCTCGCGCAGATGGAGGGGGACTACGCCGCCGCGCTGACTCACCTGGAGGCGGCCGCCGACATGGGCAAGCGCACGGGCGCCCTCGTCGCCGTGCAGCTGGCGCTCTTGAACCTGGCGAACCTGGACATGTACCTGGGGCGCTACGCCCGCGCCGGGGCGTCGATCGACTCGCTCGCGGCGCACCGTGAGGCGCTCGGCCCGACCACGCGGCCGTGGCTGCTCGGCCTCGAGGCGGAGCTGGCGACCCGCACCGGGGAGCTCCAGGTCGGCGCCGAGCTCTACGAGCAGAGCGCGTTCGCCTGGGAGGCGCAGAACCGCCCGATGGACGCCGCCGAGGCGCGCCTCGAAGGGCTGCTCGCGCGCACCCGCGCGCTCGTGACCACGAGCCAGACGACCCACAGCGCCAGCTCGGCCGGGGCCCTCCGCGAGAGCGCGGGCGCGCTGGCGCGAGACTTCGAGGCGGTGCGCGCGAAGCTCGGGGACGCCGGCTTCGTCGAGCACGAGGCGCTCGCGGGCATCGTGAAGGGCGCCATCGCGGTCCTGGCCGGAGACGAGGCGGCCGCGCGCGTGGCGCTCGACAGCGCGCTCGCGCACGCCGAGAAGACGGGCCGGCGGGAGTGGGCATGGCGGGCGCTCGACGCGCGCGCGAAGCTCGCCGCCTCGCAGGGCAACGTGGCGCTCGCCGGGCGCGACACGGACGCGGCCCTCGCGATGCTGGAGGAGACGGCGGCCAAGCTCCCGCGGGACCTTCGCGAGGTCTTCTGGGACGACCCTCGCAGGCGCGCGCTCCGCCAGGCCCACTTCGCCACCGTGCCGTTCTCCGCCATCGCGGGGACGGGCAGGCCGCCCTCGCGCGCGCCCGGCTCCCGGGAGGGCCACACGCGCGTGCCAGGCAGCAACGGGCCTGGCAGCACGGCCCCCGGCAGCAACGCGACGCCCGCCGAGACGCACCCGACCGCCATGAGCGGCAGCCTCACGGCCAACGTGCGCGGGAACGCCGACACCATCCTCGGCGCGACGCGCCCGGCGGAGGATCGCCTCGCCCGCATCTTCGAGATCACGCGCGAGCTGGCGAGCGAGCACGACCTCGCGCGCCTGCTCCCGAAGGTGACCGACCACGCGATTGCGCTCCTCGGCGCCGAGCGCGGGTTCGTGGTGCTCGTGAACGAGCAGGGCGAGCTCGAGACGCACACGGCGCGTGACCGCAAGGGCGATGACCCTCACGCCAACTTCTCTCGCTCGGTCGCCGAGAAGGTGATCGAGTCGGGCGAGGCCGTCATCGCGACGAGCGCCCGGGACGACGCTCGGCTCGCGCAGGCCGTGAGCGTGCACCAGCTGATGATCCAGTCGATCGCCTGCGTCCCGATCCGTGGCGCGCCGCCCGTCGGGCGGACGATCGGCGCGCTCTACCTCGAGACGCGCCTGCGGCCGGGCAAGCGCTTCGAGGGGGAGCTGCCGACCCTGGCCGCCTTCGCCGACCAGGTGGCGATCGCGATCGAGAACGCCCGGCTCGTCGGGGAGAACCAGAGGCGCGCCGAGGAGCTCGCGCGCACCAACGCCGAGCTCGCCGCCGCGCACGAGAAGCTGTCCGAGATCCTGGGCCGCCGCACCGAGCAGCTCGCGCACGTGCGGCGCGATCTCAAGCAGGTGCGGGCCGAGCTCCGGGGTCACTTCGGCTACTCGGGGCTCGTCGGGACGAGCGCGCCGATGCGCAAGCTCTACTCGCTCATCGATCGCATCAAGGACACCGACGTCCCCGTGCTCGTCACCGGGGAGAGCGGGACGGGCAAGGAGGTCGTCGCGCGGGCGGTGCATGCCGCGGGGCCGCGGACGAAGAAGCCGTTCGTCGGCGTCAACTGCGGGGCGATCCCGGCGAACCTCCTCGAGAGCGAGCTGTTCGGCAACGTGAAGGGCGCCTTCACGGGCGCCGACCGCGACAGGAAGGGGCTCTTCCGCGAGGCGGAGGGAGGCTCCATCCTGCTCGACGAGATCGGCGAGATGCCGATCAAGATGCAGGCGGGCCTCCTGCGTACGCTCCAGGAGAAGACGGTGCGCCCCGTCGGCGCGGCGATGGAGGAGCCCGTCGACACGCGCGTCATCGCCGCGACCAACCGGGACTTGTCGCAGATGGTCGAGGAGGGGACGTTTCGCGAGGACCTCTTCTACCGGCTGAACGTCATCGAGCTGCACGTGCCTCCGCTGCGCGAGCGGGCGGAGGACATCCCTCCCCTCATCGATCACTTCGTCACCCTCTTCACGGCGCGCTACCGGCGGGAGCGCAAATCGGTCGAGCGCGAGGCCCTGCGCGCCCTCTGCGCCTTCGACTGGCCCGGCAACGTGCGGCAGCTCGAGCACGTCCTGCTCAACGCCTGGCTGATGAGCGAGAGCACCGAGATCGTGCTGGACGACCTCCAGCTGCCGCACACGGCTCCGCGCGGCGGCCACGTCAGCGAGAAGACCGGCGTTCGCGCCCGGCCTGCGAGCGCCGCACGGGACTTCGCCGGTGCCCCGCCGCGGGCGCGCAACGAGGCCGAGTTCAAGGACGGCGAGCGCGAACGGATCCTGGGGGCCCTCGGCGCGTGCAACTGGAACCGCGTGCAGGCGGCCAAGATGATGGGCGTGCCGCGGCGGACGTTCTACCGGCGCCTGAAGGAGTACGGGATCCTGTGAAGGCGGCGCTCTCGTGAGCGGCCTCGCGGCCTTCGTCGACGGCGTGTCGCTGCCCGAGCCCGAGGCGAGGGCGCTGTGGGAGCGGTTCAGCCTCTACATGGACGCCCACAAGGGCGACCTCGGAGGCTTCGCCCGTGCCGAAGGGTTCGCCAGCGTCCGGCCCGAGACCCGAAATGGCAGGGCGGTGCTCGTCGCGAGCCGCAGCGCCCCGCAGCAACCCTATGTGTCGGCGCCGGCGGCGGGCGCCGGGGGAGGGGGCACGAAGGCACCGGGGGGTGGATCGGGGGCACCCCAGCGCGGCGCCGATCGCGGCGATGGTCGGGGGCGGCCGCCCGGGAAAAGGCGGCGACGGTGACGGCCCGAGAGCCGCGCGCAACGTGGCGAGCGTGGGTGCAACATTTGCTCTAGAGTAGAAGTGGGGCGCGTCGGGCTCCCCGACGGAGGAGTCGGCGCATGAACATCGCGTACCTTGCGCAGACCGAGACGTCGACGATGCTGCTCGACCCGGACGGCATCTGCCTCCAGGCGCGGAGCCGGGCGGGCCGCCACGCCGAGAGGACGGCCGACGGGGCGACCCGGTGCGTCGGAGCCCAGTACGTGGCCTCGATGGACAAGAACGAGGACGGAGGGCTCATCGAGAAGCCCCGGCTCGGGTGCCCGATGCTCTTCGCGGCGACGAACAAGGACGGGCGCATCTACCTCGTGCGGACCGGGCCTCTCGTGCACTTCGAGGAGGTCTCGAGCGGCGTCCACGAGCGAGGCTCGCTCCCTCTCCAGGAGCAGAGCGCGCCCGAGCCCCCCACCGTCCGCTTCAAGGAGTACGACGGCAGCGAGGAAGCGACGACGCCCTTTCGCAAGGCGAGGCGCGAGAGCGGCGGCATGCACCGTGCGAGCTCCGTGCAGGGACCTTCCCGCGGGGGAAACCCGGGACCCACCCCGCGCGTGCCGCGGATTCAAGCTCCCGCCCCCACACCGCTTCCGGCACCGCCGGCGCCGGCCGAGCGGGCGCTGGCGCGCGCGACCGAGCGCCCCATCGCCTCCTCGGTGCTGCCGCCCCCTCCCATGCGGTCGACGGGATCGGGGCGGACGGCGGCTCCTCCGCCCCTGCGCCGGACGGCGCCCCCGCCGGCACGCTCGGCCGCCCGGGTCGCCCCTCCCCCGCCCGACACTCCCCGGGAGATGCTGACCTCGCTTCCCGACGAGGACTTCGAGCTGGCGCCGCCCTCGTCCGTGTCGCCGTCGCCCGCTGCCCCGGCGTTCGACCTCCGACGCAGGCCCTTGCCCGGAAACGTCGGCGCTTACCCCAGCAGCGCGCCTCCCCCGGCCCTTCCCCGCGCCGCCCGTCGCCGCTAAGTACAGGGTGGCCTTCCGCGAGGCGCCTTGAATGGTTGACCTCACGGTAGACATGACTCGCCTGCAATGATACTTCCCGCGCGTCTTTTCCGACGTTTGCGAGGCCTTCCGATCCATGTCGCTCGTTCGCGTGACCGATTCGCTGCGCGCATCTGGACAAGCCGTCGTCGTCGATTTCGACGCGACGGTCCTCGGCCAGATCGTGCTGTTCGTGGTGCTGCTTCTCATCCTGAAGCCGGTGCTCTTCGATCCCATGCTCAAGCTGTTCGAGGAGCGCGAGAAGCGCATCCTCGGGGCCAAGCTCCAGGCCCGTAAGCTCGACGAGGGGGCTGTGGGGGCCCTCACCAAGTACGAGAGCTCGATGCAGCAAGCCCGTACGGCCGGCAACGCCGAGCGGGACAAGCTGCGGGCCGAGGGCACCAAGACGGAGAACGAGATCCTCGCCAAGGTGCGGGCGACCACGACCCAGACCCTCGACGACGGCCGCAAGCGCCTCGCCGAGGAGCTCTTGTCCGTGCGGGCGTCCCTCAAGGCCGACGCCAAGGGCCTCGCCAAGGAGCTCGCCGGGCGCGTGCTCGGACGGCAGGTGCAGGAATGAGCACCGAATACCGCCCCAGCCGCCTGAACGCCCGCGTTCTCGGCCGCTTCGCGCTCATCGCGATCCTCGCCGCCTTCGGCGCCCCCGCCGTGGCGCGCGCCTTCCAGCAGCCGATGCCGGGCGCGCCTGGCGCTCCGCACACGGTGCCGGGCCATGGCCACCGGCCGCCACCGCCTCCCGGCGCGCCGCCGCACCCGAGGGATCTGACCGAGACGGAGCAGGCTGCCGCCGCCGAGAAGCGGGAGGAAGAAGAGCCCGTCGAGTCGATCAACTTCTCCGACTTCGGCAACAAGGAGCAGCCGCCCTACCTCGCGGCGCTCATCAACTTCGGCCTGCTCATGGGCCTCTACTACGCGCTCGGCAAGAAGCCGCTCGCGGAGGCGCTGAAGAACCGCCGGCAGACGGTCGTGAAGGAGATCGAAGAAGCCCAGCGGATGAAGCACGACGCCGAGGTCCGGGCCAAGCAGTACCAGGACAAGCTCGCGAACCTGGAAGACGAGCTCGCCGCGACGCGGGCGACGCTGCAGGAAACGGGCACGGCCGAGCGCGAGCGCATCGTGAAGGAGGCCGAGGAGAAGGCCGCCCGGATGCAGAAGGACGCGGCGTTCATGCTCGAGCAAGAGGTGAAGCAGATGCGCCTGGATCTCCAGCGCGAGACGGTGGAGATCGCGGTCAACGCGGCGGCGGAGCTCCTGAAGAAGCAGGTCACGATGCACGACCAGGAGCGCATGGCAGACGAGTTTCTGGCGTCGCTCCAGACGAGCAAAGCGAGCGTGGCGTCGTGATCGGCAGCAACGTCGCACGCCGGTACGCGAAGGCGCTCCTCGAGCTCGGGGCCGAGGTGGGCTCGCTCAAGGCCATCGTGGACCAGACCTCGCGCGCCGCGGAGGTGTACGAGGCGAGCGCGGAGCTGCGCGCCGCCCTCGACAACCCCCTCGTCTCGCACATGGCGAAGAAGGCCATCCTGGCCGACGTGGCGGACAAGCTCGCCGTGAGCCCGACGGTCAAGAACACGCTCCTCCTCCTGAACGACCGGCGCCGGATCCACGTGCTGCCGCTCATCGCCCAGCTCCTCCGCGAGATGAGCGACCTGAAGGACGGCGTGGTCCGCGCCGAGGTCGTCACGGCGGCGAAGCTGCCGGACGCCTACTACGCCAAGCTCACCATGCAGCTCGAGAAGATGACCGGAAAGCGCGTCGTCATCGAGAAGCGTGAGGACCCTACGCTCATCGCGGGCGTCGTGACGCGCATCGGGGACACCGTGATCGACGGGTCTCTCCGCACGCGCCTCGACGAGCTGCGCAACGTGCTGATGCCCAACTGACATAGTCGACACACCCCACGTCTTCGAACGACGACGTGGAACGCGTGCCGGACAGAGTGACGAGAGGAACCCAATGCAGCTTCGCGCCGAAGAAATCTCGCAGATCATCAAGAAGCAGATCCAGGGCTACGAGAAGGCCGCGCTCACGATGGAGACGGGCACCGTGCTCAGCGTGGGCGACGGCATCGCGCGCGTGTACGGCCTCGAGAGCGCGATGGCGGGCGAGCTGGTCGAGTTCCCCGGCGGCGTCATGGGCCTCGTGTTGAACCTCGAGAGCGACAACGTCGGCGTCGCGCTCTTCGGCGAGACGACCGGAATCAAGGAGGGCTCCACCGTCAAGCGGACGGGCCGGATCATGGAGGTCCCCGTGGGCGAGGCGGCCACCGGCCGCGTCGTCAACGCGCTCGGGCAGCCGATCGACGGCAAGGGCCCCATCGAGACGCCCCACAAGCGCCGCGTCGAGATCAAGGCGCCGGGCATCCTCCAGCGCCAGCCGGTCAAGGAGCCCCTGCAGACGGGCATCAAGGCCATCGACGCCATGGTCCCCATCGGCCGCGGGCAGCGCGAGCTCATCATCGGCGACCGGCAAACGGGGAAGACCGCCGTGGCCATCGACACGATCCTGAACCAGAAGGGGCAGGGCGTTTACTGCTTCTACATCGCGATCGGCCAGAAGCAGTCGACGGTCGCCGCCGTCATGGACAAGCTGACGCAGTACGGAGCGATGGAGTACACGACCATCGTGATGTCTTCGGCGGCCGAGTCAGCGCCGATGCAGTTCATCGCGCCCTACACGGGCGTCACGATGGCGGAGTACTTCCGCGACTCCGGGCGCCACGCGCTCTGCATCTACGACGACCTCTCGAAGCAGGCCGTCGCCTACCGCCAGCTCTCCCTCCTCCTCCGCCGCCCGCCGGGCCGCGAGGCGTACCCGGGCGACGTCTTCTACATCCACTCGCGCCTGCTCGAGCGCGCCGCCAAGATGGCCGACGAGTACGCGGTCGCCAAGTCGACGGACAAGTGGAGCGACATCGGCACCGCCAAGGTCCACATCGGCGAGGACGCCAAGAAGGAGGCCGAGAAGGAGGCCAAGGAGAAGGGCGACGGCTTCGTCGCGCTGAAGAACCCGAGCTCCGGCGGCTCGCTCACGGCGCTCCCCATCATCGAGACGCAGGGCGGTGACGTCTCCGCGTACATCCCGACGAACGTGATCTCGATCACCGACGGGCAGATCTTCCTCGAGAGCGATCTGTTCTTCTCGGGCGTCCGGCCCGCGATCAACGTCGGTATCTCGGTCAGCCGGGTCGGCGGCAACGCGCAGATCAAGGCGATGAAGTCGGTCGCCGGCACGCTGAAGCTCGACCTCGCGCAGTACCGCGAGAAGGCGGCTTTCTCCCAGTTCGCGAGCGACCTCGACAAGGTGACGCGCGACATGCTCGAGCGCGGGTCTCGCCTGGTCGAGATCCTGAAGCAGGGCCAGTACGTGCCCCTCTCGGTCGAGAAGCAGATCGTCATCATCTACGCCGGCACCAAGGGCTACCTCGACACGCTGCCCACGACGAAGCTCGCGGCCTACGAGAAGGCGCTCTACGCCTTCATCGAGAGCAAGCACCCGGCGATCTTCGAGGAGATCAAGACAAAGAAGGTCCTCGACAAGGACACCGAGGCGAAGCTGAAGCCCGCGCTCGAGGAGTTCGGCAAGGTCTTCGGCAAGGGCGAAGGCTGAGCGATGCCCTCGCTCAAGGTCATCCGCAAGCGGATCGTCAGCGTCAAGTCGACGCAGAAGATCACCAAGGCGATGAAGATGGTCGCCGGCGCGAAGCTCAATCGCGCCCAGCAGCGCATCGTGAGCATGCGTCCATACGCGGTGAAGACGGGCGAGGTGCTCCAGTCGGTCGCGGGCTCGATGCTGAGCGCACACGCGGCCGAGGACGGCGCGTCTGCGGCTTCGCCGCCGCGTGCTCAAGTGGGGGGCGAGGCGAAGGTCGACGACGCGACCATCGCCGACGAGAAGTCGACGCTCCACCCGCTCCTCGAACGGCGCGCCGAGAAGAAGGTGCTCTTCGTGGTGATGACGGCGGACCGCGGGCTCTGCGGCGCCTTCAACACCAACATCAACAAGATGGCGGAGCGCGAGTGGCAGGCGAAGAAGGCCGCCGGCACGGAGGTCGAGTTCGTGACCATCGGCCGCAAGGGCCGCGAGCACCTGCAGCGCCGGGGCGCCAAGATCGCGATCGACTTCCCGAAGCTCTACGACGCGCTCGACCTGTCGAAGGCGCGGCTCGTGACGGGCTGGCTCGTGCCTCGCTTCGAGAAGAAGGAGTACGACGCCATCTACCTCATCTACAACGAGTTCAAGAGCGCCATCACCCAGAAGGTGACGCTCGACGCGCTCCTTCCGCTCAAGCCCTCGGACGGCCCGTCCGGGCTCGAGGAGGGGGGCGTGAAGCCGACGACCGAGTACATCTACGAGCCGAACCAGAAGGCCCTGCTCGAGCGGCTCGTGCCCATGTACGTCGAGATCACGATCCTGCGCGCGCTCCTGGAGAGCCAGGCGAGCTTCTTCGGCGCGCAGATGACGGCGATGGACTCGGCCACGCGCAACGCGAAGGACATGATTGGACGTCTCACGCTCGTCTACAACCGGGCGCGCCAGGCGGCGATCACGAAGGAGCTGATGGAGATCATCGGCGGCGCCGAGGCGTTGAAGGAGTAGGCGCTCTACGCGCTCCGAGTCACCGAGCGGGAGGTCCTCGAGCGAGCTCCCCCGCGGCCCCCTCCCGGCCTTCC
>Ga0302279_10001064_pt1 | contig 40024 bp, 32 predicted proteins | sample III_Bog_N3_3_FD_194541 | JGI IMG/M metagenome (GOLD analysis project Ga0302279, IMG submission 194541) | Peat permafrost microbial communities from Stordalen Mire near Abisko, Sweden - III_Bog_N3_3 | ecosystem: Environmental > Terrestrial > Soil > Wetlands > Peat | place: Sweden: Abisko... | reverse complement strand
GCTTCGCCTACCAGCCGAGTCACGTCGTGGATTCGATCGCCGATCTCATCGACCAGCTCTGAGACTGCGCGACGCCTCTCGACGTCGCGCTACATGCTGGTTTGTTGTAACGCGAGGAGGAACGACTCCGCCCAGTCGTAGACGTCGCGTCGATACGTCTTTCGACGCATGCGCGACATCCGATCGCGCGCTTCCTTCGGACCGGCGTTGACCGCGAGGCGGATGGCTTCTTTGACCCCCTCGAGGTCGTGGGGGTTCACCATGAAAGCGCCCCGGAGTTCGGCCGCGGCTCCCGCGAACTCGCTCAGGACCAGTCGACCAGTCAAATCCGTCCGGCACATGACGTACTCCTTCGCGACGAGGTTCATCCCGTCGCGAAAGGGCGTGACGAGCATGACGTCGGCCGCGAGATAGAGCGCCACCAGTTCGTCAAAGGGCAGGTTCTGGTGGAGGTAGTGGATCACCGGCATTCCCACGTGACCGTTCTCGCCGTTCATCTCCGACACGACTTGTTCTAGGTTGTGGCGCTCTCGCTCGTAGTGCGCGTCGGTCTCGCGACTGGGCACCGCGACTTGGACCATGACGTGCTTGCCCGTGGCGAGGGAACCGTCTTGGAACATCTCCGCCACGGCCTTGATGCGCTGTTGAATGCCCTTGGTGTAGTCCAGTCGGTCGACGCCGAGGAGAACGACTTCGGGGTTGCCGAGGTCCTTTCGGATCTCTACGGACCGAGCCCGAATGTCGGGGTCGCGGGCCAGTTTGACGATCTGCTCACAGTCAACCGAAATTGGAAACGCACCGATCCGGATGGTGCGGCCCTCGTAGTGGAGCAACGAGTCGGTACCCGTGGCGGCCGACTGACGGCGCACCATACGAGAGAAGTTCGAGGCCGCGTGGGGCACCTGGAAACCAATGAGGTCGGCGCCGAGGAGGCCGGCCAAGATCTCTCGTCGCCACGGGAGTTGCATGAACAGTTCGATCGGGGGAAAGGGGATGTGCAAGAAGAAACCGATGCGCACGTCGGGGCGTAGTTCGCGCAACATCCGCGGGACCAGTTGGAGTTGGTAGTCGTGGATCCACACGGTGCCCCCGGGGGCGACGGAGTCGGCGACGGCGGTCGCGTAGCGGAGATTGACCTTGATGTAGGACTGCCACCAGTGGCGGTGGAACGTCGGGGCGCGAATGGCGTCGTGGTAGAGCGGCCAGAGCGTGGCGTTGGAAAAGCCCAGATAGAAGTTCTCGTACTCCTCATTGGTGATGTCGATCGCGCGCAGGCGGATGCCCTCGTAACTCGCGGGCGGCGCCTCGTGCTCCGAGGTACCAGCCCACCCGATCCACAGACCGTTGCGGTTCTGGAGCACCGAGGTCAGCGCCGAAACGAGTCCCCCGGGGCTCGGACGCCACTCCTCTCCCTCCTGATTAGAGGTGTGCTGCACCGGGAGGCGATTGGCGACGACCACCAGGTCGGCCTTGGCGGTGTCCCTCGTCGACGAACGTGCCTTCGTCGCGCCCGGTCCGTCGGGTCTGTTGGCTTGTTGCACCATGGCGTGTACCTGATCAAAAGCCTCGTGGCCCTCAAACGACGTTGCGAGGGCCTTACAACGTGTGGTGAGGACTCCCGCCCCGACTCATCAGGTGATTGTAGTGCTGCGATCGTCCTTGCCCGCCGCGTTCCACCAACTCGGAGAGCCGGCCTGACCGATCAGTGCTTCGTTCGCGCGCTGGTCGGCCTCGATGACGTGCAGGACCGCGTTGATCAACGAGAGGTGCGTGAGGGCCTGGGGGAAGTTACCAAGGTGACGGGCCGTCTTCGGATCGAGTTCCTCCCCGAAGAGTCCCAGCGCGCTGGCCGCGCCCACCAACTTCTCGCAGTGTGTTCGGGCCTGTTCAAGTTCGCCGATCTCCACGAGCGCGGACACCAACCAGAACGAACACACCGTGAAGGTGCCCTCGTCTTCGCCCCCGATGCCGTCGTCGGTGGTGTCAGTGCGATACCGGTAGACGAACGCCCCGTCGCTCAGCTCCTCGGCGATCGCGAGCACGGTGTTGCGAATACGTTCGTCACCAGCGGGCAAGAAGCCGACGAGTGGCAGCAGGAGCAACGACGCGTCGAGCTCGTTGGAACCGTAGAACTGGGTGAAGCATCCCCGTTCGCCGAGACCCTTCTCACAGATGTCCGCGTGGATCTCCTGGGCGGCGTGCCACCAGGCGTCGGCTCGGTCGCGCTCACCGCGCAGCGCCGCCAAGCGCGCGCCCCGGTCCGCCGCGACCCAGCACATGACCTTGGAGAACGTGAAGTGCTGCGGCTCACCCCGCACTTCCCAGATGCCGCGGTCGGGGTCCTTCCACGAGGCGAGGGCGGTCTCGACGGCCTGGACCACGATGCGCCAGGAGCGCTCGCTCAAGGAGTCGCGCGTACGGGTGTGTTCGAACACGCAGTCGACGATCGCGCCCAAGATGTCGAACTGGATCTGGTTGTAGGCGGCGTTGCCCACGCGTACCGGACGACTTCCGGCGTAGCCCGTGAGGTGATCGAGTTCGGACTCGACGGGAATATTGTCACCGTCGACGGGATAGAGGACCTGGAGGTTGGCGCGCAACTTCTTGTGCCCGGTCATCACGCCGCCACCCGGTGGCTCGAGGACGTCACCTAAGAAGGCGAGGAAGTCGTCCGCCTCGGTGTCAAAGCCCAAGGCGTGGAGCGATCGTAAGGTGAAGGCCGAATCGCGAACCCAGGTGTAGCGGTAGTCCCAGTTGCGACTACCACCCAACGTCTCGGGCAACGAGCTCGTCGGCGCCGCCAACAACGCACCGGTCGGCGCGTAGGTGAGACCCTTGAGGGTGAGGGCGCTGCGCTGGAGGAATTCGCGCCACGGGTGGTCGGGAAAGCGGCCCCCGTCGATCCAGTCGCGCCAGAAACGGCTCGTCTCCGCGCGACAGGTGTCGACTTCGGCGCGGGTGGAGGGCGGGGGCGCGTCGGTCCAGCCGAGCACCACGAAGGACGTCTCGCCCTCGGTGAGACGGTGTCGCGCCCGCACGGCGCGCCCCTCGATGCCGAATCGCATGTCGCCGACGAGGGTGAGCGCCGGTACGTCCTTGTTGGTGGTGTGGACCTGGTTATACGCCGTGCCCTCGTACTCCCACTCGGCGTCGACGCGACCGTAGTCAAATGACGGCTCGCAGGTCAACAAGATGTCGACGCTCCCGTGCAGGCAGGTGGCGGTGCGAACCAGCACGTGTTTGGCGTCAAAGTCACCGGGGGTCCTGCGGTGGTGACTCGAGCGCTCCCCCGTGCGATACCACGGGGCCACCGCCAAGAAGTCATTCACGATCAGCCACCCGCTTCGGGTCTGCCAGGTCGTCGCGAGCACCATCGTGCCCGGCACGTACTGGCGGTGCGCGGGGACCGCGCTATCGACCGGTGCGAGTCGAAACGACCCGGCGGCTCGATCCAGCAAGGTCCCAAAGACGCTGGGGTCGTGCGGCTTGGGGATGCAGAACCACTCGACGGCGCCCGTTGGCGCGATCAAGCAGGTGTTCTCGCAGTCGGAGAGGAACGCGTAGTCCGCAATGGGGGGAAAGATCGTCTCGAGCGTGTCCTGATTCGGGATGCCCTTGAGGCCCGAGCTACCAATACGCGAATCCGGGAGTGGTTGCGGTCGACGGGGCCAGAGCCCGATCTGATGGTCGAGCGCCCTCATTGAATGGTGAGTCTCCTTGGCCACGGGGCCACCTTTTCCTGTTACGAGCAGTCGATCACGTGCGAGCGCCCCCACATTCCACGCACGTGCCTTGTTGTCCTCATTTTAGTTGCCAGTCTTCGACATCCATGACCGCCTCGTCCACTTTCGTTCGCCGAGACGGTCCATTTGTCTCCGAAGGGTCGAATGCTAGACAATTGTCACAATGCGGAACGGTCAATCGAGTCACGTCGGGGCGGCGTCGTGAACCCGGTCGTGCGCATCGTGTGCGCGGTAGCGGGCCTTACCCTGCAGATCATCGTCCTCGACGCCGCCATTCGAACCTTCCTTCTGCCGCGCATCGCCAACGTCCGTTTCAGTCGCGTCGTCGCCAAGGGCGTGGGCGTGATCTTCAACAAATTGGCCAGCGAAGAGCGGGACTACCTGACGCGGGACCGCATCCTGTCGATGTTCGCGCCCATGGTGCTGCTCACTTACCAGGCGATGTGGCTCGCCCTGAGCCTCGTGGCCTTCGCCCTCGGTTTCGTCGCCGCCGGGATGGCGACGTTCGCCGGGGCCTTCTCGGTCTCGGGTTCGTCGCTGTTCACCCTCGGCACCACCCCGGCCCACGGCGGGCTCTTCTCCGTCTTGCAGTTCACCGAAGCGGGCGTCGGCCTCACGCTCTTGGCGCTGTTGATTGCCTTCATCCCCACCCTCTACGGCGCGTTCCAACGGCGCGAAGTATCGGTGACGAGACTCTCGGTGCGCGCGGGCATTCCCGCGACGCCCTGGGGCGTCTTAGAGATCGCCCACAGCGTCCAGTCCTACGAGCGCTTGGACGAACTCTGGCGCGAGTGGGAGCAGTGGTTCATCGAAGTGGGTGAGACCCATACGACCCTCATCATCCTCAACTACTACCGCTCGCCCAATCCCAAACAGACCTGGATCGGCTCGGCGACCACGGTGCTCGACGCCGCGGCGCTCTTCAACGCAGTGGTCGACCTCAAGCCCTCGCCGACCGCGGGGCTGTGCATCAGGTCCGGTTGGCTGTCGCTGCGGCGTTTAGCCGACTACTTCAAGATCGACTACCCGAGGAACGTCGACACCGACATCCACGTGACGATCACCCGCGACGAGTTCGACATCGTGCTCGCCCGCCTCGAGCGAAGCGGCGTACCGCTCGTGAGCGACCGCGAAGCCGCGTGGCGGGACTTTGTCGGGTGGCGGGTCAACTACGACGCGATCATCGAACATCTCTCCGTGCAGTTCAACTGCCCCCGCACCGATTGGAACGTGGCGGCGGTCGAACCGCTCGTGGGCCCCTCGAACGTCCGGGGCACCGGTCCGAGCGGGAGTTACCTACCCGACTGAGCTCTCTCGCCGCCGCACGACGCGACCGTCGAGGATCTCCCCGCCGTACCTGGGCCCCTTCAATCGTCGCCGGTCACGGTACGCTCGAGTGGGCGTTGATCACGGGAGACACGATGGATGACACAACGGCGGCAGCGCTACTCGAGGCCGAGGAGATACGCGTGAGGTCACTCCTCGCGGACCTCGACGACGCCGGGGCTGACGATCGCGCGGGGGCCAACGAGCCAGGTGACATGGCCGACCCTTCGGAGTCGCTCGTGAGCGAAGGCGAGGAGGAAGCCGTCGCCGCGTCGCTACGCGAGCGCCTCGCCGCGATCGAACGCGCGAAGGAGCGGTTGCACGATGGCACGTTCGGCCGATCAGTCCTCAGCGGTGAGGTTATCCCCGACGACCGCCTAGAGGCGGACCCCGCCGCCGAACTTACGGTCGACGAGGCCCTCGAGTCCTAACTGGCTCGCCGCTCAGTCGTCGAGAGTCTGGTGGGATATGAGTTCAATCCACGTGACGCTCGCGGGCGGTCCGCTGATTCCACCTTCAACGAGCGCCGCCGCGAGTTGTCCGCTCATGAACGCTGCTGGCACTTCCGGTGAGTTCCAGACTTCGGTCACGATGAAGCGTCCATCGCCCGAGGTGCCCGCGGCGTGCGACATCATTCCTTCGGGCCAGTCGCCCTCCCCCGTCTCGGGGTCGATGCCCAGTGCTTTGTTCACGGCGTGATACTGCTCCTCGCTGACTCCGTCGAACTCCAACATCATCTCTGCGGCCAACGACACACCACTTCAGGTTCACGAGCCTCGTGGCTCGCCAGCGAGTGTGGCACATTGTCGCCTTTCGCGAACGACGCTGCGTGATCGGCGGGAAAGAGTTGGCGCTCCGTTGCGCGCAGCGAGGTCACTCGACTCTCACCTCACGCTGGTCGGGGCTCACGACTACGCTCCGGTCGTGATGACGAACTCAGCGCCCCGAGCGAAATGATCTCGCAGATGACGAACGTCAGCACTCGCCGGGTGTCTTGCGGCGGCGTGGTGTTGCTCGTGCTGAGCAGTTTGATCGTCTGTTCAAATGCCGCCGCTCTCAACGCACCTCGCTCGACGAAGGGACACGCCGCGAGCCGCGCGACGCGGGGTCCACTCATTCCCGGGACGAACTGCCCCGACTTTCCCGCGGACAACGTCTGGAACACGCCGGTCACCGGACTCCCGGTGAACTCGCAGAGCGCCACGTGGCTCGCCTCTATGGACGCGTCGTCAACCTTGCTGCATCCGGACTACGGGCCTTCCGGCAACCCGAAGGAGCCCTACGGGATCCCGTGGGAGATCGTGCCGGCCGCCACGACGTTCACGCGCGTGTCGTTCCTCTACGCATCTGAGAGCTATCGCGGCCTGTATCCACTAAGTGCCGCCACGCCAATCGAAAACGGATCGGACCGGCATGCCTTGATGGTCGACCCTCGCCGTTCGTCGACCTCTCCGGCGTGTTCGCTCTTTGAGACCTGGGATACCTACTTCGAACCACACGGACGATCCCACGCCGGGTCGGGTGCGATGTGGAACCTCAACTCGAACGCCCTGCGTCCAAGTGGGTTCACTTCGGCCGACGCCGCGGGACTGGCGATCCTGCCCGGACTGGTCAACTACAACGAGGTCGCCGCGGGCGCCATGGACCACGCCATCCGATTCACCGCCCAGTGCACGCAACCCACGTTCCTCTGGCCCGCCCGACACGAGGCCGGCCAAGCGAACAGCGCGTGTCCTCCCATGGGTGCGCGCTTTCGCCTCAACGCCTCCTTCACGTTGCCGGCTTCGAGCTGCGCGCGATTCTGTCAAACCGTGTTGACGACGATGAAGACCTACGGGCTGATCCTGGCCGACAACGGGAGCAACTGGTACTTCCAGGGCACCGCGGATCGACGGTGGACCTATGACGAGGTCGATCAACTAAAGGCCGTCCCCGCCAGTCAGTTCGTCGCGGTCGACGAGTCGTGCTTGATGGTGAGTCCTACTTCGGGACAGGCCCTGCAGCCGGGGACCGCCGCGTACGTCACCAGCTGCGGTTAAGCGCGTCGCTCGATCGCTCAGTGGCTCAGCGCAGCGACGACGTCGTTGCTTGAGCCGATCCATTCGACCTCGACCCCCGTGGGAGTTCTCACCCGAGCGATCAGCGAACGGACCGATCGAGAGAGGGAGAGGGCGTCAAGTCCCGCAGTCCCCACCGGATTAGCCCCGTGCTCACCCAGCACGACGGCGTAGGTGGTGATGACGCTGCTGATGAAGTTGTCTTGCGCCGCCATGACGTCACAGCCACCGGCCGCGGTCGTGAACCCCGACTTCACGCCCACGATGTTGCTCTGACCAACGAAGGGCGTGTAGGACTCCACCACCCCGGCCACCGGTAGCGACACCTCGGGAAGGTCGACGATGCCCTGCACGACCGGTTCGTCGGTCATCAGATCGGCCGCCAGGGTCGCCTGGTCCTGCGCCGTGGATCGATCACCGGCGGAGAGACCGGTCACGTCGACGTAGCCGGTGTTGCGAAGTCCCAGCGAACGCGCGGCCTGATTCATTGCGGCGACGTACGTCGCCTCGTGCATCCCCGTGAGAACCACCAGGAGTTGCGCGTAGTCGGCCGCTGAGTGCACGAGCATCCCGCGCAGGAGTACGTTCTCGCACAAGTTGATGCCCGCGACAATCTTGACGCTCGAGAGGTCGTTGTCGATGTCGTGGTTATAGATCGCCACGTCAGCCGCGTTCACCGTCATGCACGGACCGCTCTCCCCCGCCACGAGGGGTAGCCGGTGCAAGACCACCCACGCAGTCATCATCTTGGTGAGGCTCGCGATCGGCACTCGGGGTTGATTGGGTGACGACGCTTCGACCGACAGCTGGGGCACGATGATCGCGGCGCTGCCACGCTGTGGCCAGGTGACGCTCGGCGGCGTCGTCGTCGTCGTGGTCGGGACCGTCGTCGTCGTGGTCCCCGGCAACGTCGTGGTGGTCGTGGTGGTCGTGGTGGTCGTGCCGGGCAGCGTGGTCGTGGTGGTGGTCGTACTCGTCGTCGAGGTCGTCGAAGATGAGGTCGGGGAACCCGTCGCCGTCGCGGGTGTAGGACTCACGAGAAGTCCGCCCACCAGGGCGCTACCGGCTCCGAGCAACCAGAGCGCCCGCCAAAGCCCGGGCGCTCGAGAGGGCTTCACCATCACAATTTACTTGCCGCGACGTACGACGTTAAGTCGTCTCCTGCCTTGAACGTGACTCAACGTCGCACACCGGAGTATCTGCTGCTCCACGGTCCCCGTCGGGCGACGGACGCGCCGCGAATGGGCTCGTCGTGAGTAAGGGTGCGATTTGTGCACCATCGTCCCAAAGTAACCTTGACCCATGAAGTTACCGAGCCACTGGGCTCCCTGCCTGGTGGTGACCGGTGTGCTCGCCGTCGCCCTGCCCATTGGGGCGACCTCCGCGCAAGCGGCGCACGTCCCTTCAGCCGCGGTCCCCTACTCAGTCCGTCTCGCGGATCAGTTCCTCGCGGCCCTTCGGTACCTGCCGGTGACGTTCGAATCTGCGAGTCCACCCCCGCCGACGACCACCACGACCACGACGACTACGACCACGCTCCCGGGCACGACGACCACGACCACGCTGCCGGGGGCTACGACGACGACCACCGCCCCTACGACCACCACGACCACCACGACCGCTCCGACGACCACTACCACCGTGGCGACGTCCCCCACCAAATTGCGCGCGGGCCACTTCGTGTGGCGCTTTCCGTCCTTGCCCGCCGTGCTACGCAGCCAGTGGCACGTCGGCACGTTGAACGTGGTCTTCCAGGGTGCCTTGATGCGATTCCAATCGGTCCACAACCTTCCTACGACCGGCCAGATGGATGCGACGACCTGGCACACCTTGACGCGAGCGGTGATCGAGAATCAGATCGACCCCATGAGTTACAACTACGTGTACGTCGACAAGAACTACCCCGAACACCTGAGGCTCTACGAGAACGGTCACGTCGCCCAGACCAATCTGGTGAATACCGGCGTCTCTGATGCACCAACCGAAAGTGGGACGTACCCGGTGTACTTACGTTTCACCGTGACCACGATGTCGGGCACGCTGCCCGACGGCCAGGCCTACCACGACACGGGCATACCGTGGGTCTCGTACTTCCACGGTGGTGACGCCCTCCACGGCTTCATCCGCGCCTCCTACGGCTACCCGCAGAGTCTGGGCTGTGTGGAGATGCCCTTCGCCAACGCGGCGACACTCTGGCCGCACACGCCCATCGGGACGCTCGTCTCGGTCGAGTGAGCACGCGGCCGCACGCGATGCGTTCATCGCGTGCGGCGTTGCGTGAATCCCTACAGCTTGAAGCCGCCTTCGGGCGTGGTCTCGGTGTCGGGCGCGACGCTGCTCTCCGGGGCCGAGGAGGCGTCGGAGGCGTTGGCATCAATTGGCCCGTTTTGCGCTTCTAGATCGGTGAGCTCTTTCACGATTCGCTCGACGTCGGCGTCGGTGTCGGCGGTCGCCGAGCCGGACTTCTGGGCGTAGACCGCCGCGCCGAGGTCGCGCAGCAAGCCGTCCCACTTGCGCTTCGCCTGAACGTCTTCTATCTTCGACTGTCCCGCCTTGCCCGCTTCTTGGGCCTTCTGGGCGAGTTGTTGCGCCTGCGCCTTCATCTTGTCCATTAATGCCATGTGTTGCCTGCTTTCTCTCTAGATTCGACCGAGGAGTCCCTGTCGCACCGCACTGGTGCCACTCGCCTCTTGCTCTTCTTGGTCCTCGAACTCCTTGTGCAGTGTTGACTGCAAGATCACGGGCCCGTCACCCGTCAAGGTGATCAGGTTTAGACCCGATCCACCGAAGGCCGCGGTCATGATCGTCGACGCGTTCAGCGCCCCGACTCGTTCCACGCTGAAGGTCACCGCGTCACTAAAGGCGACCACCGCGCCACCGTGCACTTGGATCTTCCCGCCGTAGTCGGCCGGATTGAGGTCCAGGAGTGTTCCTCCACCACCGAGAACCACCGTGCCTTCGCCCGTGAAGTTCTCGAAGATGTAGCCGTTCTTGCCACGAAAGCCCTGCATCATGCCCGTGAAGTCGATGTCGTACTTGACGGTGCTTTCGGCGCAGATGAACGCTCGACTCTCCGCGCGCCAACCGACGCCCCCGTCGAGTTCTAAGACGCGCACCTGACCGGGCAGGTCACCCGCGAGTGAGACCAGACCCGAACCGCCCGCGGGGGTGAACCATTGAAAGGCGAGACTTTGGCCCGAGAGCGCTCGTTTACCGACCTCGACTGCGGTGGCCATGGCGGCCTTTAGGAATCCTCCGCCACCCGACTTGGCCTGCTGATTCGCGGCGTCGGCCTTACCGCCGGGCACCGAGAGACGCGTCTCTAAGGCGACGTTGGTCGTCTTCCAGCGGAACTTGGTGGCGTCGGCGTACACCGACTGTCCCTCATTGAGCTGGCAGGTGATGTGTTGGGCGAACTCGCCGGACACCTTGCATGTAATGGTCATCTCTCACCTCGTCCCCGCAGATTAGTCGGGCCCGCGACGGCCTATCAAACGCGCCGTCGCGTCTTTCGTTGTTTTCGAGCGTCCGCACCGACGGTCCGGTCACCCGCGGCGTTGGGCCCATCGACCTCGTCGCGCTCTCGCCGACGGACCTCCTCGCCGGCCACTCGGGGTCCCCTCGAGGCCCTCGACCTGAATCCCCGTCGAATCGTGGGACAATGAGGGTGGTGTACGTCCCCCCACACTTTCGAGTCGACGCTGACGCCGCGTGGCGCATCGTGAGCGACGCGGGAGCCGGGGTGCTCGTCATCTCAACGCCGAAGGGTCTCGCCAGCGTCTTCGCGCCGGTCATCGTCAGCGACGATCGAGGGACCCTCACCTCTCACGTCGCACGGGCGAACTCGTGGTGGCGATCGGTGGAGCCCGACACCGAGGTCTTGGCGCTCTTTCTCGCGGCGAGCGCCTACGTCACTCCCTCCAACTACCCGAGCCGAGTTGAGAACCCCAACACCGTGCCGACGTGGAACTACGTCGCCGCCGAGGTCCACGGACGAGCGACGATCCACACCGACCTCGAGTGGAAGCTCGACCAGGTCTCGACGCTCACTCGTCACTTTGAGGCGGGTCGCGATCCCGAGTGGCGCATCGACGACCTCGACGAGCACTACCGTGACCAGCAACTCACAGCCATCGTCGGCGTCGAGATAACGGTGACCTCGATTGAGGGCAAGGAAAAACTGTCTCAGAACCGACCGGACGTCGACCGCGAGAATGTACGCGACCAGTTCGCGGTTGGTTCACTCGCCGAACGGACCGTTGCGAAGCGCATGGAGTAACGGCCCTAGCGCGTGAGTCACGGTCTCGGCGCCCCGAGCACTTCGCGGAGGTCTCGCACCACCACCATCGCCCCGTGTTCGTGCAGTTGGTCCGCGTAGGCGTGCGATCCCGCTCCGTCGTGGTTGTCGACGCCGACGACGAGCGCGAAGTGCCCGGCCCGCCCCGCTTCGACGCCCGCCAGCGCGTCTTCGATCACGACCGCGTGGTCCGCGCTCACCTCGAGCATCTTGGCGGCTTCCAAGAAACTGTCGGGCGCGGGTTTGCCCGCCAGGTGCAGACTCTTCACGACGAGTCCGTCGACGCGCGCGTCGAAGAGGTCCTCGATACCCGCGGCCGTCAAGGCGGCCTCGGTGTTCTCACTCGCCGAGACGACAGCGACCTTGATGCCGCGGCGACGAAGCTCCTTCACGAGCACGACCGCGCCGTCGTAGACCGCGACACCCTGGGTCTTCATGACCTCTAGGACGAGTTCGTTCTTACGATTACCGACGCCGTTGACGCTTCGTGCGTCGGGCGGGTCGTCCTCGTTGCCCTCGGGCAGCGAGATGCCGCGCGCCGCGAGGAAGTTCCGCACTCCGTCCGCGCGAGGTTCCCCGTCGACGTACTTCTGGTAGTCACTCGCAACGTCGAATGGCGCGTAGGTCGCGCCCGTGCGCTGACCCTCTTCGAGCAAGAACGCGTCAAAGGCCCGTTTCCACGCCGCGGCGTGGACGTCGGCGGTCTTGGTCAAGACGCCGTCCATGTCGAAGAGCCACGCGCCGTAGGCCGACACGTCCACCGAGGCCGGGTCGCGGGGCGTGGGCCCGGCGTCGCTCACGGTTCGTCGTCCTTGCGCCCCGCGTCGGCGACTCGATGTTGGGGTGCCCGGCCGCGAGGCTGGACCGGCGGGGGCCACGCGGTCGGCGGAGCTTCGAGGGACCGATCGAGCACGACGCTCGCCCCCGGCGCGACCGTGAAGGCCTCGTAGCCGTGCCGCAGTTCGAGCGCCTCACCACGCGAGAGCGTGTACGTCGTCGTCGACGGCGTCGTCTCCACGCGGAGATGGCGACCTCGAAAGACGAGATTGAACGCGAGGCGCGAAATTCCCTCGGGTAACTGGGGAGAGAAGCGCAGCGACTCGCCCCAGGGTCGCATGCCCGCGAGACCGGCCACCAGGGCGATCCACGTGCCGGCGAGCGACGCGACGTGCAAGCCGTCACGCGTGTTGTGCTCCAGGTCCTCAAGGTCCATCAAGGACGCCTCGGCGAGGTAGTCGTAGGCGAGCGCCAAGTGACCAACCTCAGCGGCGAGCACCGACTGACTACACGCCGAGAGCGACGAGTCACGAACCGTGAGGGACTCGTAGTAGTCGAAGTTGACCCGCTTCTGCTCGGGGGTGAAGGCGTCACCGCGCAAGTACATCGCCATCACGAGGTCGGCCTGCTTGACGACCTGTTTGCGGTAGAGGTCGAAGTAGGGGAAGTTCAACAGCAGTGGATACTGCTCGTCGGTGGTTCCCTCGAAGTCCCAGAACTCGTGATCGGTGAAGCGCTCCGCCTGGGAGAACACCCCGAGGCGTGCGTCGAAGGGAATCGTCATGACGGCGGCCGCGGCCCGCCACGCCGCGACTTCTTCGTCCGTCACCCCGAGCGCCGCCGCTTCGTCGCCGTAGCGTTCGGCGACGTCGGCCGCGGCGCGGAGGTTCTGCTGGGCCATCAAATTGGTGTAGATGTTGTTGTCCGCCACCGCGCTGTACTCATCGGGACCCGTCACGCCGTCGAGACGGAACTTGCCGACGAAGTCGTAGTGACCGAGCGCGAGCCAGAGCCGAGAAGTCTCGACCAGGAGCTCCAGTCCCTGGTTCCGCTCGAAGTCGACGTCACCGGTGGCGTGCACGTACCGCAACACGGCGTCACTGATGTCGGCGGTGACGTGAAAGGCCGCGGTCCCCGCGGGCCAGTAACTCGAACATTCCGCCCCGGTGATCGTGCGCCACGGGAAGGCCGCGCCCGCAAGTCGAAGTTGCGTGGCCCGCTCCTTGGCCATGGGAAGGGTGCCGTGTCGCCAGCGCAGCGCCTCGCTGACGGCGTCGGGCGCGACGTAACTGAGCACCTGGAGCACGAAGGTCTCGCTGTCCCAAAACGCGTGGCCGTCGTAGCCGTTTCCGGTCAGTCCCTTGGCGGGAATGGCCCGACGTTCGTTGCGCGCACCGGCCTGGAGCACGTGAAAGAGCGAGAACCGCGCGGCCTGTTGGATCTCGGCGTCCCCGTCGATCTCCACGTCCGCCCGGTGCCAGAAGTCGTCTAAGTAGTCGCACTGGTCTCGACAAAGTCCGTCCCACCCGCGCTCGCGGGCGGCGACCATCGCGGCGTTCGTCTGGTCGCGCAGCGCCTCCCAAGTCTGTTCCGAGGACCAGCCGTAGGCCACGTACTTCACGACGCGGAAGCGTTCACCGGGCTCCAGATTCACCGAGACGGTCATGCGCGCCACGTCCTCGAAGCTTTCGCTCGTCACGATCGCCGACGGCGGTCCTTCGATCTCGTGGTCCATCACGGCCGCCACCGTCAGCGCACTGAACTGAGTTCGGTGCAGCAGTTCGGCCCACGTGCCGTCGCTGGTGAAGGAGAGCGAGTTCCACGGCGCATCGAGGGCCACCGCGTCACGGGGGTCGTTGCTCGCCGGCGGCGCAGGTTCATTCACGACGAGCTCGGACTGGAGGACGAGGTGCACTGGTTGATCGAGTGCCTCGACCTCGTAACTGATGGCACCGATGGACCGCTGCGCGAAGGAGACCAGGCGCGCCGAGGTGATCCGCACCCGCTTGCCCTTGGGCGTCGACCAGTCGATTACGCGCGTCAGCACGCCGCGTCGAAAGTCGAGGAACCGTTCGTGGCTCGCGAGCACGCCGTAGCGAACGCCGAACGGCTCGTCGTCGACCAGCAGACGGATGATCTTGCCGTCAGTCGTGTTGATCGCGACCTGGTCCTGCTCGGGGTACCCGAAGCCGACCTCCGCGTAGGGCAGCGGTCGCAGTTCGTGAACGCCGTTTAGGTACGAACCGTGGAGTCCGTGCGGTTCGCCCTCGTCGAGGTTGCCGCGCCACCCGATGTTCCCATTAGAGAGCGCGAAGAGCGATTCACTCTGGGCGAGTACGTCGAGGTCGAGGGAGGTCTCGCGAAGTCCCCAGGGTTCGACGTGGTAGTTACCACGCTGATTCATGCGGGCGACAGCGTCAAGCTGATGGGACAGTGGTCGCTGCCCATCACTGAGGGGTGAATATCGGCCGCCACCACGCGCGGCACCAAACTCTCCGAGACCAAGAAGTAGTCGATGCGCCACCCCACGTTGCGCGCACGGGCGTTGGAGAAATTGGACCACCAGGTGTAGAACCCGTTGCCCTGGTGGAAGAGTCGGAAGGTGTCGACGAAGCCCGCGTCGAGAAAGTTCTGGAACCCCTCTCGCTCCTGGGCGGTGTAGCCGGCCGAGCCGACGTTGGCCTTGGGGTTCGCGAGGTCATCGGGCGTATGGGCGACGTTGAGGTCGCCACAGAACACGACCGGCTTGATCGCTTCGAGTTGCTGTACGTGATGCAAGAACGCGGGGTCCCACTGGGTATGTCGCAGCGAGAGTCGCTCCAGCCCGCCCTTGGCGTTGGGCGTGTAGACGGTAACGAGGAAGAAGTCGGGAAACTCCGCGGTCAGTACACGACCCTCGTTGTTCGGATCGCCGAACTCGTCAGGCTGGAGCGAGAAACGTTCGACACTCGTCGTCGGTAACCCCGGGGTCACGGCCAGCGGCGCAACCTTGGAGAAGATCGCGGTTCCGGAGTAACCCTTTTTCTCCGCGGAGTACCAGTGTTCTTCGAAACCGGCCAACTCGACGTCGGACTGGGACTGTGCGGCCTTGGTCTCTTGGAGGCAGATCACGTCGGGATCGAGTTCCTCGATGCAGGGATTAAACAGTCCCTTCTTCGACACGGCCCGAATTCCATTGACGTTCCAGGAGATTAAGCGCACCTATGAAATGTAACAACCAACGGACGACCATCACGCCCCCGGCGACGCTAACAGCGCAGGTGCGAGAAAGCGACGACGTGGGTCGTTGAGGTCTCAGCCCCACTCGTTGGATAGACGTCCTGTGACCAGACCAGGTCCGTCGCGCTCACCCGTAGGGCGCCGACGACCCCGACCCTGGCGGAGACGCCGAGGACGCCGGGCACCACGCACCACGCTGTCGCGTCGGGGTAGAGACGCAGGAGTGACTCGCGCGTGCCCGACGCGGAGGTGACGGTGGCGAAGAGCGAACCATCGGGCGCCATGAGCAGCGACGTGCCGAGCGGTGCCCCGTCGGGGAAGTTCTCCCCGTCGTTGCTCGGCAGGGCGAACGACGACCAGTCGACGCCGCCGTCGCTGGATCGCAGCAGCGGATACTGCGAGGAAGGATCGAGCAACACGAGACCGTTCTTCGAGGTGGCGACGAGCTGTTGGGCGAAACAGCTATTGACCGTCGTAGGCCACGAGGAGTTGCGCCACGTTCTTCCCAGCGCCCCGGTGGCGCCCCGCGGAGCGACGAGGAGCGCCTGGGAGGATCCGTTCATGGCGCAGTTACCCCAGTAGTACGGCCCGAAGGAGGCGCAGGGACCGGTTGAGGGACAGCCCAACGTCGAGGTCGACCACGTCAGGCCACCGTTGGTCGTCATCTCCGTCGCCACCTCGCCGTTCGTCGTGCCGAACGGCGTGTCCGATCCGCCGCTCTCTGGCGAAGAGAAGAGCGCTTCGACGACATCGTGGTTGGCGACGAAGCCCGCGAAGTTCTCATCACTCGAACCAGGGGGAATCGGGACCCGTTGCCAGCGGGTCCCGGCGTCGACGCTATAGAGGCCCGAGAGGTAGATCGGCGGGGCCCCCTCGCTGGTCGCCGTGTCAAATCCCGCAAACACGCTCCTCGGATAGCGCGGCACCATCAACACGGTCGAACACGGTGGGTGTGACGTGGGGGCATCGAAGAGCGAGAGGTTGGTGCCACCCAGGGCCGCCGCAACGCCAGCGGTCGAGATGGACGAGATCGTCGCGCCCTTCGTGACCACGAGGGACGTCGGTTCACACCACGCGATGCGGTTCGAGCCACTCACCACATCGATGGGTGAGGGACCCGCGAAGCTCGAGGCGACGTAGGTGAGGCGGCCGAGATCCGACCAGGTCCTACTGGCGACGACGTGCAGAATCTCTGGCGCGAGGTCGACACTGAGGTCACCGCCCTTCGAGGTACGAAGCACCGACAGCGCGTCATAACGCGCGCCCGCGGCCGCGCGGGCCACCGAAAGTTGAAAACCAAATGGTTGGCCGATGATCGACTCGAGCGGGGCCCAGCCACTCACCTCCACCACGTCGCCCACGCCCGAGCGAGTCGAACTGAGGTGCAAGGTCGTACAGGGTCGCGACGACGCGCACCGCGTCGGGGACGGTGCCGTGAGGTGAAGTTCGACCGTCGCGTCGCTACGGCCCAGGGCGCAGCCCGAGATCTCTCCGAGGCACTGCACACCCACCGAATACTGGCCCGAGGTCAAGGGGTGCACGCTCACGCCGTGGTGTCCGGACTCGAGCCAGGCCGTTCGAGGAACGACGAGCGTCATCTGAAACGTTGTCGAGGACCTCCAATGGATCGCGACGCCCTGTTCGACGAGGCCGCTGTGACACCCGTCCCAACAGAGATTGGCGTACGAGTCTCTTGGCGAGGCCGCGTGGCGACGGTAGCGACCACGTAGGACGACCCGCTCCCCCGGAGTGACGTCGCGCGATCCGACCTGGAGGGTCAGCGCGCCACCCGGGAGTGACGGGACCGTCGTGGTCGTCACGGCGAGGGGAGATCCCGTCTTGACGACGTAGGTCTGAAGGGACACGACCAACGCGGTCGCCCGCAACGAGGGCACCCGGAAGCATCCACTGAGATCGCCGTTCATGGCCTGAGTGAGGAAACTGGCGCCCGATGAGCACTGTGAGCTCGGCGAGAGGTAGCCGGTCGGGGTGACGGGTGTTGAACGAGACGGCGATGCAGTTGGTGCGCCACAACCCGCGAGGACCGCCGCGGCGAGAACCATCGCGAGAATGCTCGTCGGCCACGGACGCCCTCGATACCACGACTTCGACGCCATCACGTAACTCCGCCAGCCCGGGTCGTCGAGGACTCACCTCATCGGTGGGACCACGGGGACTGACGAACCCACGATAACGAGGCGACGTGGCGGCGAATGGGCACGCCCGGCGCGGTACCTCGGCGGGTAACGGGCTCACGGTACTATCGAACGTATGTTCGCTTCGGGGTCGACCCTCAACGACCGACAGCGCGAAGCGGCGTCCTTCGGCGAAGGACCACTGCGCGTCATCGCCGGACCCGGCACGGGAAAGACAACGACGCTAACGGCCAGAGTCGAGTTCTTGCTTGACGAGGGCATCACGCCCGAGCGGATCTTGCTCTTGACCTTCACCCGACGCTCGGCGCGCGACGTCCTCGGGCGCGTGCGCGCGATGCGGCGTGCGGACCAGTCTCGACGAGTCACGGGCGGGACGTTTCACTCCGTCGCGCATCGAACGCTGCGTCGGTACCACGACGCGGTGGGTCTGCCGGAAGGCTTCGGGGTCCTCGACCACGGCGACGCCGCGGACTTGTTGGACCTCGTACGAGGGGATCTGCGCGTGGTCAGCGCCGAGCGACGACTACCGAAGAAGTCGACGCTGGCGGGGCTGTATTCGCGAACGGTGAACACCGGCGTGCCGTTGGTCGAGGTCTTAGCCGAGCACGCGCCCTGGTGCGCTGACCGCGCGGACGAAGTTGGCGCGATCTTCAGCGCCTACACCTCGAAGAAGCGCTCGCTCGGTCTCCTGGACTTCGACGACCTCTTGCTCTACTGGCGCGTGGTCGCCGAGCACGACGTCCTGGGTAAGGAGATCGCGGCGGACTACGATCACGTACTCGTCGACGAGTTCCAAGACGTGAACAAGTTGCAGCTTGACGTCCTCGTGGGACTTCGTCGTTTCGACCCGCGCCTGACGCTCGTGGGCGATGACGCACAGGCGATTTACGGCTTTCGTGGGGCGTCGCCACGCTTCTTACTCGAGGCGGAGAAGTACTTTGACGGACTCACGACCATCACCCTGGATCTCAACTACCGATCGTCCGCCGCGATCCTCGCCGTGGCCAACGCGCTTGCCGCCGACGCCCCCGAGGGCTTTTGCGCGGTGCTGCGAGAGAGCGCGGCGCACCCCGGCGCGGGTACGCCCCAACTCGTTCACTGCGCCGACGAACGTCAACAGTCCGAGCTCGTCGCCGATCGAGTCCTCGAACTCTACGAATCTGGTACCTCACTGCAGAAACAAGCCGTCCTCTTTCGCGCGGCCCACCACAGTGGTGACCTGGAACTCGAACTCGCGCGACGCCGGATCCCCTTCGTCAAGTACGGCGGCTTGCGCTACCTCGAGGCGGCCCACGTGAAGGACTTGTTGGCGTCCTTTCGTCTCGCGGACAACCCGCGCGATGAGGTCTCGTGGTTTCGACTCTTGCAGCTCATGCCCGGCGTCGGTCCAGCGACCGCCCGTCGGGTCCTTGACGGGCTTCGCGATGAGGCTCGCGCGCTCCCCCTCTCCTTTGACGTCATCGCGGCGCGGTGGTCCGAGGTGGTCGGACTCCTGCCCGAGGACGTCCGCGACATGTCGACGCGACTCATTGACGCGATGTGCGTGCGACACGGCGAAAGTGTCGTCCTCCAGGCGGAACGCATTCGCGAGGCCCTGGGTCCGTTCATCATCGCCTCCTACGACGACGCCGCGCCGAGGCTCGAGGACCTCGGCGCGCTCGTGGTGGCGTGCGCCGATGCGGTGCGCCTGAGCGACGTCGCGGCCGATCAAGCGCTCGACGCACCCGTGTCGACCGGCGACCTCGCGGGGCCACCCATGGTGGATGAGGACTGGCTGGTCCTCTCCACGGTGCATTCGGCGAAGGGCCTCGAGTTCGACGCCGTGCACGTCATCCACGCGGCCGACGGGAACTTTCCCTCCGACATGGCGCTCGGCTCACGCGAGGGACTTGAAGAAGAGCGACGACTGTTCTACGTCTCGGTGACCCGGGCCCGCCGGAACCTCGCGATCTACGTCCCGTTGCGGTACCACCACCACGTGGTACGCGATGACCACTCCTGGGCCCAGCCTTCTCGATTCCTGAGCGATGGCGTACGCGCGACGCTCGATGAGGTGGCGGCGCCACACGACCCGCGCGAACGTGCCACGCCGACGACGGCGAAGGTGGACGGCGCCGACGTCGTAGCGGGCCAACTCTCTCAACTCTGGTAGCGACGACTCGCCCACCGCGCTCTCGTTACGTCGCGGGCTCCGCATCGCCGAAGACCTGAATCTGGTTACCGCCGCGCCGCTTGGCTTCGTACATCGCCCCATCGGCTTCTCGGATGACGTCGCCGGACTGCACTCCTCGGGTCGCGTCCCGATTCACGCGCGAAGCGTGGGTGACACCGATACTGACGGTGGCGTCGAACTCGGCGCCGTCGATGACGAACGGCGCCTCCATGGCCCGTAGCACCCGCGCCGCCACTTCTTTGCCTAACGCTCGCCCGTCCATCGCGTCGCCTTTCGCGGGGGCCCCCGCGACGGGTCGATTCCACGGTTCGACGATGAGCACGAATTCGTCGCCGCCAACTCGCGCGACCGTGTCGCCGTCACGGAGGGCCCCGCGAAATCGCGCGGCGGCCTCGACGAGGACCGCGTCACCCGCGGCGTGTCCCGCCGCGTCGTTGACGCCTTTGAAGTCGTCGAGGTCGCAGTACAACACCGCGATTTCGCGGCCATCGCGTCCGGTGCGGGCGAGGGCCTCGTCCAGTCGGTCCAACAACAACGTCCGGCTGGGCAGACCCGTCAGTTCATCGTGCAGCGCGTCTTCGATGCGACCCTCCCACGTGTTGACCACGTCGGTGACGTCACGCAGAACTCCGAGAACTTCAACCACCTTGCCCGCGGCGTCGCGGCGAAAGGGCACCGCGTGGCGAGTCATCCAATGCCACTGCCCGTCGGCGTGGCGAAGACGGTAGCGAATTTGCAGAACCTCGCCGTCCTTTAGATCCCGTGACGCCTCGTTCATTGCTTCCCACGCCGCTAGGTCGTCGGGGTGCACGAGCCGCTTCAAATTGTGCCCGACCAACTCCGTCCTGGTGTTGCTCAGACCAAGCAGGTCTCGATCTCGTGAGCCGTAGACCAAGACGCCGGTCACCACGTTCGAGATGAAGGTGTAATCGGGTGACGCGATCATGATCGCCTCTAGGAACTTGTTCGCGGCGGCGACCTCTTCTTCGGCGGATACCTGCTCCGTGATGTCAGCGACCGCGCCCACGAGTCGCGAGACCATTCCGTCCTCCACGATGCCGCTCGCGCGTGAAGCGAACCACCGGGTCTGCCCATCGCTCAACCTCGTCACGCGATATCGAAACTGGACCGACTCTCCTCGATGGCACGCCGCTATGGCCTCGTCGACGAGTTCCCGGTCGGCCGGGTTGACGCGACTCGCCGCCTGGGCGTACCCGTTGTCGAAACGTTGGCGATCGAGACCGTGTAGGGCGAACAGGCCGTCGGACCAGGTGATGACGTCGCTCGCGAGGTCCCACTCCCAGGAACCCGCGTGCCCGATCTCCTCGGCGTCGCGTAGTCGGCGGCGCTCGTCACGCACGGTCGTCTCTGATTCACGAAGACCTTGCTCGGCCTGGCGCGACGCGGTCACGTCCAAGACGAAGCCGATGCCCGCGACGATCTGTTGGGCGTCGTCACGCAAGGGTGCGACACGGTGCGAGTAGGTGCGACCCTCGTAGTGGATATCGATGGTTTGCTCAATGCCCGTGAGCGCGTCGCGGAAGGGCTGTCCGAGCGCGGCGGCCACTTCTCGGGGGAACACCTCATAGATCGTTCGCCCCTCGTAGTCGGCGCGAGTGAGCCCGACGAGAGCGAGACCTTCTCCCCCGGCACAGAGGTAGCGAAGGTCCCGATCGAAGACGACGATCGCACCCTCTGGGAAACACCGCACCACCGGGTGCGATCCAGCGGCCCTGAGAACTTCCAGAATGCCCGACGACGTCGACGTGTCGTTCGTCGTCACGGCTTCCCCAGTGGTTGTCCTGGTTCGGCGTTCGCGCGAATCAGCACGTTCACGAGCCGGATGTACATACTCTCAGCCTAGGAAGCCCAGTTCTCGTCGAAACAGGGCTCGACAGTCCTTTCGCCACGTCACACCAGCGACGGACGCTCCGCTCCGCACGGGCGATTCAAAGGAAACTCGAACCCATCTCCCATCGATTCAACAGTTTCCTCACACCGATCTCACAATCGCACTGCCTACTGTCGAATGTGTTCCTCTGAAGGGAGAACTCATGAAGAAGTTCAACATCAAGTCCCTGGCGTCAGTCGCCGTCGTCACCGCGGTGGGACTCACCATTCCCGCCGTCGCGTCGGCGAGCTCATCGACGACCTCGACCACCTCGGCCACCTCGACCACGACTGCCGGTACCGCAACGTCAGCCACGACGAGCGCGACTGCGGCGTGGAAGGCCTTTCACGCATCGTGGAAGTCCTACGTCGAAGGCCTGCAGTCAATCCGACTGACGTATCGAGCCTCCATCGAGAGTGACCGCGCCGCGTACTTCACGGCGAAGTCCACCGCGACGACCCCGGCCGAGCGTCAAGCGGCGCTCGCGGCCCTCGAAGCGGCGCTCGCCACGTCCTTGAACGCCCGCGTCACGGCGATCACCGCGGCGGGCGACCCCCCGACACCCCCGGCGGGCTACAACGGTACCGCCTACGTGATGGGCATCCAGGCCGCGAACATCGCCTTCCGCGCGACCATCGTGGCGGCACAGACCACCTTGGCGGCCGCCCTCGCCGTCTCCACGACCGGCGCCGAAGCCCACACGGCGCGCTTGAACTACGAGGCCGCCCTCGGCAGCGCGCTCGTCGTCCGTAGTGCGGCGCTGCTGGCGCTGGGAGCACCCCCGGCCAACCCCGGTCAGCCGTCGTAACCAATCGGCGTCAACCTCGACGAGGCGTTCCCTTTGGGGCGCCTCGTTGTTGGTTCGCTCAGCGTCGCCTCCGCAACCTCGAGGTCGGCGCGACGTCAGCCCGCGGTGACCGCTCTCAGTTCACTGAAGGCGGCCCGCATGCGTCGTGGCAAGTCGTCATCTCCCGAGATGGCGACCCACTCGTCAAAGCTGATCTTCAACACGGCGATGCCCGCCTCCGCCGCCAGACTCGCTACCGGATCCCTCACGCCACGTCCTCGCAGGGCCTCGGCCATGGCGGCGGCGAGGGCGGCGAGCTTGATCAACTCCCGCTCCTTGAGTTCGGGATTCGCCTCGATCACGGCCTGACGAGCCCTCGATCGCTCGCGTCCCTCTTGAAAGAGCGTGCCGGCGACTTCAATGGCCGCGGCGACCGCAGCGATGGGCGACGTTCCCCCCGGCGCGTCGGTGATCGTGTTGACCAGGATCTCTTGTAGTGACGCGGCCCCCCAGAACAGCACCTCTCGCTTGTCGCTGAAGTAGCGAAAAAAGGTCCGCTCCGTAAGCCCCGCACGGCTGGCGATCTCGGCGACCGTGGTCTGTTCAAATCCCCGTTCCACGTAGAGGTCCATCGCGGCCTGTTCGAGACGACCTCGAGCGTTGGGTTCCCATCGACTCACACCGGCATCGTACTTGATGGCAGCGACTGACATTACCTGCTACATTGATGTCAGCGAATGACATCGCCGCTCCTCTCGCCGCTACGGCCGGGGAGATTCATCTAGTTGGAGGTTTCTCTCATGCGTATTTTCGTCACCGGCGCGTCCGGCCACATCGGTTCCGCCGTCATTCCAGAACTTCTCGGCGCGGGCCACGAAGTCGTTGGTTACGCGCGTTCCGACGACGCCGCCGCGGTCGTTGCGGCCGCGGGCGCCACGGTGCAGCGGGGATCCCTCGACGATCTTGACCTCATCCGCGCGGCCAGCGACTCATCAGACGGGGTCATTCACTTGGCCTTTCGCCACGACGCGATGCGTGCGGGCGACTTCATTGGAGCCGCGGAGACCGACCGCCTGGCCATCAACGCCATGATCGAAACGCTGGCGGGCACCAGTAAGCCACTGGCGATCTCTTCGGGCACGCTCGCCTTGGCCTTCCTCCAACTGGGGCGAACGGCCGTCGAGACCGACGTCTTAGAGGGCGGACCGCGCATCGACGCGGAGAACGCCGTGATCGCGTCGGCGCAACGCGGCGTACGGTCCTCGGTCATCCGATTGACACCCACCGTGCACAGCTCGCTCGATCACCACGGTTTCGTACCAGCGCTGGTCGCCATCGCCCGCGAGAAGGGGTTCGCCGCCTACGTCGGCGAGGGAACGAACCGCTGGCCCGCGGTGCACACCCTCGACGCCGCGCGACTCTACCGACTCGCGGTGGAAGCAGCACCGGCGGGCACCCGGCTGCACGCGGTCGGCGACGAAGGCGTTGCCTTCCGCGAGATCGCCGACGCCATCGGTCGCAACCTCAACCTGCCCGTCGTCTCGATACCGGCCGAAGAGGCGGACGCCTACTTCACGTACCTCAGCCTCTTCGTGCAACTCGACAATCCGACCTCCAGCGAGTGGACTAGGGAGTTAATGGGTTGGACACCCACGCACGCCGGCGTGATCGCGGACCTTGACGAAGGCCACTACTTCCAGGTGTGAACTCGGTCGTCGTCGCGAGCATCGCAGCGGACCGTCGCCACGTCGCACGCTCCGCGATTGACGCACTCGCGTCGTCGCTCTCGAGCGTAACGTCCGCCGTTGGCGCTACCCTTCGAGGTCGCCCGGACCCGCCGGGACGTCCACCGCGTGTTCGCGAAGCGTGTCGAGCGGCACGATCTCCAGCGCCCGTTCGTGCGTCGACGCGAGGACCACGAACGCGGCGGCGCCGTCGTGATGGGCGCGAAGCCAATTAGCGGCGGTGACGCACCAGCGGTCACCGGGCACGAGTCCGGGGAAGTGGTACTGCGGCGCGGGCGTAGAGAGATCGTTGCCGATAGCGCGCTGGTGTTGGAGAAACTCAGCGGTCACCACCGCACAGATCGTGTGGCTGCCACGGTCCTCGTCGCTCGTCGAGCAACAGCCGTCGCGGTAGAAGCCCGTCATGGGGTCGGTGCCACAGGGCTCTAACTCCCCACCAACGACGTTTCGCTCAGTCACGTAGCCAGTATCGCCGACGCGTCGAGCACGGCGGCGCGCTGTCGATGACCACTGTCGTCGTCGGTCGCTTCGTCGGATCAGTCCTCGGCGAGCGCGGCGAACTCCTTCTTCGTCTTCTTGTACCACCCCATGCCCGAGATGGGCCGCTTCCATCGGCCCTTCATCTCGCTGAGGGCCTCCTGATGGGTCTCGTCTCCTTGGGCCACGGCGTCCTTTAGGTGCTGGTCTTGCGCCTTGATGACGTCGTCGGCGGACTCGCCGTGGTGCGCGAACTCACACGGTCCCCCCAACTGTTTGCACGTCATGGTTTTCATGAGTTGCCCCACCTTTCAGAGTTAGTCCCGCTGAGCCCGTTCGACCCAGAGCGTGCCGACACTTACTACCATCGGCGGGAGCGAACGTCAAGGCGAACGCCCTACGTCGAAAGTGACCGAACGAACCTGGTGAACCTAGCGACTGGCTTCGAGGACGTTTCGAACTTCGACGAGGAGCTGCTGCTCGGTGAAGGGCTTCTCCAAGAGCGCGTAGTTCTCCCCCAGCGTCGAGCCGAGGACCGGTTGGGCGTAGCCCGACATGAACAGGACCGGGATGTCGGGGCGCAGGGCGCGGATCTTCTGCGCCACCTCCTTGCCGAGCATCTTGGGCATGATCACGTCCGAGAGCAGGAGGTCAATCGTGCCGTCGAACCCGCGAACTTCCTCGATCGCGTCGGGACCGTTGGCGCAGGTCATCACCACGTAGCCGTTGCGCGCCAGGATGCGCCTCGCGACTTCTCGCAGCGCGTCCTCGTCCTCGACGATGAGGATGGTTTCGCTGCCCCGGACGGGACTGGGTGGTTCGTGATCGTTCACGACGACCGGGGAGAGGTTCGAGACGGGGAGATAGACGTTGCACGAGGTGCCAATGCCGAACTCGGAGTACAGCCGGATGTCGCCGCCAGCCTGGCGGATGATGCCAAAGACCATGGGCAGGCCGAGGCCCGTCCCCTCCCCCGTGGCCTTGGTGGTGAAGAACGGTTCGAAGACGTGTTCCAACACGTCCTTTTCCATACCGAAACCGGTGTCGGTAACTCGTAGGCGCACGTAACGGCCCGGGACCAGTGGCGAGTCGGGTTGAGCGAAGGTGGCGTCGACGTCGACGTTCTTGGTGTCGATGATCAACTTGCCACCCTCGGGCATCGCGTCGCGCGCGTTGATCACGAGATTGACCAACACCTGTTCGATGCGACCCGGGTCGGCTTCGATGTGCCAGAGGTTTGGCGCCAAGGTAAAGGTCAGTTCCACCTGCTCGTTGATCGTGCGTCGCAACAGATCTTCGACGCCGTTCACCACGTCGTTGAGATCAAGCACCCTCGGTTGCATCACTTCCTTGCGGGCGAACGCCAGGAGTTGACGGGTGAGGGCGCTGGCGCGTTCGGCCGCGGTACGAATGTGCTCTAGGTCCGCGAGGGCGGCCATTTCGTCATCGAGTTCCTCGCTGACGAACGTGGCGTAGTTCAAGATGACCCCGAGCAAGTTATTGAAGTCGTGCGCGATGCCGCCGGCGAGTCGACCCATGCTCTCTAGGCGTTCGGACTGATTGAGTCGCGCCTCGAGCGTGAGTCGCTCGCGCTCGAAGGCGAGACGCTGGGTGATGTCTCGAGCCATGACCGAAGCGCCAGTGACGTCCCCCGACGCGTCAACGATCGGCGCGATCGTCACCGAGACGTCGAGTGCCGTGCCGTCCTTTCGCAGACGCTGGGTGTCGTACTGCTCGACGACGTCGCCGGTGCGCACGCGCAGGAGTGCCTCGTCGAGTTCGTCGAGTCGGTCCGACGCGAAGAGCATCGCCACGTTCTCACCGATCACGTCCTTCGCCCGGTGCCCGTACATTCGTTCCGCGCCACGGTTCCAGCTCGTAATCGTCCCGTCGAGTTGCTTGCCGATGATCGCGTCCACCGTCGAGTCAACGATGGAAGCGAGCAGTGAGGCAGTCGCGGCCGCCTCGTCCCTCGCGGCGGTGAGGGCCGCTTGGGCGTCGCGGCGAGGGGTGATGTCGTGCATAAAGAGGCTGAAGCCCGTCTGGTCGTCCAGCGCCCACACGCCCAATTCGACGGGAACGTGCTGTCCGTCGCGGTGCAGCACCGTCATTTCGAGTCGTTTGCCCACGAGGGCCGACAGGGCACCGCTTCGGTACTGGGCGAGGTCGGAGGTGAACTCCGCTCGGTGTTCGGGGGCGATGACGCACTCCGCCAGACTCTTGCCCAGGACGGCGGACGCCGACCACCCGCAGAGCATCTCGGCCCGGTGATTCCAGGCGGTGATCTCGCCCTCGGCGGTGATGGAGACGAAGGCCTCGTCGATCGACTCCAGTACGCGCACCATCTCGCGATCACGCTGCTGAAGCTGAAACTCGGCCTCCCGACGGCGTCGACCCGTGAGCAGAATCGTGAGTCCAACGGCGAGGAGGATCAAGATGAGTACGAGCGCGCTGACCAGCACGGTTTTCTTCAGTCGATTCAAGGCGGCGAAGGCCACGCTGTGTGGCACGGACGCCACCACGGCCCAGTGAAGAGCGGTGATTGGTGCGTAGGCCGAAATCTCGGTCGGGCCGCGCGCACCTCCCGCCACGGTCGGTGCAAAGGTGAGGAGGCCCTCGTGGCCGCTCAACGCGTCACGCACCCGGGGATCTCGCGCGAGTGAGACGAGTCCGTGGGCACCCCCGGCGGTCAACGACGTTCCCGCACCGTCGGTCACCGTGAGGGTGATCCCCTGGGCTTGACCGACGTGGCGGGCGAAGGCCGTGATGGCGGCGAGTCCGTACTCCACACCCAGAATGGCCACCCGTTGTCCGTCGGAGTTTTTGATGTAGGCGGTGATCGTCACCGCGAGGGGACTTCCCACCTCGTGGGTGACGATGGCGCTGGAGACGTAGGGCTGGCCCGACGCGACGAGTCCCTTGTACCAGTCCCGGTACGCGAAGCTGGTGCCGATGATCGCGGGCTCACGGGGATAGACGAAACTCGACGTCCCCTGGAGCGTCACGACGAAGGAGGCGGACACTCCGGGGAACGCGTGGGCGAGGGTGGCCAGGTTCGTCTCCACCTGAGTGTTGTTCGACGCGCCCGAGGTGAGGTCGCCGGCGAGCGAGGAACGCGTGGCGTCACTCTTCACGAGCGTCACCAAGTCCGAGAGCTTCTGTCCGACGACGACGGCGCTCACCGAGGCGGTAGAACTCACCTGCTTGTTGACGTCACCAGTCACTTGGTTCGTGGCGAGCACGATGGTACTCACCGCCATGAGGACGACCAACAGCAAAGAGATCGCGGTCAGCGACGCGACGTAGCGTGGCCAACGACCGCTCTTGGTCACTGGTCCTTCATCTTGAGGTCATGCGCCACGGGCGCCCGGCTAACTCGCTCCTGCCACACTTAGCAGAAGCCACCGCGGTCCTGAGCAGCTACGACGAAACGAGCGTTGAGCTTCGTCGAATGGAGCCTACCCGCGGGGTCGCGCTCGCGAACCACGCGACGCCCCCGGCGTGAGGTGCCGTCCCTCGACCGCACTGGCGACTAGGGACGGCCGATGAGGATCGGCGAAATGCCCGGTCGTAGGTTCTTGAACCCCCGGACGGCGTCGACGCCGTTCGCCGGTCGGCCGAAGAGGTAGCCCTGGAGGTACGAGCAGCCGAGTTCGTCCAGGATGCGGCGTTGGTCCTCTCGCTCGACTCCCTCCGCGATGCAGGTGAAGCCCATCGCGCGACTGAGATCGATGATCCCTCGCACGACCGCCGAACCTTCCGTGCCCACGGTGATGCGATCGACGAATGACTTGTCGATCTTGACGAAGTTGACCGGAAGATCCGAGAGGTAGCTCAGCGACGAGTATCCAGTGCCGAAGTCGTCGATAGCGAGGCGCACCCCGAGTGAACGGAGCGCCAGGAGTCGAGGGACCGTCACCGCCAAGCTCTCGATCAAACCACTTTCGGTCACCTCCAGGACGAGCGCCCGAGGGGGAAGGCCCGAGTCGTCGAGGGCCCGAGCGACACTGTCCACCAGGTCGGACTCACGGAGTTGATGAGTGGAGAGATTGACGCTGACGTAGAACGCCTCGTCGACGACGCCGGCTTGCTTCCACGCCTGCACCTGGCGCGTCGCGGCGCTGAGCACGTACGCGCCGAGGGGGATGATCAGACCAGTGTCCTCGGCGACCCCGATGAACTCCAATGGCATTAGGAGGCCCCTCGACGGATGATGCCACCGTACGAGTGCCTCGGCGGCGGTGAGTTGGCCACTATGGGCGTTGACGATCGGCTGATAGAACACTTCGAACTGACCGGCGTCGAGTCCCTCTCGGATGCCCACCTCGGTCTCTAAGAGACGAAGTGCGTCCTCGTGCATCTTCGGGCGGTACATCTCGAAGCGACCCTTGCCGTTGCGTTTCGCGACGTACATCGCGAGGTCCGCGTCGCGGAGTAGATCGTCGGGGCTCTCTTGTGGTCGATGGGCAATGGCGATGCCAACGCTCGCGCGCACCACGAGATCGCTGGATTGGAGTCGAAAACTTGGCGTCAGCACGTCAATGATTCCTTGGGCCGCCGATTGAGCAGCGCCGGGCATGGTGCCCGACTCCACCAGGACCGCGAACTCGTCCCCGCCGAAGCGCGCGACGGTGTCGCCTGGGCGAGTCGCGGAACGGATACGACGAGCCACTTCCACCAATAAGTCGTCGCCCGCGGGGTGACCGAAGCTGTCGTTGACGGCCTTGAATTCGTCGAGGTCCAAGAACAGCACCGCGACGGGGTTCTGCTCACGACCGTCCTGGTCCATGGCGTGGGTGAGTCGGTCGATGAACAGCGACCGGTTCGCGAGGCCGGTCAGCGTGTCGTGAAACGCCTGGTGGTTGAGCTCTTGCTCCAACGCGTGACGCGCGGTCATGTCACGACTATTGAGCACCACGGCCTCGACGTCGGGCTCTTCTAAGAGGTTGGTGATGACGACGTTGAGCGTTCGCCACTGACCATCGTGATGGGAGATTCGAAACTCACACGTGGACGTGCTGCCCAATCCTCCGCCGAGCACTTTCGCAACCTGGGCTTGGGCGGTTTCCACCTCGTCGGGGTGGACGAGGTCCTCTAGGGACAGTCCAATGATCTCCTCGGGTGCTCGGCCCAGGATCTCGTTTATGGACTGACTCTGATAGAAGACGCGCAAGTCGGGGCCCAGCAACGTAATCATGTCCGAGGAGTATTTCACCATGGCCTGGAATCGTCGATCGTTTCTCGCCGTGTCGACCTCGCGAGTCAATTCGACGCGCTCCAGTGCCAAGAAGAGTTGACTGGCGACACTGTCGAGGATTGCCCTGAGGTCAATGGGCAACGGGCGATCGTGGGCGAGGAGGATCCGTTCTTGCGTGCGGTGGCCCTCGGGTGATCTCAACTGCGTCCAGATCGTCGAGGCGGGCGTACCCCCGATTGTGAGACCACCGACCAGCGCGAGCGTGCGCAGGTCACTTCGCTTGTCGGGTTCGGTCACTTTGACCTTCGCACCCACGAACTCGGGCCACGTCGCCGCGACGATCTCCGCCCGGCTGGACCCGGAGGTGATGACGACACAGCCCATGACGCCCGACGCGCGAATCCTCACTATGGCCTCGACGCCCGCATTCCACACCCCTGAACGGTCGCTCGCCGTGACGAGATACTGAGAGAACTCCCGTAGGGCCTGTTCTCGGCGCGCGTCGACACCTTGGGCCCGCACGAGGCCGATCAAGCGAAGAATGACGAGGATGAAGCCGGCCGCGGAGACGGTCGCAAGGATGATCCCGTCGTTGTGGAAACCCGTGGCTTGACGAAATACGAGAGCGAGTGGAGCAATCAGCGCGGACACGCAGAGCACCGCCAGCGTCGGCAGACTGAGATGGCGAGCCCGCCAGGGCCGCTCGATGGTCAAGTCGCGCATGGCGGGATGCAGAGCGGCCGCCGCCCAGCACAGGTAAAACAGCACCCAGCCCACGTCGGTCGGGCCGCCGACCTTCCACGAACCGTGTAACTGGATCCAACCGTAGATGCAGTCGGCACCAAACATGCCCACGGCACCCGCCACCAAGAGACGGACCGACGGATTGCGGGTCCCGCCGCCGAACACCAGTCGCAAGAGCACGACCAGGAGCAAGATGTCACCCAAGGGATAAGCGATCGACGTTAACTTCGACAGCATCCCCAAGTCGGTCGCGTAGGCGTAGGGCTGGATCAAGTAGATCCACGACAGCGCGCCGATACCCGAGGTGATGATGAGGGCGTCCAGGGCCGCACCGGAATCGCTGTCACGACGTCGGCGCGATCGAACCATCATGATCAAGCCCGCAGCGAGCAGCACGTACGTCGCGAGATAAAACACGTCGGCGATGGACGGATAAGGGTTCTGCTCGTGCAGGAACTCCGTCAGCACGTCGTAGGAGATATCGCCCGAGGCGAACGTCGCCACGCCGAGCGCCACCACGACCCAGGCGGCGGGCCGTGTGGGTCGGTTACGTAGGACCCCGACAGCGACGGCCACCGCCGAGCCGACGCCCATCGTTCCCCAGAGATAGACGTGGTACGCCGGCAGGGCGAAAATGGCCACCACCAGCGGCACGTTGACGCCGAGATAGATCCACGGTGCGAGGACTCGGGGGGTAACAGACGACGTCGCGCTCACGAGCGCTGGCCTCGATCCCGCACGGGGCGCTTCGATAATCGCCGCGGGGATACGTGGCTCATCAGCCGTTGTAGGGGAATCAATCATCGATTTCCTAACTGACTGCTCATCGGAAGGAACCCAATGACTTGGCACAACGAGGCGGCGCCAGTGCTCTCGCCATCAATCCTGTCACCGCTATCACTCGTTCTTCGCTATTTCGTCACAACTCGGTTGACCTCGATCTCGTCCGAGGGGAGATCAATGTTTGAGTATCACTAAGTGACCGTGATCGAACGAACGTACTGGGGTGACCCTCGCGCAAGCTGCTGGCGCGACCAGCGGTGGCGTTGTCGGCAGATGCGTCACGCACCACCTCACCGCTGCGGTGGTGGTGCTCGGAACGTCCACCAAAGGGAGCGGCGCGTGGTCGCTCGTTCCACTGTCGCCTACGCCAATGGTCGCACGATGCCGAGTTCGGGATCTTCTTCGGAGTGGGTACGCGCCACGTTCATGATCCAACACACCGTCACGAAGTAGCCAATCAGCGCGGACAGCTCGACAGTTCCCTCATCGCCAAAGGTCGCGTGAACTCCGTCGTAGAGCGAGTCAGGGACCGCGTGGTCGCTCATGAGAGTATTCGCAAACTCCAGAGCGAGTGACTCGTCCTCGGGACCACCCGCGGGGACTCGACGTTCTAAGACCGCCGAAATGGTGTTCCGCGATACCCCCGCTTCAACGGCGAGGGGAACGTGCACGGTCCACTCGAACTGGTTCGAGGTATGGCGCGCGACGGCCAACACCACCAACTCTCGGATCCGGTCCTCCAATCGTCCGTGGAATCGCAGCTCTGCCCCTAGGGGCTCCATCAGATTGAGCAGCCGGGGAGTCTGGAGCAGTGGGATAAACGGACCCACGACACCCTTCCTCGGACCACGGATGAGCGCGTCGGCACACTGTCGTTGATCTTCGGTCATGGCGCTCGCCTCAGGCAGGGAGATTCGCTCCCCACGCGCACGATCGTCGGATCGGGACTCCTCACCAGCGGGACCGGTCATATCGAACACCCCTTCAACGGCGATGAGCGTCGCGAGGTCGGGAGTTGCGCGATCTCACACTTCATCGAGCGTGACGTCAAAGGTGGCGGTGGGACCGCTCATGTCCACGACGAGCGACTCCCTCACTCCAAAGACGGCGTCGGAGTGCAGACGAGGCGACGAGGCGTCAAAGACGTGGGTGACCACGGTCTTGTAGCTGTCACACGAGACGCGAAAGTGCGTATGCGCGGCCCGCCAGGAGTCTCGTCCGGTCGCCTTCAACATGGTGCCCACCGGACCGTCGGTGGGAATCTGATAGTCGATCGGTCGAGAGGTCCTGAGCGAGAACGTCCCGTCGGCTCCGGTTCGAAACGTCGCACGAAAGTTGGGAAATACGCCTTTCGCGTCTTGGACGTCGTAGAGCCCGTTCGGCGCGACCTGCCACACTTCAATCACCGCGCCCTCAAGCACTCCCCCCTTTGCGCTGCGAACGGTCCCCGCCAAGGTGAGCGGAGCGACGTCGTCACCCTCTCTACCGATGAAGGCGTTCATCTCCATCAGTGGGGCGTCGGGCACGTAGAACGGGCCAAGGACCGTGGCATCAGTCGCCACGTCGGTAGCCATTTGATTCACGATTTCGACGAGCATCGACACCCCGAGCGTGTCGGAGAGGAGGATGAACTCCTGACGGGAGTCGACGGACTTCTTCCCGGTGTCGGTGAGGAACTCGATGCCCGTCATCCACTCTTCGCGCGTGAGGCCCGTCTCCTCGACGAACGCGTGAAGGTGCCGGACGGCCGCTCGCACTACCTCGACTAAACGGGGGTTGGCGGACTCGTCGAAACTGTCGAGCACCTGTTCTAAGAGGACCTGCTCGGACTCCTGATCGCTCACGCTGCCCACTTTCTCACTACCGACCTAACGCGCGTCGAGGACGACGGCGATGCCTTGGCCCACGCCGATGCACATCGTCGCGAGTCCCCACCCGCCACCCAGACGGCGAAGCTCGTGCGCCAGCGTGGTCAGGATTCGCGCTCCGGACGCCCCGATGGGGTGACCGATGGCGATCGCCCCGCCACGGGGGTTCACGATGGTCGGGTCCAACTCGGGCCACGCCTTCAGGCACGCCAACGCCTGCGCCGCGAACGCTTCGTTGAGTTCGACCACACGCAGGTCGCCCCAACTGATCCCCGCTCGCCGTAGGGCCGTCTCGGCCGCTTCCACCGGCCCCAGTCCGTAGCGATGGGGTTCAATGCCACTCACGCCACGACTGGCGATTCTCGCCATGGGCGCTGCGCCGCTCGTCGTGACGGCGCGCTCGCTCATGAGTAAGAGGGCTGCGGCACCGTCATTCATGGGCGACGAATTGCCGGCGGTCACCGATCCGGAGGGTCGAAACACTGGAAACAGTGCCGAAAGTCGATCGATCGTGGAGTCAAGACGTATTGACTCGTCGATCGTGAGCGTCGTCTCCGGTACGAGGACGATCTCCTCTTCGAAGTAGCCCTCCTCCCACGCGCGTTGTGCGCGATGGTGGCTCCGAAGCGCAAACTCGTCTTGCTCGTCGCGAGAGATGGCGAACTCGTCAACGAGAATCTCCGCGCCCTCGCCCAGCGGCACTCTCCACTGGGCGGGCAAGAGTGGATTCTCCATACGCCACCCGAGCGTGGTCGAATACATCTGCGAATGCTCACGGGGGAACGGGCGCTCCGCCTTCTGCACCACGTAGGGAGCCCGAGTCATCGACTCGACGCCGCCCGCGACGACGATCTCGGCGTCGCCGACTTCAATGGCCCGACTCGCCTGGTTGACGGCTTCCAAACCGGAGCCACAAAGCCGATTCACCGTCGTCCCGGGCACGCTCACCGGATAGCCCGCGAGTAACAGGGCCATCCGTGCGACGTTGCGGTTCTCTTCACCCGCACCGTTGGAGTTGCCGAGCACCACGTCGTCGATGTCCGCGGGATCGAGCGTCTCGTTCCTCTCGACGACGCTGGAGAGCACGGTCGCGGCGAGGTCGTCTGGTCGCACGGTGGCCAGCGCGCCGCCAATTCGCCCGAGCGGCGTGCGAACGGCGTCGACGATGAATGACGACGTCACGATGGTCGTTGACCCGACACGGCCGAGCGGAGCAAGTCCCGCGCCTGTTCTTCGTCGATGGGACGCACGTTGCCCGCCGCCGCCTTGACGATCAACGGAGCCGCGACGTCGACGCCATCGTCGGGAAACCCGATGCTGGCCAGATCCTGTGGTGCACCGAGGGTCGCGACGAGGTCGTAGACCTTTCCGGCCGCATCCCCCTCGAGCACGTCGTTCAGACGTTCATAGATCGCGGGAATCGCCGGTGCGTTGAAGTGGAGGGCGTAGGGCAAGATCACCGCGTTCATCTGTCCGTGGTCGAGCCCGTAGAGCCCCCCGAGCACGTGACAGATCTTGTGATGCAGCGCCGTGCCCGTGACGGCCAGTACGGCGCCCGCGAGGTACGCGCCGTAGAGCACGCTCGATCGCTCATCCATGTCGGAGGGTCGCTCCACCAGCTGGGGCAGATGGTTGACCAGGACGCGAATTGACTCGAACGCTACGACCGACGAGATGGGATTCGCTCCCGGGCTATACAACCCTTCGATCGCGTGCGCGAGGGCGTTCACGCCGCTCGGCCCCGCGATCGCCACCGGCAGCGCCAACGTCAGCTCCGGGTCGTAGAGAACGACTTTGGGGAGTGCGGCGAGGTCGCGCCCGGTCTGCTTGTCCTGTCCGCTCGTCATCCCCCATATCGGCGTCTGTTCCGAACCGGCGTACGTGGTGGGAATGCAGATCTGTGGGAGGTGGTGACTGAGTCCGATGGCTTTGCCAAATCCCGTCGCCGATCCGCCACCGAAGGTGACGGTGACGTCCGCGCCCACGTCGTCCGCCAGCGCCCGAACGAGCGCGGCCTTCTCTACCGGCACGTGTTGCGCGACGTCACTAAAGAGCGCGACACACCGGTCACCGAGGTAGTCGGCTATCTCGTTCGATCGCTCGTGGTCGTGCGGGTCCGCAATGAGCAGCACTCGCGTCGCGCCGAGCCGCTCGACCTCTTCTCGAACACTGCGTCGACTGCCAATCCCGAAGACCACTCGGTTCGACAACGCGTCGTAGGTGAATGAGATCATCGCGAGTGTGCCGACGACTCGGAGAATCGACGCAGCGCGGCCAGCTCCTCCTTGGTAGGCGGCGCCGTCTCTTCGAGGTCGTCACTGATGATCACCGGCCAGCCGGTCTGAGCGAGGACGTCTTCAACCGAGACGCCCGGGTGCAGCGAGGTCACCTCGAACTCCCGCGATGAGGGCTGGTAGCGAAGGACGCACAGGTCGGTGACGATGACCTGTGGTCCGTGGCCGTGTCGTGCGCGCTGACGTTCCAACTCCTCATCTTCGAAATGCCCCACCGACGTCACGAAGTCCAGTTTTTCGACGAACGCTCTCGCGCTGTGTCGAAGGGTGATGATGACCTTGCCGCACGACGTGGTGATCTCCGGAGCGCCGCCCGCACCGGGGAGGCGAACCGTCGGTCGGTCGTACTCTCCGACGGCCGTGGTGTTGATGTTGCCCCGCTTGTCGACTTGCGCCGCCCCGAGGAATCCGACGTCGATCCGACCGGCCTGCAGCCAGTAGGAGAAGATCTCCGGCACCGAGACCACCGCGTCCGCAGTTCGACTCAAGACGCCGTCGCCAATAGACGGCGGCAGACGATCAGGTTTGGCGCCGATGCACCCGGACTCGTAGACCAGGGTGACGTTGGGCGCGTGCGTCGCTCGAGCCAGGATCGCCGCCTTGCTCGGCAGGCCGATGCCGACGAAGCACACCATCTCGCCGGTCAACTCTCGGGCCGCCACGACCGTCATGATCTCGTCACTCGTCCACTCGAGGGCGGTGTCGATCTCGGCGACCTCGGTCACGTCGTCACCCCGATCGCGGTGAGCGACTCCATGAAGGCCGCGTGATCCTTCGTCTCGAGCACGTGGTTCGTCATCCACGCGTGAAACGCCACACGATCTCGACTGATGCCCTCCCACTGCGCGTAGAAGTCGTTCGCCCGCTCGGAGTAGTCCTCGGAGTAGGAGGGATATGAACCAGACGGTACGACGCTGACCGCGTCGATGGTCCACGACGGCAGTACCACAGCGTTGACGTGCGGGGTGAAGTCGTCGACGATTTCTTCTACGAGGACGACGGAGTGTTTCGCCGAGAGGACGGCCTCTTTTTGCACGCCGGTGATACCCCACATCATGACGTTGCCCCGTCGGTCGGCCTGCTGGGCACAGATCACGCTGACGTCGATCGAGAGCGCCGGCACGGCGGCGAGTTCCTCGCCGGTGAAGGGGCAGGTGATCCAGCGAATGGTCGGACTGAGCTGTGAGAGGTCCGTCCCGGCGTAGCCGCGCAACACGCCAAAGGGCAGGCCCGACGCGGACGCCTGGTAGCGCACCGCCATGCCCGCGTGACTGTGCTCTTCGATCTCCAGGGGATGGGGGTAACCATTCTCTACCGCGTCGCGGAATCGGTGCAGGGAGCCGGCCCCGGGGTTCCCGGCCCAGGAGAAGATGAGTTTCGACACGCAGCCCATCCCGATGAGCTGGTCGTAGATGATGTCGGGCGTCATTCGCACCAGTGTCAAGTCGCGTCGTCCCTGACGAATGATCTCGTGCCCCGCGGCGAAGGGAATGAGGTGCGTGAACCCCTCGAGCGCGACAGTGTCACCGTCGTGCACGAACTCCGCGACGGCGTCCGAGAGCGTCAGGGGCCGTGCGTTCACTGGTTCCTCGGGTACCACGCCGGCAGATTCGCGTCCACGTTAATCCACGTCGACTTGGTCTGGGTGTACTCGTGCATCGCTTCAAAGCCCATCTCTCGGCCGTAACCAGACTGGCCGACCCCGCCGAAGGGTGAGCCCGGGCTGACGCGCTTGTAGCTGTTGACCCACACCATGCCACTGCGCAGGGCCTTCGCGACACGGTGCGCCCTTGACAGGTCGTTGGTCCACAGCCCATTGCCCAGTCCGTACTGGGTCGAGTTCGCGATAGTGACCGCCTCGTCGTCGGAGTTGAACACCGCGACCGTCGCGAAGGGACCGAAGACCTCTTCTTGGCTGACCCGATCCTCGGGCCGGGCCCGCACCACCGTCGGGAGGACGTAGTAACCGTCCTTGAGATTCGCATCGTCCGGAGCGGCCCCACCGGTCAGCACCTCGCCGCCCTCGGCGCGGGCGACCTCGACGTAGTCGAGCACTCGCTGGCGGTGCAGCGCCGAGGTCAGCGGGCCCATTTCGGTGCCGGCTTCGAGGGGTGCACCGACTCTGATGGACGCGGCGAGTTCGACGAAGCGATCGAGGAACTCCTCGGCGATGTTCTGGTGCAGGATGATGCGCGAGCCCGCGATGCAGGCCTGGCCCTGATTGTGGAAGATGGCGAACGCGGCGCCGTTGACCGCGGCCGCGAGATTGGCGTCGTCAAAGACGATGTTCGCGCCCTTTCCTCCGAGCTCGAGTTGGACCCGCTTGAGATTGCCCGCCGACATCGCGACGATGGCTCGTCCCGTGACGGTCGATCCGGTGAAACTGATCTTGCCCACGCCCTCGTGCGACGCCAGGCGCGCGCCCGCGACGGCGCCGTATCCCGGGACGACGTTCACGACACCGGGTGGGATGCCCGCCTCGTCAATGAGCTCACAGAGTCGCAACGTGGAAAGCGGCACCAACTCCGAGGGTTTCATCACGACCGTGTTGCCCGCCGCCAGCGCCGGACCGAGCTTCCATCCACAGAACATCAGGGGGAAGTTCCACGGCACGATTTGACCAACCACGCCGATGGGTTCGTGAGTGACGAGGTTGAGGAAGCCCTTCTCAACGGGCGGCACGGTGCCCTCGTACTTGTCCGCCATGCCGCCGAAGTAGCGAAACGTCGCGACGGTTCTCGGCACGTCCAGCATCCGAGTGTCGCGCAGCGGATGACCGGTGTCGGTGGACTCTAAGAGCGCGAGTTCTTCCGCGTTAGCTTCGATGATGTCGGCCAGGCGCAAGAGGATCCGACCCCGCTCGCTCGCCGGCAGTCCCGACCACGCGGGAAAGGCGCGTTGGGCCGCGTCGACCGCTACGTCGACGTCGCGTTCACGACCCTCGGCCACGACGGCCAGCAACGATCCGTCGTGGGGGTTGAGGACGTCGATTGTCGCGCCGTCGGCGGCGTCGACGAACTCACCGTCAATGAACAGCCCGCGGGTCAACACGCCGGACTCAAAACTTGACCGGAACGACCGATGCCTCGCCGCGAGCGATCATGTCCGGGATCGCCGGCGAGTTGTTCTCCCACACGAGCAGCATCGAACGCTTCGGCGAGTAGCCGCGGTGGCGGATGTCGGCGGGCATCGACGCACAGTCCCCCGCCTTCATCACGACCTTGGCTCTGGGCGTACCGGTCTTGAGGTCCTCGACTTCCCAGATGATCTCGTCGCTCAGCTGGATGAACCACTCGACGCGGTCGTTGCCGTGGATAATCGGCAGGATGAACTCCTCGGTCGTTGGGCAGTACAGGCTGTCTTTGCACACCGAGACGACCGACGGGTTCCACGTCACGTCGCTGCGCGAGAGATACGCGATGTTGTTGTACGCCGACACCTCGTTCTCGTACCCGGGCTCCACCTCGACGACTGGTTGACTCTGGTCGACGTCGTGAAAGGCACGGTTCACGGGGTAGCCCGACTCGTCGGTGCGTAGCGGCTCGTCATCGGGCATGCCCACCATTCGCTTGGCCGTCACGCGCGTTCTGGTGACCGCGGCGTCGTTGTTGCCCGACTTCGCCCCGTAGGCCGAACCAGTCTCCATGGGCGCGGCGAAGGGGTCAAATGTCGCGTTCGTCCAGTCGCTCAGCATGGCGGTGAACGTGGCTTTGATCTCGTCGTGGGGGAAGTTCTCCATATGGTCGAGCTCGGCTTTGCGGTAGGCCTCATTGAAGCGTCCCGCGAAGAGGTCGACGTTGCCGTAGTGATTCGTCGTACCGAGGACCGCGTCAAAGTTCACGGTGCCGTAGAAGAAGTTCCAGGCGACGTCACGCATCAGCGCCTTGAGGAACGGCTCCGCCGCGGTGACGTGGGTGCCCGAGGGCCACGTGACGTGCACGAAGTGCTCGTCGCGTGAGAAGTTGAACTCGCCGATCGAGAAGGGCTTGTAGCCGTGCTCGTTGGCCTCTCCACTCAGTACCGTTACGTCGGTTACGTCAGTCATGATGTTCTCCTTTTCCTTAGTATTTCTGACAGATCTCGGCCCAGCGCTCGATCGTGTCGGGCCCGTGGATGGTTTGCAGTAAGACGACCGAAGGTGAACTCGCGCTCATTCTGTAACAACGTCCGGCGGGCAGCAACGTCATATGGCCGTGCCCGGCGGTGACGCGACCCATCTTCTTACCTTCGGGTTCGCCGGCGAGCGCTCGAGAACCCGAGGCGTCTGGATCGACGAGCGGCGACGAAGGATCGATGAGGTCGATCACGACCTCGCCGTCGACCACGAGGGCGAACTCGTCGTGAGGCGTCACCCGCCATTCGGAGACGCCTTCGGCGCGGATGCACTCGACCACGTACTCGAGGTTCTTGCCGATGGCGACTTTCTCCCACGGCTTCGAGCGACTGGCCACGTCGAACATGTTCGAGAAGACGTAGTTCTTGGGGTCGTC
>Ga0302279_10001063_pt1 | contig 40025 bp, 36 predicted proteins | sample III_Bog_N3_3_FD_194541 | JGI IMG/M metagenome (GOLD analysis project Ga0302279, IMG submission 194541) | Peat permafrost microbial communities from Stordalen Mire near Abisko, Sweden - III_Bog_N3_3 | ecosystem: Environmental > Terrestrial > Soil > Wetlands > Peat | place: Sweden: Abisko... | reverse complement strand
TGATGTCGAGATCGGTCGCCGGATCAGTCATCGAATCGAGGTGGCTCGTCTGGCCCGCCAGATTAAATAGGTAGTCCTGGCCGCGCACCATCCGCGGCAGGCGTTTTTGGTCGCGCACGTCCGCGATGTGAATCCGCACCTGGGAGGCGATCCCCGCCAGATTGCGGCGCGAGCCGCCGTATTCCGGAATCAGCGCATCCACCACCGTCACCTTGGCACCCAGCGCCACGAGAGCGCGGGCCAGGTTGGAGCCGATGAAACCGAGGCCGCCGGTGATCAGGACCCGCCGACCGGTAAAGTGCGGCCGAAGGGTAGCCAAAGCCGCGGACGGTTTCATTTGTCGCGCAAGATTTCGACCTGCAGGCCATAGACGGCGAGGCCGAGAGTGCGGGTGTCCCCCGGAGCAGTCACGGCCGGCGGATCCGTGCGGACGTCCCACTCGCTCGTCCCGGGCGGAATGGTGATCGCGGGCAGATTCACCACGGCACGGTCGCGGCCGATTTTCGCCGTCGGCGGCAAGCCGGCCAGCGGGAGGCCGGTCGGCCAGACCGTAACCCCCCCCTCGGCCAAACTGCGGGCGTCAAAATGGAGCACAGCCTGCAGGGGTCGGCTTTGGGGGTTTTCCAGCCGCAGCTTGGCGCCGGGCCCGCTCCAGCGCCAGTGCACCGTCGTCCGGGGCAGCCGCTCCGGGTCGTACCAGCCTCCGGCCAGTTCGGCGCGAATGTAGTAGGGGCTCCCGACGTTGACCAGGGAGTATTCGCCGTCGAGCCGCTGGCTGCCCCCGTCGGGCAGTGCTATCTCTACCCCTCCGCCGTTCAGATCCCACTGCCCATGCAGCGGGGTATTTCGGCGGCCTTCATAGGTATGGGTCGGAAAATACTGGGCCTTGTGCAGAAGAAAGGCGTTGGCCCACAGGCGGGACCACATGTCGGGCAGGCGGAGATTGACCGAGTCGATCCCGATCATGGTTTCGAGTTTTCGGATATCCAAAAGGTCCCGATCGACGACCAGGGGCGGGACGGCCTCCGCTTGGCTAAAGCGGTAGGCGGCGCGGACGTTGCCCGCGAGCAACCCGAGGGCGAGCAGCCAAAGCCCCAGCCGCAGACGGGTGCTCGCCTTCCGGCCCAACGTCACCCAGTAGCAGAAGCACGGCAGCAGCAGCCCGTAGAAGACTGCGAAGAGCTTGTAGGCGTCGTAGCTCGCGTTGGTGCCGAGCCGCGCGCCGCGCCAAAGCAGGACGGCGTAACCGAAAAGAATGGGCAGCGTAAAGCTCAGGACGAGGACGACCCGCCGGTCGCCCCGCTGGGCCCCCCGCAGGAGCGCCTCGGCCAGGGCGAGAATAACCCCGAGGGCGAGGAGCAGATGCCAGGGAGCGCCGATCGGCGCCAGGGAGGGCCCGGCCAAGGCGCCCAGCCAGCCGTCGGGCGAAAACCCGGGAATCTTCCAGCCAAAATCAAAGGCGCGGAAAAGCTGGAAGCGCTCGACCAGTCCGCTGACCCGCTCCCAGAAGATCACGCCGACGCCAACCAAGGGCAGGAGCATCCCCAGCAGCCAGAGGGCCGCCTCCCGCCAGCGGTTGGTCCGGACCACCGCCAAACCGACCAGGGTCATGGCGGGAAGCACGCAAACGACCGCAATAAAATTATAACTGCCCAAGATGAGCGCATAGGCGACGGCCAGGACCCCGGCGAAGCGCCCCAGGCCCGGAACCGTGAAAGGTCCCCGCCACAGCGCCGTCCCCGCCCAGGCGAGCAGAGCCAGCGCCGGCAGCGCCAGCAGTTGGCCGATCGCCACCTGGTCGACCGCATAGAGCATGACCGGGCTGAGCCCGAAGACGCCGGTGATAACCAGGCTCAACGGGGTGCCGTAGCGCAATAAGGCCCGGGCGATCCAAAAGACCACCGGTAGGGCGGCGGCAAAAAACGCCATGGTCGCCAAGCCGGTCAGTTCATAGGGAGCGCAATGGAAGATCGTCCCGTTGAGCGCGATCAGCGCCGACGGCGTGAAATGATTCAGCTTCAGCCAAAAATCGAAGAAATTATCGACCGACATCACCCGCACGACTTCGGTCAGACCGAGAAAGCCGGTGCGGTCGTGGCGGGCAAATTCCTGTAGGACCCGAGCGCCGGCGGCATAGTCCGCCGCGTCGCAATTGCCGAGCGAGACGGTGGTGAGCCCGGAAGCAGCCCGAGTCAGCGGCCGGACCATGGTGGCGAGACAGGCCGCCATGATCAGCCCGACCCCGGCAAATCGGGAGATTTCCCGCCACCCGAAGTCCGCCCGACGCCGCAGCCCGGCCACCAGCAATAGGAGCGGGATCAATTCCGCCGGCCAAGCATAGGCTTGGGTCCCCGGCAGTCCCGCCTGCGCCCCCACCCAGACCGCCAGGGATTGCAGCGCCAAGCCCGCCGGGGCCGCCAGAATCGGCCAAAAGGGCCGCCAGGGCTGCGGCATGACAAGCGCGGCCAGCCCCGCCCCCCAAAAAAGCACGTGCAAGAGCACCCCAAAGGCGACGACGTAAGGTAGCATGGGCGAACGGAACAATCCCTGGGGAGAGTCGAACAAACCGCAAGAAATCTTAGCCTGGCACCTGCCTAAGCCGGCTTTCGGGCCGAAACCAAAATCGAGCCGCCGAACGGCAGCCCGCCGAGCGCGCGCAGGAGGCCGTACTCGACCGCGGCTAGAGCCCGCCCCAGCGCCTCCAGAGCGGCCGGATAAGGGCGGACATCACTGCCAGCCCGCGGCGCAGCCAGCACCTTGCGGCGGAGGATGAGCACCGGCAGAAACAGCGTATTCCAATAGGTGGCCCGCGCCGCGCCAAACCCGCTCTGGCGGAGTTTACCCAAAATCTCCATCCGGGAATACCGCCGCCGCCCTTCGACCGCCACGTCGTGATAGGACCACAGCCAGCGATAGGCCGGCACCGTCGCCACCACCACCCCACCGGGACGAAGAATCCGCCAGCACTCCCGCAGGGCCGCAACGTCGTCCTCCACCTGATAGAGCACATCCGCCAGCACCACGGCGTCGAACGTCCCGTCGGGAAACGGCAGCCGAGGCAGCGCCGCCTCGATGACGTTTCCGGCCCCCTGATCCCGGGCATAGGCGCAAGCCACCGGCGAGGCCTCCACCCCGGTCCATGTCCATCCCGGCCGGGCCGCGCCCAGACGCCGCATCAGACCGCCGGTGCCGCAGCCGGCATCCAGGAGGGCGGCGGGGCCGGAGCCCAATGTTCGGCCGAGTTCGCCGGCCACCAGCCGGTGCAAAGACCGGAAATACCACAGTCGGTCCTCCACGGCGGCCAGGGCGGCATATTCGGCAGGCTGCATCGCCTCGGAATGGCTGGGAGGTGCCTCCATTACAACGACGTAAATAGTTGGACGGTCAAGGTCCGGCGCCGTTGGTGAAGCAGGGCCGGTGGGGACAAATTCGCACCCAATGGGGAATTCGCCCTATGGGGAAATTAGCAACTTTTAGCCCGTAGAATGATCGGCGGGATTGTGGGATCATACGCCATCCCGCATGCATCGCACCGTCAAATTGCCTTATACCGCCGACCCGTCGTTCGCTGGGGTGCTCGCCGAACTACGCCGCCGCCAGTCGCGGGCAATCCGGACGGCCTACTGTCGGCTGGTGGACGGCATGCCCCTGAAAAACCTCTATTGGACTCTTCGCGGCCATCCCGTGGGGCAGGGGATGCATACCTCGTTGCTGCTTTCCGGGATTTCCAAGGCAAACTCCCTTTATCGACTTCGGCCCGACGGTAAGGTTGTGTTTGGAGGACGAAAAAGCCTGATGAAGCGAAGCTGGGGAAAGATGACCGATTCAGAATGGCGAGAAAGACGGTTGTCGCCTCTGACTGTCGAAGGCCATGCCAAGAGCTTCGGGCCGCAGGGCGGCAATCAACTTGTGACGTTGGATGCGCGCCAATCCCAAGTTATCTTTCATGGCCCCGAGGGAAAAGATCATGTGCTGGTGCTGAAGTTATCTCGCCGAAGCCGCCCATACAGACGTCGGCTCGAGCAACTGCAGGCCCGATGTGAGATACTTCGGGACGTGCCTTTTTCCGTCTCTTTGACGGGAACTGAGATTTCGATCAGCTGGGCGGCCAGAGGGCAGACGCCGGCTCCCGTGATTGGCCCACCCCGAATTCTATCGCTCGACCTCAATCCCAATCGCATCGGCTGGACCGTGGTGGAGGCAAAGGCCAAAGGGAGCTGCTGCGTCGCTTGGGGTATTTTTGAGTACCCCGAACTCAATCGCAGGCTCAAAGTGGCTTCCGCAGATCCCCGTGCAGTTGCCCAAAACCACAAACGCGCGCATGAACTTTCGATTCTTGCCAAGAGAGTGGCGGTCATCGCCCGCCGTTACGGCGCTCAAACCCTCGTGACCGAGCACCTTAATTTCCCGGCCGGAGACCACGGCCGCGGTCGTCGCTTCAATCGACTCCTTAATCAGTGCTGGCTCGAGCGAGGCTTTCTCCAGCCTCTCCGCCGGAGGACGGAAGAGATGGGACTGCGTTCCGCTCAAGTCAGCGCCGCCTATTCCTCCCGCATCGGCAACCTCATGTGGGCCGATTCCCTGCAGATTCCGGATCCGGCCTGCGCCGCCCTGGAAATCGGCCGGCGGTTCCTTGATCCTCTTCCCTTTACGCCAGACACCCGCGAGCCTCCGTCAAAGTCCAACGCCGACCGCCTATGGAAGGATGGTCGGCGGGCAGCCAAGCAATCGGCCGCCCTTAGCGGATGGCAGCGGGTGTGGAGTCACCTAAACCCCCTGGCGCGCGATATGCCGCGCCAAGCTTGGAGACGCCGGCGTCGGTTTCTCCCCTCCAGGCTCCTACGCCGCCTTTCGGTCAGGGAACAGCGCTCTCAGGTGCTCGACTTTGACCCTCGGGCGGGAAGGTCGGATGTCTTCGCCATCGAGTTTAATCGGCTGATAACCGGTTGATTGATGGGCAATTATCTGAGACCTTGTGTATAACAACCTTACAGCTTCTATCTCCATGCATCGCAACGCGTCCCCCGCCGCCGGTGCCTACCGCCGCCGTTTTACGGACTATGCGGGGCTTTTCTTTGACGATTTTTCCGCCGATTCCGCCTGGATCCGGGACGAGGGCCGCATCCGGCTCCCGCCGCTGGCCGGGGTAAAAGCGCTGCTTTTGCGCGGGGAATACCGGCCACATCCGGCGGCGCGAGGACTGGAAGCCCGCGCCCCGGGATTGGCGATCTCCCTCAACGGCCAGGCCGCCGGCTGCCGCACCCATTTCGATCCCGGCCCGTGGGAACTTCGCATCCCCCTGCCCCCGGAAGCGCAGACCAAGCCCACCGTCTTGCGACTGCGCCTGGGGGGAGTCGGCCTGGTCAACGCCTTGGCCTGGCTGGGCCGCGTCACGAATCTCGGCCCCCTGCAGCGCTTCCGCCACCAGAACAAGAACCGGCAGCTGCGTTTCGCCACCCTTCTGACCGATGGCGGCGAAGCGATCTATGATTTTGCGCAGCGGCAGGCGCCCTTCTCCCGCGAGTTTGCCCGGCGCCACGCCGTCCTCGGCCTGAACATCGTCGGCTTTCTCACCGCCGAGCTCGGCGTCGGCGAATCGGCCCGCTGCATGGTGCGGGCGGCCGACGCGGCGGGGATTCCCACCGCCTTGGTTGCGCTCAAGCTCCATTGCCGCAACCGCCTGGGCGACCAGACCTACGCGGGGCGCCTCCAGGAAACCAATCCCCATCCGGTCAATGTCGTCCACATCGATCCGCCGGCGTCGCGGGACATCGATCATCACCACGGCGCGGGCTTTCGCGCCGGCAAATACAATATCGCCTACTTCGCCTGGGAATTGACCGATTTTCCCGACGCCTGGGTGCCCAGCTTCGACTACTACGACGAGGTCTGGTGCCCGAGCGACTTCACCCGGGCGGCGATTGCCCTCAAGTCGCCGCTGCCCGTCCTGACCATGCCGCATGCGATCAGTTTTCCGCGGCCCGCGGGAACCCCGGCCGAATGGCGCACCCGCTTCGGGCTTCCGGCCGACGCGTTTATTTTCCTCAGTCTGTTCGATTTCAATTCCTACGCCGCGCGGAAGAACCCCGAGGCGGCCGTCGCCGCCTACCGCCAATCCGGGCTGGGGCCGCCGCAGGCAGCACTCGTGATCAAGGTCCAGAATGCCGCCGCCAATCCGGCCGAATTCGCCGCCCTACAGGCAGCGTTGCGCGACTTGCCGGGTGTGATCCTGCTCGCCGAGACCCTCTCCCGGGCGGAAATCTACGGCCTGGAATCGGCCTGCGACTGCTTCGTTTCCCTGCACCGCTCCGAGGGTTTCGGGCTCGCCGTAGCCGAGGCCATGTTTCTCGGCAAGCCCGTCATCGCCACCGATTGGTCCGCCACCGCCGAATTCGTCGACGCCGGCAACGGCTGCCCGGTGCGCTACCGGCTGGTTCCCCTGGAACATAATTTTGGGCCCTACGGCCGGGGTTCGCACTGGGCTGAGCCCGATCCGGCGCACGCGGCCGAATGGATGCGGAAGCTGGCCGGCGACCGGGCCCTCGCGTCCGCCCTGGGGGCCGCCGGCCGGCGCACGATGGCGGAGCGTTTTGCCCCCTCCGTGATCGGAGCCCGCTACCGGCAGCGGCTCGAGGCCATCGCGACCTTCTGAGCCGGGCTCACCGCAGATCGATCTTCAGATCGCGCACGCTAAAGGCGACCGGACGATGATCGTCCCGGCTGGGGGGCCGGGGCGGCAGATCCGTCGCAAAGCTCCAGCTCGTGTCGCCCGGAGCCAAGGCGACATGCGGCAGCACGACCCGTTGCAATACCCCGGGCTCGAGGCTGCCGCGCCATCGCTCGGTGGCGCCCTGGCGGAGGACGACCTGCCGGCGGTCGTCGGCCCGCAGTCCAAACGAAATCCGGGCGGTCACGGCAATGGGATGCGGGTTGCGCCAGACCAAAGTCGCCGGCCCGCGGCTCCAGCGCCAATATTCGAGCCACGATTTTTCCGGGGGATACCATTGGCTGTCGAACACGGCCTCGATCGCCTGTCCCGTCGCCGGCACGACGCGCAGTTCGCGCGGCCCCGCCACCGTGAAGCTTTCCCGCCCCGGCAATGGCAGGGCGTCGGGCAGGGCGAAAATGGAGAGGTTGCCGAGGAGGAGGACCCCTAGCCAAGCCCGGCCGCGGGGGACGAGGATATTGAAGGCCAGCGTCATGGGCAGCAGCACGCGGGCGGCGGCGCCGGGATAGTTTTCCCACACGGCTGCCCCCAGTATCACCAGGAGGGCGGCATAGACCGCCCCCACCCGCCACCAGGGATCGCGCCAACGCGGCCGCAGGGCGAAGAAAAGCCACTGGACGGTCAGGGCCGTCTGGATGAGCAGCGTGCCGCGGATCATCCAATGCGGGCCGTTGGCCACCGTGCGGGCGATCTCAGCCCACTTGCCGAAATAGCCGACAAAGGGATAGGAGAAATTCCGCGCACCCGCCGTGCCCGCGCCGCCCAGCCAGTGGGACAGGATGAGCGTCCATCCCAGAAGCGGCAGCAGCGCGAGGGCCAAAAGGCCGAGGGTCCGGCCCCATTTGCGACCGGCCGCCGGCCCCAGGGCGGCCACCGCGGCCAGGACATTGGTCTCCCGCCCCAGGCCGGCGAGGCCGAACAGCGCCGCGCTCAGCCCGGCGCGGCCGGACTCCAGCAGGACCATGGCGCCGGCGATCAGGAGCAAGCTGGGCCCGTCGACCAGCGAGCCGCGCACGCTCACGCACAGCCCGAAGGAGAAAAGGACCCCCGCCCAGCGCAGGAGGTTGTCCCAGCGCGTGGGCGGAAACCAGCGGCAAAGCAGGCCGGCGAGCAAGAGCCAGCAGATGATATTCTGGACCGCGTAGATATTGAGGGCCCGGACCGGGTCGCCCCCGGCCAGCGCATAGGCCGTCCAACAGAAGAGGATCCGCCGCGCCCGGTAGGGCAGATTGTCCACCGCCCGGCGCAGCGCTGGATCGCTCAACCGCGGGCGCATTGCGATTTGGGCATAGGCCTGCGCGTCGTAGCCGGGCGAGTCGCGCAGCTCGTAATGGTCGATCGCCCGCAGTTCCGGCAGATAGCGCGCCTCTTCCTGGTCCCCGAACTCAATCAGGTAGGTAAAGCCCTTCCCCGGGAGATAAAATTGCGAACAGATCCAGAGGAACAAGCCTACCAGCCCGGCATAGACCAGCCCGCGGGCGAGATTCTGCTGGCGGGCGATAAAGGAATTGAGCTTGGACACGAACGGAAAAAACATTTCCCCTCAGCGCTGCGAAGCAAGTATGGAATTTTCGTCCTCCCCGCCCCTCAAGCGGCCGCCGCGATGGCGGCAGCCGGGATTGTGGACGGCCGCTTTCGCCCTGCTCGCCTACGCGCTGACCCTCGCCCACTACGGCAATGCCTGCGCCGGCGGCTCGGATTCCTCCGGCTATCTCAACAACGCGCGCCTGCTCGCCGCCGGCCACGCCCAGGCCGCCCCCCGTACGCTGCCCGGCCTGTCCCCCGCGGCGGCGCCCCCCTATCTTTACCTGCCGCTCGGCTTCCGGCCCGGCCCATCCGGCGCCGGCATGGTCCCGACCTATGCGACCGGGCTGCCCCTCCTGGTGGTCGCCGCCGCCCGGCTGAGCGGATGGAGCCGGGCCTGCGATCTCGTGATGCTGGTGCACGCCCTGGCCGGCATCCTCCTCACCTACGCCCTCGGCCGCCTGGTGCGATTGCCCCGTCCTTGGGCGATTCTGGCGGCGGCCATCGTGGGGGCGAGTCCCCTCTATGTGGAATACTCCCTCCAGGCCATGAGCGACCTGCCGGCCACGGTGTGGGTCCTGGCGGCCGTGGTGGCGGCGGGGCGCAGCCTTGCGGGCGAGCGCCGGGCCGCCACCGCCTGGGCGATGGCGGCCGGTTTCGCCCTGGCCCTGGCGGTCCTGATCCGCCCGAGCAATGCTCTCGCCTTTGCGCCCGTCGCGCTCGCTTTGGGGGCCTCACCCCGGCGCTGGCTCGCCCTCGCACTCGGCGGCCTGCCCGGAGCCCTGTTTCTGTTCTCCTACAATGCCGCCGCCTACGGGCACTTTCTGGCCACCGGCTACGGCGATACCCGGACTCTGTTTACCCTCGGCTGGGTTTCGGTCACCCTCCGGCACTATCTGCACTGGCTCCCTCTGCTGCTAACCCCCGTGATTCTGCCGGCGCTCCTGCTGCCTTTGATGGGCCGGCGCGCACCGCGCGCCGCCGCTCTCCTCAGCGTCTGGGTTCTCGCCTACCTCGGCTTCTATTGCGCCTATTTCAACACCCACGAGACCTGGTGGTACCTGCGCTTCGTCCTCCCCGCCGCTCCGGCCCTCGTGGTCGGCGGCCTGCTGGCCGTGACCTGGATCTTCGGCCGGTCCGACGAGGTCATCGAGCGATTTGCCGCCGGCAAGGGCCGGACCGTCTTCGCCCTGGCGCTCGTCCTGATCCTGCTCAACGGCGTCTGGCTGAATCGCCGCTTTCAGACCCTGGCCGTCGGCCATGGCGAAGCCAGTTACCCGCTGGCCTCAGCCTGGGCCCGCGAGCACCTTCCGGCCGACTCCGTCCTGGCCGTGATGCAGGTGAGCGGCGCCTTTTTCTACTATACCGACTTCACCCTGGTGCGGTGGGACCAAATGGAGCCCGGCACCTTCGCGCGCGTGGCGGCCGCGGCCGGCGCCAGCCACCGGCCAATCTACGCCGCCCTCTTCCCCTTCGAGACCGCGGAGGCCCTGCACGAACGGATGCCGGGACGCTGGACCAAGATCACCGCCATCCGCGACATCGGCATCTGGCGGCATGAATAAGCCGCGCCTGGTCCGCGGCGCGGGTCTGGCCGCCGTCCTCCTGTTTCTCGTTCTGGTCGGGCGCTTTTGGCATCCCGTCTATCGCTTCACCTCCTTCCTGCAGCTCGACGCCACCAACGACGAGGTGAAGATCGCCGCCTTCCACGAACTGCCGGTGTACGTCTATCGCGATACCGGCGGGTACGACGGCCTCTATTACGCCCAGATCGCCTACCATCCGCTGCTGACTGCGCCCGAATTGCGGCCGGCCATGGACAATTTCAGCTACCGTGCCCGCCGCATCCTCACTCCGGCCCTCGCGTGGGTCCTGGCGGCGGGACAGCCGCGGCTGATCGTCCACCTCTACTCCTGCTTGAATATTTTGGCCTGGCTCGTCGTCGCCGGCCTCCTCTGGCGCCTTCTCCGCGTCGCCGACGGCCGCAGCCTGGGCGCCTGGGCTGGGCTCTTGTTTTCCGCCGGCGCCCTCCTCAGCGTGCGCTTCGCCCTGACCGATCTGGTCACGTTGGCCGCGCTCACGGCGGCGATGGCGGCCATGGAACGGGGCCGGCCCGGCTGGGCGGTCACGGGGCTGGCCGCCGCCGGCCTCGGCCGGGAAACTTCAGTCGTGGCGCTGCCCGGATTCCTGAGGCCGCCCTGGCTGTCGTGGCGCAACGCGGCCAAAGCCGCGGCGGCCTTCGCCCCGCTGGCGGCTTGGCTCTTCTACGTGCGCTGGAAGACAGACTGGGATGACCAGCCCTGGGGCAATTTCACCTGGCCGGGCGCAGGCTGGCTGGAAAAGGGCCGGGCGGCGGTCGCCGCGATCGGCCACACGCCGGAACCAGTCCTGGCAGGGACGACCCTCCTGACTTTCGTCGGCCTGACGGCCCAGGCGATATTTTTCTGCAAGCCTCGCTGGGCCGATCCCTGGTGGCGCTTCGGCGCCCCCTATGTCGCCCTCCTGCTCTTCTTCGGCACGGCCGTGTGGGAGGGCTTCCCCGGCGCCGCCCCGCGCGTGCTGCTGCCGTTGAGCGTGGCCTTTTTTGTCCTGGTCATCCGGCACCGCGCCTCCTGGCTCTGGCTTCTGGCCGGCGCCCTGACCGTGCCTTCGGGGCTGCTCGCCCTCGCCCATCCCACGTCCGACCCGCGGGAAATCGCGGCCGCTCGGGGGCAGCAAATCGCCTCCGTCGTCCGAGCCGGCCCCGGCTGGCTCGGACGCGAGCAGGCGGGCCGTCATGTCTGGGCCTGGAACCCTGGCCGGGGCGAGTTGGAAATCGAGACTTGGCCCCGCGCCGTTCCGGCCGTGCGCCTCAAATTCTTCCTGCGCGGCCTCGGGACGCGCCACGTCGTCATCCGGCAAGCCGGACGGGAAATCTGGCGCGGGCCAGTCGGGCGGGAATTGCAGGCCGTGGAGATTGCCGTGCCCCTCCGCCGGGGCCGGGCCGACCTGGAATTTGTCACCGACGCCCCCGGCGTCGCGGAAGGGCCCTGGCCCGGTGCTCGCTCGCTCGCCTTCGCCATCTATGATCCAAAGATTGTGACTCTTCCCTAGTCGCCATGCTGATTCTTGATCTCACCCACACCAGCCATTCGCGCGCCCAGACCGGCATCCAGCGGGTCGCCCGTCGGATTTGGCGGGAATTGGGCGCGGAGGCCCTGCCCGTCTGCTACGATCCCTATCTCGAGGCCTGGCGCACGCTCGAACCCTGGGAAATGGCCACACTGTCCGCCGCTTCGGCCGCGTGGAAGCGCCGGGCGAAATGGCCGCTGCCGTCGCGGATTCGCGGCCGGGTCGGACGGATGCTCGGGCGCGGGGGCCTGAGCGCGACGCTGACTCCGGAGCTGCGGTCGGCCGGCCTGTTCTGCCCGGAAATCTTTTCGCCCGAGGTCGCCCGCGCCTACCCCCGGCTGTTCGCCACCATCTCCGGTCCGCGCACGGCGGTTTTCCATGACGCCATTCCACTCAAATTTCCCGAGCTGACGCCGCCCGGCGTGGTGGAGCGGTTTCCCGCCTACCTCCAGGAGCTCCTGAGTTTCGACGGCATCGTGGCGGTATCGGAGGAATCCCGGCAGACTCTCATCGACTACTGGCGGTGGCTCGGCGCCACCGCGATCCCGGAAGTCACGATCATTTCGCTCGGCTCGGATCCGCCGCCGCCGGTCGTCGGCCGCCCGACGGATCCGCCCGTCGTCCTCTGCGTCAGCAGCCTGGAAGGCCGGAAAAATCACCTCGCGCTCCTGGAAGCCTGCGAAACCCTCTGGCAGCAGGGGCGGCGGTTTGAACTTCACTTGATCGGCATTCCCCGGCCGGAAACCGCCCGGGCCGCCCTGGAACGAATCGTCGCCCTGCAGAAGGCGGGCCGGCCGCTGCGCTACGACGGGGCGGTGGAAGACCGGGCGGTCGAGGCGGCCTACGCCGCCGCCGCCTTCACGATCTACCCTTCGCTGATCGAGGGCTCGGGCCTGCCGGTGCGGGAAAGCCTGGCCCGGGGCAAAGCGTGCATTTGCTCCGGCACCGGCGCCCTGGGCGAAATCGCCCGCGGCGGCGGCTGCCTGATGCTGGCCTCGCTCGACGCGGCCGCGATCGCCGCCGCCATCGACCGCCTTCTCGCCCATCCCGTGGAATTGGCGGCCTTGTCCGCCACGGCCAAGGCCCGGCCGGGCCGGGATTGGAACGACGTCGCCCGGGATATCGCCACCTGGATCCGAACGGTTAAAAGGCGGTCCTAGGAGGGCCGCCGTTTTAGGTTTTGAAGTTTTCCATTTTCGGTCCAGCCTCTTGCCGACTGAGGCAGACTGGCTTAGGATGATCCCTCGGTATCTCTCCGCAAATCCCTCCTCTTTAACGCTTTAAATCCTCGTGGCGCTCTCTCTTCTCTCCCGCAACAAAAAGGCCATTCTCGCGCGCTGCCGGGACGATTCTTTGACGGCCATGCGGCACAAGTATGCCCCCTGGTATCATGCGATTGGGGCGCAGAACGGGACATCTATCCGCTTGGATGGCAAGGAGATGATCATGCTTTCGAGCAACGACTATCTCGGGCTGTCCTTTCACCCCAAGGTGATGGAGGCGTCCCGGGCGGCGATCCTGAAATGGGGCACGAGCACGAACGGAGCGCGCCTGTCCAACGGCTCCCGGACCTTTCACATCGAGTTGGAGGAAAAGCTGGCCGCCTTTTATGGCCGCGAGGCCTGTCACATCCACTCCGCCGGCTATCTTTCCTGCATGGTGGCAGTCGCCGCCTTTGCCAACCGCGGCGACGCCGTCTTCGCGGACAAGAGCATCCATTCCTCCCTTTGGGACGGGATCCGGATGTCGATGGCGACGGTCGAACGCTTCACCCATAACAGTCCGGACGACCTGCGCGAACTTCTCGGCACCACGGATGCCGGGGTGCCGAAAATGCTGGTGGTGGACGGCGTCTATTCGATGGAGGGCCATATCGCCCGCCTGCCGGAATTCGTCGAGATCGCCGAGGAGCACGGCTGTTTCACGGTCCTGGACGACGCCCATGGACTGGGCGTCCTGGGCCGGCAAGGGCGCGGCACCGTCGACCACTTCGGGCTCAACGACAAAGTCGATGTGATCTGCGGCAGCCTCTCCAAGTCCCTCGCCAGCACCGGCGGCTTCGTCACCGCCTCGCGGGAGATCATCGAGTATCTCCGCACCCACTCCAAGCAGACGATCTTCAGCGCCGCCCTCGCTCCGAGCCAGGCGGCCAGCGCCCAGGCGGCCCTCGAGATCATGCAGACCGAACCGGAGCACTGCGAGCGGCTGTGGGAAAACACCAAGAAGTACCGGGCGATCCTGAAGAATCTCGGCCTCGACACCTGGGAGAGCGAAACCCCGGCCGTCCCCATCCTCCTCGGCTCGAAAGAGCGCGCCTTCATGTTCTGGCGCGCCCTGCGGGAAAAAGGAATTTTTGCGGTCCTCTCGATCGCTCCGGCCGTGCCGGTGGGCAAGGATCTTGTGCGCACGGCCATTTCCGCCCAGCACACCGACGAGCAGCTGGACAAGATCGCCGACGCAATGGCCTACGCGGTCAAGCGCCTGTAAGGCCGCGCCGCAGGCTCTGCGCCGCTTCCGCCCAAGTCGGCAGCGGCCGGGTGGCGGCGGCCCCTTCGAGGTGGCGGCCGAGGCCGTCCTCGGTCAAAATCCGCTTCAGCCCAGCCTTCCAGGCCGCGCGGTCTTGCAGCGGGAGCGGGAGGCATCCGCCGCCAGAGGTATTCTCCAAGAGCACTGGCAAATCGCTGCAGACACACGGGACTCCCATCCAGAGGGATTCCAGGACGGGCAGGCCGCACCCCTCCGCCCGAGTGGGAAATACGCTGGCGCGGGCGCGGGCGTAGAGGCCCGCCACCTCCGCATCGGAGGCCGCCGCGTGGTAGTGCAAAGGCCGGCGCCGGCCCAACTCCTTGATTCGCTGCAGCGTCGGCCCGCTGAAACGCGGGTTGGTCCGGCCCACGAGGTGGAGTTCGAATTGACTTCCCTCCGCCCACAACTCCTCCGCGACCTCGAGGAGGAAGAGCTGGTTCTTGCGCGGCTCGAGAATCCCAATGGAGAGCAGCACGGGCGTGCCCGTCGGCGAAGCCGAGCGGGCGACCCGTGGCCGGCGGTTGAAGTCCGCCCCGAGGGTCAGCACTTCGACCGGCGGCGTCGGCGCGAGCCCCATCCATTGCCAAATGCCCAACAGTTCGTCGCGGCTCGCGGCTGAGATGGCCCAGATCCGGGCGAAACCCGCCAGGAGCTTGAGGTAGCCGGGATGGCGGGCGACGCTTTGCGGCCAGGTGATCGCCGGGTGCTTGAGCGGAATCGCATCGAAGAAGATCGCTGCGGTGCGGCCGGGGTGGCGCCGGAGGAATTCGCCCAGGCCGGGCCGCTCCGCCTCGCTGAAAAGTTCGGTGGTGAGAAACCAATCCCCCGGCCCCAGGGACCGGTCCCAGGTGCCCCATTCCACCGGTGTCACCGCCCCGCCCAATTCCTCGCCCAGCCGCGCATTGACCCGCATCAGGCCGGAGCGATGCCCGGTCCCGGCCGACTTAGTCACGTCGTAGAAGATCACGGGGCAAGTGCGGCCGAAAACTGCGCCGCCAGCCGGGCGGCATTTTTATGGGCGCTGAAATTTTCGTCCACCCAGGCGCGGGCGGCCTGCCGGAGGCGCTCGGCCAGGGCGTCGTCCTCGGCCAGGCGGCGGAGCGCCTTGACCCAGTCGGCCGGGGCCTCCACCGCCGCGATCAAGCCGGTCACGCCGTCGGTCACCGCCTCGGTCGTGGCCGCCGTCGGGGAGGAGACGACCAATACGCCGGCCGCCATGGCCTCGGGAATCACGTTGGGCAGGCCGTCGCGGTCCCCGCTCGGGGCGATCACCCCGGTGTGGAGCAGGACGTCGGCATAGGCCAGCTGCGCCCAGACGTCGTGCTGCGAGAGGTGACCGGTGAAGGTGACCTGCGCCGCCACCCCGAGGCGTCCGGCCATCCGCTCCAATTCGGGACGGAGCGGACCGTCGCCGACCAAGCGGGCGGCGAAAGGTATCCCCGCCGCCTGCAACTCCGCATAGATCCGCAGCTGGCGGTCGAGGCCCTTCTTTTCCACCAGGCGGGCGACGCTGACCAGCCGCAGCGGCAGGCGCGAGGCGCGCAGGGCCTTGAGCGCCGGAAACTGCTCCAGGCCGCGCCGGATGCAGAAGACCCGCTCGGCCGGCAGGCCGCGCTCCACCAAAGCCTGCCGCCCCATCTGGGTCGAGGTGTGGACGAAGGCGGCGGCCTCGAGTTTCTCCCGCAGCCACCAGTCGCCCCCGTTCTCGTACAAATCGTAGGCGTGGGCGGCGGCGCTGAAGCGGTGCCCATCCAGCCGCCAGAGCAGCCAGGCCGCAGTGGCGGGGGCTCCGCCCCAGACCGCGTGAATCAAGGCCGGAGGGTGGCGGCGGAAGGACCGGGCCCAGAGGCAGGCAAAGGCCGCGCCGAGCATGTTCTCCCAGAAATTGAGCCAGGAAGGCGCCCGGCGCTGGCGCAGGCCGCGCAGAAGTTCGCGCAGGGCCTCGGGCCGGCGCCAGGCCTCATACGGGATCACTCCGATGAGGAGCAGGAGGCGCCATTTGGAAAAACGCTGGACGCGCAGCCCGCGGAAGGACTTGCCGCCGCCCCAGAGCGAGTACAGCCGGAGATTGGCCCCCTGGGCCCGCAACGCGGCGATTTCGCGCTGCAGGAATGTCTCCGTCGACTTGGGGAAGGTGGTGAAAAGGTAGGCGATCTCGGGAGAAGCCACGGCAGGTTACCGCGCCACGCCCCAGCGGCGGGTAAAGGGGTAGTAGATGAAAAGCGGCCGGCCGATGACGTCCTTCTCCGGGACGAAGCCCCAGACCCGGCCGTCGGAGCTGTTGCCGGAATTGTCGCCCATGGCGAAAAAGCCCCCGGGCTGGATGGTCAGGGTCTTGTCCTTGAAAAGGAAGCGGGCCCCGTAGATGGAATCGCCATAGGTGTAGCCGCCGTACGGGGCCGTCTGGCGGGCGTTGAAGTCGAAGGCGGCCGCTCCCGTGATCGGCTTGCCGTTGCGATACAGGACCGGGGCCTTGACCTCGAGAACGTCGCCGGGCAGCCCGACCAGGCGCTTGATGTAATATTCATCCAGGCCGATCCCGGGGATGTGGTCAGTGCGGAAAACAAAGCCCTGGCCGACCTGAGGGCGGGTGAAGTGGTAGCTCACCCGGTCGACGAACAGCTGGTCTCCGGTCAGGACGTCGAAGCGCACGACCGGCTGGCCCGCGCGCACCGGCCGGGGCAACGGCAGCACCAGGGCGCGGACAAAGGTGCCGTTGGCCTCGTCGACCTGAACCTCGCGGGTCTGAAAGCGCCCGCTGCGGACTTGCTCGTCCCAGTAGGTTTCGAAGGCGGCCTCGTCGGCAAAGAAGGTCTGGGCCAGGATGCCGGGGCCCTCGGAGCTCGAGTCCAGGCCGCTGAAGTCCTCGGGCACCCGCACGGATACCGGCGTCCCGTCGACGTAGAAAGTGTATTCCTTCACCTTGGTCGGGAAGATGAGCCAGCTGCGCCCGCTCTTCAGGGTGTAGGCCAGGCGCCGGTTGCCGAAGAAGGCCGCCTCGACCGTGCCGCTTCGGGGCGCGATGGCCTCGTGGCGCTGGGCCCCGTAGGCGAAGAGCCGGAAGATCCGCTCGGGCAGGCCGGGGGCCGGGGCGCTGGCGGGAAGATTCTCCGCTGTCATCCCGTAGTAAGTCGGCCACATCGAGTTGGTCGGAATCTTGAACGGCTGGACGAAATACGTCCTAATTCCCAGGATCACGATCGCCGCCACCAGGAAAAATTCCACGTTCTCGGTCAGGGAGGTCTTGGGGTAGATCGCCCCGCCGCAGAGGCGCAGCGACTCCTCCAGCGACTCGATCCCGAGCTTGAGCCGGCCGGCATCGGCCTTCTCCGCCAGCAGCTGGCGCAGGGCGCCGCGGCGCCCGAGCAGCGCCTCACTCTCGGCCGCGGTCAGGACGTCGCGCCGGAAATTCCACACCTTGTCCGCCAATTCCAGCCAGTTGGCGGCATTCTGCCGCATTTTTTTCTCCTGGGAGGCAAAGAAAGAGAACATGAGAGTGGGCAGGCCTACTGATTTTTCAGCACCTGAATGAAGGCGTCGGAGGGAATGGAGACGCGCCCGAACTGCTTCATCTTCTTCTTACCTTCCTTTTGCTTCTCGAGCAGCTTGCGCTTGCGGCTGATGTCGCCGCCATAGCATTTCGCGGTCACGTCCTTGCGCATCTCCTTCACATTGTCGCGGGCGATGATCTTGCCGCCGACCGCGGCCTGGATCGCGACCTTGAACATCTGGGGCGGGATGATCGCGGCCAGGCGCTCGCACAGTTCGCGGCCCCGGCCCTCGGCCTTCTCCCGGTGGACGATGACGGCAAAGGCGTCGACGGCGTCGCCGTTGACCAGAATTTCCATTTTCACGAGATCCGCCGGGCGGTATTCGCCGAGCTCATAGTCCATTGAGCCATAGCCGTGAGTGATGCTTTTGAGGCGGTCGTTGAAATCAACCAGAATTTCGTTAAGCGGCAGGTTACAGCGCAGCATCACCCGGTTGGAGTCGAGGGTGTCGGTGTGCTCGACCACGCCGCGCTTTTCCATCACCAGGGCCATGATGTCGCCCATGGCGTCGTTCGGAATCAGAATGGAGGCGATGATCGTCGGCTCGCGGATTTCCAGGATCGTGCCCGGATCGGGCAGGTGCACCGGATTGTCCACCAGGAGGAGTTCGCCGCCGTGGCGGATGACGTGGTAGACCACGCTCGGGTAGGTGGAGATGATGTCGACGTCGTGCTCGCGCTTGATCCGCTCCTGGATGATTTCCATGTGGAGGAGGCCGAGGAAGCCGCAACGGAAGCCGAAGCCCAGGGCGACCGAGCTCTCCGACTGGTAGACGAAGGCCGAGTCGTTCAGGCGCAGGCGGCCGAGGGCGGCCTTGAGCTTCTCGTAGTCCGAGGTGTCGACGGGATAGATCCCGCAAAAGACCATGGGGCGGACTTCCTTGTAGCCGGGCAGCATCTTCTCCGCCGGATCGCGGGCCAGCGTGATGGTGTCGCCGATTTTGACCTCGGAGGGATCCTTGATGCTGGAAACGACGTAGCCGACGTCGCCGGCCTCCAGGATATCGATTTTCTCCATCTTCGGCGTGAAGATCCCGACTTCCTTCACCTCCGATTTTTCCCCCGTGCTCATCAGCAGCATGGTGTCGCCCGTCCGAATGGCGCCGGAGAAGACCCGGGCATAGGCGATGACGCCGCGATAGGAATCGTAGAGGGAATCGAAGACGAGGATCCGGGTCTGCTTCGGCTCGGTCCAGCGCGGGGGCGGAATCCGCGCGATCACGGCCTCGAGGATGTCCTCGATGCCGATGCCGGACTTGCCGCTGGCCAGGATCGCCTCCTCGCCCGGGATGGTGAGAATGTCCTCCAATTGCCGGATGCACCGGTCGAGATCGGCGCTGGGCAGGTCGATCTTGTTGATCACCGGGATGATCTTGAGGTCCTGCGAGCTCGCGAGATGGGCGTTGGCCACCGTCTGGGCTTCGACCCCCTGCGAGGCGTCGATCAGGAGGACCGCCCCTTCGCAGGCGGCCAGGCTGCGCGAAACCTCATAGGAGAAGTCCACGTGCCCGGGCGTGTCCATCAAGTTGAGCTTGTAGATTTTTCCGTCCTTGGCCGGGTAGTGCATCGTCACCGGATGGGACTTGATCGTGATGCCGCGCTCCTTCTCCAGGTCCATGGAGTCGAGATGCTGGGCGGTCATCATCCGCTTCGTCACCGTGTTGGTGAACTCGAGCAGCCGGTCGGACAACGTCGTCTTGCCGTGGTCGACGTGGGCGATGATGCAGAAATTGCGTGTGAGCGAGTGATCCATCCTAGGCCGTGAGCTCCGTCCATTCGCTGAACGATTTGACGACCCAGGATTTGTCGATGCGACGGGCGAGCCCGGCGAGAACGCCTCCGGGACCCAGTTCCCAAAATTCCGTTGCCCCCGCGGCGGCCGCCGAACGCATGCACGTTTCCCAATGGACCGCGGACACGACCTGGGCGGCCAAGGCCGCCCGGATCGCCTCCGGCTCAGCCACGGCCAAGCCCGTCGTGTTGGTGAAGAGGCCCAGCCGGGGCGGGGCGAAGGGGATCCCGGCCAGGTAGGCCGCGAACTGGGCCCGGGCGGGCTCCATCAGACGACTGTGGTAGGCCCCGGCGACATTGAGCGGGATGATCTTCTTCATGCCGCGCTCCTTGGCGTGGGCCACCGCCTGGGTGACCTTCGACTTTTCGCCGGAGACGATCACCTGGCCCGGGGCGTTGAAGTTGGCCGTCTCGATGTCGAATTCCTGGCACAGGGCCTTCACCGTCTCCGGCGTTTCGCCCATGATCGCCGCCATGCCGCCCGCGGTGTGCTCGCAGGCCAATTGCATCAGCCGGCCGCGCTCGGCCACGATGCGCAGGCCGGTGGCAAAGTCGAAGACTCCGGCGGCCGCTCCGGCCGTCAACTCGCCCAGGCTCAGACCGAAGCCGAAAGCCGGGTGAAAGCCGGCCCCCCGGGTTTCCCGCAGGGCGGCGAGGAGGGCCAGCCCGTGGACGTAAAGGGCCGGCTGGCACACCTTGGTCTGGGTCAATTCCGCCTCGGGCCCTTCAAAGCTGACCTTGGCCAAATCCCAGCCCAAGACCGCGTTGGCCCCTTGATAAAGAGCGCGCGCCGCCGCCGAAGCCTCGAAAAGGCTTCGGCCCATGCCAACCTTTTGGGCGCCTTGGCCGGCGAAGATGAGAGCGAGCGACATGTGGAGAAGGGCGGGAGGGAATAGACGGGAAGACCTGAAATAGGAAACTAGTCAATCAATCGGTCGGGAGGTCCAAATCCAAGCTTAAAGGACAGCCGGCCGGGAGCCGGGTTACGGGCAAAGGAGGGATTGCTACGCGCGGGCAGCTTTGGTAGCCTTGGCCTTCAACCGTTACCGCATGAAGCAGCTCACCGGCACGATAACCGCCTTGGTAACGCCCTTTCGCAAGGGCCTGGTCGACTATGTCGCGTTGAAAAGCCTGGTGGAGCGCCAAATCAAGGGTGGGATCGACGGACTCAGCCCCGCCGGGACGACCGGCGAATCCCCCACCCTCTCCCACAAGGAGCATATTGACGTCGTGCGCGCGGTGGTCGAAGCGGCGCGGGGCCGGGTTCCGGTCATCGCCGGCACCGGCTCGAATTCCACCCTGGAGGCGGTGGAACTGACCCAGCAGGCCCACGAGGCCGGCGCCGACGCCATGCTGGTCGTGGCCCCCTACTACAACAAGCCCAGCCAGGAAGGGCTCTTCCGCCATTTTGCCGTCATCGCCGAGGCCACCGACCGCCCGATCGTGCTCTATTCGATCCCGGGCCGCTGCGGGATCGAAATCGGGGTGCCCGTGGTCGAGCGCCTCCGCGCCCAGTTTCCCCACGTCCGCTGGATCAAGGAATCCGGCGGGAGCGTCGACCGGGTCGATCAGTTGAAGCAGGCCCTCGGGTCCGACATCACCGTCCTAAGCGGCGACGACAGCCTGACCCTCCCTTTCCTAGCGGTGGGCGCCGAAGGCGTCATCAGCGTCGCCTCCAACCTCTTCGTCCGCGAGGTCAGCCGGATGGTGAGCCGGGCCCGGGCGGGTGACTTCGCCGCCGCCGGCCGGCTCCACCGGCAGCTCTACCCGCTCTTCAAGGGCCTGTTCATCGAGCCGAGCCCGGCCCCGATCAAGGCGGCCCTGGCCCGCGCCGGCTGGATCCGCTCGCCCGAAGTGCGCATGCCCCTGGCCGAAATGTCCGGGCCCAACCGGGCTGTCCTCCTCCGGGTCCTCCGTGCCCTGGAAGCCTGACCCGCCCCGCCGCCATGGCTCTCACCGTTCTCCTCAACGGCTCGGCTGGCCGGATGGGCCAGGCGATCATCGCCGCCGCTCCCGCCCTCGGCGTCAAGATCGGCGCCACGGTTGATCTCGGCGGCGACGTCGGCGCGGCCCTGGCCGACTGCGACGCCATCGTCGATTTCAGCTCGGCGGCCGCCACCCGCGCCCTGCTCGAACTCGCGGTCGCCCGGAAGAAGCCGATCGTCATCGGCACGACCGGACATAGCGCCGCCGAGAAGGCCTCCCTGGCCAAGCTCGCCGCCCAGATCCCCTGCGTCTGGGCCGGCAACTATTCCGTCGGCGTCAATCTCCTCTTCGCCCTGACCCGGCGGGCCGCCCGCGTCCTGGGTGACGCCGACGTCGAAGTCCTGGAGATGCACCACCGGCTGAAGAAGGACGCGCCCAGCGGCACGGCCGCCCGGCTGCTGGAAATTCTGATGGAGGAACGCCAGGCGACGGCGGCCGATTTGCGCCATGGCCGCGAAGGCCTGGTCGGGGCCCGCACCAACGCCGAAATCGGCATCCACTCCCTCCGCGGCGGCGATGTCGTGGGCGATCACACCGTCATGTTCGCCACCCCCGGCGAGCGCTTGGAACTGACCCATCGCGCCAGCGACCGCGGCATCTTCGCTCGCGGCGCCCTCCGGGCCGCCCTCTGGGTGGTGGAGCAGAAGTCCGGCCTTTACGACATGCAGGATGTGCTGGGCCTGACGTGATCGCATGATCACGTCGATCCAGGGCCTGCTCGCCTCGGCCGCCCCGCTCAAGGCGGTCATTGAGGTCAACGGCTTCGGCTACGAGGTGAACATCCCCCTCACGACCGCGGAGAAGCTGCCGCCCACCGGGGCGATGGTGAAGCTGCACACCCTGGCGATCTACCGGGAGGATTCGCAGGCGCTCTACGGCTTCGCCACGGCGGACGAAAGGGATTTCTTCCGCCTCCTGATCGAGCACGTCACCGGAGTGGGCCCGAAAGTGGCCTTAAGCATCATGAGCCGGCTTTCCCTGCCCTTGCTCGAAGGCGCGATCCGCGCCGGCGATGTCGGCACCCTGGCGAAGTGCCAGGGCATTGGCCGCAAAACGGCCGAGCGGCTGGTGGTGGAACTGCGCTCCAAGGTCGGCCTGGCGGTGGTGCCGGAAAGCCCGGCCCTCAGCGGGACGAGCGACGAGGGCAGCCCGCATCGCGACGCGGTGGCGGCCCTCATGGCCCTGGGCTACAAGGCGGCCGACGCGGACCAGGCGATCCGCCGGGCGCAAGCGGCCCTCGGCGGCCAGGGCTCGACCGAGGCCCTGATCAAAAAAGCGCTGAACAGCGCTTAGCGCTGGAAGCGGAAGGCCGCCATCTCAACGGGCGCGCCCAAGCTGTCGGCCGAGCGTCCGGCCCGGCTCTCCGGCTCCAGCAGCACGGCCGGCACATTGAATTGCCCGGCGGAGGGGCGCTGGATCGGCTGCACCTGCACCTGCTTCATCCAGGCAAAGAGGGCATTTTGCTCCGCGGTGAGGAGGCCATTGTTGGCATTGTCGCTCGCGAGGCTAAAATCATGCAAATCGACCACCGGATGGAGATCCGGACGAGCGGCAACGGGCGCCGGCTCAGCCACCGCGACGGTGGCAGCGGGGGTGGACGGAGCCACCACGGCCAGGGCGCCGGCTTCGGCCGGACGATGCGAGCGCACCGCAACCAAGACGGCGAAGCAGGCCGCCGCCATCAAACCGGTGGCATAAACGGGCAGCGTCCAGCGGTTCGAGCGTTCGCGCCGGGGGGCGGTCAAAGCCGCCACGGTCTCGGGGGCCTCCTCCCGCATTTGGCCGGCAAGCAGGGTGCAGGCCCGGTGCATCCGGCAATACTGCCGATAGATCCGGCGATGCTCGGTGCTGCCCACCACCTCGGCCTCAAGGCGCGCCGCATCTTCGGCGCTGATCTCGTGGTCGATGTAGAGGTTGAGAAGTTCGATAAATTCAGTCTCTTTCATTTGAAATCCTCCCCTAACTTGGACCGAAGGCTCTCCCGGGCACGGGCGATCCGACTTTTGACCGTACCGATGGAAATGCCGAGAATGTCGGCAATCTCTTCATAGGAAAGGTTTTTTACATTGCGCAAGACTAGAATCTCCCGGTGTTTGGCCCCCAGGCGCTCCATCCCCAGGCCGATGCGGGAGACCAACTCCTGGGTGACCGTGATGTCGTCCGGGGTCTCCACTTCGGCCGGAATGATGTCGGCCAGGGTCGCATCCCCTTCCGAACTGAGCGGGGCGTCGATCGAAACCGACTTGTCGCGCTTGCGGCGCCACCAGTACCAGTACCGGTTGCGGGCCAAATTGGTGGCAATTTGGTAAAGCCAGGTCGAAAAGGCGGATTCGCCCCGGAAATTGGCCAAACCGCGGTGGGCGCGGATAAAGGCATCCTGGGTGACTTCTTCCGCGTCCTGGGGATTGCGCAAAAGCTGGTTAACCATGGAGTAGATGCGGTTCCAATAGCGCCCGACCATTTCGTCAAACGCCGCCCCGTCGCCGTTTTTGAAACGGTCCACGAGCAGGCGGTCTAAGGCAACTTCCTGAGCTTTGGTAGACATACGGTCTGCCTCGGTCTGATGGGTATACTTTTGAATTGTTCCCAATTTTTGACAGCGTTGAGCAGGTTGTCCCGACCGAAAAAGTAAAAGCGAACCGAACGAACTGCGAGCGGGCAAACGTTGAATGTCGGAGAAAATTCTTGCAAATCGCGAGCCCGGAAATCCTTCTAGTAAGCTTCGCGAACCGGGTTGGTAGCTCAATGGTAGAGCAGCGTCCTTTTAAGTCGTTGGTTCCGGGTTCGAATCCCGGCCAACCCACCAGCCTTCAATAGCTTATTAATGAAACGCCTTGTCATAATCGAAGACCAAACCGCCATCCGCGAGATGTTGGTCGAAATCCTCCGGTTGGACAACAACTACCAATTGGTCGGCGAGGCGGGCGAAGGGCAGGCCGCCGTGCAGCTGTGCATGGACGTGAAGCCTGACATTGTGGTGCTGGACGCGAAATTGCCGGGGCTGAACGGGGTAGACATCCTGCGCCGACTGAACAAACGCCTCCCCAATCTCCGGGTTTTGGTCTTTTCCGGGCATGAAAACCCCGTTCTGGTGCGGGAAATGATCGAGTCGGGCGCCCATGGCTTCGTCGAGAAGACGGCCGGCCTCTTCGAGTTCAAGAAGGGCCTCGAAACCGTCGCCGGCGGAGGCACGTATTTCGGGCCGGCCGTGGCCGCTTTGCTCCGCAATGTCGTGGCCAATCCCGGCTCCAGCAACACCCCGGATTTTCTGACCGATCGCGAGCGCGAAATCCTCCAGCTGATCGCGGAAAGCCACAGCACCAAGGACATCGCGGCCAAGCTCGGAATCAGCATGAAAACGGTCGACAACCATCGCACCAATCTCATGCGCAAATTGAATCTGCACGACGTGGCCAGCCTCACCCGCCACGCGGTCGATATCGGCCTGATCCAACCCAAAAACACCCTCTGAAAGAAATCCTTGCGAGACGATTCCGCCTCGGCCAGTTTCGCTGCTGTCATTCCATGAAATCCGCTCTGAAGCCCCTTTGCCTTGCTTTCGCCAGTTTCGCCCTCGTCCTGGCCGGCTGCTCCAAGAAGCCGGTCCGTCCGGATCCGAGTGCGACCGTCCTCGGGCCCCAAGGCGGCGGCGGCCTGAACCCGGAGAATGTCCCGACCAACGCCGACCTCAACGGTCTGCAGGCCCGCGACGCCGGCTTCGATGCCAATGGCCAGTTGCGCGGGGCGGTGGAGCCGGTTTACTTTGCCTTCGACAAGTCCGACGTCCGGGCTGCCGAGCGCGCCAAGGTCAAGGCCGCCAAGGACTATTTGGATAAGAATCCGGGCTATCGCATGATCCTGGAAGGTCATTGTGACTGGCGCGGCACGGCCGAGTACAATCTCGCCCTGGGCGATCGCCGCGCCAATGCGGTCAAAAAGTATCTCATCACCCTCGGCGTCAGCGCCGACAAGCTGGAAACCCTCTCCAAGGGCAGCGAAGAGGCGACGAAGGATGCCGACGATAGCGTTCGCGCCAAGGACCGCCGCGTCGAATTCGTGGTCTCCAAGGGCGGCGCCATGGGCCCGGTCGCCACCGGCGGCCCGGCCGGCCCGGCCGCCCCCGCCGCTCCCTGAGCCCACGCTTCCTTTCTCCAAGCGCGCTGAAATTTCAGCGCGCTTTTTTTGCGTCCGGCCTCAGGGCTTCTTCTTGGCCGCCGCCACGGCCGCCAGGATCCGCTCGGTCGTGGCGATTCCCTTCTTCATCACCTCGAGACTGAAGCCCTCGTTCGGCGCGTGGAGATTGTCTTCAGGGAGGAAGAGCCCGAACATGACCGAATCGAGGCCGACGACGCGCTTGATTTCGGCGATGATCGGGACACTCCCGCCCTCGCGGAGATAGAGGGGCGGACGGCCCCAGATTTTCTCCACCGCCTCGTCGGCCGCGCGGAAGGCCCGGGCCAGGACCGGCGACTGGTCGGCGGGCGTGTTGGAACGGCCGGGCGGCACGACGAGGTAGGCGTCGCCCTGGTGCTGATCGACAAATTCGATTCGGACGCCCTTCGGCACCCGATCGCGGATCGCGTCCATCACCAGGCGCTTGATCTTCGCCGGGCGCTGATTCGGCACCAACCGGCAGCTGATTTTGACGAAGGCCCGGCTGGGGATGACGGTCTTGGTCCCCTCTCCCTGGTAGCCGCCGCCGATGCCGTTGAATTCCAGAGTGGGCTGAAAGCGGATAGCCTCGGCCGGGGTATAGCCGGGCGGGGTGTAAAACGTGTCGATCCCGAGAAAAGCCGCATAGGCCTTCTCGTCCACCGCCAGTTTCTTCAGCTCCTCCCGCTCCCAGGGCTGGACGTCGAGGACGTCGTCATAGAAGCCCGGGACGTTGACCCGCCCGTTGGGCAGATGGAGGGTGGAGCAAATCTCCGTCAGGGCCTGGATGGGATTGCGCAGGACGCCGCCGTGCAGGCCCGAGTGCAGGTCGCCCTTGGGGCCGATGACATGGAGATCGAACAGCGCCAGGCCCCGCAGCCCGACCGTGATCACGACCTGCTGCGGATTGGGCAGAGCCGTGTCCGAGAGGTAGACAAAGTCGGCATCGCGCAGGCGGCTCTGGTGTTTCTCCAGGAAAGCGGCAAAACTGGGGCTGCCCATTTCCTCCTCGCCTTCGATCAGAAAGAGGATGCGCAGGGGCAGCTTCGGATTGGCCTCAAGGAGCCGCGCCACCGCCGCAATATTGGTCAGGAGCGGCCCCTTGTTGTCCGCCGCCCCGCGGCCGTAAATCCGGTCGCCGATGACCGTGCCCTCGAAGGCGGGGGTTTTCCACAGGGCGAGGGGATCAGCCGGCTGGACGTCGTAGTGGCCGTAGATCACGACCTTGGGCCAGGCGGGATCACCGCCCCGCTCCGCCAGGATGATCGGATGCAGGCCGGTGGGGACGACATCAACTTTGAAGCCCATCCCCCCCAGGAGCCCGGAAACGAACTCCTGCGCCCCCTTCATGCCCTCCCGGTAGGCCGGGTCGGTGGAGACGCTCGGCTGGCGGATGAATTCCTTGAGCTTTTCGACCGGATCAAACATGGGCCGAGGCTGAAGCTTAATGCCGGAAATGTCGAATCCCGGTGAAGACCATCGCCATCCCGCGCTCGTCCGCCGCCAGGATGACCTCGGCGTCGCGCAGCGCCCCGCCCGGCTGGATCGCCGCCGTCGCCCCAGCGTCCGCCGCCGCCAGGAGCCCGTCGGGGAAGGGAAAGAGAGCCTCGCTCGCCACGACCGAGCCCTTCAGGTCCAGGCCGGCTTCCCCGGCCTTCCAAATGGCGATGCGCGAACTGTCGACCCGGGACATCTGGCCGGCGCCCACCCCCAGGGTCCGCTCGTCGCGGCAGTAGATGATCGAATTGGATTTGACGTGCTTGCCCACCTTCCAGCCGAAGAGGAGCGAGGCCCACTCCTCCGGCGTGGGGGCCCGCTTGGTCACGACCTTGTAGTCGGCCACCTGGCCGAGGATGCGGTCGCGATCCTGGACCAGGACCCCGCCAATGACGGAGCGGATCTCGAGGAGGGCGTCGTTGAACTTGGTCGGATCCGGCCGGTCGCGATCGACCTGGGGCGCCGGATTCTGCGCGAGAAGCAGACGGAGATTCTTCTTCTTGCCGAAGATCGCCAGGGCCTCGTCGCTGAAGCGCGGAGCGATGATCACTTCGGTGAAGATCTCGGCGATCGTCTTGGCCAGGGCCCCCTCGAGGGTGCGGTTGACGACGATGATGCCGCCAAACGGCGCCTGCCGGTCGGTCGCATAGGCCTTCTCCCAAGCTGCCTCCAGGGTGTCCGCGCTGCCGACTCCGCACGGATTGGTGTGCTTGAGGATGCCCACCGTCGGCCGCTCGAACTCGCCGATCAGGTAGGTGGCGGCCGTGACATCCAGAATATTGTTATAGCTGAGCTCCTTGCCCTGGAGCTGGTGGTAATGGTCGTGGAAATCGCCGTAGAGGGCCGCCTGCTGATGCGGATTTTCCCCGTAACGCAGGGCCTGGGCTTTTTTCCAGGAGAGGGCGAGAACCTCGGGAAAGCCCGAGAGCGAGGCCAGGTCCGGCTCGGCCAGCGCAGGCACGGGCACGGCGAAGCCTTCCGCCTTCGCCAGGTAGGCGGCGATGGCGCCGTCATAGCTGGCAGTGCGCTGAAAGACCTTGAGGGCGAGCCGCCGGCGCAGGGCCAGGAGAGCCGCCGGTGCCGCCTTCTCCTGGTCCAGGGCGGCCAGCACCGCGCCGTAGTCGTCCGGATCGCAGACCACCGTGACGCTCTCGTGATTCTTGGCCGCGCTCCGCAGCATCGAGGGCCCGCCGATGTCGATGTTCTCGATTGCCTCCTCCAGATGGACGTTGGGCCGGGCGACGGTCTGCTCGAAGGGATAGAGGTTCACGACCACCAGATCGATCAGCCCAATCCCGTGGGCGGCGGCCTGGGCGAGATGCTCCGGTTTGTCGCGCCGGGCGAGGAGCCCGCCATGGATCTTGGGATGCAGGGTCTTGACCCGCCCTTCCATCATTTCGGGAAAACCGGTGTGCTGGCCCACCTCGGTCACCGGCAGCTTCCGCTCGCTCAGAAGCTTGGCCGTGCCCCCGGTGGACAGCAGGGTGTAGCCATGACGGCTGACCAAAGCAGCAGCGAACTCGGCCAAGCCGCGTTTATCGCTGACGGAAAGAAGCGCCAATTTGGGCATGGGCGCAGTTTTTCCGCACCGGGTTGCTCGGGCCAGCAAAAAGAACGGCGCTGGGCCCGTTCGTTGCGCTTGCGTCAGGACGAAACTGGAGTCCCTTTGGCTTCGAGTGCCTTGCGATTCCCAAGAACTGCCCGGCCTCACGGCCCGGCTCGACAACCTTTACTACCACCATGGGGGAGCCAGCCTGCCCCAGGACAAGCCGCACGCTTTCGTCTATTTCATCACGATTCGCAACGCTTCCGACCGGGCGGTCACGCTCCTCGGCCGCAAATGGGTGATTGAGCACTCCGACGGCACCCATCTGGTGGTGGAGGGTGACAAAATCGTCGGCGAAACCCCTCGCCTCTCGCCCGGAGAGCATTTTTCCTACAACAGCTACCATGTGACCGGCTGCGATGCCTGTGCCCACGGCAGTTTTCACGGGGTGGACGAGTCCGGCCGTAAGATCCACGTTCTGCTCCCGGCCTTCGAGCTGAAGATCCCCGACCGGCCAGCGGCCTAGCGGGCGGCAGCCAGGGCCCAGATCCAGCGGAAAGCGCGGGAAAAGATCCGCGGCTCATCCCGAATCTGGCGGTCGAGGTCGCAGGGTCGGATCCATTGGCCCCCGCTGATCTCCTCCGGGTTCAAGACGAAGGGACCGGGATGCTCCAAGCGGTAGACCCAGACAAACTCCCAGCCGGTTTCCTCCCGCGCCTCGGTGCGAAACCAGCGCGGCGGCGGCGCCGGCAGGTCCAAGCCCAGCTCTTCGCCCAATTCCCGGCGCGCGGACTGGTCGTAATCCTCCCCGGCATCGACGTGGCCGGAGCAGGAGGAGTCCCACAGGCCCGGGGCGAGGTCCTTGGCCAGGGAGCGCTGTTGCAGGAAGACCTCGCCCTGGGGGTTGAAAATCAGGATGTGCACGGCCCGATGCAACAACTGGCGGGCGTGGACTTCCCGCCGGGGGGCCTGCCCGACCACTTCGTCGCGGGCGTTGACCACGTCAAAAAGTTCATCGGGACCGGGCATGAGCGGGCCGGAAGTGTTTGCCATCGCCCCCAGGTTGTCGACCCTAACCCCCTCATCGCATGCCAAAAATCGATATCAGCAAAGTCGCGGAGATCCTAAAGAAAAACCATCTCGACCCGGCCATCCTGCGCCGCGTGATCGAGGAGATCAATCTGGCCGTCCAGCCCGACACGGGCGAGGAAGCGCCCCCGCCGGTGAAGAAGCAATTTGTCATTTTGGTGAGCGACCCCGACGGGCACTTTCCCAAGCGCGATCTGGTCGGCTGGGTCCTGCAGATTCCGGAGAGTGAAAGCCCGGCCACTACGCCGGACCGGATCTTCCGCAGCGTGTATGATTATAACACGACGAAGAAGGGCCATCTCTATCCCGCCAAGACGGTGGGGGAAGCGATTGAAAACGTCCCGGCCAAGTTTTTTAAGGAGACCGACGTCTGGGTGAAGACCAAGACCCCGGTCCTGGTCCTGCGGACGGACAACGAAATTCCCAAGGAATAAGGGCCCGCTCCCAGCGCGGCGACCTCGCCGCGACCTTAGAGGCCGTAATTCTTCGGATCGAACCCGCGGGCTCGCACCGCCGCTGCCAGGGCCTTGAGGTCGACCTGATTGCCGGGACGGACGCCATGGGCGGAATACCACCCCTGGTTCATCTCCAGGGCAAACTGCAGGTCCGGGCGCCGGGACGCCACCGTGCGTTCGTCGAATGGCAGCAGCGGATAGATTTCGGCCAACTGCCCGTTGGGGGCGAAATAGCCGATGTCGAGCGGCGTCGGGCAATCGTGCATCCAATAGGTCAAGCGGTGCGGCACGGGCGATTCGACGAAGATCATGCCCTCGTTGTCCCCCAGTTTGCCGCGTTCCATCAGGCCGCGCTGCTGCTCGCCCGGGGTGAGCGCGATCTCCATCTGCACGGTCTCACTACCCACCCGGATGGGGAAATGATCGGCGATCGTCTTTAGCGGCGCCGGCGCCGGCGGCGGCGCCTGCTCCCGGCAGCCGGCCGGCGCCAGCGCCAGGGCCGCGACCAGACTGGCGAGAAGGAAGCGGCGCGGGCAAGAGGGCGGAAACACGATTAAAAAATCCAAGTTCGCGGTTTACGGTTGGCAAACCATAACTCATCCTCCGCTGCGGAATGCCTACTCGCCCCGTCTCGCCGCCCCTGCTCTACGCCGACACCGAGTCCAGCGCCGATGCGCTCTACTTCGGCCGCATCAGCGTCCCGGACCCCTTCATTGCCTTGGGGGCCAAGAACCGCAAGTACGCCGTGGTCAGCGCCTTGGAATTCGGCCGGGTGAAGCGGGAGGCCGCCTTCGACGTCGTCCTGCCGCTGGAGAACTACCTGCGGCTGGCCCGGGCGAAATGGCCCCGCCGGAGGGTCGGGATCGCCGAGGTGATTTTTCTGGTGGCGCGGGAATTGGGCCAGAGGCGCTTCACCGTTCCGGACGACTTTCCCGCGCGGATCTATGTCGGGCTGACCAGCCTGGGCCTAAAGCTCGACTTGGCGGCCGGCGCGCTTTTTCCCCAGCGGGAGATCAAGACCAAGGCCGAAGCCGAGGCGATCCGCCGCGGCAACTACTGCAGCGCCCGCGGCCTGGCCGCCGCCGAGGCCGTCCTGCGCCGCAGCCAGATCCGCGGCCGCTTCTTGCGCTATCGAGGCCGGCCGCTGACCAGCGAACGGCTCAAATTCGCCATTGAGGTCGCCTGTCTGGAAGCCGGGGCCGTCTCCGTCAATACGATCGCCGCCGGCGGCGACCAGGGCTGCGATCCCCACCAACGCGGCTCCGGCCCACTGCGCCCGCACGAACTCATCATTGTCGACGTCTTCCCCCGCCTGATCGCGAGCGGCTACTTCGGCGACATGACCCGTACCTTCCTGCGCGGCCGGGCGAGCGATGCCCAGCGCCGCTTGGTCGCAACGGTGCGGACAGCGCAGAAAGCGGCGCTCGGCGCCATTCACGCCGGAGTCAACGGCCGGGCGGTTCACGGCCAGGTCGCGGCCATCTTCGCGCGCCGGGGCTACGAAACCAAGGCGACTCGCCGCGGCTCCGTCGGGTTCTTTCACGGCACCGGCCACGGCGTCGGCCTGGCCGTGCACGAGGCGCCCCGCATGAGCGGGTCGATCGACTATATCCTGAAAGCCGGCTCGGTCGTGACGGTCGAACCCGGGCTCTACTACCCCGGCCTGGGCGGCTGCCGGATCGAAGACATGGTCCAGGTCACCGCCCGCGGCGCGACCCTGCTGTCCCGCTACCCCTACCAATGGGAACTGTGACATGAAACATCTCCCCAGCCTGCTGAAGCAGATCGCCCAGCGCCGGCTGCTGGTGATCGGCGATGTCATGCTCGACCGCTATCTCTGGGGCGACGCCACCCGAATCTCGCCCGAAGCGCCGGTGCCGGTGGTGCATATCGTCCGGGAGACCGCCACGGTCGGCGGAGCCGCCAACGTGGCCAACAACATCGCCGCCCTCGGGGCCAAAGTCGAAGTCGTCGGCGTCATCGGCCAGGACGAGAATGGCGCCACCTTCCGCCACCACCTGCGCACCGCCGGGATCGGCTTTGACGCGCGCTTTGCACTCAAGGATGTCCCCACCATCACGAAGACCCGGGTGGTGGTGCGCAACCAGCAGCTCTGCCGCCTCGACCGCGAGAAAGAGCCGGATACCTACCGCCGCGTGCTGGCCGACCCCAAGGTCCTGAAACGGCTCGACGCCAAGATCGCCGCGGCCGATGGCGTCATTCTGTCCGACTACGCCAAGGGCATCCTCTCGACCGAGATCATCGCGCACATCACCGCCCTAGTCCGGGCCCACGGCAAATTTATCGCGCTCGACCCGAAGCCGGCGAGCGGGGTGCGCTTCCGGGAGCTCGACCTTCTCACCCCCAATCGCAAGGAGGCGATCGAACTCGCCGACCTGCCGCCGCACGCCGGCCATGAACCCGATGTCGCGGACATCTGCACTGCCATCTGGAAAAAATACCGGCCAAAAAATCTGGTCATCACTCTCGGCGCCGACGGCATGCTGATCAGCGCCCAGGGGCGCGTGATGCAAAAAATCGCCACCGCCGCCCGGCAGGTCTATGACGTCTCGGGCGCGGGCGACACCGTGATCGCCGCCCTGACGCTGGCGCTGACTTCCGGCGCCAGCCTGGAGGACGCCGCCCATTTTGCCAATGCCGCCGCCGGCGTGGTCGTGGGCAAGCTGGGAACGGCCACCGTCACGCCGGAGGAGCTGTCGGCCTACGTCGCCAGCTCGTGAAGGCGCTTTTCCTCGACCGCGACGGAACCGTGATCGTGGACAAGGTCTACCTGGCCGACCCCGCAGGGGTCGAACTGATCCCGGGGGCGGCCGCCGCCCTCCGGCGCGCGCGCGCGCTCGGCTACCGCCTGTTCCTTTTCACCAATCAATCCGGCATCGGGCGCGGCTACCACACCCTGGAAGCCACCCACCGGGTCAACCGGAGGATGGAGGAATTGCTCGGCCTGCCCGCGCCGGTCTTTGACGGCATCTGCATCGCCCCGGAAGGGCCGGACGATCCCGTCGCCTACCGCAAGCCCTCGCCCCGGTTCATCCTGGAAACGATCGCCGCGGCCCACCTCGATCCTGCCCAATGCTGGATGGTGGGCGATTCCGCCGCCGACCTCGGCGCCGCCCGGGCAGCGGGGATCCGGGTGGCTGCCGTCCGCACCGGCAAGGTCGATCCCGCCCTGCTCCCAGAGGTCGCGGCGGGGCAGGTGCCGGTGTTCGACGACTTGGCGGCCTTTGCGCTCACGCTCGCCTGAGCGTAGCTTTCCCCATGCCCGAACTGGCCGAAGCCGATTATTTCCGCAAGCGGTGGCAATACGCCGCCGGCGGGTCGACCGTGACCGCCGTGAGCGTGCACCCCGGCGCCAAGATCTTTCGCGGCGCCGATCCCGCCGCCCTCGCTCGCGCCCTCCGTGGGCAGAAACTGCTCGGCTCTCAGACGGGAGGAAAGCAGATGCTCTTCCGCTTCAGCGGCGGCTGCTGGCTCGGCATTCATCTCGGCATGAGCGGCGAACTCCGCGTCGAGCCCCCCGGCTTCCTCCCCGGGAAGCATGATCACTTGGTCCTGCAAACCGCGCGGCACGCCCTGGTCTTCAACGACCCGCGGATGTTCGGCCGCGTCCGCTTCGACCGCGGGCTGGCCGAGCCCGCCTGGTGGCGCGCGCTCGCCCCGCCGGTCCTGTCGGCCGCCTTTAGCGAGCGAGCGCTGGCGGCGTTTCTGCGCCGCCGGGGACGGGCGCCGATCAAGGCTGTGCTGCTGATGCAGGAGCGCTTTCCCGGGGTGGGCAATTGGATGGCAGACGAGATCCTGTGGCGCGCCGGCATTCACCCGCGCCAGCCCGCCGGCTCGCTCCGGCCGGCCGACGTCCGCTCGCTCTGGCGCGAATGCCGCCAGGTGTGCCGGCTCGCGCTCGCCGCCATCGCCGGGCGGGGGCTGAAGCCCGCTCCGACCTTGAAGGGCTCCCTGCCCAAATCCTGGCTCTTCAACCACCGCTGGGAGGAGGGCGGCCGCGACCCGCGGACCGGGACTCCCCTCGCCCGCGCCACCATCGGCGGGCGGACCACCTGCTGGTCGCCAGCCCGCCAAAAATTCCGTGCCCAAACTCCGACTTGACGAATTGCTGGTCGCCCGCGGCCTGGCCGTGAACCGCTCCCAGGCCAAGGGCCTGATCATGGCGGGCAAGGTCCGCCTCGGGACCGAGCGCCTGGACAAGGCCGGCCGCGAGTTCCCGCTCGAGGCCGAAATCACGGTTGAGGCCCCGCCCCGGTTTGTCAGCCGCGGCGGCGAGAAGCTGCAGGCCGCCCTCGAGCATTTCGCGCTCGATTTGCGCGGCGCCCACGTGCTCGATGTCGGCGCTTCCACCGGCGGATTCACCGACTGCGCCCTCCAGGCCGGAGCCGCCGACGTGGTGGCGATCGATGTCGGCCGGGGGCAGCTCCACCCCAAGATGCAGCAGGATCCCCGGGTCACCTCGCTGGAGAAGCTCAACGCCCGGACCCTGACCCGGGCGATGCTGCCCCGCCGGGAATTCGACGTCGTCGTGATGGATCTGTCCTTCATTTCGCTTTGCACCGTCCTGCCCGCCGTCTGGCCTTTCGTCCGCCGGGGTGGTCCTTTGGTGGCACTGGTCAAACCACAGTTCGAGGCGGGCAAGGCGGAGGCGGACAAGGGCAAAGGCGTCATCCGGGACGAGGCGGTCCGCCAGGCGGCGCTCGTCCGGGTGCGGGACTTTGCCCTGGCCGAATTGCCCCGGGCCAGGCTGATGGGCTGGATTGATTCGCCCCTGGCCGGGGCCGACGGCAACCGGGAATTTTTGCTGGCATTGAAAAAGAGCCCCGAGGCTGATACGGTGGAAGCTTAACCACCCATGCCCCGCATCCGCTCCATCGCCTTCGTGGTCAACAGCGACAAAAGCGGCGCTCCCGATCTGGCCCGTGAACTGGTCCTCCTCGCGCGCCGCTCCGGCGTACGCGTCAAGCAGACCTCACGCCAGATGCTTCCCACTGGCTTTCTCCGCGGCTGGGACGCCTGCTGCGTCATTGGGGGCGACGGCACCCTCCTGGGGGTCGCCCGGGAGGCAGCCCGGTCCAAAGTGCCCATCATTGGGGTGAACCGCGGCGGCCTGGGGTTTCTCACTACCTTTTCTCCGGACGAAGCCCGGGCCCAGTTCCCCGAGCTGTTGCGCGGCGCCTTCCGCCTCGACTTCCGGGCCCTGCTCAAATGCTCGATCGGCGCCGGCCGGGACGAACTCGCGCTTAACGATGTCCTGGTCAAGGCAGCGGAGAACTCCCGCCTGATTCGCCTCGAGGTCGTGGCCGACGGCCAGCTCGTGACCGACTACGTCTGCGACGGGCTCATCTTCTCCTCCCCCACCGGCTCGACCGCCTACAACCTTTCCGCCGGCGGCCCCATCATCCATCCGGCCGCGCGCGTGATCGCCATGACACCGATCTGCCCGCACACCCTCAGCAACCGCGCCATCATCTTTCGCGACAACGTGCAGCTGCGGGTCTGGAATCGGTCCACCACCGCGCGCCTGCTCGTCGCGATCGACGGCCAGCGCAACCTCGGCGTCTACACTGGCGCCCCCGTGCGCATTTCGATGGCGCGGGAGCAAGTCGCCCTCGTTCAGCACCTGGGCTACGCCCATTTCGCGGTGGTGCGGGCGAAGCTGAAATGGAGCGGCGGGCTAGCGGACAAGCCGTAGGCAGATATCATTTGGACGGCGGGGCGGCGTCCGGAACCGCCGGACTGGCCGAACCGCCCGGAGCGGCCCCTTTCTTTTTCTTCCGCTTACGTTTCTTTTTCTTGGCCAGCGCCGGCTTCGGTCCGGGCCCGCCGTCCGGGGCGCTTGAAGGCGCGGGCGGAGTGGACCCGGCGGGTTCGTCGGCGGCCAGGAGGCCGCTGCCCACCGCGAGCAAGCAGCAACAAAGCAGGGATCTGAGGGCTTGTTTCTTCATCGCCCGCGATAATAGCAAGGCTCGCGCGCGAGCCCGCAGCGCCCCCGCCCTACGGCCGCACCACCAGCTGAATCCGCCGCGAGCGCTGGAAATACGTCTGGGCGAAACGCCCGAGATCCTCCCGGGTCACCGCATCGATCCGGGCATCATAGTTCTTCCAGTCGTTGACCGGGCGGCCCTGCAGGGCGTTGAGGCCGGCGTGGAACGCGCGGGCCGCATTGGTTTGCAGACTCTGGCGCCGGGCGGCCTTGAGCCGGGTATGGCAGCGCGCCAGCTCGACCTCCTCCACTCCGCCGCCCCGCACCCGGGCGATCTCCGCATCGATTTCCGCCAAAACCTCACCCTCCTTGCCCGGCTGGGTGCCGGCGATAAAGGAAAACATCGCCGCGTCGAGGCCCGTCACTCGGGAGGAGCGCACAAAGTAAGCCAGGCCCTTTTCCTCCCGCACCCGCTCGAACAGGCGCGAGGCCATACCGCTGAACAGCTCGTCGGCCACCTCGCCGACATAAAAATCGTCCGCGTTCAAAACCGGCGCAGGGTAGCCCTGGAGCACCACCGCCTGCTCCCGGGGTTGCTGCTCGACGCTATCCTCCGGGGCCGCCGGGAGCTCAGCCGGCGGCGACGCTTTCGGTCGAACGCCACCGCGCGGCAGCTTGAGCAAAAACGCCTTGAGTTTCGGGACCAAGGCCACCGGCACGTCGCCGGCGACGGCCAGGACGATCCGGGGAGCCACAAACAGCCGCCGGTAAAGGTCGGCCAAATCGGACGGAGCCAAGGCCTTGACCCCCGCCTCGTCGCCCTGGGCGTCGAGGGCCAAGGGATGGCTCCCAAAAAATTTCTTCCGCAGGAGCTTGCGGGCGGCCGTGACAACATCGTCGCCGTCCTGGAGCAATCCGGCCAGCTGAGCGTCCCGCTCCACCTTGAAAGTGGCGGGCAGGAAGGCGGGCGCCAGGGCCGCCCCGGTCAGGACCGAGAGGGCGCGCTCGGCGTCCATCGGGAGCACCTCGGCCACCAGGCCGAGGCAGTTGTTGCCGGAGAAGGCATGAAAGGAGCCGCCCACCTCCTCGATGTATTGCGCCACCTCGGCGGCCGTGCGCCGGCGGGTGTCCTTGGCCAAAAGGGTGGCGAGGAGGGCGCTCGCGCCGCGCCGGCCCGCCGCCTCGAACAAAGGGCCGCCCTCGACCAGCAGGTTCAGGTGGAGATTGGGCAGACGCCGGTCAGTCTGGAGCACGAGGCGGGCGCCGTTGGCCAGCTTGGTTTCGATAAAGGGCGTCGGGGCCAATTTCCGGCCGGTGGGCGCGGCCGCGGCGCCGCGGGCGGACACCGGATTGATCGACACGGCCGTTCGGGCGGTCGGCACCAAGTATCGGTGAAGGACGCGCGCGAGTTCGGCCGGCCGGACCGTGCGCAGCCGCTCGTAATAGCTCCGGCTGTAATCCAGATCCCCGGCCACCACCTCGGCGGCGCCCAGCCGGGAAGCCTGGCCGCTCATGCTCTGGCGCAGGCGGATTTCGCCCGCCACCATCTGGCGCAGGGCCTTGCGCAATTGCCCCGGGCCGAATTTTCGGGCGGCCGCCGCCAGCGTCGTTTCCACTGCCGCCTCAGCGGCCGCCCGCTTGGCTGGGTCGCAGGTGAAGGCGACGCAGAACAAGCCGCTCGAGCCCGGATTCCAGCAGCTGGCGTCGATCGTATGGACCAGGCCTTTCTTTTCCCGCAATTGCTGCCAGAGAACGGAGCTTTCCCCGTGCCCCAGGACCATGGCGAGGAGATCCAGGACCGGCGCATCCTTATGGGTCAGGCCGGGCACCTTCCAGGCCACGACCGCGCGGGTCAGCTCCACATCCTCGAAACGGGTCTGCTCCCGCGGCGCGAGTTGGACCGGCTCGTCCGGCACCAAGACCGGCGCCAATCTCGACCGGGCTTCCTTGCCAAAATGCTCCTCGACCGCGGTCGTCACCGCGGCCTCGTCAATGTCCCCGACAATCACGACCACCAGGTTGTTCGGCACGTAGCGAGCTTGGTAGTAGGCCACCAACTCCGGGTGGGTGATGGCGGAGAAGACATCCCGGTAGCCGATCACGGGATGACGGTAGGGATGCTCCCGATAGGCGGTGCCGAAGACCCCCTGCCACATGCGGTCATCCGGATCGTCCTGGGTCATGGCGATCTCGCGCATGATAACGTCTTTTTCCTTGGCGGCTTCGTCGGCCGGCAGGGTCGAATGGAGCACGGCATCGCCCAACAGATCGATCGCGACCGCGGCGTGCTCGCTCGGCAGGTCGATGTAGTAGACCGTGCGGTCGAACGTGGTGTAGGCGTTGATGTACCCGCCATGGGCCTGCACCGCAGCCGAGATCTCCCGGCCGGCCCGGCGGGAGGTGCCCTTGAACAGCATGTGCTCGAGGTAGTGGGACAGGCCGGCCCCCAGCAGCGCGTTCTCGTGGATACTGCCGGTCTTGACCCAAACCTGGACGGAAGCCAGGGCGGCAGAGCGGTCCGGCTTCACAATGAGCGTCAGCCCATTGGGCAGAACCTTACGCGTGACCGGCTCGCGCCAAAGGCTGTCGAGAATCCGCAGATCGGAGGGAGAGGAGGTGGGCTTCAAAATTAGGAACCGGACTCTTTTTCCGTGGGCTGCGGCCGGCGGGCGGGCAGAAAAGGCTTCACGAAGGCGTCGTCAAAATCGTAGATCGCATCGAAGTCCTCCTGTCGGTCGCTGTCGGTCTTGCTAAAGACTTTGTACTCGATTAAGTTAAACACTATATCGCCAAAATCCCGACAACGCGTGACCCCCCAGGAATTCAGCACGGTCTTGGTCATCGGACCGAATTGATCGAGCGCGAAGGTCCGGAGGCCTTCGACCAGTTCCCGGCCGCTGACATGGCGGGACTTTTCCGCCCGGGCGGCGTCGCGCTTGCGCAGTTCCTTGACCGTATGGTCGAGGCCCAGGCGCACGAATTCGTACGCCCGGCGTTGAAACCGGGTGTCTTCCTTGCAGATCAGCGCGACGACGTCGGCAAATTCGGAATCTTGCATATCACGATCAAAGAAGGTTAACCCTAGCGGGATTTATGCAGGCTAGCCAGCCGGAAGAAAACGTCAAAGCTGGGGGCAGTCCGCCGCCGCTCGATCAGGCCTGCGCCCGTCTCAAGGCGGCCGGCTTGAGAGTGACCAAGCCCCGGCGCGCCCTCCTAGCGGCGCTGCTCGCCCAGGGCGAGCCCGCCACGATTAGCGAGCTGCACGGCGCGATCGGGTTGAACCGCTGCGACCCGGTTACCCTCTATCGCTCTCTCGCCGCCTTTGCCGAGATCGGCCTGGTCCGGCGCATGCTCTTCCCGGATCGGGTCGGCCGCTACGCATACGACCTCGGCCAGGCCGAACGCTATCGGGTGGTCTGCTCCCGAACGCAGCGAAGCGCCGCCCTGGACGAGCCGGTCGAGACCGAGCTGCGCCGAGCGGTCCTGGCGGCAGAGGAGCAGCTCAAAGCGCGCGGCTACACCGGCGTGACCCATCGGGTGGAATTTTACGCCAGCTCGCTGGCCGAGGCAGCCGGAGTCAAATCGCCGTCGTGAAACGCATCGCGATCATCCAATCGGCCCACATCCCGTGGAAGGGTTATTTCGACATTATCAACTCGGTCGACGAGTTTGTTCTCTACGACGATGCCCAGTACACCCGGCGCGACTGGCGCAACCGCAACCTGATCAAGACCGCCCTCGGCCTGAAATGGCTGACAATCCCGGTGCGGGTGAGCGGCCGGTTCACCCAAAAAATCAGTGAAACCGAGATCAGCGATCCGCGCTGGGCCGAAAGCCACTGGCGCCAACTCGCGAGCCACTACGCCACCGCCCCCTATTTTGCGCTCTACCGCGACGGCCTCGAGGCGCTCTATCGAGAACGCCGGGAAACCCACCTGAGCGCGATCAATCATCGGTTTCTGACCGCCTTGTGCGCGTTGCTGGGGATCCGCACGCCCCTGCGTTGGTCTTCGGACTATGTCCTGACCGGCAGCCCCTCGGAAAAGCTCGTCAGCATCTGCCGCCAGGCCGGCGCTCAAGTCTATCTCTCCGGGCCCGCGGCCAAAGACTATTTGGACGAAGAG